>Ga0228535_1000270_pt1 | contig 167392 bp, 165 predicted proteins | sample SJ1metagenome_FD_168457 | JGI IMG/M metagenome (GOLD analysis project Ga0228535, IMG submission 168457) | Enriched culture of PCE-dechlorinating microbial communities from Ithaca, New York, USA - SJ1 | ecosystem: Engineered > Modeled > Simulated communities (microbial... > Unclassified... | reverse complement strand
CCCCCCGGCCCCTAACCCCGCCGCCACCTCCGGAAGACCCCAGCAGCCTCAGCCATCTGCGCCACGACGTCGACTCTCTGCGGGCAGCGCTCCACGCACTCGCCACAACTCGTGCATGTCTCGGGCCCAACCTTAAGCCCGCGATAGCGGTCCTCGGCGTAGGGCGAGCCCCGCTGCGCCGAGCGCAGGATGGACATCACGTCGGATACGCTGATTCCGGCCGTGCACGGCTGGCAGTGGCCGCAGTAAACGCATGTGCCTAGAGGGGTGCTGCCGTGGGCGGCCTTGGCGGCCGCAAAGTTGCGCTCGTTCGGGGTGGCATTTAGGTAGGCGAGGGAAGCGTGCAACTCGCCCTTGGTCGAGAAGCCCGGGACCACGGTCGCCACCGCAGGCTGCGCCAAGGCGTAGCTGATGGCATTGACCGGGGTAACCAAGCTGCTGTACGGCTCCTGAAGCAGCTCGCCGCCCCAGAAGGGTTTCATCGCGATGAGGCCGACGCCGCTAGCAGCGCAGGCCTCTGCAACTCCCTCGGGCTGCCACGCAATACCCACCGGAGACATGAGCACATCGATCAGCCCGCTCTCCGCGGCCCGGATCCCGGTATCCGCCTCATGGCCGCTCAAGCCGATCAACCGCGCCTTGCCCTGAGCCTGGAGATCCCGAGCGCAGTCGAGCAATCCGCCGTTGATCACCCGCTCGTAGTCCTCCATGCGGTCGACGTTGTGCAGCATGAGGACGTCAACATGGTCAATGCCCATTTCGCTCAGCATCTCATCGAAATACCGCCTCGCCAGAGTGGGATCGCGGGTAACGTCCGATTGGTCGCCCTTCATGTACACGCCAAGGTGCCCGGCGAGGTAGATCCGCTCACGGCGCCCTCGAAAGGCAATGCCCAGAGCTTGACGCGCTTCCGGGTTGGGGATCCAGTTGTCAAAGTAATTGACCGAATGGTCGATTGCCTCTCGCACCAAATCAACAATGGCGTCTTGCGGCTGGCGGTACAGATACCCAGTGCCGAAACCAATCACGCCTACCCTCAGACCGGTCTTGCCCAGCTCGCGCTGCTCCATGGCTCCACCCTCCGTCAGCACCCTTTACGGTCCCATACTAGCGCGGGAAGAAGGCCGGCCACAACAGTGCATCGAGCACGGCTAAGTGGCAGCTGTGCTGGCCGACAGGAGCGGCTCTCGGCCGAGGCCCCTGGAACCTAGACCCAGTTGCCCTTGATGCGCCCACTCGTGGCGGTTACACTGGGGCCTGGGAGGCGAGGACGATGAGGGATGCAGCGATTAGGCTTCTGTGTACACTGCTCTGCGCCGGGTTGCTGTGCTCTGGCGTATCGTGCAAGCCCAAGACACTCACCGAGGATGACTTCCTTCGGCTGGCCGGTCAGTTCACCGGCTACTTCACCGGGGGCAAGCCTGCTGAGGCCGTGAAGTTGATGGACGCCACCATGCGCGGCGCCATGCCCGAGGCGGCGACCGCCGAGTACTTCGCGGGGATGGTCCAACAGCTTGGGGAGTTCAAGTCCGTGCTGCGCTCCCGCTACGTAATTGAGGGCGGCTACAACATCGTCTACGTCATGCTTCTGTTCGCCAACGCCGAGATCGAGATGAAGGTGGTCTTCGACAAGATCGGCAAGGTGGCAGGCTTGTGGTTTGGCGCGCCGCAGCTGCCCGGCTCGGCGGATTACACTCCCCCGCCCTACGCCGATGCCGCCAAGTTCGTGGAAACCGAAGTCGTCATCGGCTCCGGCCAATGGCAGCTGCCCGGCACACTCACGATGCCCCGAGGCGATGGCCCGTTCCCCGCCGTGGTGCTGGTTCATGGGTCGGGCGCGCACGACCGCGACGAAGCCCTCGGCCCCAACCGCCCCTTCAAGGATCTCGCTTGGGGCCTGGCCAGCCAGGGCGTGGCAGTCCTGCGCTACGACAAGCGCACCAAGGTGTATCCGGCTCAGGCGGCTGCTGATGAGGGTTTCACCGTAAAGGACGAGGCAGTGGATGATGCTGTGGCAGCGGTTGCTCTGCTGCGGGCGACGGCCAAGATCGACCCGGCCGGCGTCTTCGTTGCTGGGCACAGCTTGGGGGCAATGATGGCACCGCGAATCGCAGGTGAGCTGACCTCAGGCGCTGGGGGAGTTCTGGCCGGGGTCATCATGCTGGCTGCTCCCGCACGCGGCTTGCTGGAGCTGGTGCTCGAGCAGAGCGAGTACCTGGCCAAGCTCGACGGAGAGGTCTCCGAGGCTGAGGCAGCCCAGCTGGCAGCACTGCAGCAGCAGGTAGAGGCGATCCGCCAGGGTGGCCTTAAGGCCGGCGAGGCGGCTCTGGGCGCGTACCAGGCGTACTGGACCGATCTTATGGCTCACGACCACGTGGCTACGGCCAAGGGCCTTACGGTCCCCGTGCTCCTGCTCCAAGGAGAGCGCGACTATCAGGTAACGATGGCTGACTTCAGCCTGTGGCAGGAGCACCTCGCGGGACGGGCGCACGTGACGCTCAAGTCGTACCCGGGCCTTAACCACCTGTTCATGCGCGGAGAAGGCACTCCCGGTCCGGCGGAGTACAGCACTCCGGGCAACGTGGCTCAGGACGTCGTTGATGACATCGCTAGGTGGATCAAAGGCAGATGAGATAACGCTGGGGCGGCGCTCCCTGGTCTATAGCGCCGCCTCAGGCCTCACCACCTGGGGAAGCAGTGCCCTGAGCCCATCTACCAGCGCCCGGACGTCCTCGGGCGTGTTGTAGCCCTGTATCGAAACCCGCACCAGTTGGCGACCGCCCCACTCCACAATCGGCACCTCCACGCGGTGCTCGTCATACAAGCGCTGCTTGAGCGCCGGTGCGTCGCAGGGCGGTAGCGCAAACGCGGCCATTTGGGCGAACCACTCGTCTCTAGGCGGGCAGATCGCGGGCATCCGGGTGACCTCAGCGATCTCCTGCCGCGCTTGGAGCAGGAGTTGATGGCACTCGGCCCGCACGCGTGACCAATCATGCTCTTCCTGGAAGCGGATTGCCGCTGGCACTGCAAGACAGGCGGAGGGGTCGCGCGTGCCCTGCCATTCCTGCTCGTCGACGAAACGCTCTCCGCGGCGCCGGCCGCCTTCGGGGTCCGCGAGTTGCTCGGTGCGGTTGTAGCCCCAGCTGACGACCAGTGGCTCCAGCAGGTGCTGGACATCGCGGCGCGCGTGAAGGAACGCGCTGCCGGGTGGGGCGCAGAGCCACTTGTGTAGGTTTCCGGAGTAGAAGTCGGCGCCAAGGCCGTCGAGGTCAAGCGGTAGCTGACCGGGAACGTGGGCTCCGTCGATGACGGTCAAGATGCCCGCCGCCCGCGCCCGCCTGACAAGCTCAGCGACGGGAAAGGTTAGCGCCGTCGGTGAGGTGATATGGCTCAAGAAGAGCACGCGGGTACGCGGCGTGACTCCGGCCCAGATCGCCTCGGTGACCTCGTCCGGCGACTGGACTGGTAGCGGTACCGGCCGGTGGACGTACCTGGCGCCACGCTTGGCGCACACGAAACGCCAGGTGCTGTCCAGCGCTCCATACTCGTGGTCGCCGGTCAGCACTTCGTCGCCAGGGCCGAGCGGTAGGGAGCGCGCCACGATGTTGAGGCCGGTGGTCGCGTTAGGGACAAACACCAGATCGTCGGCGTTGGCTCCTAGATAGGCCGCTGTGGCCTCGCGCGACCTCTGCATCTCAACGGCAAAGCGGCGCCCCAGGAACTCAACTGGCTGCCGCTCCAGCTCCATCTGCCAGCGCTGGTACTCGTCAAGCACCGCCCGCGGGCGGGCACCGAATGAGCCGTGGTTGAGGAAGACGACGTCTGGACGCAGGACGAATAGTTCCCGGAGGCGGCGAGCGCCCCGTCCGGCAGCGCCATCATCTATCGTGCTTGTGAGCATTGATGCATCCACTCCCTGGTGGCGGGGTCAGGTCAATCGCGACCGCGCTATGACCCGTTAAGCTTGGCCGCGGCTAGCAGCAACTCGCGCAGGGCCTCGCGCCTCTCGGCCAGTTGTGCAGGCGAGCGCAGCTTGACGTGGCGCATGGTCTTGCTTGATCCCTCGAGCAGGCCCTCGGGGGCCTCAAGATCGGCACCGCGAATGAACGTCAGCGAGACCCACTTGCCATGCGCAGCTAGCGCCCCCATCCCCCAGCCGTCATAGCCGTACTGGCGAGCACCATAGCCCATGTCTCCGTCGTGGCAGTCGACTGAGTAGGCGATGTCCGGCAGCGTCTCGAGCACCAGGCGGTGCACCTCAAGATACAGGTCTCGCACTTCTGTCGCTTTGGTCTGCAGTAGCTCTGCAATCTGATCGTCAGTTGGCAGGTAGATGTGCGGATGCTTGGGCGTCGGGCCCATTGTCGGTCGCCTCCCTTCGCAAGCTCCCGCCATGGGGCGCGGGCATTGAACAAAGTACGTATGGATTCTGCTGGCAGCAGAGTTTCCCTTCGGGCGAGGAGAGGGCGGGAGGCGGGCTTGTGGTGGCGCGGCAAGTTTCCGCATGGGGTCGGCTGCGGCGCGGCAAAATGCCGTAGCGCTGCAAGAGGAGCGCGGCAAAAACACGCGCTGACGTCGCTGCCTTCGCTGCCGCCGCTGCCGCTGCCGCCACAGCTGACGGCGGAGATGATGGGGTTCCGGCCAAAGGTTGCGGCAGCAGATAGCTGAGCAACGGATATTGTTCTTTCCGGAGCGGCATTGTACTATCTATGGTGATAGCCAAATGATATCATTCGCATCCGAAAGGGGAGCTTACCGATGTCGCAGATTGAGCCCGCAAACCCCCGGCCGCTGCACGAGGACGAGATCCCAGCCCGGGCCACCGGCGGCATGGCGGTCCTGTTGCTCAACGTCGGCCTCATGATCGCCAGCGTTGCGGCCCTGGTGATGGGTATCCGCGCGCTAGCCGCAAGCGACAAGAGGCTAGGTGGGGTCTTGTTCGCAGCGAGCATGGTCTATCTGTTCATCGTCGGGCCGATCCTGTTTATCGGCCTCAAAGTGCTCAGGCGCAATGAGGCCCTGGTGCTGACGCTCTTCGGCAGGTATTTCGGCACATTGCGCGGTGAGGGTTTCTACTTTGTCAATCCCTTTGTCAGCGCGGTTGACCCTCCCGTATCAGCGACAACCACCGCCTCGCTTGCCACCACCGCCGGCACCGAAAAGTCCCGTCCGACGCCGACTGTTCCCAACAAGCGGCTCTCGCTCAAGGCGATGACGCTGAGCAATGAGATGCAAAAGATCAACGACCGGATGGGCAATCCGGTGATCATCGGCATCGTGGTCATCTGGCGAGTGGTTAACACGGCCAAAGCGGTGTTCAACGTTGATAACTACATGGAGTTTCTGTCCATCCAGTGCGACTCGGCGCTCCGCGACATCGTGCGCAACTACCCCTATGATGTGCCCGGAGACGACAGCGAGATGTCCCTGCGCGGGAGCGCCAAGGAGGTAGCAGGCCAGCTCCGCTTGGCGATCCAAGATAAGGTAGCTGTGGCCGGCCTCGAGGTGCTTGAGGCGCGCATCACCCACCTTTCCTATGCCCCAGAGATCGCGGCGGCGATGCTGCAGCGGCAGCAGGCTTCGGCGATCATCGACGCCCGCCAGATGATCGTCGAGGGCGCGGTCGGCATGGTCGAGATGGCGTTGGCCAAACTCAATGAGCAGGATATTGTCCACCTTGACGAGGAGCGCAAAGCGCAGATGGTCAGCAACCTGTTGGTAGTGTTGTGCGGTAGCCGTGATCCCCAGCCAATCGTCAACACGGGGTCACTGTACTGACGGAATGCAACCTAAATCGCCCGAGGAGCAGCTACCGTGGCTAGTGAGACAAGTGAGGCAAAGGAACAACCCAAGAAGGTGCTGCTGCGCCTGTCCCGCAGCCTCTGGGAGGAGCTGGCAGCTTGGGCTGGGGATGATTTCCGCTCGATCAATGGCCAGATCGAGTACCTGTTGACGGAGTGCGTGCGGCGCCGCAGGAAGAGCAGTGATAGCGACAAGGTCAAACCCGAGGGCTAACCATGCCCTTCCCCTCGTAGCCACAGCCCGGCGCCGGGTCTTCCCTTGACCCCGCGCCGGGCTGCCCTTGTGCTTTACCGCTCAAGGCCGCTCGCGTACCGCGACCCCTCCAGCAGCGCGCCAATGCCCATGCCGACAAGGTTGCGGATCGGCGTGTTGACCACCTCGTAGTTGGCGTGTAGGAAGCGGTCGTACTCCAGGAGCTGGGCATACGCCTCATCGCGCAGGCGGCCGATGGTGCCGTCGCCGGTGGCCTTGTGCTCCTCCTCAAGCAGCTTGTACATCCCGCCGAGGTCGAACATCCGGTAGATGTCGTCGTGGCCCTCGATGCCAATCTTCTCGGCAACCGTGATCTCCCTGGCCATCTCCGGGCCGCCGAACCTGAACGGCGGGTCGCTCACGTTGGTGTGCTTGTCGAGACGAGCCTGCATCTTCTCGCCGACCATCTTGCGCCAGGGCGTCTCGGTTGCAAGGTGAGGCTGGGCCTCGTCCCAAAGCCGCTCGACAAAGGCCTGAGCCCTGCCTGTGACCTCAGCCGCGTACTCCAGCGCGGCCCCCAGCGACGTGCCGCTCGGCCGATCATCGAGCATCCGCGGGTCGTACCAGATGCAGCACTCCGGGATGAGGATGAACGCGTCGGGATTGATCACCTGCACGTACTCATAGCTGTCGCAGCCCTGGATCGGTTCAAGGTGGCGGTTGCCCGCGGCCCAGTGGCGGACCCAGTTGCGGGCCGGCTGCAGGTACTCCGCGAGCATTACGCCGGGGGCGAGCATGGTGCCGGGCCGCTTGCGGAGGAAGATGCCAAAGCGCTTGGCGACGTTCTGCAGGCCAGGGTATAGCTCCGGACAGGGGTGCGGGACCATGTAGCTGATCCCGCCCCACTTCATCATGTGCAGGCTGCTGATGAAGGTGATCTTCACGTTGTCGAGCAGGGTCATCAGGGCGCGGGTTTCGGCTGGAGGAGAGTTGAGATCCAGCGGCCCGTACCGGAACGGGAAGCAGCCGTCCGGCGTGATACTGTGCGGCGTGCGGTAGTAGTTGAGGCAAAAGTTGAGCGGAGTCAACGGACCTCTCTGGAAACCCTCATTAAGCCTCGCCCCGTCCGGGTCGCTGCACGGCACCAGATACCAGGTGTAGCCTGTCGCCTCCGCGGCATCGGGGCTCTCAGCCAGCGCCCGGCTGAGGTAGGTCAGCAGGTTGCCGCCGTAAGGCTCCTCGGTGTTGGGAAACCCATGGACGAAAGCATTGTGCCTGCCCTCGCCAATCTTGAGGCAGTAGATCATCTCGCCGTTGGTCGACCGGCCGAGCTCAAGGAGCTTGACTCGTTCTGGGTAATCTGCGGCGAGTCTCTGTGCCGCGGCGTTGAGCTCGTCGACGGTTAGATACCTGTCCCACACGGGCACATTGTCGAGCAATGGTCCGAAGTCAGCCACGATGGCCCCTCCCCTGGTTTGAGTCTGGCGCGGCCCGCCTGGTGAAGGCGGTCTGGGGAGAGTTTGCCCATTGGTGGTGGGATGACCTGCGTGTGCCAAGCGGTGATCTTGGCGCTTACGCGGCCTAGGCATCCAGCTCCTCCCTGGATAGCTGCGTCTGGCGCAATATCTCGGCAAGCAGACCCTTGGGAACCGTCTCGTTGTCTCTGCCTCGCGGAATGGTAGTCTGAAGGACCCGGTCTCCCTGTCTCTTGACCCATAGCTCACCGTGCGGCGACTCGCGCTTCAGGACGAAGCCGCTATCACTGATCTTACGCCTCAGATCCCTAAAGCTCATCCGCATCGCGATCACCACCCTCCGCAGGACTGCCTAGCGCGTGGAGCCTCCCGCCAGCGTGCTGTAATATTATGTCAGGACGAGCCTCACTTGGTCTAGTCCCCCGTCTTGTTGAACAGTTGCTCGGATGATTTAGTACAACTCGACTAAAATGTGTGGAATGTAGTAATATAGACACACACTGTCTGGGGGGTATAGCTATGCTCCGTACGGCAAAGGTGTCCGAAGTGCGTCGAGCGCTTGGTGAGTACGTAACCGATGCGGCGCACCGCGATGTCGTGACTGTAATCAGCAGGTATGACAATGAGCAGGTGTTTCTGCTAGGCAGGAACACGCTTGTGGCGTTGATTGAGGCGAAGGTTCCTTGTAGGCCCCTTAGGATACAGGTAGAGGATGACGGATCCTACACCGTGTGCCTTGACGATCTGGATGTAGCCGCAAACGGCCAAGATTATGAGGCAGCAGTGCAGCAGTTGCTCGGACAAGTGAGGATGTACGCAGAGGAGTTTTTTAGTGACCCCACGCTATACCTCAGAGATCGAGAGCGGCGGCACCACCTTCCACTCCTTATGAGCACCGAGCTCTTCGCGGATAACGGAGAGCTCAGGGGCTTTTTAGGCATTCCCTCTGACGTCGGCACGCCGGGCGACGGCTGCTAGGACGCCTCATCGACTGCCTAGTTCAGAGGCACTCGCCCTGGGTCCGCATCTGCGGGCAAACGCGTGGTGTGTCTCGAAGGCACCGCCATCGCCAATCACGAAGCTGTATGGCATCTCTGCCCCCAAGGAGGCTGCCCATGTCCACCCTAGTCCAAGAGAAGGTATCCCAAGCTCAGGCCATCCTAGAGGAGCACAACATCGACAACTGGTTGGTCTTCGTTCGTGAGACCACGGAGATACCCGACCCGATCCTGCCACTGGTTTTTGGCTCCGATCTAGTCTGGGCCGCGGCGCTGCTTCTCGACCGCCGGGGCCGCCACACCGCGCTCGTCGGCTCCGGCGATGCCCACCTCGCCCAGAGCGTCGGGGTCTTCGAGACCGTCGTCGGCTACGACCAGAGCCTCCGGCCGCATCTCCTCCAAACCCTGCACCGCCTCAGTCCGCGCAGCATCGCTGTCAACTTCTCCAAGTACAACAACATCGCCGACGGGCTGACGCACGGGATGTACCTCTTCCTGACGGAGGATCTCCTTGGCAACACGCCGTGGGAGGAGAGGATGGTTTCCGCAGATGACATGGTGACCAAGTTGCGCGGCCGTAAGAGCCCCGAGGAGCTGCGCCGCATCCGCGCCGCCGTCGCCGCCACAGAGGACCTGCTCAACCGCCTGACCGGCCGGTTGCGCGTCGGCATGACCGAGCGCGAGATCTTTGGGTGGCTCAAGGGCGAGATGGCGCGGCTGGGGCTCGGCGATGCGTGGTCTCCGGACTACAACCCGGGCATCAGCGCCGGACCCCACTCGCCGCGCGGCCACGCCGGGCCGTCGGACATCGCGATCGAGCCGGGCCACGTGCTGCGCCTCGACTTCGGAGTGAAGGTCGACGGCTACTGCGCGGACCTGCAGCGCTGCTGGTACTTCCTGCGGCCGGGCGAGGATGCGCCGCCATCTGAGGTACAGCATGCGTTCCGAGCCGTGCTGGCAGCCGTGGATCGGTCCGCCGCTGCCCTGCGCCCTGGCGTTGAGGGGTGGCAAGTGGACAAGGTTGCGCGCGACACGCTCGCCGAGTATGGCTACCCCGAGTACATGCACGCGCTCGGCCACCAGGTCGGACGCATGGCGCACGACGGCGGGGCGAGCCTCGGTCCGAGATGGCCGCGCTACGGCGACCGTCCTTACGTCAAGATCGAGAAGGATGGGGTGTTCACAATCGAGCCTGGGACGGTCTCGCCCGCCGGCACCGTGCAGCTTGAGGAGAATGTCGTCGTTACTGCGGACGGATGCGAGTTCCTGTCAACACAGCAGCGGGAGCTGATTTTGGTCCGCGGCTAGCTGCGGCGGATCCGCCCTTGACGCGCCCTGTGGGCTGCGCTATCGTAGGTCTTTGTGATAGGCAGCCCCGGGGTGCCAGGCCGTTCGATGGCCGCGAGGAGGCGGGTGTCCCATGATCCGTTCGCTTCTGTCAAACCCTCAGCTCATCAGAGTCGACCCTCGCGTCAACTGGTTCATGCTGCAGTACATGCGTAAGTTCCGGCCGCGGCGGATCGGGTCAAACCTGATCGTCCACTCGCACCTGGCGCCGCTCAATAGCCGGGCGTTTACGCGTTTCGTCAATGAGCAGCTGTTGTCGAGAAAATCTGGGCCCTCTCACGCCCAGATCGGTCTGACCAACGCCTGTCCCCACAGCTGCGTCTACTGCTACAATCGCGACCGCAGGGGGCGCGTGATGGACAAAGATACGATCATCAACGTGATCGGGGCTCTCAAGCGCATGGGTGTCTTCTGGCTGGGCTTTACCGGAGGAGAGCCGCTGTACAACAAGCACATCGTGCAAATCGCCGACAGTGCGGGCGGCGAGTGCGCGATTAAGCTGTTTACCACCGGCAGCAACCTCACCAGGCAGCTCGCAGCCGATTTGCAGCGGGCGGGCGTCTTCTCGGTCGCGATCAGCCTCGACCACTGGCAGGCCGAGCAGCACGACCTAGCCCGGAGGCATCCCGGCGCCTTCGAGACAGCTCTGCGAGCGATCGACGTCCTCCGAAACCTCGACGGAATGCACGTCAGCGTTTCGGGGGTGATCTCCAGGCAGATGATCGCGGACAGCCAGGTAGAGACGTTCCTAGAGTTCCTGATCGGCCTGGGCGTCCACGAGGCCTGGGTAAGCGAGGCCAAGCCCTCCATACCCGCCCTATGGCATCCGGACGTCGTGATCACCGAGGACGAGCGGCTGTATCTGGTCGGCCTGCAGGACCGCTACAACCGTGAGGGCAGGATCACCGTCAACTACCTTGGCCACTTCGAGGGCGCAGAGCACTTCGGGTGCGCGGCGGGGCGCAAGATGATCTACGTGGACGCGTTCGGCGAGGTCAGCCCGTGCGTCTTCGCGCCGATCACCTTCGGCAACGTCCAGGAGCGGCCGGTAGAGGAGATCTATCAGGCGATGAGCAGACGGTTTCCCACCGAGGGATCCTGCTTTATCAACCGCAACTACGCCTTGCTGGAGAAGTATCACCAAGGGACGACCCCGATCAGCGCGGAGGACACCATGCGGTTGATGGACGAGGTCAAGTTTGGCTCGCGGTCGAGGTTCTTCGAGCTATACTACGGCAAGGACAAAGGCGTGGTTAGCGGTGAGTGACCGGCTCTATCGTCAACTAAGTCTGGCGGCTGCGGTGACCTTTGCCCTGGTTGGCCTGATCTTCCTGTTGGCCCCAAACCAAGTGCATGTGGTGTTCAACAATCTCTCGGCCGTGCTGGGTATGGCCACTTCGCCGGCGGCGGGCCCCAGCCTCTATCTGGCTCTGGCGGTGGCCTACATGTACGTGGTAGCTCTGCTGGCCTACCTGATGTACAGGCTCCCCGAGGTGAGGCTGCTTCCATTGGTGCTGGCACAGGCCAAGCTCGCATCGGCCGTGCTGTCGTTGTACCTGTTTGTGATGCATGGGCCCTACCTGATCTACTTGGCCAACTGCCTGATCGACGGCATGATCGGCGCCGCAGTCATGTGGGTGTACCTGCACAGGGCCAAGGACGTGACTGGGTGAGCCCAATCGTCCGAGCCCTCGGCCTGTATGTTCCCGCAGCCGTCAAGCGCAGGGGACTCGAGCGGCTCTCGCGCATAACTGCCGAGGCGTTTGCGGCGGAGGCGCCTTCCACCCGCGGCCTCTCATACGAGCGAGCGCTGGAGGAGTATGCCCTCTTCACCAGCCGCGAGGCCGCCAAGGCCCTCCAACACCCCGATTGCCTGCCGGCCCTCCAGGCTAGGCTGCGCGAGGGCGCCGAGGACCTTGGCGCGGAGCTACGGCGAGCGCTAAGGGTGCGGACGCTGCCGCAGGCCGGCCGGGCGTTTGAGCTGCTGTACCGCCTGATTGGCATCGAGATATCGGCGCACTTCCCCGGTGAGGTTACTGTCAACCGGTGCATGTTTAGCCGCTACTACACGGCGGACGTCTGCCGGGTGATCTCCGCGCTGGATGATGGTGTTGCCGCTGGCCTGTGCTGCGGCGGGCGGCTGGTCTTTGAGCGGAGGATCACGGAGGGCAGCCCGGTTTGCCGGGCCCACCTGCTCCTGGACACAGGCGTGGCGGGGGCCACATGACCAAGAGGGCGATCGTGGTCGGCAGCGGGGCCGGCGGCAGCACCGTAGCCAAGGAGCTTGCGGGCGACTACGCCGTTACCGTCCTTGAGGCAGGCAGGGCCTTTCGCCCCTTCGCGCTCGACCTTGCCCTGCCAAAGCGTGTCAGGCAGGCCGGACTGGTCCTGGATCCACGCATGATCGGCCTGCTCTTCCCGGTTATGGACGTGCGGCGAGCCAGCGGCGGCCTCATTTTGGTGCGCGGCATTGGCCTGGGCGGCTCGACCACGATTTGCACCGGCAACGCCATGCGCGTAGACGGCAGCCTGCGAGACATCGGCATCGACCTGGACCCCGAGTTCGCGGAGTTGTACCAGGAGATCCCGGTGACTGCTGCTCACCAGCGTCTTTGGCGCCCAGCTACGCGCGAGCTGTTCGGGGCATGCCAAAACATGGGCCTGGAGCCCTACGCGACACCCAAGATGGGCGACTACGGCCGCTGCACTGACTGTGGCAGATGCATGCTGGGGTGCCAGCACGGCGTCAAGTGGGACAGTAGGCGGTTTCTCGATATCGCGGTTGCCAAGGGCGCCAAGGTCGAGACAGGTGTCGCTGTAACCAAGGTGCTCATCGACAATGGCCTGGTTACCGGGGTACAGGCCCGCCAGGGCCTCCGGACGATGCGGTACCCCGCCGACCTCGTGGTCTTGGCCGCCGGTGGACTCGGCACGCCGGCCATCCTGCGCAACTCAGGGCTGTCCTGCACCGACACACTCTTTGTTGATCCGGTGCTGACCGTAGCCGCCGAGTGGCCTGATAGCCGCCAGGATACGGAGTTGCCCATGCCATTCGTCGTCGAGCGGGACGGCTACATTGTGTCACCGTACTTTGACTACCTCAGTTTCGCCGTCGACCGGAGCTGGAGGCGCCCCGCCCGGCACATCCTCGGCCTGATGATCAAGCTGGCAGACGCGAGCCACGGGAGTGTCACGGGGAGTCAGATCCACAAGACCCTCACGGCAGCCGACCACGCCAGAATGCGGGAGGCCGTAGGCCTCTGCACGGAGATCCTGGGCAGGATAGGTGTGGCCAAAGACCGAGCCTTCCTGGGGACCCTCAATGGCGGGCATCCCGGTGGCATGCTGCCGCTAGGGGTCGACGAGGCTGAGACCATGCATCACCACCACCTGCCGCCCAATTTGTATGTGGCCGACGCATCGCTGTTTCCGAGGTCTCTCGGCAGCCCGCCGATACTGACGATTATGGCATTGGCCAAGCGGATCAGTTCGATCTGCCGATTGGCCGCTCGGGGATAGTAAGCCCCCTCCTACCCCCCTGTTCCCTAGCGCCGCACCCACGGCCGATGGCTTGAGCCGACCGGCGCTACTTCAGCCGGTGCCAGACCTCTCCTTGTGTCGCCGTTCGGCCCTCCAGGCCAAGGAGTTCGCTGACCGTGACGAACCGGTAGCCCCGCTCTGACAGGACATCGAGCACTTGGCCTAGGGACTCATAGCTTGAGATGCGGGGGTCGTGCTGAAGCACGATCCCTCCATCGTGAGCATGGTCGACGATGAACTGAGCAACCGAGCCTGCATCCCCTCCCCGCCAATCCTGGGGATCGATCGACCACATCACCAACGGCAAACCGGCCGCCTCGATCACCTGCCGGTTGTAGAAGCCGCCGGGCGGGCGCATCAACGCAGGCCGCCGGCCGGTGACTTGCTCGATGAGCGCTTGGGTCCGTTCGATCTCGGCGGTTATCTGCTCAGGGGAAAGCCTGGTCAGGTCGGAGTGCGTCCAGGTGTGATTCCCGATCTCGCTGCCCTGCAGCACGATTTGCCGGAGCAGGTCGGGATGGTCTTTGGCGCGGGAGCCGATCACAAAGAACGTCCCCACAGCGCGGCGCTTGCTCAGCTCCTGCAGGATGAGAGCGGTGTGCGCCGGGTGAGGACCGTCATCGAAGGTCAGGGCGATGCGCAGTGCGGGGGCGCCGTCGTGTATGGGGGCTGCACCGGCAGGGGGAACGGTTTCGATGTAGAGGCACGAGGCCGCGTCTCCGGCTCGTGCGTAACCGACCTTGATGTTCAGGTGTGGGAGGAGATCGAGGTAGGGGATCCGTACCTCCTTGACCTCCACGCTGTCTCCCCCGAGGGTGGCCGGCGGGAAGAAAAAGACGATTGCGTCCCCGGCAAGCACAAAGCGCGCGAAGTTGCCCAGGCAGGGCGCCGTGGCCCGGGCTGCGAGGGCGTGAGCCGCCTCATCCTCACCAGACAGCGCTTCGGTGAGCTGGGCAAGGGCAATAGCAGAAACCGCCTCCAGAGAGACTGGAGACGGCAGGAGGATGTCGGCGAGGCTAAGGATGCGGCCTGCGGCGAGGTCGAAGACCAGGGTATCAACGTCTACTTGGAGCGATGTGTCTCCGATGGTCCGCATGATGTCGATCCGGTAGCACGCGATGCCGGGGCAGGGCTCAAACGAGGCGGTCCTCATCGCCACCCGGGGGGCGGGAGTTGGCTCGCTAGTAGGCAGAGGTCGTGGGAGCACGTCAAGCTGCGCGGGCACCTGGGGCGGCTCTGCGTAAACCGTGGCGATGGCGGCCGCCCTTGCCAGGAGGGCCTCTCCTACCCCAGGAAGGCGGAGATCATCTGGCACGAGCAGCGCATGGCTGCTGCCCTCGGCACCGACCTCTGCCGGCGCAGAGCAAAAGACCAGGCCGGCAAAGCAGTAGAGAAAGACCAGGACGAGCGCTAGGGACGATTGACGGTGGTCTGTCATCTTGGGCGTGCCTCCAGGGCTGCCGCGGCCAGGCCAACCCTACACACGCTATGCTGGAGGCACGGGAAGCGATGACAATGCTGGGGGTGAAGGTTTGACTTCGGTAGATACTTAGTATATCCTCAACGTAGAGGTGACGGCGGTGTACACGACAGTCCAAAAGTGGGGCAATAGCCAGGCAATCCGCCTGCCAAAGGCAGCTTTGGAGAAGACGGGGCTAAAGGAGAATGACCGGGTTGAGATTCAAGTCCACGATAGCAGCCTGTTGATTGTCCCTGTGAGAAAGCACCTGACTTTGCGGGAGCGTGCTGCTGGGTACGCTGGTGATTATCGGCCGGTCGAGTGGGATACCGGCAGGCCAGTAGGTAAGGAAGTATGGTAGGACGATACTGCCCTCAACAAGGAGACATCGTGGTCATGGACTTCAGTCCGCAGTCTGACCACGAGCAACGCGGCACGAGACCCGGATTTGTGGCAAGCAACAACGCCTACCACGAGCTGACCAACCTAGCGATTGTCTGTCCGATAACCTCTACTGACCGCGGGTTCCCGCTGCATATTCGGCTGGATAGTCGGACTAACACGCGCGGCGTAATCATGTGTGAGCAGGCTAAATCGCTGGACTTGGCTGCCAGGGGAGCTAAGTTGGTTGAGAGATGTCCCCAAGACATCACTGATGAGGTAGTCGACGTCCTCATCGGCTCAGTCGAGGTCCTCCGGACATGACACGGTGAGGGCGGCGCGAGGTCCCGCTCGCCGCCGCCCTCACCGTGTCCCTGCTAGCTAGTGTAAATGCGCCGCCCGTGCAGACCCTAGCCCATTGCCGGAGTCGCGGCCAACCGCTCGTGCAGATCAGCGTAAGCCTTGACCATCTCCACTGCCGCGTCGTCAGACAGTGCCGTGTCCGGCCTGGTGTACCAGCAAATCAGGTGCTGCTCTCCGTCGTAGGTGAAGACGGACGGCCCCATACCCTTGCGAGATTGGCACCAATCACAGCCCTCGTCACGGCGGCACTTGTAGATCCGGTGGCGGAAGTCTGCCTGCAGTGCCGGCCCCTCCTGCTCCACCAGCGGCACGATCCGGGCTGAGCTGACACACTTGAGGCGCAGGTGCGGATGATCCCCAAACCGCATCGAGCACTCCACGTGCAGCAGCGGGCTAGACTTGATCTTGCGGCTGCCCTGGTACTGGACCTCCCAACCGTGGGGGTTGACCTGGAACTTGGTCCTGTAGCCGAGAGACGACAGGTGCCGGTGCACCTCCAAAAGGCGCTCGCGGTCGTCGCTGGTGAACATGCGGTATAAGTCGGGAGCTTCGGGACAGTGGCCCGGGGCCTTTGCACTGAAGTCACAGCGGGAGAAGTGAAACAGCGCCTCCTGCTCTTTGGGTTGCTGGGAGCAGATCTGCGCCAAGTAAGCAAGGGCTGGCATCATCCTCGGATAGCGGCGGTTACTGATAGTCACTCCGTCTGCCAGATCCTTGATCTCCAGTCCTCCGAGCGCCATGCCGTCCAGCATGCGTCGTTTGATCTTGGGCTGCTTGGCTAAGAACTCAACGTATGCAGCCCGATCCATGACCAAAGACTCGCCGCTAAGCCTCCCCTGCCGGCCGGCAAGATACAGGAACGTCAGACCATGGCCGATGATCTCCTGCACCTTCCTAACCTTAGCCTGGACCTCCTGCCGGTGCTCCGACTCGTGACCCTCGCCGGGCTCAGTGACCATATCGCCGCCGACCGGGAGGCCAAACGCCTCGGGCTGCTCTGCCATCTGTCTGTACCACTCACCGCAAAACTCGAGCAAATCGCCGCTGCCCTCCGGCACGTCACCAGGCGGCCCGAGCCCAGATACGGAACGGGCATATGCGCTGGCCACGCGCTCCGCCAAGGTACGATAACCACCGGTCTGAGGACCATCTGACACGCTTGACTCCTCCTACAAGCCCACGCCATCAATTTGCTCGCGCCATCCCGGAGCAAACGTGTGTTCGGCGCCGGAGATGGTAATACCTTCTCCCGGCAGTCACATCCTAAGCCCCGAAATCCCGGCAACCCGTGCTCTCTCATGGCTACTGCGCTGCCCGCGTGCGTGGCCCGTGGTCGATCGAGACGACCTCGCCGTCGGCGGCATACTCTAGTTGGGCGAGCGCCTCACCTAGCTGCCGGTAGAGCTCTTGCGCTCCAACCATGGGCATCCAGACCACAGCGCTAACCTGCCCCTTGACCTTCCTGCATCGAACATCGAAGTCGGAGATCTTGTAGAACGTGAACCCGACAGTCTCGCGAGTACCTGCGACAAGACAGTCATGTGCGAAGCCCTCTGCCCCCGGCCCGGTCAGCGTGAGCGCGAACGGCAGATCTCGTTCCTTGGACATTAAATCACCTACCATCTCCAGATGGGAGTATATGCTAGGAGATGGAGCTGATTTCCTGCTTTATGCAGGCCCTGATTATCCTAAGTACCCTAAAACTGCTCGTGCAGGTACGGGAGCTCCGGCGGGAACATCGCACGCATCACCTCAGCCAACTCAGGGGATGGGTTACCCCACCCGCGGAACGGAAAGTCGCCCGGGTCGCCAACGCCATAGACGAGAGCGGAAAGGCCCTGAATGGTCAGGCGGCAGTCGGCGCTCGCAAGCCAGGGACTCACCTTGAGCTTGCCGCCGGCGCCTTCAAACGACCAGAGGCCGTTGTTCCACGGGCAATCTGGATCGGTGATCTCCGCCGTGAAGGCTCCTTCGCCCACGTCGAGCCCACCAATGCCCGCGACGTCAAGTACACGCCCCATCGGAGCGACAAATGCTGGCTCCATCGCGGGGCGCATATCGGAAATCCAGGTGTTGGGCTGCTCGTCGGGTCTAACCCAGACACGGGCATTGCCGGCCTGGTCGACATGGCGAGCCAACCACTCCAGCAGCACGTACTTGGCATGTGATGTGCGGTAAAAGAAGCGCGTCGCCTGCAGGTTGTAGTTCATCATTTGGTTCCCAGTGATCGCATACAGCATGATCCCGTCCACGCGGCCGTCCACCTTGACCTTGAGCATCCACGACCGGTTCTCGCGCCAGGCCGCCTCAAGGGAGTGCTCGAAGACCGCCATGCCGTGAATGTCTGTCTGCATCTCTAGTACAAACTGACGGTAGACCTCGTACCCCTCGCCGGTCATACTCAGCTCGACCTCTCCGGGCAGGTCGGTCCGCAGAAGCGGCAAAAGACAATCCGCCTTGAACACCGCCTGCCACTGCTGCGGAAACGCCACATACCCCAACCGCTCGTAGAACGATTCGCGGAAGGGGTAGAGGCACGAGACCACCCGCCCCTCCTCCCGATGCAGCTCATGGCAGTAACGGAGCAGATCGCGCACGTACCCTTTGCGCCGGTACTTGGGATCGGTGCTGATAGAAGCGTATCCAGCCATCTTAAGCATGGCTCCGCGCACGTTCTGAGTCATCAGCGGGCAGACGGCGACAGCAACGCCTTCGTCGCCCTCGAACACCGCATAGTACTGTGGCCCCTGGCGCGCCAACCGTCGCGCTTCCCACTCGGTGCGCTCAGGCAGGGGTGGCGTCGGTCGGAACGCATAACTGTCGAGGCGATGGAAGATGTCCAGCATCTCCTGCCCCTCGACTGAACGGATGGTAACCACTGTGATCGGCCTCCTGATCTGCGTCCCGGCGAGTCCGAGCCTGCGGCTACCAGGGCGCGCGCAGCTGTAACTTCCTACTGTCCCGCAATCCCACCGGCTCCGGCGTGGTTGCTGCTCCGGTTTTCGGCGTCGCCTAGCGTTTTGCCTTGGCGCTGCGATCAGTAGTGGCAGACCAAAGAGGCACAGCACGCTAAGTCACTCCAAAGCGCGTGGCGCGGGGTCTCCGGTAGCGAGTGTACTGTACCTGCCCGGGGCTTAGAGTCTCACAAACCTCACGCCTACCCCAATCACCGCAGCCAGGGCAAGCAGCGCCGGCAATGACTTGAGATGTGCGTGCCAGTGGTGTGTGAAGTCCTTGTACTCCTCTGGGTCGGTGCCCGGCAGGACAACGTAACTGGGCGTGAGCTTACAGACTATGCCCCAGTCCAGGATGACCATGTCGACCAGGGTCGCCAGCACTATCAGCGCAGCGGCGTTGGTGAATGCGAGACCAACGGAGATCTCCCCGCCAAGCTTGGCCTTGAGTGACCAGGTGGAGAGCACCGGCCAAAGAAGCGTAAGGATGAGCCACGGAACCCCGAGCAGCACCGCAAGGCGGCGCTCAGCTTTGGTCTGCGGCGGGACCTGGCGTTTGAGCTCTTTGGGGTAGTCGTTGTAGGCCCAGACGCGTGGGCTCGTACCGACCATCATCAGGAAGAGCAGGCCGTTGGCAACCAGAGCAAACATGATTGCATGGGTGACGATGTGTGAGACAACCATGAGCGACACCTCCCGGTCAACTATATGTTGACTGGATGGATATGTCACTCCCTAAGGTCGGCTATTCCTCAAATGTCTTTCGAAACAGCCGGTACCGCCGGTACCGCTCTCCGCCCGCCTTCTCGGCCTCACGCAACATCAGTTGGTTGTTGTCTTCGATGGTAGATCCCTCAGCCCAGGTGTAGCCGAGCCTCTGACCGGCACGCGCTATATGCAGCATCATCGCCCCAGAGACCGCCTTGCGCCGCCACTCGGGCACCACAAACAACACAAACAGACGAATCCCCCGGATATGCCGCCGCCCAAGCAGCACCCGCAGCCAGCCGGTCGGCCAGAGGCGGCCATTGATCCGCTGCAACACCTCGTTGTAGTTGGGGAGGCCGATCAGAAACCCTATAGGCTCATCACCCGCAGCGCAGGCGAAGGCACACAGATCGGGGACCGCCAGCGGGCGCAGTCGATGGACGGTTTCCATGATCTCGTCCATGGTCGGGGCGATGACGTCACGCCATTCGTCAGGGGTCGAGCGGTCCATGATGGCCTTCATCCGCAAGGCTTCGTCCGCCAGACGGTCGAGGCGGAGGCTTCTTACGGTGAAACCGTACCTCGCCATCGCCTGCTCCGAGACCCGCGCCAGCCTCTCGGGCAGATGTCCGGCACGGTACCGGAAGGCCAGGAAATCGTAGTCCTTCGCATACCCCACGCCCGTGATCAGCCGCTCGTAGTACGGGGGATTGTAGGCGCCCAGCAGTACCGGCGGCCCGTCAAAGCCCTCCACCAGCACGCCCCGGTAATCGTCACCGTAGGTCGGGGAGAACGGTCCACGAACTTCGGCCATGCCCTGCCCGCGCAGCCAAGACTCCGCGCGGCCAAACAGAGCCGACGCCACAGACGGATCGTCAAGGCACTCAAAGAGACTAAAGTAGCCCAGTGCGCGCCCCTTGACCGCATTGAGATGCTCGTTGACCGAGCACAACAGCCGTCCCGCCGGACGGCCGTCACGGTAGGCGACCAAGCCGAGCATCGGCCCAGCACGGACGGCAAGCGAGCGCGGCGACGTGAGGGTCTCCCACATGTCCCGTAGGAGCGGGGGCACCCAGTTTGGATCACCTCGGTACAACTCGAACGGCAGGTGGATGAAGTCTCTCCAGAGCGCTCTGTCGCGGGCGTCCCTCGTCTCGCGGAGGGTGATGGACGGCGTCGGCGGATGCGGCAAGTTGAGCTCTCCTCGATACGCAGGATAGTCGGCACGATTCGCGAGGTGGGACCGGTCTTACCTGCAGGCTATTCGGGGCGATGACTGCAGGCCTCGCTGTCCTATCGCAGAATGTAGCCCACCACATCACACATCCCCACCACCGGAGGAAATGCGTGAGATGACCACCAAGGACAGGCTCGAGAGGCTGGATCAACGCGACAACGCCTTTTGGCGGGGCAAGTATGGGGCAGAGCGCACGCCGCCGCCGCAACCCGCCGTAGACGGCGGGGAGCCATCCGACCCGCTACAGCGCATCTTCTTCGGCGAGCGCCGCCGGCCCAACTGCCTCAACGAGTTAGTGGCGGGCGCAGTGGACGGTCCTGTACGTCCGCTGCAGCATCAGTTCGCGTCACCTGACGAGGCGGCTGAGCACCTGCGCGCGGTGGCCCGCTATTTCGGAGCGGATCTAGTCGGGATAGCCGAGGTCGACGACGCCTTTGTCTATACCCACGCGGGGCACGAGAGCGGCGCCTCATCCGAGCGCGCCGGCCGGCCGATCCAGCTGGCGCACCGCTACGCCATCGTGATGGCCATTGAGATGGATTACCGGTTGATCTCGTCCTCGCCCAGCTACATCGATGCTGCAGAGGTAGGGCGCGGCTATGTCAGGGCGGGGATGACCGCGGTCTCGGTTGCCGCCTACCTGCGAGAGCTCGGGTGGCCGGCTAGGGCCCACACGGTGCGCAACGAGGAGGTCCTCCAGGTGCCGCTGGCTGTAGAGGCAGGGCTGGGGGAGCTCGGGCGCAATGGGTTTCTCGTTACAGCCAGGTACGGGCCTCGCGTGCGGTTATCGACCGTGACCACAGAGCTACCACTGACCGCGGACAAGCCGGTCGACATTGGCGTGGCGGCATTCTGCCGGGTGTGCCTCAAGTGCAGCCACTGTTGCCCATCCAGCAGCATCCCGGCAGGCGGCCCCGAGTGGGTGCGCGGCGCGCACAAGTGGCGGATCAACGGTGACACCTGTCTGGCCTTTTGGCAGTCGGCCCCGTCACACTGGTGCAACTGCAACGTATGCATCAAGGTGTGCCCTTGGAATAAGCCCGATACCTGGTGGCATGGCCTGGCGGCGGCGATGGTGCGTCGGTTGCCTTGGTTGGCGCGGCCGATGGTCTGGATAGATGACGTGCTCTACGGGCGAAACCCACGGCCCCACGTCAGATTCTTGAGGTACGACAACCGCAGCAAGTCACCGTGGGCCGACGGGTAGCGGGCGGCCTACTTGCGCGGTGGGGTGCGGTTGCCGCCGAGCTTAGGCCGGGCCGGGGCGGCCGGCTTGTCTTGATTACCCATGGTTGCCCGTCCTCTGTACTCGGCGAAGCGGGCGGTGATGTCGGGATTGGCCTTAAGGAAGGTGAGCCATAGCTCTAGGGTATCTAGGGTTTCGCCGGTGATGTGATGCTCGATTAGCTCGGCATCCACGAAGGCGCTGCCGACTCCAAGAGCCACCAAAAACGCCTCCACAGTCTCATGCCGGTCCAGCAGGTACCTGCCGCGCGCGCGTCCCTTGTCCGTCAGCTCGATCAGTCCATAGCGGTGGTGCTTGATGAACCCGAGCGTGGCCAGCTTGCGTAACGTCCTGGTCACCGAGGGGGCCTGCACATTGAGTTGCTCGGCAAGTTGGTTAACCCGGATGACGCTGTCCTTCATACTCTGGCGATATACCATCTCCAGGTAGTCCTCCATGCTGGGTGTGAGAACCGTGGTTTTCTCCTGCTCGATCAGTTGGTACCCACGAAAGGTCCGAAAGACCCTCTCATTCAACGCAAAAACCCCCTTTAGCTGGGGTAACCCCGCGTAGAGATGGCTCATATCTTAGCCTTAGGAAACTTTCTTGCTCGCGGTTAAATCTATGGGGTCTTGGAAGCAAGCAGCACCCCAACGGGAGGCGGCATCATTGTCAGACCCACTCATGACTCTAAACACCCTTGTGCTCGGCCAACGGGGTCGGGTATCAGGACTGTGTGCGACCGATAAGACCCGGCGGCGTATGCTCGACCTCGGCCTCATCCCTGGGACCGTCGTCGAAGCGCTGCATCAGAGCCCTTCCGGTGACCCAACAGCCTACCGCATCCGCGGCGCCGTAATCGCGCTGCGCGCCCAGGAAGCCTCGTACGTGTACCTCGAGGCTGCCGGCAACGGGGGGGAGGGCATGTTGTGAGCCTGGCGCGCAGTTCCACCGTGCGCGCCGCATTGCCTCAGGGTCAACGCTTTGAAATCAAGCGCAGCTCTCCAGACGATCTGGTGATCGCCCTGGCGGGCAACCCCAATACGGGTAAGAGCACGGTGTTCAACAGCTTGACTGGACTCAAGCAGCACACGGGCAACTGGCCCGGCAAGACGGTTGCCAATGCACAGGGTCTGTATCGCTACGAGGGCCGCACCCACGTGCTGGTTGACTTGCCGGGCACCTACTCGCTGCAACCGACGTCGGCGGAGGAGGAGATCGCGCGTGACTTCATCCTCCATGGAAACCCTCACGCCACTGTCGTTGTCACCGACGCGACCTGCCTCGAACGAAACCTAATCCTCGTGCTGCAGATCCTCGCGCACACGCAGAGGGTAGTCCTCTGCGTCAACCTTCTCGACGAAGCGCGGCGCAAGGGGCTGGCGGTGGACCTCGCGCAGCTGCGGGAGTTACTCGGCGTGCCGGTCGTCGGCACCAACGCCCGCGATGGCGTCGGCCTGGCCGAGCTTAAGGCGGCTGTGCTGGCCATGGCTACCGAGGGTGCTCCGCCACATACACAGGCGCAGGCGCAGACACAGGCGCAGGCAGCGGGCGAACCAGGCGGTGATGACGACGAGGCCGTAGCCAAGATCGTCCACCAGGCGGAGCAGATCGTAGCGACGGTAGTCAGGCCATTGGTCAGCTGCAATCAGGCGCCGGATCGCCTCGATCGCCGAATCGACCGCATCGTCACCTCTAGGGTATTTGGCATCCCCATCATGCTCGGGCTGCTGGGGGTGGTGTTCTGGCTGACGATTCAGGGCACCAACTATCCCAGCCAGTTGCTCGCGGAGGGGCTGTTCTGGGTGGAGGGGCAGCTCAGCGCAGTCTTCCTGACCCAAGGTTGGCCGATCTGGCTGCACGACAGCCTTGTGCTGGGGGTCTACCGCACCCTGGCCTGGGTCATCTCGGTGATGCTCCCGCCGATGGCGATATTCTTCCCACTGTTTACGCTGCTTGAGGACCTCGGCTACTTGCCGAGGATTGCGTTCAACCTCGACAGCTTCTTTAGAAGGGCATGCGCTCACGGCAAGCAGGCCCTGACGATGTGCATGGGCTTTGGCTGCAACGCCGCCGGGGTAATCGCTTGCCGAATCATCGACTCCCCGCGTGAGCGGCTGATCGCGACGATCACCAACAACTTCGTGCCCTGCAACGGGCGCTTCCCGATCCTGATCGCGATGGCGACGATCTTCCTGGCCGGCGGGACGGGGCTGGCCGGGTCGATCGGCGCGTCGCTCGCCGTGCTGGGCACGATCGTGCTGGGCGTCGTGATCACGCTGTTGGTATCGCGGGCGCTGTCGGCGACGATCCTCAAGGGCCTACCGTCGTCATTTACGCTTGAGCTCCCCCCATACCGCAAGCCCTTGCTAGGACGAGTTCTTGTGCGCTCGCTACTCGACCGCACGATGTTCGTGCTCAGCCGCGCAATCGTTGTCGCCGCGCCGGCCGGTCTGGTGATCTGGATCATGGCCAACGTCGGCGTGGGCGGCACGTCGCTGCTGGCTCACTGCGCGGCTTTCCTTGATCCGTTCGGGCGGGCACTGGGCATGGACGGCTACATCATCATGGCCTTCATTCTCGGGTTGCCCGCCAACGAAATCGTCATCCCGATCCTGATCATGAGCTACCTGGGCCAGGGCAGCATGCTCGAACTCGACAGCCTCGCAGCGCTGCGCGGCCTGCTGGTCGACAACGGCTGGACGTGGCTTACCGCGGTGTGCGTCATGCTCTTCGCGCTCAACCACTTTCCGTGCGGGACGACGTTGCTCACCATCCACAAAGAAACCCTCAGCGCCAAATGGGCCTGGATCTCGTTTGCGGTGCCCACAGTCGTGGGCATCGTCGTGTGCTTCGTGGTGGCGCAGGGGGCGAGGTTGTTGGGGTTGGTGTAGGGCGCGCGATGGGCACGCACCGGATGGCGGCCGCGGGGCGCGGCTAGGGTAACGCGCCGAATCGGCCGCTCACCCGGCGCATGCCCACTTCTTGGGGCCGGGCGGGCGCGCGCCGGGCGAGGCTGCGAGCGGCGCATCGCCTCGCCTGGGGTGCGAGGGACCAATTATCTGTTGGGGGTCACATTTTCACCGGGTCACCGGGAGGAGCGGTGACGTCGTCACCGGTTACCACATGATCCTGGTGAGTTTGTGACCCACCCCGGCACCCAGAGGGACCTGAGCATTCCCTGGGGGTCACATTTTCACCGGGTCACCGGGAGGAGCGGTGACGTCGTCACCGGTTACCACATGATCCTGGTGAGTTTGTGCCCCACCCCGGCGCCCAGAGGCACCTGAGCATTCCCTGGGGGTCACATTTTCACCGGGTCACCGGGAGGAGCGGTGACGTCGTCACCGGTCACCACATGATCCTGGTGAGTCTGTGACCCACCCCGGCGCCCAGAGGCACCTGAGCATTCCCTGGGGGTCACATTGTCACCGGGTCACCGGGAGGAGCGGTGACGTCGTCACCGGTCACCACATGATCCTGGTGAGTCTGTGACCCACCCCGGCGCCCAGAGGCACCTGAGCATTCCCTGGGGGTCACATTTTCACCGGGTCACCGGGAGGAGCGGTGACGTCGTCACCGGTCACTACATGATCCTGGTGAGTCTGTGACCCACCCCGGCGCCCAGAGGGACCTGAGCATTCCCTGGGGGTCACATTTTCACCGGGTCACCGAGAGGAGCGGTGACGTCGTCACCGGTCACCACATGATCCTGGTGAGTCTGTGACCCTCCCCGGCGGACGCAGCAGACCCAACGCCAGATCCTGCTGTTGGGCTTATTCCCACATGGTCGGTCCCACACATCAAGCGAGGTGCTGCGCCGCTCGCAGCCTCAATCGGCGCGTGACCCCAGCCGCGCCAATGAGGCAAGAGCGGCGGCAGCGCCTCGCGCATCGCGCCAATGAGGCAAGAGCGGCGGTAGCGCCTCGCGCATCGCGCCAATGAGGCAAGAGCAGCGTCACCACCTCACGCACCGGAAGGACCTGCCAACCCCTCCGCCGAAGCCTCCCCCGCCCCACCCATGATCCCACCGAGACGGCACCCAACAGGGAGGCTGCCCAGCATATGTCTACCAGCGCATCCCCGCTCGACTGGCTGCTCGAGGCACACAACCCCTCGGTCCGGTACTTCGCGCTCACCGAGCTGCTTGGCGCGCCTGCCGGCGATCCCGATGTGGAGCAGGCCAGGGCTGCGATCATGAGTGCCGAGCCGGTCAGCAGCATCCTTGCGTTACAGCAGCCCGGGGGCCATTGGGGTAAGGCGGATGGTTTCTACACCGAGAAGTACGGCGGCACGGTCTGGCAACTGCTCGTGCTTGCCGAGCTCGGCGCCGATGGGAGCGACCCGCGCCTCCGCCGCGCGGCGGAGTTCCTGTTTGAGCATTCTCAGGAGCGAGAGCACGGTGGCTTTGCGATGAATCGCTCCGCCAAGATGGGCGGCGGGCGGATGACCGAGGTTATTCCGTGCCTGACCGGCAACATGGTCTGGGCGCTGGCGCACCTCGGTTACGCCGGCGATCCCCGCCTGCAACGGGCAGTGGATTGGATCACGACTTACCAGCGCTTCGACGACGGGATCGCCGAGCCCCCGTCCGGGGCGCCGTACTACCGGTACGAGATCTGCTTTGGCCGGCACAGCTGCCACATGGGCGTGGTCAAGGCGCTCAAGGGCCTGGCGGCGCTGCCGTCTGCCGCACGGACTCCCGTCGTTGCTGAAACCATCGCCTGCGGCACCGAGTTCATGCTGGCGCACCGCGTTCACAAGCGCAGCCATGACCTCCGCAGGGTGTCTAAGCCGGGGTGGCTTAAGTTTGCGTTCCCGCAGATGTATCAGACCGACGTACTCGAGGTACTCGACGTCCTGACGCGCCTTGGATGCGTCGCCGATGAGCGCCTCAGCGAGGCGCTCGAAGTTGTACGGAGCAAGCAGGGGGCCGACGGCCGATGGCGGCTCGAGGCTAGCTTCAACGATCGCATGCCCGTGGCTGTTGAGGACAAGGGCCAGCCCAGCAAGTGGATCACGTTGCGAGCGATGACGGTGCTGCAGAGGTGCGGAGGGTGAGGGATTGACCCTCAGCCCTACCGCAGTAACACCAGCACCACGGCGATGCCAGCTGCCACCACCGCCGCGAGCAGGCCTGTCATGATGCTTCGGCGCCCAACGATGCGCTCGCGTGCCTGGTACCCGGTGACGACCGCACCGCTGACGATCACCAGGCCCAGTAAATCCCATCCCGCCTGATCCAGCACAAGGCCCCGGTAGGCCGTAAGCACCAACAGCGCAAAGGTAAGGAACATATATCCCCAACGATAGCTGGCGTTCTCAACGTACTGAGTGCGCTCATCGCGCTCGACCTGCCGCGGCTTAGCCGACATCAAGACTCCGCCTCCTCAAGATAGAACAACTCATCAACCCTCTTGCCAGTGACCTTGGCCAGCACCAGTGCGAGCCGCGTAGACGGCGAGTACTGGCCGGTCTCGATACTGCTGATGGTCTGCCTGGTCACGCCGGCCATGCGGGCAAGCTCCTCCTGCGAGATGTTGAGCTCGGCTCTTGCCACCCGCAGCCGGTTGCGCAGCACTGCCTGAGTGATCCATGCGCTGTCACTGGTCCGCAAGTCCCGCACCATCCTTACCTCTGGGCCTGTAAAGCTCCTTTGCCTTTATGACAAGGATACTTTACATTTAGACTTGCATCCTTGTCAAGGGGCACTCGCGGGCGACAACTAAGAAAGACACAGGTGGCCTTGGAACGTGCTGCGAGGCTCCAGACTGAGGCTATCTACTCTTGCGCTGCTATCCGCGACCCGTACGGGTCCAAGCTAACCGGCAACTCGTGGTATCCGGCCAGCGCCCGCCGCACCGCAGCTTGCCGCTCAGGCGGGCACAACAGCAGCATAAACCCTCCGCCCCCCGCCCCTGACAGCTTGCCGCCAGTCGCTCCAGCATCGATCGCGGCCTCGTACATGCTGTCTACCTCGGGCATCGATATGCCCTCAGCGATCGACTTCTTGAGCCGCCAGGCCTCGTCAAGGATCGGGCCAAGGGCTCCGACCTCACCAGCTGCGAGCAGCCGGGCGACCTCATCGGCCTGGTCACGCATCCGCCTGAGCACGCTTCGGCTCTCCACCATGTTGCGCCGCCAGCCGGCCATCATGGCCGAGGCGCTGCGAGTGTGACCGGTGTGGTACAGCATCATCTGCGCCTCGAGCGCCGCGGCAATCTGAGGCGAAACCTCAATCCGCCGACAGATGGTGGTTTCGTCGGGATCAAACCGGATATGCAGCAGCCCGCCGACCGCCACGCTGTATTGGTCAAGTTTGCCCGCATTGGAGCCCAGCCTGTCCAACTCGATAGCCACCGCCCGGGCGGCCAGGTAAAGGGGGTCTGCCTCGGCTGCTCCGCCAAGCCCAGCGAGGGCATGCAGGAGGCCAACAGCAAGCGCGCTCGATGAGGCAAGCCCGGTGCCCTCGGGCACCTCGCTGCGGACCGTGATATCGAGACCCTGAGTTACTCTTGTGAGCTGCAGCGCCTCGCGGACCAAGGGATGGCAGACTTTCTCGGCCGAGGCGCTCTCCTCTGCGATCGTGCCGAAGATGACGATCCGGGGATCGCTACGCGGCTCCAGGGTGACATCCAGGTGCGGGCCGATGGTGCAGGTGACGACGGCGCCGTACTCGTGCCGGTAGAAGTCACGGACATCCGTACCGCCACCGACGAGGCAGAGACGGTGCGGTGTGCGGCTGATGATCACCGTGGGACCTCCTTGGGCTCGCTCGGCTGCGGGTAGTGATTCGTCAGCCCGGGTCTGTCTCCCCTAAGGTGGCTCAGAAGGCTTGCCGCACCCGGCAGGACTCCCACGACCTGCCCCCTAACCAGACGGCAGAGGTGATGCGCGTGGAGTTCGAGCAGCTTGTGTGCCGCGCCAGGGCAGCCCTCAAGCCCCGGCGCCTCTCCCGGACCGCCGAGGCCGGCAGCGTCGCGGCAGCGATCCTGACGGACTCCGGCAACGTCTATACCGGCGTCTGTATCGACACGGCGTGCTCGATGGGTTTCTGCGCCGAGCACGCAGCGGCAGCGGCAATGGTAACGGCGGGCGAGAGCCGTGTGGTCAGGATGGTCGCCGTCGGGGAGGACGGGCGGATCTTGCCGCCCTGCGGGCGCTGCCGGGAGTTTGTCCGTCAACTGCACGATGGCAACGGCCATGTGGAGGTGCTAGTGGGGCCAGAGGCTGTGGTCCGGCGCAGCGATCTACAAACTGCTTTCAAGGTAGCGATGCGGCGTCCAGCCGCCGGCGGGCCCGGCGTCGTTAGCAGCTTTCCGGAAGCGCGTGGTCGTAGAGCCAGTACAGCGCCTCAAGGCTGCTGCGGGCCCGCTCTAGGTCCCCTTGTCGCGCCCACCAGCCAGCGAAGATGAGCTGGATCGCCCAGGGCAGATAGCGTAAGGCACGATGCTCAGCATCCATGAGTGGGCAGGCGGACGCATAACCCGCAATGACCTGCCCAAACAGCGCAGTCCAGGAGCGCCGCGCGCCTGGATCATCAAACCGCTCGGCTAACAACGCTGTCGAGCAGTAGCACGGATCAAACAGGCGACACTCAACGCGAAGCAGCTCGAAGTCCAGGAACCCAGCCTCCCCCGCTGCATCGAAAATGATGTTGGACGGGTGGGCGTCGCGGTGGATGAGGTGGCGCGGCAGGTCGGGGTAGGTAGCGGCCATTGCCGCATCATACTCTGCTTGGATAACCGCAAACCGGCCGGCCGGGTCTGGGAGGCCGGTGCCCGCGAGTTGATCCGCTGCCCTCCGCACATCAGCCTGCAGATTGCTCTGCGGGAATGCATCGGCGAGCTCCGCAGTGAGCGCAGGCATCGCCTGATGGAGCCTGCCGATGGCATGACCCAACCGGTACGCCTCACGTTCCGGCCGCTCGGCGCTCCAGACATCAAGGTGCGCCCCGGTCAGCCCAGCGTATAACGCATAGAGACCGCCACTGGCGCTAGCGAGCATGTCCCCGCCCATCGTCGGCCGGGGGAGCGCGACGCGCACTCCCGACCTGCTGAGCAGCTCCAGCACCCGGTACTCCCGGGCCATGCCCTCATGCAACGCCGGCTCAGAAGCTGCGCCTATCTTCTTGAGAAACCAAACCTCAGACGGCTCGCACTCAATCCGGACCACCCGGCCTGATATCTGGCGCGTGCTGGTGATAGGCTCAAGATTCCAGTGATCGGCGCCGGGCAGAGCTGACACCAGTTCCTCTCCCAATGCTGCCACCCCTACTGCCGCGCCGGCCTCACCGTACCCGATGCCGCGTCAAACAAGAGCTTCCGCTCGACCCCGTTCCTGTCCACCACAGTGACCGTCGTCTCTACCTTGCCCCGGTGGTGCTCAGCCAGGATCACCGGCTGCCCGGAAACCATGTAGACGCCCTTCTCGACGTTCCTGGTCTCCACGCCTTCTCCGCCTTCACAGGTGGTCACATGCGATCCGTATAGGCACGCGGCGCACCGGCAGTTGTCGTCGATGATCGGGCAGGTGATGCATCGGCAACGCAGGCACCGGTTGAGCTGGTAGGTGAGGTTGACGACGTGCCTGACGGCCTCGCTCCTGACCACATCATCTCTGGTGTCAAACATGGCGTCCTTGAGCCTTTGCCATGCCGACATCCCGCGAAACCGCTCCAGCGTCTCCAGATGCTTGGCCAGCTCAGCAAGATGCCCCGCAACCTTAAGGTTGGAGCCAGCGGTGTTGATGGAAGACATGCCGAGCTCAGTGATCACCACTTTGGCGTCGGCGACCACCTGATCGAGTCTCTGGCTCATGCGTTCACTCACCCCGGGGTGGGTGTCGGCCGGCTGCGGCCGTGGGTCGGCCGCAGCCAATGCCTCACCGCATTACTGCTTCTGCTTGTCCAGGTACTCCTTCATCAACGCATCGGTCTCCACGTTGGAGATCAGCCTGGCCTCCTTGGACCGCTCGGTGAGCCCCGAGAGCGCCGAGTAGCCGGCGGCCTTAGCCTTTTCCTGATCGACCCGTGCCTTGATGGAGCTGAAGTTGTCGGAACCCTGGATTGAGTCGGCGCGGCGCATCTGGCGTCCCAGCCGCTGCTCCGCCTTGGCCGTCTCGTACTCCGCCTGCAGCCGATTGGCCTCATGCCGCCGCGAGTACAGCTCATGCTCAAGCACGCGAATCTTGTCGTGCCACTCCTTGGCGGCCTCCGAGGCGTCCGAAAAGTCGTCGCGGGTCGCCTCCACCTGCTTTCTGACGACAACCTGGCGCGCCACCAGCTTGCGGGCGGCCTCCTGACCCTCCTCGCCTGCATTGAGCAGCGCCGTAATCCGCTGGGTCAGCTCAGCATCGGTCCGCTGGAGGTCCTTAAGGGAGTCCTCCAGTGCGGCAGGCCGGCCGATGATGGGCGCGGCTGCCTCCTTGGCTTTGCGGATGGCCCGCTCCAAATCGGCTACCGATAGCTGCGCTAGCTTACCGGGATCGCCGAGTGAGTCGGCTACAGAGTTCCACCAGGCACGGAAGTTGTCCAACATCTTGCCCATCTTTTTGTCTCCCTCCATATGGTCAATACTCTGCGTCGATGCTGCGTAACACCGACTTACTTCTTGAAACCTCTGCCTGCCCCACCACCAGACGAACGGCCGCCGCCTCCCGAGAACCCGCCTCCGCCGGATGGCCGGCCGAAGCTGCCGCCGCCGAAACCACCGCTCCTCCTGCTAGGGCTGGGCGCAAAGCCCCCGCCAGACGGCCGGCTGGGACCAGGGTTGCCAAACAACCCACGTCCCGCCCCACCTCCAGATGATTGGCCGCCTCCGCCGCGATTGCTGGGCGCCGGCCTGCTCGGCGGCGGCGCGGGTGGGCGCGGGGCCGGTCTTGCCGGCGGGTTGGAGGATGGCTGGTTGTCCCTTGTCCAACCGCTCGGCGGCCGCGGCGCCCGGTACACCGGCCTAGGCACGACGATCACCGGCGGGACCGGAGCCCGTGGATAGCGGCCGGTGGCGTCGCCCGATTGGCGCTGCTGGCCAGGCGGTAGGCCCCTGCCTGGTCCAGGTCCTCCTGATCGAGGCGGTGCAGTCCCTGCTGGCGGACGCTGCCGTGACCGGCGGGAGAGCAGGATCAAACCCAGTCCTAACAGGATCAGCGCTACCGCAAGCCAGACTGTCCAGCCATTCCCGGCGCCTGGAGGCTGGATGGGCGCGCCAGGCGTCGTCAGGCGGCTGCCCTCCTGGATCAACGCAAGGTAGGTGTCGTAGACGGCGGTCTGCAGATCGCCTCTCTCGGCCGGCGGCATGAAACGCTCGTCGAGGATCCTGCCTGCTTTGGAGTCGGGAATCTGCCCGCTCAGTCCATCGCCAACCTCGATCCACACCTCACCGTCATCCATGGCGACGATGAGCAGGACGCCGTTGTTGTGTCCCTTGGAACCGATACCGAACTCGTTGAACACCTCTGTAGCATAGCTGGACATCGACTCACCGATGAAGTTGTCAACGATGACGGCGACCACCTGCACGCCGTTTTGCTCGTATAGCTGTCTGCCTCGCTGCACCAGGTAGTCAGCCTTGGCCTGGCTCATCACGCCGACATAGTCGTTAACGTAGAACGCACTCTGAGGCTTGAGTGCGTAGGCCGGAGCAGCTATGGCTGTAATCAGCAGGATGGTGATCAGAGCTCTGGTCCCTAATCTACACATTACATAACACCTCAGAAGGGAGCGAAGTGGCGTGGCGTCTCCAACGCTCTAGACGGAGTCCGGAGGACACATATTGCGGCTCCCCTGAGGCATGATTACGCAGCACCGCTACGGCGTGCCTCACCTCAGACCTCCATACTGCTTGACCGCATACAGGATGCGGTTGCGAGCCCCGTTGAGCTCATCGATTTGCGCCTGGCTGCCCGCGACGTGGCCAAGTGCGTATGTGATCATCTCGTACGACGCATCGACCTTGTCTCCAAGATCGGCTGAATCGTCAATCCTGCGGGAGTAGCCCTGAAGCGTTGCGAGCGCCGAGTCACCGGCGCTGACGCTGCTAAGCGCATCTGCGCAAACAACCTTGCTCCGCTCGACCGCAGCGAGCACATCCGCCCGCAGCTCTGCGCGCCTGCGGTTAGCCTGAACAGTGTAGGCGGCTCCTACTGCCACAACAACCAGCACGAGCACCAAGACCGCCGCCACCCTGCGTCCCAGCGTTGAGAGGCGTGGCTTATCCGGTGCGCGGTCGCCGGGCCGGTTGATCTCCAGTGGCACTTGCTGGGCCTCCCTCTACGCCAAACTTTTACGTGTTTTTGACGTCGCCAATTCCTGCAGCAATGCATCCATTTCTTTATACCGCAACACGCGGAAGTTGTGAACCGCAACTCCGCAATGATTGCTGAGCCTGCTCCTGCGCCTCGTCGCGACGGACCCGGACGCCCTCCCTGTCGGCCAGCCTGGATGCAGTCTATGCTGAGTATAACGCCACCAAGAAAGCCCCCAACAGCAATCTAAGCAAGAACCCAGGCCGAGCCAGTAGACGCTGCGATTTTTGGACTTTGCAGCAATAAAGGGTTGTGTTGCGGAGCCGCCCCCTGTTATGATGGGCGACAATACACCCCGAGGGGGAAACCGGTGCTTAGAGCCATCCGCGGCGCGACCACCGCGCCCGCCAACGAGACGGAGGCGATCCTGACGTCTGTCAGGGAGCTTTTGTCGCGGATGCTCGCCGTCAACGAGATCGGCGCGGACCACCTGGTCTGCGCCTTTTTTAGTGCGACGCCCGACCTCGACGCGGTGTTTCCGGCCCGGGCGGCCCGGGAGATCGGCTGGGGCGATGTGCCTCTGTTTGGCATGCAGGAGCTGGCAGTGCGCGGTGCGCCGGAGCGGTGCCTGCGCGTGATGCTCCTGGTGCAACAGCCTCCTGGCGCTGAGCCTCCGGCGGCGACCGAGCACGTGTACCTGCGCGGCGCCCAGAGCCTGCGGCCGGATTTGGTTTCACCTAGCGGCGGGTCGTCTTCCCCTGACGGCCTGGTTACGTCTCTCTTCGGCGGTACCTTTACCTTTTACTACGCCTAGCTAGAGTTCGCGTAGGTCAGCGGGCTCTAGCTACACCCAAACTCCCATTTGAGGAAGGTGTCTGCTTTGGTTATTGTCATGCGCAGTACAGCAAGTTCGGAGGACCGCGAGCGGGTCGAGGCCCAGGCGCGGCAGCACGGGATGGATGTTCATATCTCGGTCGGTGAGGAGCGCACCATCATCGGCCTGGTCGGCGACGTCCGCGCGCTCGACTCGGCCGCCCTCGGCCGGCTGCCTGGGGTCGAGCGCGTGGTGCGGATCCTCGAGCCCTACAAGCTGGCCAGCCGCGCCCATCAGCCGCAGGGCAGCTCATTCACCATCGGGTGGCACAAGGACAGCAAGTGCACCCTGGTTGGCGGCCGTAAGCTGGCGATCATCGCAGGGCCCTGCTCCGTCGAGGGCCGCGAGATGACCGTCACCACGGCTCAGGCCGTTGCCGCCGCCGGCGCGCACGGATTGCGCGGGGGCGCCTTCAAGCCGCGCACTTCACCGTACAGCTTCCAGGGCCTCGGCCAGCAGGGACTTGAGCTCCTCGACGAGGCCCGCCGTCTGACCGGCCTGCCGGTCGTTACCGAGGTTCCGTCGCCCAACAAGGTAGAGCTGCTATATGAGCACGCTGACGTGCTTCAGATCGGGGCGCGCAACATGCAGAACTACCCCCTGCTCCAGGCGGTCGGCCGCACGGACCGTCCGGTCCTGCTCAAGCGGGGTATGGCGGCGTCGGTCGAGGAGTGGCTGATGGCGGCAGAGTACATCATGGCTGAGGGCAACACCCGGGTGATCCTGTGCGAGCGGGGCATTCGTACCTTCGAAACCAGCACCCGCAACACCCTCGACCTCAGCTCGGTCGCCGTCGTCAAGCGGCAGAGCCACCTGCCGGTACTGGTCGACCCCTCGCACGGCACCGGCTACGCCGACCTGGTGCCGAGCATGGCCATGGCGGCGATCGCCGCCGGGGCGGACGGCCTATTGCTGGAGGTCCATCCGGCGCCGGCCCAGGCACTCTGCGACGGTGGCCAGTCGCTCAGCCCAGAGGAGTTCGGCCGGCTGATGGGCTCGCTCGGCGCCGTTGCCGCCGCAGTGGGCCGCGAGCTATGACGGCGCATCCCTCGCCGACCGGCCAGATCGCCGGAATCGGGCGGTGCGCCATCCTCGGCCTTGGGCAGATCGGTAGCTCGATCGGGCTGGCCCTGCGCTGCGCTGGGCTTGCGGAGGTGGTCGGCTATGACCCAGATCCCGGCGCCGCGGCCGCCAGCCTGGCCATCGGGGCCGTAGACGAGTTGTCCGCCACCGGCCCCGCCCAAGCCGTGGCGGGAGCCGGCCTCGTGGTCCTTGCGGCGCCGGTCGGCGCAATCCCAGGCCTGGTCGATGACGTTGCGTCCGAGCTGGCACCGGGCGCGGTACTCACCGATGTCGGCAGCACGAAAGCCGGGATCGTCGCCGCGATGGACAACGCCCTTGGCGACCAGGGCTGCTACGCGGGCGGGCACCCGATGGCGGGTGGCGAAGGCCGGGGTCCCGCCGCGGCGTCCGCGGGCCTGTTCCGCGAGCGCCGTTGGGCCGTGTGCCCCGGCCCGCGGAGCAGCGCCGGTGCCATCCAGGCCGTCACCAACCTAGCCGTGGCGCTCGGCGCCCGCCCTGTGCTCATCTCGCCAGAGCAGCACGACGAGCAGGTGGCCTGGACCAGCCATCTGCCCTACCTCGTTGCCGCCGCACTGGCGCTCTCTGTGGCGCGGCAGGTGGGTGACCCAGCGCGCCCTGACCTCCTCGCGGCCGGCAGCCTGCTCGACGGAACCCGCGTCGCCGCGAGCGACATCCAAATGGCCGGGGACTACTGCTGGGCCAACCGGGGTCACCTCCGCGGGGCGATCCGGGACCTCAGGGCCCAGCTTAAGCGGCTCCTCGAGCTGCTGACGGATGACCCAGATGACGAGGCGGACCTGCGCCAACTGCTCGGCTCCGCCCGCGACTGGCGCATGACGCTGGCCGCCCGGTTGCCTGGAGCGGCGGCGCAAAACGGAGGTGGAAAGGGATGAATGGGTCCAGCAACGCTTCGGAGACAATCCAGGCCGCCAGGGGCCACCCCCTGCTAGGCCGCCTGCGCCTGCCCGGCGACAAGTCGATCAGCCACCGGTCGCTGCTGATCGGCAGCCTGGGGACGGGAACAAGCCGCGTGCGTGGGCTGGGCGACGGTCTGGATGTGCGTTCGACTGCCGATTGCCTGCGGATGCTTGGAGTCGAGGTTTCCACAGAAGGAGAGGAAACCGTCGTGCGCGGTCGGCTGCGCGGCCACACCCTCTCCGGCAATCCATTTGCGGAGCCCTCCGGAGTGCTCGATTGTGGCAACTCCGGCACGACGATGCGGCTGCTGCTCGGTCTCCTTGCAGGGCCAGGTGGGCTGACGGTATTGGCTGGGGACTCCTCCCTCAGCGCCCGGCCGATGCGGCGCGTGACGCAGCCGTTGGCCGAAATGGGCGCGCGGATCTGGGGCCGGGATGGCGGGTCGCTGGCACCGTTGGCCGTACTGGGCTCGGTGCTGCACCCCGCTCAACACGAGATCGGCGTCGCCAGCGCGCAGGTCAAGTCGGCCCTGCTACTGGCAGGCCTGCGCGCCCAAGGGGTCACGCGGGTCGTTGAGCCAGCGCCCTCGCGCGACCACACCGAGCTGATGCTGGCGGCTGCCGGCGCGGACGCGCGGCGCGTGGATGAGCGGACGGTTGAGATCGGCGGGCCGGCCCAGCTCTCGCCGCTCGACCTAACGGTCCCGGGAGACCCGTCGTCGGCGGCGTTCTGGGTCGCTGCCGCTAGCGCGGTACCCGACTCGCACGTCAGGCTGGAAGGAGTGTCGATCAACCCGACCCGCCTCGGCTTCCTGGCGGTGTTGGGGCGCAGCGGGGCGCGAATCGCGATTCGACCCACCCGGACCGAAGGTGGCGAACCGGTCGGCGACATCGAAGTGCGGTCGGCGGAGCTCAGGGGTTTCAGCATCGGAGAGGCCGAGGTGCCGTCTTTGATCGACGAGATCCCGATCCTGGCGCTACTGGCCTGTACTGCGACCGGACGGTCGGAGCTGACCGGTCTGGGCGAGCTGCGCCGCAAGGAAACCGACCGCCTGTCCTGCCTCGTCACTGGACTGCGGGCGATGGGCGCCGAGGTCGAGCAGCTCCTCGACGGGTTGGCCGTTGAGGGGCCGCAGAAGCTGAGCGCGCCGGACGAACCACTGGCCAGCCAGGGCGACCACCGCATGGCTATGACATGGGCGATCGCTGCGCTGCTCGCATCGGGTCACGTACAGTTCGATGGCGCGGAGAGCGTCGGGGTATCGTACCCGTCGTTCTTCGCCGACCTATCACGGCTGGCGTCCGGGGACCGGGGAGGTGCGGCATGAACCCCTCAGCTCGGGCCTACCTGATCGGATGGCCGGTCGCCCACAGCCTGTCGCCGCAGATGCACGAGGCCGCATACCGCGCCCTCGGCCTTGACTGGTCTTACAGCCTGTTGGCCGTCAAGCCGGCACATCTCGCCCGGACGCTCAGCGACCTGGCGGCGGACCCCGGCGCGATCGGGATTAACGTGACCATCCCCCACAAGCGGGACGTTCTTTCTGCCGCCGCCGCCGGCGACCAGCTCACGGCTGCGGTAGGAGCTGCCAATACGCTGGTGAGGAGCGCCGACGGCAGTCTGCTGGCACACAACACCGATATCGCCGGGTTCGCCGGCAGCCTCACCTCCCTCGGCCCCAACTACGGGCGCATCAGCCGCGCCCTGCTGCTGGGCGCCGGCGGCAGCGCCCGCGCCTGTTACGCAGCCTTGCTGGGCATTGGAGTGGACCGCGTGGGCATCGTTGCGCGGCGCCCTGAGCAGGCTCGGCAGCTGCTCGTGGATCTCGACAGCCGATTGACCTGTGCAAGCAATGCCTGCTGCGGCCGCTCCGGGACGGTGGGCAGGCGTCCTGCCGAGGAGTTGGTATGGGACTGGCCTGCGCTCCCCGAAGCCCTGGGTTGGCTGGGAGGCAGCCGTGCCGCGAACGCCGCAAGGCCAGGCGATAGCGGTTACGGCGATCTGTCCGGTGAGGGCCCTACCCTTGTGGTCAACACGACGCCGCTCGGCATGTGGCCGCGGACACGGTCTTCACCGTTGTCGGCGGCAGATGTCAGGCGGCTGCCGCGGGACTGCGCGGTCGTCGACCTGATCTACCGGCCACGCGAGACCCTTCTGATCCAGCGGGCACAGGCCGCAGGACTCCCCACGCTGGGCGGGGCTGAGATGTTGGTTAGGCAGGGAGCGGCCTCGCTGGCGCTTTGGCTGGGCCGCGACCCAGGGGCTCCCGCCCTGGAAGCGATGCGGCAGGGCGTTGAGGCTGCTCTAGCGGAGGAGGTGTCGCGCGATGCTGCGTCTGGTAACCGCCGGTGAATCGCACGGGGCTGCGGTCACGGTCATCCTAGATGGGCTCCCGGCAGGCATCCCGGTGAACCGGGAGCGGCTCGACGGCGAACTGGCCCGCCGGCAGATGGGCTACGGCCGAGGCGGCCGCATGCGCATTGAGCGGGACGTGGCGGAGGTCCTGTCCGGAGTACGCTTTGGCGCGACCCTGGGCAGCCCGGTCGCCATCCTGATCCGCAACCGCGACCACGCAAACTGGGGCGAAGCCATGTCCGCCTGGGGCCCGCCGCCACCGACCCTGAAGCCGGTCACGTGTCCGCGGCCCGGGCACGCCGACCTCGCCGGCGCGGCTAAGTTCGGCCACACCGATCTGCGGGATGTCCTGGAGCGGGCGAGCGCCCGCGAGACGGCTGGGCGAGTCGCCGCGGGCGCCCTGGTCAAGATGCTGCTGCGCGAGCTGGGCATCTGGGTGGGTAGCGAGGTGCTGTCGATCGGCGGCGTCGAGGCCGGTCCAGGTGAGCTCACAGGACCGGATAACGCCGCAGGACTTGCGGCCTATGACGACTGGCAGGCGCGCGTGGACGGGTCACCGGTTCGGTGCGCGTGCCCTGAGGCAAGCGATCGCATGGTATCGCGGATTGACGAGGCGGCGCGCGACGGCTATAGCCTGGGCGGGGTGTTCGTGGTGCGCACCAACCGCCTGCCGCCCGGACTAGGCTCATACACCCAGTGGGACCGCCGCCTGGACGCAGCGCTGGCGGCCGCCCTGATGAGCATCCCGGGGGTTAAAGCGGTGGAGGTCGGTGACGGTTTCCGGGTCGCCGAGCTCCGGGGAGACCAGGCACACGACGAGATCTTCATGTCCGGCGGCGGCCGGCTGGCCAGGGAAACCAATCGGGCCGGGGGACTCGAGGGCGGCGTCACCAACGGCGAGCCCCTGGTCCTCCGGTGTGCCATGAAACCCATCGCGACCCAGAGCCGGCCCCTAGCGACCGTCGACCTTGCGGCCGGCTGCCCGGCGGCGGCCCATCGGGAGCGGGCGGATACAGTCGCGGTACCGAGCGCGGCGGTCGTCGGCGAGGCAATGGCCGCCGTTGCTTTGGGCGGCGCCGTCTTGGCTAAGCTGGGCGGCGACAGCCTCGGGGAAATCCGCGCCAACTTGGCGTCCTATCTGCGCACACCGGTTGCCTCTCTGCTCGCACCCCCGGAAGGAGCGGATCGCCAATGAGCGCAACGGCGAGTAACGTCGTGCTGATCGGCAACATGAGCTCCGGCAAGAGCGCAGTCGGGCGCGAGCTGGCGACGCTACTGGGCTGCGGCCTAGTCGAAACCGACGACATCGCCGAGCGGCTCGCCGGGCATACCATCCCAGATGTGTTCGCGGCGCGGGGCGAAGAGGGGTTTCGGCAGTACGAGGCCCAGGCGGTCAAAGCGCTGGCCGGCATCCGCACCACGGTGATCGCCACCGGCGGCGGGACTCCACTATCGCAGGCCAACTGGCGGCGCCTTGCTCTTCTCGGTCCCATCGTCTGCCTCCGGGCGGGCGCAGAGATCCTGGCGCGGCGTACCGGGGACGGCCAGGATGGAAGGGCCCGCCCCTTGCTCGCTGGATTGGGCGAGGCGGCTCTGGTAGCGCGCATCGCCGGGCTGCAGGCAGCCCGAGAGCCGGTCTACGGACGGGCGGATCTCACGGTGGACACGACGGCGATCACGCCGGCCGGCGCTGCAGAGAAGATCAGCGCTTGGCTCAAGCATCATGGTTGGCGCGACGCAGCCTCCGAACACAGCCCGGCAAGCGGCCGGCCTGGAGAGGCTGAGACGCAGGCTGAGGACAGCGTCGGGCGGGTGCTCGGCTACCCGGTGGTAGCGGAGGCCGGCGCGCTTGGGCGGTGGCCCGCAGCGGCCGGCTGGGGTGGAGTGCACGCACAGGGCGGAGGCAGACTCCCGCCCGCCAGGCGCCGCGCGCTGCTGGTCACGGATGCGCTTGTCGGGTCGCTCTGGGCTCCGCAAGTCCAGACCGCCGCGGAGCGCGCCGGCCTCGACATGGCCGTGATCCATGTGCCGCGAGGGGAGCAGGCCAAGACGCTCCGGCAGGCTCAACGTATCTATCGTGCGATGTTGAGCCATGCCCTGGGACGGGACGGGTTGGTCGTGGCCCTGGGCGGCGGCTCAGTGGGGGATGTTGCAGGGTACGCGGCTGCAACGTACATGCGCGGCGTGCAGTACGTCCAGCTCCCAACGACGCTGTTGGCTCAGGTGGATAGCGCGGTCGGCGGCAAGACCGCGGTCGATATCGACGGCCACAAGAACACGGTGGGGGTCTTCTGGAACCCGTCTGCCGTGATCGCCGACGTCGAGCTGCTAGAGACGCTCCCGCTACGCGAGATCCGCTCGGGCCTGGCCGAGGTCCTTAAATACGGCCTGATCCAGGACGCTGGACTGTGGCTGGAGGCAACTTCTTGGGGCGAGAGATTGCAGGCTGCGTCAGGACCTACCTATGGCCACAGGCTCCCTCCAGGACTCGGATTGATTGTGCAGCGATGCCTGGCGCACAAGGCGGCAGTGGTGGCCGGCGACCCACTGGACCGTGGCTCGCGTGAAGCCCTCAACTTTGGCCACACCGTGGGCCATGCTCTCGAAGCCGCCGCCGCCGGCCGCCTCCGTCATGGCGAGGCTGTTGCGCTAGGTATGGACTTTGCCGCCGTTGCCGGTGAGTGCCTCGGTGTAACGGCCCAGCGCACAGCTGAGGCGATACGGCAGGGCCTCCGCCGGTGCGGCCTCTGGCCGCGGAGGCCGCACCTACCGCCACAGGACACCGTGCTCGACCTAGTCCGCCGCGACAAGAAGACACGCGCCAGCCAGAGCCGCCTGGTCCTGCTCAGGCGCCTGGGCCAGGTCCTGCCCGAGCCGATTGCCCTGGAAATAACGCAACTACGTGACCTGCTTGTCGAGTGGCAGGCCACTCTTACTCGAAAGGAGAGCTAAGGCATGACTCCAGACAGCCCTAAGACCGAGCTGAGCAGGCCACTGCAGAGAGTACTGGTGCTCCACGGGCCAAGCCTCTCGCACCTCGGCCGCCGGCAACCGAAGATCTATGGGCGCACGACGCTTGCCCAGATCAACAGCCAACTCGAAGCTCTGGCCGGCGACCTCGGCCTCACGGTGACTTGCCTGCAGACCAATCACGAGGGCTCGCTGGTCGATGAGGTCCTCGGCGCGGCCGCGGCAGGGTATGTGGGCATCCTGATCAACCCGGCAGCGTACACGCATACCAGCCTGGCGATCGCCGACGCACTGGCGGCGGCAGAGGTACCGGCGGTCGAGGTCCACCTAACCAACACCCAGGCTCGCGAGGAAGTGCGCAGACGCTCGCTGACCGCGAACGCCTGCATCGGGACAGTCGCCGGCTTTGGTCCTGGAAGCTACCTCCTGGGACTGCGCGGTCTGGCAGAGGCCATAGGAGCAGCCCAGCCGGGCTAACTGAGCTCTGGGTGCGGCCGCCGCCGATGCAGGCCCCTACCCGCTAAGCCTACTGCGCTCACCCTCCAGGTACTCGTGGCAGCCAGAGATCTCGCGGAGGAACTCCTGCATAGTCTCACACCCGTAGTCGGAGCAGTGAGCGCAGCTGCCGAGCTCGCGCTGGCGGACACATGACCTGAGCTTGCAGGTCTTGCAGTGCGGGAAGAGACGGAGATAAGCAAGGATAACCTCACATATCTTGAGGGTTAGCCTTGACATTATCGCACGCCCACCTTTACGCTCTGCCCGTAGACGTCGTTTAAGGGAGGGGCACGCCATGACCTGCACCAAGTCCAAGATCACTCTCGACGCCACTGCTCTCGACCGGTTGATCAATGACCCCGAGGGGGTTCTGGCTGATCCCGAGGCCTTCTGGTCGGGGTACCGGGCGCAGGCACTCAGCAGGCGCTGGGCCGAGGTGGTCGGCGTGGACATCGACTACGCTGCCTGGCGTAATCAGGTGGAGGCTTGGGCCAGGCTCCCGCTTGAGGAGCGGCGCGAGCACCTTTTGGTCCGCAACTACGAGGCCATCCGGGCGGCGCAGGAGAGCATCCACGAGCTCGCCCTGCCGCACATCTGCGCCTTTATGCCACCTGGCGCGGACCTCAGCGCGACGATCCGCTTTGGCACCTTCCTCCCGGCGCGCGCCTTTGCCATCGAGGACATCGTGTTCAACATCGCTGCGCCCTACTGGCGAGGCAACCCAAGCAACATCCTCAACCAGATCGTGCACGAGATCGGCCACGTGGGCTACGGCTACTGCCGTGAGGTCGGCCGCCCTGACGAGCACCCGGACAAGGCGGTTGCGGGCGTGCTAGGCATGGTGCAAAACGAGGGTTTGTGCAGCTATATAGCGTACACCGCCCAGCACATCTACCCAGCGCCGGATGACGTGGATTTCCACCTGGCCGACGACCCGGGAGCTGTGGAGCGGCTGTTCGCCGACGTCGACGAGATCCTTGCCGGTACCCAGACGCTTGCCGAGCCCGAGCTGGATAAGCTGATCTGGGACAAGGGGGTCATGGACCGGGCCGCGTACATCGTCGGGTTGCGGATGTGCGAGCTGATCGACCGGCGGTTGGGCAGGCAGGCCCTGATCCAGAGCCTGCTGGATGGGCCGAGCGCCTTCACCAGGGTCTATAACGGCATTGCGCCTGCAGATCGGTTGGTGGCGGCCAGGTTCTTGGACTAGACGGCCACTGTGTGTTTCCGGGTATCCACCCGGAGCGCGGGGTGCTATGATAGTCCAAATCTTCTGGAGGGCGCTGCCATGTCCGCCGTTGTCCTTGAGGGCCTCAGTAAGACGTTTCGGACCAAGGTCAAGGCCCCCGGCCTCCGCGGCAGCATGGCATCGTTGCTGCGCCCGGACTACCGCGAAGTCCCGGCCGTCCGCGACGTGAGCCTAACCGTGGAGCCGGGCGAGCTGGTGGCGTTCATCGGGCCCAACGGCGCAGGGAAGTCCACCACCATCAAGATGCTCACCGGCATCCTGTTCCCGACCGGGGGCACCGCCTCGGTGCTTGGGCTTGAGCCGTGGCGCCAGCGGGAGCGCCTGGCGTATCAGATCGGAGCGGTGTTTGGCCAGAAGTCGCAGCTGTGGTACCACCTGCCGCCGCTGGACAGTTTCAACCTGCTGGCCAGGGTTTACGAGTTAGACGAAACCGCCTACCGCACGCGCCGCAACGAGCTCGTCGCCGCCTTCGGCATCGCCGGCTACCTGACCACTCCCGTCCGCAAGCTTTCGCTCGGCGAGCGCATGCGCTGCGAGCTCGCGGCAGCCCTGCTGCACCGGCCGCGGGTGCTGTTCCTCGATGAGCCGACGATTGGCCTCGACGTCCTGGCCAAGCGGACCATCCGCGAGACCATCCGCCGCCTCAACGCGGATGACCAGGTCACGGTGTTCCTGACCTCGCATGATGTCGGCGACATCGAGGAGCTGGCCAAGCGCGTCGTGGTGATCAACCACGGGCAGGTGATCTATGACCACCGTACATCCCACCTGCGGCACATGTTGCTGCACACCAAGGTCATCGATCTGCTGCTCGACGGTCCCGGGACCGTGCCGCTTCTCGCGGGAGTCAACGTGCTCAAGCACACTCAGGTGGGCATCAAGCTCGAGGTCAACACTGAGATCCAGCCGATCAGGGAGGTCGTCGCCAAGCTGCTCGAGGTCAACAACGTCCTCGACGTTAGCGTCACCGATCCGCCGCTCGAGCGCATCATCGGCATGATCTACCAGCAGGAGGCGCCACGATGAGCTCTGGGGCGGCAGCAGTGCAGGCAGCGCAGGGCCGTCCTCGGCTGACGCCGGGCTCGCCGCTACGCCGCGTGCGCAAGTACTTTGCGGTCGCGCGTATGGGCTTCGCGACGGCGACTGCCTACCGCAAGGAGTACATGTTGCGCTCGGTCTTCTTGGTTCTGATCCTGTACGTCTTCACGGTGCTCTGGCGTGCCGTATACAGCACGACCGGGACGGCAGTGATTGAGGGTTTCTCCTTGCGGGACATGGTGTGGTATCTGGTGATCACGGAGTCGATCGTCTTCAGCCGGCCGCGTCTGGCCAGCAGGATCGATGAGGAAGTCAAGTCAGGGACCCTGGCCTACACCCTGGTCAGACCGTACAGCTATATGCTGTTTCACTATGCTCATACGCTAGGGGAGTCGGCGGCGCGCGGCCTGATGAGCTTCCTGGTCGGCGGAGCCGCCGTGACGACCATCGTCGGGCCGCCGCCATTCGCCCTGGCAAATGCGGGTGTCTTCGTCGTGGCGCTGTGGCTGGGGGCGACCATCGACTTCCTAATGACGTTTTCGGTGGGCCTGCTGGCGTTCTGGGTAGAGGAAACCTCCCCCTTTGTCCTGATCCACGACCGGCTGCTGATGCTGCTCGGCGGAATGATGCTCCCCCTGGAGATCTTCCCGCCGCTGCTGCGCTCGATCGCCGGCTGGCTGCCCATGAGCATGGTGCTGTACGCCCCTGCGCGCTTGTTGGTGGGCGGAGGCGATCTGCTGCCGGGCCGCGTCTTTGTGATTCAGGCAGCGTGGGTTCTCCTGGCTGGAGCCATATCAGTGGCAATCTTCCGGGCCGGCGCCAAGCGGGTGACCGTCCATGGCGGCTAGGGTGCCAGCCGCCCCCGTCGGCGGCGCTACCAAGAGACTGCTGGGCCACCTGCGTCTGCTGCGTGCGTATCTGGGAGCCAATCTGTCGATGGCCATGGAGTACCGCGCGGCTTTCTTTGCTCAGGTGTTTGGGATGATGCTCAACAACTCACTGTGGCTGGCCTACTGGGTGCTCTTCTTCCACCGCTTCCCCGTCGTGCGGGGCTGGGAGCGCGAGGACGTGCTGATGCTATGGGCGGTGATCGCTACGGGCTTTGGCCTGGCGACGGTGCTGTTCGGTGCGTGGCGCACGCTCGCGCGCCTCATCGCCGAGGGCCAGCTGGACTACTATCTCGTCCTGCCCAAGTCTCCGCTCTGGCACGCCCTGATGACGCGCGCCTCGCCCAGCAGCTGGGGCGACCTAGTCTTTGGCTTGGCGGTCTTCGCGGTATGGGGGGCGCCGACGTGGCCGCGTGCGGCGCTGTTTGCGGTCTCAGCGCTGGCCTGCGGGGCGATCCTGCTGGGCAGCGGAATCGTCTACAACAGCCTGGCCTTCTTCGTGGGCCACGCCGAGGCCCTGGCCCTGCAGATGGAGAATGCAGTGATCCACTTCAGCACCTACCCGGGCGCGATCTTCGGCGGCGCGGCGCGGCTGCTGCTGTTCACGGTGGTTCCGGCCGGTTTCATTAACCATCTGCCGGTGGCCGTGCTTCGCCACGCCGATCTTGGGTTCATGGCGTTTGCCGCGCTCGCGGCTGCCGCGTGGATCATCGGCGGGCAGTTGCTGTTCCGGGCCGGTCTGCGCCGCTATGAGTCCGGCAATCTCATCGGGCCGCGGATGTAGCTTGGGGCGGAATTGCGGCTACCGTAGGCGAGGCCGACTGGCCCGACCACTCCGCTCACGCCTCATGAGTCCGTAGGACCCATGAGACCCGCCGACATGAGTCCGTAGGACCCATGAGATCCGCCGCGTCACCGCAGTGCCCCGCGGCAAGCCACCGGGTGTTAACAATCCCGCTGCCGTAACATCGCCCCTAGCAGTTGCAGGGCTTGACTTGTCCACTGTTGAAACCCACCTAAACTCATGCCCATGACTGCCGTGCGTCCTGCGGTCGGCCGTGGCGAAAGGAGCCCCGTTCTTGTCTACGCCCACGCCGACTGCGCCGTCCGCGTCGTCCTCAGCCACCATCGATCTGCGGGCGCGCGCAATAGCCACCCGCGCCCGCAACCTTCTCGTTGCCGCGCATGCACTGGAGCACGTGCTATCATCGTCGTTGCCGGTGTTGCTGATCTTCATCCAGCAGGAGTTGAGCCTCAGCTACGCCGACATGGGCATCATCGTCGCCGTTGGCAGTCTCAGCGGCGGGCTGTTTCAGTTCCCGGCCGGCCTGCTTGTGGACAAGGTCGGCGCCCGGACCCTCATGCTGCTTGGGTTTGGCCTGGCTGTATGTGGCTCGCTGATCTTCTCCATCTCCGCCGCTATCCCGATGATGCTCCTCGCGCGCGTCCTCACGGGGCTCGGCAACGCGACATTTCACCCGTCGAGTTTTCCGGAGATGGCCAAGGCATCCAAGTACTCGGGCGTCGGGATGGGCATGGCCCTGCACAACGTTGGGGGCAGCCTGGGCATGTCGCTCGGCTACGCGCTCACCGCCCTCCTGGCAGGCTGGTTTGGCTGGCGCGGAGCGCTGCAGGCGCTGTGCGCAGTCGGCGCCCTGCTGGTCCTGGTCTTTGCGGTCGTCTACCCGCGGCTCCCGGAGGACGAGACGGAGCAGCCGCCCGCCCAGAAGGCGCCTCAGCCGGCCCAAGCGCCAGGGCGCGGCTCTGTCCGCGAAATGCTGGACGTGCAGTGGATGCCGGTGATCGCCCTCGCAGCGGCGGCGGCACTGGCGGGTGCGTTCGGCAATGCACTGCAGTCATTCTTGCCGGCGTTCCTAACCACGACCCGCGGGGTGAGCGTGGCCGTGGCGGGCGCGTTCTCCACGATTACCCTGCTGGCAGGCACCGTCGGCTCGATTGGCGGCGGCAAGGCCGGCGACCGGTTTGACCGGTCGATGGTGGTGTTGGTTTCCACGGTCGTAACAACTGCATTGGTGCTGGCTCTCGCCTGGACACCGGTCGGCGCGCTCGGCCTGGTCGGGATACTGGCGCTGATTGGCGTTTTCCGGGCGATTCCGCGGCCCTGCCTCAATGCAATCACCTCTGAGATCGCCCCGCGCGGCAAATCGGGCGCAGCCTTCGGCCTGGTGTTCGGGGCCATGTCCCTTGGTGGATCGATAACCAGCCCAATCGTGGGGTGGATGGCCGACCGGTGGTCGATGCCGGTGGCCTTCTCGTTGACGGCAAGCCTCTTCCTGCTCCATGGGCTGGTCATCCGCCGCCTCTACAGAGTCAAGCCCACCCGGCCGGCCGCCACTCCCATCGAGACGGTAGCCGCCAACTCCGGCGCCACATCGGGCCAGGGCTAGCTGAGAGGCGGGAGAACGGCCGCGCCAGAGGGAACTATGAGCGGAGAGGTTCGTCCTCTCCGCTCTCGATTTACCAGCCATCAACTCCTCGCGGGGGTGTACTGACACCGTGACCAGAGCAATCAACCTTGCCGAGATCGAGTCTCTGCCGTCTGTCCGGATGCTGGGCGACGACCGCTTACGCAGCCGGCTGATCGATCTCATCACCTACTGGACCATCTACCAGGATGAGATCTTCCTGTTTACGTCTTGCCCGTACTTCGTCGACCACGGCATGCCGCACGCCCAAAACGTGGCCCGCATCTTCGCAACCCTCGCTGGCCACCTGTCACCTGACCATGCCCTCAGCGACAATGAGCTGTTCCTGGGGACCTGCGCCTGCTATCTCCACGACGTGGGCATGTTCCACCCCGGGCCGCTGTCGCCCGACGAGACTCGCCGCCGCCACGGCGCGCTGAGCCAGCAGCGCATCCAGGCACAGCGGGAGTTGTTCCTGCTGTGCGGCGACGAGCCGGGGCTGGTCGGATTGCTCGCGGCGTATCATCAATCCAGCGCCGACTTAGAAACCCTCCCGGCCTACTCGGGTTTCACCGACTTCTGGCAGCGCGAGTGGCGTCCGCGGACTCGGCTGCTCGCCGCCCTGCTCAGCTTGGCCGATGCGTGCGATATGGGCGCAGAGCGTTTCTCGGGGATCAAGGCCGTGCGCGACCAGTACCTTGAGGGCTGGCGGCAACAGCGCGAGCAGCGCCTCGAGCAGCTGGAACAGGGCGCGCCGGAAGCTTACGGCGGAGAGTTGTCGGCGATCCGCCGCGAGATCCCAGGCCTGGTCGGCATCACCCCCGTTCACTATGACATTCACCGCGCGATCCGGCGCGTTCACGTCGAGAAGGCCGGTGGCGTATGCGATATCGTCGTCGAGCCAGCTGCCTTGCAGGCTGAGGCACTCACCGCCGAAACCCGCAAACTACTCGACGAAGCACAGGAGATGATCCATCGCGAGCTGGTCCGCAGCCGCAACGTCCTGCAAGTCGCCCTGCCCTTCTTTAGCTCTGTCCGGGTCGGCCACCCCGATGTTCCCCCGCGCGCGGTCGAGCGGGCGGCCGTCCGCAGCGCAGGCTACCGCGAAGCCCCGGGAATGCGCCAGATCTACCGGTACCTCCGCCAGCGGCAGGCGGCCGGGAATGCACCTGATGCGCTGATCGGCGTGAGCAACGGCGGGATGCTGGCGGCCAGCCTCCTCAGCCGGTGGACCAACATCCCGCTGGGTGGCGTCCTCCGCACCCAGCCGCGCTCGCAGACGCTGACGTACGGCCGCGATGTCCGCCAGAGCCGGATCATCGGCGCAACTGACCTTGCGCAGTTGGCGGCCGCCCTCGGCCGGGATGTGCTGCAGCTCGCCCTGGTCGAGGACGTCTGCCGCACGGGGACCTCACTGCTGATGGCCGCGCGCGCCCTCAGGGCACAGGCGGTGCCGGTGGAGCTGGGCGCGATGACGCTCATCGCCGGTGAGGCCATTGGGCATCTCAAGCGGCTAGCGGCGGACGGCGGGCCGGACGGCGCCGAAGAGCTATACCTGGATCTGGCCTCCGGCGAGCAGGAGCGCGACCAAACCATCGTAATGCCGTGGGAAACCGACCTCACCGCCGGCAACCTCAATCTTGAGGCTGCGGCATCCCTGCTCGCGGCGATGGAGGAGCGGTTTGCGCAGCCGGACGCGCGTCCGGCCGCCCTGGTTGGCATCAGCAACGGTGGCGCGATCCTGGCCTCGCACCTTGCCCTGTATTTCAACATCCCGGCGACTTGCCTGACCCGGGATAATCCTGGCCGGCAGTGGCTGGGCGGCGGGCAGGAGCCTCAGGCGAGCAACGTGATGGCGTGGCCTGATCTCACTGAGGCGCTGGCTGCCGGCTCTGAGGGCACACAGCGAATCATGCTGGTCGACGATATTTCGCGCTCAGGGCACAGTCTGATGTCTGCAGTCGAGTCGCTGCGCAGCCGGCAGCCGGGGACGGCCATTGACGCGGCGCTGCTCTATGCCGGGCGCGGGCCGGTAGGCGAGGACCTTGAGGGCTTCCGGCGGCGGCTGGCCAGAGCAGGCTGTGGCGCGCTGCTGTGCGGGGGTTTGGAGCCGGCGCTCGGTACCAGGCTGCCGTGGGATGTCCGCCCGGAGGGGGCGTAGGGGGCGAGGCGCTGCCGCCGCTCTTGCCTCATTGGCGCGGCTGGGGTCACGCGCCGGGTGAGGCTGCGAGCGGCGCAGCGCCTCGCTCCAGATATGTGGGTCTAATCGACCGACCTCCGGTGGGCTCGGGTTAGCCTACTAGGCCAGGGGGTCCCGGACGCACCGGGATCATGTAGCAACCGGTGCCGGGCGGCACCGCCCCTCCCGATGACCCGGGGCAGATCGGCCCCACCAACCCCAAGCATTCAGGCGCTCTCAACCACAACCAATCGCGGCGCAGCAGGAGCCGTAGCCAGCGCCTTGAACAAGACGCGAGACATTGGTCCTGATCGCCTGGGAGGTCCCGCCGAGGCCCCAGAAGAGCGTCAGGCGAAGGCAACCAGTGCAGGGAGGAGGTGACCCGGGTGACGGCAAGCCGACTACTGGTGATAGGAGGAGGAGGCGACCTCGGTCGGCGGCGCATCCTCCCAGCGCTTGCCGAGCTGGGCGTCGGCGCCGACGTCGTCGATCTTGCGCCGCTTGTCCCCCAGCCGGACCACGTCAGACAGGTTTTCCGGTCCCTCAGCCCACTGGCCGGGCTCGTCGGCCGCCGTGAGTACTTGGGCGCAGTCGTAGCGACCCCCAACAACCTGCACCTGGAGCACTCCCACTGGGCAGTCGCTGAGGCCGGCCTTCCGTGCCTTACCGAGAAACCAATCGCCCACACACTGTCCGCCGCAAAGCAGGCAGCCTGCCTCGCGGGCGGACCAGCTCCCTCGTGGATCGCCGACCATTATCTCGCTAAGCCACCGAGCGTCTACGTGATCGAGCACGGCAGCGAGCTGCTCGCCGCGATTGGCGCTCCTGAGCGTATCGAAGGACAGATCGTCGAGCCGGCCGGCACGCTCAGTGGCCGCTCGTGGCTGCTCGACCCGGCGCGCTCGGGCGGCGGCATATGGCTAGATACCGGCGTGCACCTTGTCACGGTGCTGCTGGCTCTCTGGCCCGGCTTGGCCTGGCGGGAAGTGCAGGCACGAGCAGCCGACTACGAGTTGCAGCAGGACAAAGACGTCACCACAGGCCATGCAGAGACTGCCTTTGTCTTGGAGGCCCTGTGCCATGCCCCCGCCGGAGCACAGGTCAAGCTCGCCGTCGGCAAGGCCGCTCAGGCACCGGCCAAGTACCTGCTCCTAGAGGGCTCTCGAGGCTCCCTACGCCTCGACTGGAGCGCCAACACGGTCACTCTCAACGGTGACGTCATCCTCGACGCGCCAGATGCTCCCTTCGGCGGCTATCTGGCCCTCCTCGGCGACTTCATTCAGGCCTGCCGCGACCGCAACACAGCAAGATGCCCGGCCCTCGTCCGACCGGGCACCGCTCTTCGTGCCTTAGAGTTGATCAAGTCCGCCTACGCCGCATCCGACCTCCCGCCAGCGCTGCGGCGGGCGTGTTCGCGCTGAGCTCTCGCCTACTACGTGCGCCCGATCAGCTGCAGCGCCGTCCTGACGATGTGCCCAGTTGACAGCCCGTACATCTCATACAGCGAGTCGCAGTCGCCGGACTCGGCGAAGCAGTCCTGCACCCCGATGCGCCGCAGCTTGCCGACGCCCGCCTCGGCCAACACCTCGGCCACGGCGCTACCAAGGCCGCCAACGACCGTGTGGTCCTCAATGCTGACGATGCCGCCCGTCTCCCGCGCCGCCGCCACGACCGCTTCCCGGTCGATGGGCTTAATGCTGACCATATTGAGCACCCGCGCCTGGACCCCACGGCCAGCCAGCTCCTCAGCCGCATCCAGAGCCAGCGCAACCATGCGCCCGCACGCGGCCAACGTCACATCGCTGCCCTCCCGCAAGACCGGCGCCTTGCCGAGCGCTAGGCGGTATCCCTCGGGGACGATCGGCCGGGCAGGCGGCCTGAAGAGGCGCATGTAGACCGGCCCGTCAGTGTCGCGGGCCAGCGTGACAGCTTGTTTGGTTTCCTCGGGATCGCACGGCGAGAGCACCGTCACGCCCGGCAACGCCCGCATCAGGGCGATGTCCTCCGTGGCCTGGTGGGTCGCCCCATCCTCGCCGACGCTGATCCCTGAGTGCAGGCCGACCAGCTTGACGTTGAGCCTGGTATACGCGAGCGCCTGCCGCACCTGATCCCAAGCCCTGCCCGTCAGGAAGACGGCGTACGTGCCGGTAAACGGGATCTTGCCGGTGGTCGCAAGCCCTGCCGCTACCCCGATCATGTTCTGCTCGGCGATGCCGACGTTGATATGCCGGTGCGGGAACTGGGTACCGATGCCGCCGTGCGTCCCCATGCGCTTGGACACGTCCGCGTCAACCGCGACGATCCGCGGGTCTTCGGCCGCAAGGGCGGCCAGCTGTTTGCCGTACACGTCAGCCAACACTTGTGGACGAGTCATGAGACCGCACCTCCGTCGCCGCCGCTAGGGCATCCCAGCTCAGCCAGAGCCTGCGCGAGCTGCTCATCGTTGATCGCCCCGGCGTGCCACGCCAGCTGGCCTTCCATAAACGAAACCCCTTTGCCCTTGGTCGTCCGCGCAACGAACACCCGGGGCTGCCCCGGCTCCGCCGGCGGCCTCGCAAATGCCGCCGCCAGCGCCGCCACATCATGGCCGTCCAGCTCCACGGCGCCCCATCCGAATGACCGCCACTTCGCCAGCAGGTCGCCCATCGGCATGACTTCGCTGATCGGGCCGTCGTTTTGCAGCCCGTTGGCGTCGATGATGGCTGTGAGGTTATCCAGCTTGTACTTGTAGGCGGTCATCGCGGCTTCCCAGACCTGGCCCTCGTTGAGCTCGCCATCCGAGAGCAGCGTGTACACCCGGTAAGTTTTGCCGTCCATCTTGCCTCCCAAGGCCATGCCCACCGCGGCGGAGATCCCCTGGCCGAGCGATCCCGTGCTCATGTCGACGCCGGGCGTCTTGGACATGTCGGGGTGCCCCTGCAGGCGGCATCCCGGCCGGCGCAGCGTGCCGAGCATCTCTTCGGGGAAGAAACCCCTCTCCGCCAGCGCCGCATACAGCGCCGGCGCGGCATGTCCCTTGGACAAGACGAATCGATCACGGCAAGGCCAATCGGGCTGCTCCGGACGCACACGGAGCACGCCCCAATACAGCGCGGCGATGATGTCGGCGCAAGATAGCGAGCCGCCCGGATGGCCCGGATGGCCGGCCGGCGCGGCGTGGATCATCTTGAGGATCCGGATACGCAAACTTCGCGCCCGAGTACGAAGCTCGTCAGCGTCGGCCGTCAGTGAACGCTCTACCACGAAAACCCCTCCATCTGCAGAAGACACGGCAATAGTGTGCCCGGCTGGCATCCCGCTCGTGGGCCTTGGGCAAGGCGCGGCTAACTTGCGCGCTGGAGCGAAAGGAAGCAGGCTTTGGCTGTATTCGTGTTTGGTGGGCCAGACCCTTCGGCAGGATGCAGCATAAATCGACGGAGTACGGGCGGGCTACATACCCACCCGTACTCCGCCGCATAGCCCAGAGTAGCAGTGGCCTCCTGGTTACATAGCTGCTCCGGCACCCGCGGTAGCCGCCGCTGCCCCGCTCCCCTGCGCCGCTTTGATCCTTGCGCGCTGCGCCAGGTAGACCGCCAACAGCAGGCCGCCGCCAACCACGTCGGTAATCAGGCCGGGATCGATCAGCACGAAGGCTGCCGCGAACAACGTCAGCCGCTCCCACAGCAGCGTCCGGGTCACAAACCAGTCCTGCAGCGCCGCCGAGAAGGCCACGATGCCGGCCAGCGCCGTGAGGAAGACACTGACCACAGTCACCGGGTCCCGCTCAAGCAAAATCAGCGCCGGCGCGAAGATGAACGTGTACGGTATCAGGAAGGCAGCAAAGTCAAACTTGAAGCCCATCCACCCGGTCGCTACCGGGTTACTTCGAGCGATGCCTGCCGCCGCATACCCGGCCAGAGCCACCGGCGGCGTGTCATCTGCCGCACAGGCGTAGTAGAAGACAAACAGGTGCGCCGCCAAGAGCGGCACGCCCATACCCACCAGGGTCGGAGCCGTGATCGTCGTCAGGACGATGTACTTGGCCGTCGTCGGCAGGCCCATACCGAGGATGATGGACATAATCATCGTGAAGAACAGGGTCAGCCAGAGGTTGCCCCGGGCCAGGCTCATCACCAACGCCGACAGCTTGAGGCCGAGGCCCGTCTGGGTCACGCTGCCGATGATAAACCCGGTTGCCGCACATGCCGCCACCACACCTAGCGCATTGCGAGCGCCGAGCTCGAAGGCGCCAAGCAGTCCCTTGATCGTCAGGCGGTTGTCCTTGCGCAATATGCCGGCCGCCAAGGCGAGCAGGATGCCGATGTAGGCCGCCCGCAAAGGGGTGAAGCCCTTGACGAGCATGTAAACGATGCCGACGATTGGCACCAGATACAGCCAGCCGCGCCGCAACACCCGGCTCGTCGGCTCCAGCTCGGAGCGCGGGATACCGGAGATCCCGGTCTTGCAGGCCTCCAGATGCACCATGTACAGGATGGCCGCGTAGTTGAGGATCGCCGGGAGTAGCGCGGCGAGGCAGATCTGGATATACGGGATGTTGGTGTACTCGGCCATGATAAAGGCCGCCGCACCCATCACCGGCGGCATCATCTGGCCGCTGGTGGATGCCGCGACCTCGACGCCGCCCGCGACATGCGGCTTGAAGCCCACCTTGCGCATCAACGGGATCGTGAACGTGCCGGTGGTTACGACGTTGGCCACCGAGCTGCCAGAGATGGAGCCCATCATTCCGCTGGCGATGACGGCTGCCTTGGCGGGGCCCCCGCGCATCGGTCCAAAGATCGAGATCGCCAGGTCAATGAACCACTGACCGGCGCCAGTCTTCTCCAGGACCGCGCCAAACAGGATGAACGTGAACACAAACGTCGCCGAGACGCCTAACGGCACCCCGAACAGACCCTCCGTCGTCAGGTAGAGGTGCTCGATGATGCTGCTCAGTGGAAACCCACGGTGCGCAAGCATCCCTGGGATGTACGGCCCGAAGTACGCGTAGGCGATGAACGTCCCGGCCAGGATCACCAAGGCCATGCCCACGGCACGCCGGCAGGCCTCAAGGACTAAGATGAGAGCGATAACGCCCATCACCAGGTCGAGCGTCTGCGGGGCGCCGGCTCGGATCATCAACTGGTTGTAGTTGAAATACACGTACAGGCTCGCGGTTGCTCCCGCCAAGCTCAAGACCATGTCGTACACCGGGATCCGGTCCCGCTGGGTCCGGGACTTCCGGTTGGCGGGGTATAGCAGGAACAACAGGAAGAGGCCAAAGGCCAGGTGCAGAGACCGCTGCTTCATGGCCTCGAGGACGCCCCAGCCTGCGGTGTAGAAGTGATACGCGGACATGGCTATGCAGACCGCGGCCACCAACTGGGGCCACCAGCCGCTTAGCCTGCGTACTCCGCCTTCGATTTCGGCGATGCGTTCCTCTACCTTGTCTACCTCAAAGACTACATCGGGCGCCGCCGTTGCCGGCAACTGCTCACCTTGCTGCGGCTCCTGCGGCTCATTGCTCGACATGCAGGGATCACCTCGGTCCACACTGCTTCGTCATCTACTATGGTCCGGCCGCAGTTGCTCGCCGCCACCCCGCTGCCCAGACCGGATACTTTCGCACGGCAATGGTTATGCGCCCGCGCAATGGGTAACTATCATCGCCAACCTGTAGGAGGCTGCGGGTCGCCTCGCTGCCGAGCAGCGGCAGCTCCGGCAGAAGCGAGTCGAGCCCCTCGATCACAAAGCGCCCGTCACGCGTCACCAGATCCTGGTGGCAGGCGGGGAGGCCCGCCCCCGCCGATCCGAAACTCGTCATCACCAGCCGGAGCCCAGTGGGGGCGACTTGGAAGACCTCCACCACTATCGATCTCTCGACCGAGTGGAGGTATGAGTACACCACCTCGTCACCGACCGTGACGCGGTGCGCATACAGCAGTCTACTGCTCTGATCTCTTACCTCGAGGACAGTATCACGTGGCCAAGGACCTAGGGCCAGGACGAGCAATAGAGACAACAGTAGCCCTCCGCCGGCAAGCAGCGCCAGCCTGCCCCTCACATGCTCACCCCCACGCGACTTGAACCCGCCATGAGGCCAGGACCGGAAGCGATCAGCCACCGGCCCCGGCCCTCATTAGCCCCATCTTTACGAGATGCTCAGTTACTTGACGCCCTTCTCGGTGTAGTACTTCTGGGCACCGGGGTGCACCGGTAGCGGCATGCCATCAAGCGCCTTGGCAAGCTTGACGTCCTTGCCGCGGGCGTGCGCATTGCCGAGCTTATCCAGATTCTCAAACAGGGCCTTGGTCAGGTTGTAGACCAGGGCCTCCTCAAGATCGGCGCTGACACACAGCATGGCGAGCACAGCCACGGTGTTGACATCCTCATCGACTCCCGCATAGGTCCCGCCGGGGATGGTGACGGAGGTGTAGAAGGGGTACTTCTCCTTGAGCGTGCCGACCTCGTCACCCGCCACGGGCACGATGACCAGCGGGTGAGTACTGGCGATCTCCTGCACAGCTGCAGTGGGCGTGCCGGCGGTGATGAATGCCGCGTCAATATGCCCGTCCTTGAGGTTGGCCGCTGCCTCAGCAAACGACAGGTAGTCGGCCTTGGCCAGATCGGTGTACGCCAGGCCGTAAGCCTCGAGGATCTGGCGAGCGTTGGCCTCGGTCCCACTACCCGGCGCGCCAACAGCGACCTTCTTGCCCGCCAGGTCGGCGATGGATTTGATGTTGGCGGACTTGAGGCTGACCACCTGGATGACCTCCGGATAGAGGCCGCAAATGCCTTTGAGCTTGGTCAGCTTGCCGTCATCCTTGAACATCTCGATGCCGTTGAGGGCGTAGTAACTGATGTCGTTCTGAGCGAGGGTCAGCTGTTGCTCGCCTTTTTGAATAGCGCGAACATTGGCTGCGGAGGCGCCGGTACTGATCGCGGTGGCGTTGACGTTCTTGACTTTTTCATTCCAGATGGAGGCCATAGCGCCGCCGAGAGGATAGTACACGCCCGCGGTGCCGCCGGTGCCTACGGTCAGGAGGGTCTGCTTTGGCGTGCAGCCCCCGACGAGGATCCCGATGCAGAGGAAACCGATGAGCAACCCTAATAGACGCTTGTTCACGCGTACTTTGCGGCCCGGTTATCATCCCGCGCCCGATCGGGGCGCCCTTCCCCCCCGGGCCTTTCCTCCTCTTCTTCCCACAGATTGCGGGGGCTGGCCCCCGTGCCTACCAGGGGAAGGTCTTGTGTCCCTTATGAGTTGGCCGGCGCCCCCCCTCCGTAATCTGGTCTTACTGGCTAATGTCAGTTTTGGTACCAACTTTCGCCACAGGGCATAACGCTCCTTCACCCGGCGGAGTCCAGAATCCGACGAGATTTGCGGGCTGTCGCAGGGAAAGCGGGTCACTGACCAGTAAGGTCAGGAGGCACCGAAGACGCAGGCATGGAGGGAGCAGTTTGGAGATACCAGACGGCGTGCTCGCCGGACGCCTCAGCCACGTGTTGTGGATCGGCGGAGGCGCATGCGGCGGCAAGACCACCATGGCAGGGCTCCTGGCGGCCAAGCACGGGATGGTGCATTACAACTGCGACGAGCAGGCAGCTCAGTATAGGGAGTGGGCCAACCCAGCCGACCATCCGGCCATCCTCAAGCCATTTCTGGGCTGGGAGTGGTATTTCGGCCGGTCCGGAGCCGAGCTGGCTTCCTGGCTCAGCGAGGTGCTGCGCGAGCAGTTTCCAATGACCTTGGTCGATCTGCTCCGGCTGGGCTCTCGGCAGCCTGTGGTGTGCGAGGGAATTTTCCCGGCAGACGTCCTGCGCCGCATTGCTCCACCCGGGCGGACTGCCTTCATCTATCCGGAGCCTGAGCTGCTGCGCGAGCAGTACTTCGCCCGCGAGGACAAGCAGGACATGCTCAGACTGATCGACCAGCTCTCTGATCCATCGCGGTTTCGACAAAACGTGCTGGACTGTGCCATGCCGTCGCCGGTGGAGATCGCGAGCGCAGAGGCGCTTGGGATCAAGATCCTGTACCGCAAGCGCGGCTCTGATCCGGCAGAGATGCTGGCGCAGTTGGAGGCGCACTTCGGTCTGCCAACGCAGACTAACGGAGCTGACTGCGGCCGATGATCACCGCCACGCGCCAGGAACATCTAGACGCTGTTGCCGGCATGCGCCGGGAGTACCTGCGCCAACTGGGGGGCCGCCCAGAGCCCTACCTCGAGGAATGGATTGGTTACGACGGCGTAGCCTGCGCCCTGCTGCAGGGTAGCCGCACGATCGGCTATGCCATTACCACCGGTGGGCAGAGGGGACGCCGATACCCACACCTGGTCGACACGCTTCTCCAGCTACACATCGGAGAGGCAGACGTCCCCTTGGCCACCGCTGCCCTCGACGCCTTACGCGAGGAGGCGCTCATCTCCCGGGCCTTGGTCCTGACGCGGGACCGGCTAGCTCTCTCGACGTGCATGGACAGGCACAAGTCGGTATCGGTGGACTGCTACGTGTTCGAGGAGGGTCCCCTGGCCGCCCGCGGGCTGCCCGAGCTAAGTCACTGCGCCTTCCAGCAGGCCGCTCCCGCAGATAGCCGGCTCATCCGTGAGGTCACGGGCGACTTCCACGACTTCCTTCACTTCACCCTCGAGGACAGCATCGCCAAGGGCGAGATATTCATGCTGCTCGAGGGCATCGAGCTACTCGGGACGGGGGTTATCGGGCCCCAGTGGCACGGCGGGCCCTATGTCGATATCGGGATGTTCGTAAGCCGGTCTCACCGCAGGCGCGGCGCCGGAACGCACATCCTGCTCAAGCTGCGCGAGTACTGCCGGGACCGCGGGTGGATCCCAGGTGCTAGCTGCCAAGCTGGTAACACGGCCTCTCGGCGTACTCTGGAGAGGGCGGGGATGATCAGTCGGGACCGTATCCTAGAGATCAGGCTCTAGGGCGGGCGCTCGACGCCTATCGTCGCCAGCACCCAGTGCGTCAGGTATTCGACCATTCGTAGCGGGCTGGGCAGCTCGATCCCCTGTACCAGAAACCATGCCGGCACAAAGCCGACCGCCAAGATGGCCAACACCAGGACCACCTGCCCCCACTGGCGCTCCCGCCACGGCCCGGCGATACTGATGGCCGCAAGCGATGCGGTCACCAGGGTCAGGGAGATGAGCCTGAGGATCATCTGACCAGGCCTGGCCCATAGCGGATGTTGCTACCGGCGCGCAGTATCCTGCCTTTAACCTCAACCTCTACGTCAAGGGCGGCAAAGACCGCGGGCCAGTTGTCCTTCACCCGCACCCATAGGGCAGGATTCTTGCGGCTGAGCATCGCCCCGAGGCCAAAGACGTCACTGCCCAGCTCCTGTTGACAGCGGTCCAGCGCGGTGCGCACCTCGTTCTCAATCTCGGCTTCCATGGCCGTCTGGACAGCGGTCACGAAGTGCTCCATTGACAGAGGGTCGCGGAACACCATGGCGTCGCCTAGGTATGCGGTTGACGATATCCTGACCTTACATGTGATCCCTCCGGTCTCAGTCTCGGAGAACTCGACCCGGGAGGAGCTCCGGGACAGCTCAAGTCCGATGTTGCGATCCGCCTGCCATGGATCGGGTACGACGAGGATGCCGCCGCGGGTTTCGCCTCGTAGCCAGTAGACACCCCGGACCTCCAGCGGCTCTAGCCAGCCGACCAGACGGTCGTCAATGAAGGCCGCGGCGCCGCCGATGTAGACGTCCTGTATCCGCTCCTCATGGGTCAGCTGCCCGCTCGGGTCCCCAGGCTGCAAGACGACTCGCTCGATCCGGGCGGCTAGAGGCTGGATGCCGGGGCTCTCCCATCTAATCAGAAAGTCGTTCAAATCCGAGAACACCCCTGTGGACAGCGATTGCCGGGCTGAGCGAAGATGGTCGACCACAGCTATCCCTGGCAGGCGCTCAACTCCGTAGTCAACCTTGAGGACTTCGTTGGCCGTTGTCCCCCGCGCGACGAGCAGCAGGACATCCAATCGGGTCTCACCGTCACGAATGAAGTAATCCATAACCGGCATGAGACCGTTGCGGGCGGTCTGTTCTCCGACCACGATCACGGGATTGTGTGCCCAGAACATCCTTGCCGGTGACTGTTGGATGGTATTGCGTACTGCCTCGAATACCGTTCGGCCAGTTGATTGGCGCTGGACGTATGGCCGTAAGTCGGGGGCGGTCTCACCCAAGACCTCTGCCCTTAGCGCATGCACCGTCAGTTTGATCTCGTTGGTTTGCTCGTCAAAGTCCACGCCCGCGGCGGTGACGATCGCGAGGGTGTCAATGTCACGGCGATTCCAGCATCCCGCCAGCAGTAACGCCAGCACGATCAGGAGCACAAAAGCAGCAACCTGCGGTAGCACACGGCGCCTACGCATGCCTGCGTCTCCTGGCGCTACCCTTGCGGGCGAGCAGGTATCCAGTGCTCAGAAGCAGCACCGTTCCAACCTGAACTACCGTGCCGTAGACGCCCCATAGGTCCCACGTGTAGAAGCCCAGCATCTCAAACACATTGGTGACGATGAACGCGGTAAGCACGACTGACACGAATCCGAGCGGCAGGACCAGGCGGCGTCCGTGCTCCAGACCAAAGGTCTTAGCAAGACACGCCGCGGCTGCCCACAGCATCAGCGCAACGCGCAGTATATCGGAGGCTGTCCACAGGAACACCGGCAGGATCTCCATTCTCTCGATGATCCCGGCGATCTGTATCCGCTGTGCTAGGCTAAACACCGGAAATGTCAGGCTGGCGCTCAGCGGGCCGAATGCCGCAGTGATCGATGCAGCCGCAGCTGCCATCATGATTGAACTCGCTACGGCATACGTCAGGAAAATGGCGTCGACCTCCTTGGTTGTTCGTGGCCGCAGGCTGGGCATGAGCATGAAGCCGACGATGCCCTGCATCGTGAAGGAGAACGAGATCAGGCCTGCCTGGGCAAGCACGCCGAGGTGGGAATGCATGAACGGCATAAGATGGCCGGGGTTCATCCGGTTAAGCGGTAGGATCAACGTTAGCAGCAGGAGCGGGACTACCGTCGCAAAAACCATGACGGCTGTGCGTCCCAATATGGTAGCTCCCGCAGCTGCGGCCACTACTGCCACCCCGGCGACAATAGCCGAATAGACCAGGCCTGGCGTCTCCGGCGTGATGATACCGGTGTAGACCTCTACGACATGCCTAATGGTACAGGCCCCGCATAGCAGGAAGAACTGCGCCAGGAAGATGCCAACTGCTCCGCCAAGTACCCGGCCATAGAACTTCTGAGCCATACCCACCAGGCACAGGCCACCGCTCGCTACAGCGACTCTGCCCATCACCCACAGCGGCACTATCGCCAGCAGCGACCCGATACCGGCTCCAATCCAGGTGTCGGGAGCATAGTCGACGGTTGTGACCGAAGGGAGGAATACACTGGCCGTCTCAATCCGGGACAACCAGAGTAGGGCTGTGAGCTGGAAGGGGTTGATCACAAGCACGGAGCGCTTAGCCGCCTCCACCGGTCATCAGCCCCTTCTAACCCTGATGGTCCTCGCGCGAGACCTTAGGGCGTCGCTTGCTGGCCCACAGCGGCCAACGGATAAAGGTGTCTTTGAGCTCTTCGGCGCGACTGGGAGACAACGGCGACATGTAGGCGAGCCCAAAGGAGTTGAGCGCGGTCAAGTGCACCTCCATCAGGACAAGCCCGCTGACGATGCCAAAAAGGCCCAGAGTACCGCCAAGGATGATATACAGCGGATTGAGCAACCTGACCGACCAGCTCATGCTATATACCGGAGTCACGAAGGACGCGATTCCGGTGGTCGCGATGACGATTAGCATCACGGGCGAGACTAGCCCTGCCTCTACTGCCTGTTGCCCAACTATCAAGGCGCCGACAATTGTCACCGCTTGCCCAACGGCCTGCGGGAGTCTTAAGCCGGCCTCGCGGAGCACCTCAAAGATCAGTTGCAGCAGCAGCGCCTCAACAATGACTGGGAAGGGTATACCCTGACGCTGCTGGGTGATGCCAAACGCAAGACGGGTCGGGACCATCTCCTGGTGAAAGGAGATGGCCGAGACATACAGAGCTGGGAAGAGCAGCGACACAACGAAGCTGGCATATCTGAGGATCCGCAGCGCGGTGCCTACCAGAAAGCTCTCATACCAGTCATCCACGGTGGTCAGGAACATGGTAAGAACCGCCGGGACGATGAGGACGAACTGGGTCCCGTCCACCAGGATGGCGACGCGCCCCTCTAAGAGCGCGGCAGCCACCCGGTCGGGCCTCTCCGTCCGGAATGTCGTGGGAAACGGCGACCACCTATGGTCCCGGATCAGCTCCTCGATATAGGCAGTGGCCAGCACCCCATCGAGCTTGACCTTGTCCAGCCTGCGACAGGCCTCTGCCACCAGTGAGTCAGGCGCAAGGCCCGCGATGTGCGCAACCACAACCTTAGTGCGCGATAGCCGGCCGATCTCGCGCCTCTCAAAGCGCAACCGCGGGTCCTTCACGTACCGTCTGAGGACAGCTGTGTTATCGATGATGAGGGTGCTAAAGCCGTCGCGCGAGCCTCTGATGTTGACCTCAGTCTCCGGCTCCAGCAGCCCGCGGGTGGGCCATGCGGGCAAGAAAATGAGCAACGCCTCGGGAACGCCGTCGACCAGCAGGGCGACCTTCGCCAGCAGTATGCCGTCAATGGCTCCCTGCAGGCTAGGCGTGGTTTCCACTGTCCCTGCCGCTAGGTAACGGTCGCGCAGCGAGGCAAAGACAGCTCTAGGATCGCCTCCGACCGGGAATCCCGACTGCCCGAGGGGCCGGAGCACAGCGTCGGCAACCAGCTTCTCGTCGACGGCTCCTCGTAGGTATACGAGCAGCAGCCTGCGCCCCTCTTGGTCAGGCTGGAGCGTGCGGAAGGTCAGATCAAAGCTGTCGCCCAGCGTCTCCCGCATCAAGGCTTCGTTGCGGTCCACCTTGGGGCTAAGCCGGTCGCCGGTGCTCGTGGGACGAGCCGGCTTGCGGCGGCCGCGCATGAGCCTCAGCTTGCCGGCAATGCGTGACATATCAGGCATCCGGTGCACCAAGCCTCCCGCCGCTAGCTATCGTGGGCATTGTTCCCCAGTTAGCTTGCGCCGGGCGGCGAGTACCCAAACACCCGCCCAGCCGGCCTTGGCCTTAGCGGGCAGGCCCCATCCGCTCTAGCCTCTCTAGCTCCTCCAGCGTCTTGGGCCAGTCATCCCGCAGCAGCCGGGATAGCGACCGGTCCGCGTAGACACGCCCCCCGGTCTGGCACCCCGGGCAGTAGTTGGCCTCGCTGTCGGCGTAGACGATGCGCTGCACCGGCGCGCCACAGACGGGACAGGGGTGACCAAACTTGCCATGGACGGCCAGCTCAGGGCGGCCGGTGGCCCCCTTGCGGGGGAAGCCCTCGCCGGCCTCGCTGCGTAGCCGCTCGATCCACTCGCAGAGCACCGCCGAGGCGGCGCTGTGCAGCCGCAGGATCTCCTCCGGGGAAAGCTCGCGTGTCAGGGCGAAGGGCGAGAGCCGGGCGCGGTGGAGGGTTTCATCAGAGAAGGTGTTGCCGATGCCGTCGACAATGGTTGGGTCTGAGAGAGCCCGCTTGAGGGTACGGTTCTGTCGCTTCAACGCTTGGGCGAGCTCTTCCGGGGTCGCGGTGAGGACGTCGGCCCCGCCGCGCCAGAACTGCTCCAGGCCGCTCTTCCCGGCAATGAGGTGGAGCGAAGCCCGATGCTTGCTAGAGGCCTCGGTCATCTGCAGGCTGCCTACGGCGAAGTCCAAAGCCAAGATGCCATGGCGGCGGTGGAGCGCCGCACCGGGCTCGCGCCAGTGCAGGCGTCCGGAGAGCATCAGATGCATCACAGCAAAGTAGTCCTCGGTAAACTCCAAGACGATCCGCTTGCCGAGCCTACTCGCACCAGTCAGGGTGCGGCCGGCCAGCGCCGCCGGCGGCGGGTCCACGGTGCGCAGGGCAAAGGGGCTGGCGAGCCGGATCCGATCCAGCACCTGACCGCCCGCCAGCTCACGGATACGCTCCACGTACACGGTGATTTCGGGTAGCTCGGGCACCTTGGCGCACCTCCGGCGACTGGAGCCATCATCTCGGGGCCCCAGACTTGGGCCTATCATACCGCGACGGGGCGGCGGCAGGGTACGCCCGCAGGTGTGGCGTAGACTCGGGAAGGCACTCTAAGGAGGGATCACCATGATCTCCAGGCAGACGATACTTGAGGAGTGGTCCACCATTCGCCTCCCCGATCCCCCGGAGGTAGGACCCGTAACGGCTGATCCGGCGCGCACTGCGTTACTGGTGCTGGACATCCAGCAGGGCAACTGCGCGGCCCGCCCACGCTGCGTGGCGACCTTGGCGCAGTTGGGCCAGTTGGTCGGGGCCGCTCGGGCGGCGGGCGCCCTTGTCGTCTACAGCTTGACGCGCGGCGCAAGCGCGTCCGACATCCTCTCCGAGGTGGCACCGCTTCCAGGTGAGCCGGTGGTAGCAGCGGGTGTGGACAAGTTCTACGGCACTCCACTGGAGGAGATCCTGCGCCGGCATGGGTGCGATACAGTGGTCATTACCGGGACGTCTGCCCACGGCGCTGTACTGCACACGGCGACTGGTGCGGCGTTGCGCGGTTTCCGGGTAGTCGTCCCGGTCGACGGCATGTCTGCCGGCGAGCCGTTTGCCGAGCTATACACGGCGTGGCATCTGCTCAACGCGCCGGGGACCCGGCGGCAGGCGACCCTGACCTTGAGCCACCTGATCAACTTCGGGGCGCCGGACCATGCACCCTAAAGAGCAACCAACCGGAGGTGCATCCATGAACACAACGCCGCCAACCTACCTGCACCGTAAGGAGCTTGCGCCGGGCATCACCGTCCACGTCCTCGCGGCCGGCCAGTCCCTCATGCAGTGCTGGGTGGCTATGTCCAGAGGCACGCGGCTCCCGGTCCACTCCCACCCGCATGAGCAGGCGAGCTACATCGTGAGTGGCCGCGTGCTGTGGAGTATCGACGGAGAGGAGCGTGAGGGCGCGGCCGGGACCGCTGTGATCTTCGCGCCCTACCAGCAACATGGCGCACTGGTGCTGGAGGACTGCGTGGTCGTTGACTCATTCACCCCACTGCGGCAGGATTACCTGCCCTAGGACGGAGGCCCCGGACCGATGGGTGATAAGCACAGACCGGACCCAGTTACTGCCGCGAGCGCGATCGTGGCAGATCGCTTTGGCACTTGCCGGGCGGCATTCCTGGCAGGTAGCGTCACCGGCGGCAGGGCTACGCCTTACTCGGACCTCGATCTGGTGATCATTACGGACGATCCCGAGGCGCCGTACCGCGAGTCCTTCACCGACCGGGGATGGCCGGTTGAGACGTTCGTGCACACCATGGAGTCGGCGCGGCGGTACTTCGCCAGCGACGCCCAGTCGCGCCGACCAGTCCTGCCGAGGATGGTCCTGGACGGGACTGTGTTGCGGGATGTCGACGGTACCGTAGCGTCTGTCCGCGCCGAGGCCCGGCGCGTGATTGACGCGGGGCCGGCGCCGTTGACCGACGCCCAGCTGGAGGAGAGGCGGTACTTCGTCACGGACCTGCTCGAGGACCTGCGGGGCATGGATGCGGATAGCGGCCTCGAGCGCTGGCTGGTCGCAAGCGATCTCGTGTCGCAGGCGGCCAATCTCATTCTGGCAACGTGCGGTGAGTGGACCGGCACCGGCAAGTGGCTCGCGCGCCTGCTCTCGGAGCATGCTCCCATCAGAGCGCATCAACTAGACGAGGCAATGCGCGCGTTGGCGGCAACTGGGCGCCAAGACGCACTGATCTCGGTCATCCAGGCAATACTGGATGCCTCGGGCGGTCCTGTGTTCGCGGGGTTTAAGCGGGCAGGCAGGCGGGATCCTGAGGCTTAGCCGTGGACTCAGTTAGTGCGCCCTGCCGGGCGCACCAAGTGAAAAAGGGCCCCTTGCGGGGCCCCTCCTCCGGTGAAGGTCTTTACCGCGGGTTGCGGGCCGCGTCCAGCCACCAGGCCTCGGTGCCGGGGTTGTCGATCTCGACGTTGAGCCCGTAGGCCAGGTTGTTGTTGCGGGTCAGGCTGCCCGCGATCTTGCCGCTGCGAATCTTGTTGCTGATGATGGCGTTGATGTCCACTTAACTCATCCTCTCTAAGCTCAGATGCTATGTGCTAAGGCTTGCGCGGTCTGTCCGGAGCATCTACCGCATGCCGCGCATGCCGGAGCCAACACTCTGCCACAGGTCACCTTGCGTGAGTCCGCTGATCCGGCTGAGGCGAACGCTCTTTTGCACGGATGCCGGGCGCACGACTGCCGGCATTCCCAGGGTCTCGATCGGGCCCATATCCTGGACCAGCATCATTAAAACCTCGGGGACGATGCTGCCCTCGCGGATTACCTCGACCATCCTCATCGCTCGCCACCTCCTAGGTCTAATCAGGTACGCTACTCGTCTGCCTTCACTTTATTAATGCCAGCTTTCTGATTAGAGCACCGTCTTCTAACTTTTTGCTATGCCGCGCTTTAATGTGTCTCTTCTGTATAACGTAGCTCCCGCCGGAAAGTTCCGCTATTGCATCAACTTTTTCTCTCGGACCGCGCTTGTCTCTGCAAGAACCATGCCAGCCCGTCACGACCCAAGACGACGGTCACGACGATTAACTACGGGGTTTGGCCCTAGGGGGTTTCACCTAATACGGAGGCAGTTACTCAACAGGTGGGAGAGTTCTTGTCGAAAGCAAGACCAGGCCAGCGACCCAGATAGCGTAGAGGCCGACAACTGCCCACTCGATCCGCGCCACGTTGCCGGCGGCCAGGTCATAGAGGGATATGACGAGATGCAGGGCGTAGAACAGCGCCGCGAACCACATCACCGGCCGAACATCGCTGCCCGCGCGAGCTCCTCCGTAGAGCAACAGCGCCCCAACGGCTACGCGGGCTACGCCGTACTCCTTGTAAATGTGCGGGTCCCATTGCCGGACGTACGGGCGGATGTATGGGCCGAGGAATATCAGAGGCAGCCCGAAGACGACGATCTCCGCAGTGCCGGCAACCAGCAACAGGGCTCGTTGCCAGCCGTTGATCTGGGAGTGCTGGATTGCCTGGGGTGCGTTGTCACGGGATCTTGATCTGCTCACGCACGGGAGCGTGCCACGGGAGGCGGCGAGCTATGCGCCGCGAGCCCTGCATGCGCGACCCTCACAGGGACTAGAGCTTGAAGAACCTCTCCACATCCACCACAAACCCGACCGCTCCGCCCATCCGGATCCGCTCCGCCGTGCTAAACAGCGGGTGCCCGTGCGCCACCTGCACCTCACGGGCCTGGCAGACTTCGCTCAGCGCATCGACCGCCCGGCCCACATCCGCCTCGTCCAGCCCGGAGATCAGCGTGGTGCTGCCCCGGCCCAGCAAGCCCCCGGTGCTCGCCAGCCGAGTCACCCGTAATCCCGCGTTGACCAGAGCGGCCATCGCCGCAGCGGCGTCCTCATTTTGCACGATGACCATTAGCAGCTTCATTTCTCCTGCCCCCTTCCGGTACTCCCCCAGCTCAGCGCCAAGGCTCGCTCGCTGCCGTTGTCCCAACGCAGCGCTTACTGCAGCGCGTGAGGGTCCTCCTCTGGCTCGTGTGGGGTTTCGAGATACGCTGTGATCAACTCCGTTGCTGCAGCCAACTGCTCCGCCGGCACCAGCAGCAACACCGGCTCTGCCGACCCGAGATAGGGCAGGCCGTACTTGCCGCGGCTCATCACCACGATGCCCTCAGCCTCGAGCAGCCCCCGCACCAGGCCGGCCTCAGCATGATGCCGGGCTTCGTAGACCAACTCCCAGCCCCCGCCCTCACCGCCGCCACTAGGGTCCGACAATGCTAACCGCTCCCTTGCCTAACAAATCCTCGATCATCGCGACCATCTCCTGGCCGGGCTGTACCCAGTACTCGCTGTTGGCGCGCAGCGTCTTGCGCGGCTGCTCGAAGCACAGGAACACGGGAGCCGGTCCGTGGCAGAGCTGCAGCACCGCGCGCAGTCTCTCCAGCAGGCGCTTGTCGTTGGTGGGTATGCGCAGGTACACCTGAGTCCTAGCCTCCGTCCCAAACGCGGTCACGTCATCCGCGAGCACCTTGGGATCCTCGTCTCGCAGCTGCAGGCGACCCGAAACCAACACCACCAACTGGTCACCCTCGATTACCTTGGCCGCCCGCGCGTATACCCGCGGGAACACCACGACCTCAACCTGCCCAGTCATATCCTCAAGCGTCAGGAAGGCCATCGGGTCGCCGCTTTTGGTGGTGATCCGCCGCTTTTGCACGATCAGGCCACCAAGCACTACCTTGTCGCCGTCAGCCTTCTCGGCCAACTCGGCAGCCTGAGCCGAGGACCGCTCGCGCAGGGCACGCTCGTACTGTCCCAGCGGATGACCGCTGACATACATCCCGAGCAGCTCTTTCTCCATCGCCAGCAGCATGCTCTTGGGGAACTCGGCCATCTCGGGCAAGGCGATGTCGTCCTCGGCCACCATCGCCTCCTGGGGGGCAAGCTCAAACAGCGACAGCTGTCCGTTGGCCCGCCGCTTGTTGGCCGCTTGGGCGCGCTCGAGGGCGGTGTCGAGCACCGCCAGGAGCTGGCTGCGCGCAGCTCCGAGCGAGTCCATCGCCCCGGCCTTGATCAGACACTCCAGGGCCCGCTTGTTGAGCTGGCGGGTGTCTACTCGGCGGCAGAGGTCGCCCAGCGACCTAAAACGCCCCTTGGCCTCACGCTCAGCCACGAGGTCAGTGATCGCACCGTGCCCGACATTCTTGATCGCCGCGAGGCCGGTGCGGACCTTACCGTCCTCGACCCAGTAGGAAGCCCTGCTGTGATTGACGTCTGGCGCCAGCACCTCGACGCCGAGCCGGCGGCACTCGTCGACGTAGCGTGCGACTTTGTCCTGGTCGCCGATGATGCTCGATAGGAAGGCCGCCATGAACTCGGCTGGATAGTGCCGCTTGAGGTACGCCGTCTGGTAGGCAAGCAGGCCGTATGGTGCGGTATGCGCTTTGTTGAAACCATACCCCGCGAACTCCTCGATCAGGTCGTATAGCTTCCCCGCCAGCTCCTCCGGGTGCCCGTTGGCAAGGCACCCGGCGATAAACCGCTCCCGGTACTCGTCCATGATCTCGCGCTTCTTCTTGCCCATGGCCCGGCGAAGCATGTCGCCCTGCGCCAGAGTGAAGCCGGCCATGATCGCCGCGATCGCCATCACCTGCTCCTGATAGATGATGACGCCGTATGTGTCGCTCAACACCGGCTCCAGGAGCGGGTGTGGGTACTTGCGGTTTTGCGAGTGCTTGGCCCGGACGTACTCCGGGATATTGCGCATCGGACCGGGCCTATACAGCGCCACGCAGGCGATGATGTCCTCCATGCAGCTGACCTTGACCTCGCGGACCAGGTCGCGCATGCCTCCGGACTCTAGCTGAAACACCCCTAGCGTATCGCCATGCGCCAGCATCGCGTAGACATCGGGATCATCAAGTGGGATCTCTTCGATGTCGATGTGGACCCCTCTCGACTCCTTGACCAGCTTGGTGCAATGATCGATTACGGTGAGGGTCCGTAGCCCAAGGAAGTCCATCTTAAGCAATCCGAGCTCCGCGAGGGTGGTCATGCCGAACTGGGTCATGACTACCCCATCGCCAGTACGGTGGAGCGGCACGTGCTCTGTGACCGGGTCCGGCGAGATAACAACGCCGGCAGCGTGCACCGAGGCGTGCCGGGGGATCCCCTCGACGGCCGCGGCGAGATCGAGCACGTCGCGGACCGCTGGGTCGTTGGCGCTGGCCTGCTGCAACTCAGACGAGGTCTCAAGGGCCTTGCCCACGGTCGGCGCCCCGAACGGGATCAGCTTGGCGATGCGGTCAACCTCGTTGTAGGTCATACTCAGGGCCCGGCCGACGTCCCGCACGGCGGCGCGAGGGGCCATGGTCCCGAAGGTGATGATCTGCGCCACGCAGTCATGTCCGTACTTGTCCACGACGTACCGGATGACCTCATCTCGGCGCTCATAGCAAAAGTCAATGTCAAAGTCGGGCGGATCGACTCGGTCCGGGTTGAGGAACCGGTCGAACTGCAGATTGTAGGTCAACGGGCACACGTTGGTGATGCCGAGGACATACGCGACAATGCTTGACGCACCACTGCCGCGGCCCGGACCAACTGGAATCTGCCTGCTGCGCGCGTAGTCGACGAAGTCCGCCACGACCAGGAAGTAACCCGCGTATCCGGTCCGCCTGATCATCGCCAACTCGTAGTCAAGCCGCTCATGGATCTCCTGCCCGGGGTTGGGGTACCTTCGCTCCAACCGCCCGAGGCAGATCTCACGCAGGTACGAGTCGGCGTCATGGCCGACCGGGATGTCGTAGTGCGGCAGGAAGGTCTGCCCGAGGTCAAACCTGACCTCGCAACGCTCCGCGATCTCCAGCGTGTTGTCGAGCGCGCCGGGAACGTCGTGCCACAGCCTGGCCATCTCATCGCCGCTCTTGAGGTAAAACTCGTCGTTGGGAAACCGCAACCGGTCCGGATCATCGACGCTCTTGAGCGTCTGGATGCACAGGAGCACGTCGTGGATGCGGGCGTCTTCACGCCGGACATAGTGGGTGTCGTTGGTGGCGACTAGACCCAGGTCCAGCTGGCGCGCGAGGTCGATCAGGGCGCGGTTGATCTCGCGCTGCCCCTCAATACGCTGATCCTGCAGCTCCAGGTAGAACTGGTCGCGACCGAACACATCGCGATAGTGGGCGGCCAGCGCCCTGGCCTCGCTCAAACTACCCGCCTGAAGCAGCCGGGGAATCTGCCCGGCGATACATCCGGACAGCACGATCAGCCCTTGGTGGTGCCGGGTCAGCAGCTCATCATCGACACGGGGCTTGTAGTACAGGCCTTCGGTAAAGCCAAGCGAGACGAGCTTGATCAGATTGCGGTACCCCGCCTCGTCCTGGGCGATGACCGTGAGGTGGTACGGGTCGTCATCCTGTTTGGCCACGCGGTCCAGCCGGGTGCGCTGGGCCACATAGAGCTCGGAGCCGATCAATGGCTTGACTCCAGCAGCCTGGCAGGCCTTATAGAAGTCAATCGTCCCGTACATCGCCCCGTGGTCGGTCATTGCCACCGCTGGCATGCCCAGCTCGGCAGCGGTCGCAGCGAGATCGTCCAAGCGGCAGAACCCATCCAGCAGGCTATACTCGGTGTGCACGTGCAGGTGCACGAACGGTCGTCCCATATCCCAACCTCCGCCGTCTAGGTTCTCGCCTCGACCCACTGCCCTCCTCCCCCTCGCGGCACGCGGCGGCATAAGCATGCCACCCCAAGGGTATCAATCACTAAGCCGGATGCGCTCGTCCGGCCCAATGTGAAGAGGAGGCAGCAGGATGATTGCCGAGATCTGCAGGGCTTGTGGTCTCGTGTCCTACTCCGCCGCGTCAACTCCGGCGCCGTGCCCTTACTGCGGCCAGCCCATCGTCCCCGGCGTGACAGAGGACAAGTCCAAACTAGCGAAGTAAAGCCACTCTAACGGCTGCCGGTGGAGTCACCGCTCGCGTCGTCTCCGACGCCTGTCTTATTGCGGTCAGCTGGCGCGGCACCGGAGGCCGCAAGCCGACGGGCGCGCTCAGCGGCGGTTGCCAGCACCTCGCGCTCGCTCATGTTAAAGACCAGGCGCTCCTCCATGACGGGCTCGCCGGCAACGATCACGGTCTCGACATCCTCCGCGTGCCCGGCATATACCAGCGACGAAACCACATCGTGCGGCGGATAGAGGTGCGCCCGCTCAAGCTGCACGACAATCACATCGGCAGCCATGCCCGGGATGATTGCCCCTACCATGCCGTCGAGCCCGAGGGCCCTCGCGCCGCCGCGTGTTGCCATGTGTAGGGCCTCATATGCCGTGATGGCTTCGGCCTCGCCGGTGGTAGCCTTTTGGAGATTGGCGGCGAGACGCATCTGCTCCCACATATCAAGTGCGCCGGCGCTCGCCGGGCCGTCCGTCCCCAGCCCCACACACACGCCCGCGCCAAGCAGCTTAGCGACTGGAGCAATGCCCGCCGCAAGCTTGAGGTTGCTGGCAGGGCAGCTGACGACCCGCACTTTGCGGTCCGCGAGGATGTTGACGTCGGCATCAGTGAGGTGGACGCAGTGAGCGCCCGTTACGCGCAGACCATTAAACAGCCCGCTTCGCTCCAGGTACTGAACCGGCGTGGCCCCATAGGTGTCGATGATCTGCGCCACCTCTTCACGGGTCTCGGCGATATGAATGTGTACGGGCAGCTCGAGCTCGCGCGCAAGCGCGATTACCTGCCGGAGAAACTCAGGTGGGCAGGTGTATGGCGCGTGAGGTCCTAGAGCAACCCGCACCCTGCCTCCAGCGCCTTTGTGCCACTCTGCGGCGAACTTGCGCGTATAGTCGAGGGCCTCGCCCGGCTCAGGGCCGGTCCCGATCAGCCCGCGGGACAATACCGCGCGGACGCCCGATTTGCGCACCACCTCGGCGACCTGGTCCATATGGAAATACATGTCGGCGAACGCGGTCGTCCCGCCTCTGATCATCTCCAAAACGGCAAGCGCAGTACCCCAGTAGATGTCCTCCGGACTCAGCTTGGCCTCCAGCGGCCAGATACGATCCTCGAGCCATCGCATCAACGGAAGATCATCGGCGTAGCCGCGGAACAAACTCATCGCAGCGTGGTTATGGGCGTTGATCAAGCCGGGAAGCACGGCGCGTCCCGCGGCCTCGATCACCCGCTCGGCCTTGCTCTGGCGCCAACCGACCGGAGGATCAGAAGCCCGGCCGACCGAGGCTATGCGGCCCTTCTCGATCAGCAGCTCGCCGTCAGGGATGATCTCACGCTCGTCATTCATCGTGATGATGGTCGCCCCACGGATCAGCAAGCTCTGTTTGCCCGCCATGAGTCTCACTCACTCTCTCCAAGCTGGCCGGTAACGCTCTAGCCACTCCGGCTCAAGTCTTGGACGCAATCTCTCAGATCAGCCTTGTTGAAGCGGGTTCTCCATCCACGCACAGCCGCATTCGCGCTCATCAGGGACCAAATCGAGGGCCTTCCAAGCCATCGTCCTAATCTTGCGCACGTTGTTGGCCATCGTCTCTACAACCTCGGCATGGGTAAGCCGGGCGGCGGTCATGCCGGCAGCGTAATTGGTCACCATCGCCACCAGAGCGTAGCACATCCCCAACTCCCGCGCTAGGACGACCTCGGGCACGTTGGTCATGCCCACGACGTCAGCTCCGAGCATGCGCATCATCCTGATCTCAGCCGGGTTCTCGAACCGCGGCCCCTCGGTGCACACATAACAACCGCCGCTGGTGACATCGATCGAGCTGGAGCTCGCCACGGATCGGAGCAGCTTGCGCAGCTCAGGGCAGTAAGGCTCGGTCATGTCGGTGTGGACCACTCCGCGCGGTCCACCCTTGGGCGACTCGTCTCCCTCAAAGAACGTCCCCAGCCGCATCCGCGTGAAGTCAAGGAAGCTATCGGTCAGCACGCAGTGTCCCGGCGGCAGATCCTCGCGCAGCGAGCCGACCGCTGCCGTCCCGATGATCCGCCGCACACCCAAGCTGTAAAGACCCCAGATGTTGGCCCGGTAGTTGATCCGGTGCGGAGGCACCGAATGGCCAGCACCGTGGCGGGGCAGGAACACGACCTCCCGCCGCCTGCCGCTGGGGCCCACGTAAGCCCCCTGGTCGCCAACCATCAAGCCGTAGGGTGTCTCAACCTCGATCTGCTGGACGCCCTCCAGGATCCCTGCGTCGTATACTCCGGTGCCGCCGATGATCGCTATCTCCGGCATCCCGCTACACCTGCCAGCTCGCCAGGTACTCACGCTGTAGCTGGCTGAGTTGGTCGATCCGGACACCCAGGCTCGCAAGGCGCAGCTCCGCCACACGACGGTCGATATCGGCCGGAACTGGCACGACGCGGCCGCCTACTCCCTCAAGGCCGCCAGCGGCAACGTGAAGCACTGCGAGCGCCTGCAGCCCAAAGGACAGGTCCATCACCTCGGTTGGATGCCCGTCTGCCGCCGCCAAGTTAACGAGTCTACCCTCTCCCAGCAAGTACAGCCGCCTGCCGTCGCGCGTCAGGTACTCCTCGATATTTGGTCGCACACGCCGCGGCGGGCCCTCGCACAGCCCATCTAGAGCCTCCAGGTTGATCTCAACGTTGAAGTGCCCGGCATTGGACAGCACCGCGCGGTCCTTCATCTGCTCCAGATGGTGCTTATCGATGGCGTTGATGCAGCCAGTGACGGTGATGAACACGTCCCCTACCCGAGCAGCCTCCGCCATCGGCAAGACCTCGAACCCCTCCATCAGGGCTTCGTTGGCGGCAACCGGGTCGACCTCGACAACCACAACGCGCGCACCCAGGCCCGCGGCGCGCATGGCAACACCTTTGCCGCAGAAACCATAGCCGACCACTACCACGACTCGCCCAGGAATGGTCAGGTTGGTCGTCCGCAGTATGCCGTCCCACGCCGACTGGCCGGTGCCGTACTTGTTGTCGAAGATCCGCTTCATCGGCGTGTCGTTGACTGCCAGCATGGGGAAACGAAGTACCCCGGCCGCCTCCATCGCCTTGAGGCGGATGACGCCGGTGGTGGTTTCCTCTGAGCCTCCGACCACCCTATCAATAAGCTGCGGAAACTCTGTATGTAACAGGCTGACCAGGTCGGCCCCGTCGTCCACGACAATGTCCGCGCCCGCCGCGACCGTGTGGCGGAGGAAATCGTTGTACTCGCGGGCGGTTGCGCCGTGCCACGCATACACCGTCATCCCCTCGAACCTGGCCATTGCAGCCACCACGTCATCTTGGGTGGACAAGGGATTGGACCCGCACGCCACAACCTCGGCGCCCAGGCCGCAGAGCGTCGCCAGCAGGTTAGCCGTCTTAGCTTCGAGGTGCAGGCAGGCAGCGATGCGCCGCCCGGCAAGAGGGCGCGCGCCCAACCGCTCGACGGCGTCTGCTGCAACGGCGCGCAGCACCGGCATGTGGGCCTGCACCCACTCGATCTTGAGTTGCCCAGCGTCCGCCAGGCCGGGGTCGCGGATGATACTCGTCAAGGGCTGGTGCACTGGCGCCTCCTCCTCATCTTGTGCCCGGCGGCTACTCCCACTCGATCGTCGCGGGCGGCTTGGTAGTGATGTCGTAAGCTACACGGTTGACCCCGTCGACCTCGTTGACGATGCGCGAGGCGGCCCGGGCCAGGACGTCGTGCGGGATGCGAACCCAGTCGGCGGTCATCGCGTCTGTCGACGTGATGGCCCGCAAAACCACCAGGTGTGCGTAAGTACGCTCGTCGCCCATCACGCCGACCGAGCGGACATCAGGTAGGACGGCAAACGACTGCCAGATCTGGGGCTCAAGGCCGGCGGACCGCAACTCGTCGCGGAAGATCGCGTCCGCATCGCGCAGGATGGCGAGCTTTTCCCGGGTCACCTCGCCCAGCACCCGCACTCCAAGCCCCGGTCCCGGGAAGGGCTGACGCCAGATCAGCTCGTCTGGAAGTCCAAGATCCGCGCCGACCCGGCGCACCTCATCTTTAAACAACATCCGCAACGGCTCGATCAGCTCAAACTGCATGTCTTCCGGCAGGCCGCCCACATTGTGGTGGGTCTTGATTGTGGCGGCCGTGCGTGTGCCACTCTCGATGACATCCGGATAGATCGTGCCCTGTACCAAGAACTTGGCGCCGCCGATGCTGGATGCCTCACGCTCGAAGACCCGGATAAACTCCTCACCGATGATCCGGCGCTTGCGCTCGGGATCCGTTACGCCGGCCAGCTTGCCGAGGAACAGGTCGGACCGGTCCACCGCGACCAGGTTGAAGCCCCGGCCGGCCGGGCCGAAGGTCTGGATCACTTGCTCCGGCTCGCCCTTGCGCATCAGCCCATGATCGACAAAGATGCACGTCAGTTGGTCGCCAACCGCGCGATGCACCAGAGTTGCGGCAACCGACGAGTCGACGCCACCGCTCAGCCCGGCCACGACGCGCTCGTTGCCGACCCTCTGGCGAATCAGGGCAACCTGCTCATCAATGAAGCGCCCCATGGTCCACTCTCCGGAGAAACCGCAGACGCCATACAAGAAGTTGCGCAGCAGTTGGCGGCCAAACGGCGTGTGCTCCACCTCGGGATGGAACTGGACGGCGTATAGGCCGCCCGGTCCACGCATGGCTGCCACAGGGCAGGTGGGCGTCGACAACAGCACCTGCCAGCCAGGCGGCGGCGCGGCGACGTGATCCCCGTGGCTCATCCAACACTCGGCATCCGCCGGTAGCCCGGCAATGAAAGGATCGTCCGGCGCCTCAAGAGTCAAGGTGCGGCTACCGTACTCGCGGGCCTGCGCCCGGGTCACCTGTCCGCCAAACCTCCTGGCCATGAGCTGGGCTCCGTAACAGATGCCCAGCACCGGCAGTCCGGACTCCAGCAAGCCCTGCGGCTCCTGGGGCGCGCCCTCGGCGTAGCAGCTCGCCGGGCCGCCAGACAGGATGACCCCCTGCGGCCGTAGGGCGGCAATCTCTTCCATGGGGGCGTCGTAAGGGAGGATCTCGCAGTAGACACCCAGCTCGCGTACGCGGCGCGCAATCAGCTGAGTGTATTGCCCGCCAAAATCCAGGATCAATAGCAGTTCGCTCAACTCGGCTTGCTCCTCCTCGGGCGGCAGCACGCATCACGGCCCGCCGCAAGGCGGGCTCAGGCGACGGCAGACTAGCCTGTCCTAGAATACCCCCTTAAGTTAGCCAAGCCTGCGATTGCTTCCTTTGTGCCGAGAATGCGAAGCAGCCGGGGCCGACCGAGTGGCCGTCCCAGGCTGGATTATGGCAAGGCGTGGTCTGCCGGCTCAGAGGCTCTAGCCGGGCTTGGGAGTTCCCCCCGGCGGGGAGAGGCCGGCCGCGAGCAGGGTCAAGTTGCCCTCACCGTACCCCGGAATCGTGAGCACCAAGTCGACTCGATAGCCCGGGGCGCGCAGCAATGCGCCAACGTCAGGAGCAAACGCCTGCGGCCGGAAGAGCACATCGCGCAGTACGACGTGCGGCGTCCGCGGGCTGTTGAACCAGCGGGAGCCGATGTTGAGGATCTCGGAGAAGTTCTCGAGGATGTTCTCCGGGAACTTGCCCGTCTCGGCCACTTCCGCGGCATAGCCCGGCGGTATCATGGCCAGCGCTGCACCGGCGAACGCCGCCAGCTTGAGGTCGGCGATGGCGATCGCGCCGGTGGCGCCGTCGTCCTTGGCGTAGATCGCGACGACGGACTGTTTGACAGCGTCGGGCGGCAACGGCCCCGTCTTGCGGGCCGCGACCCTTTTGCCAAAGAGGTTGGTCAGTAGGGCTGCGACTGCCTCCGGCGTCAGCAGCATTGTCATGGACATAGCCCTCACCACCAATATCAAAGACGTCTAGTTTGCCTATCTATCGTCGCTGCCGGGCCGCGAAAGAAGTCCACCGGCGGCACAAAATCGTGATCTGTCCCCGGTCTACTACGGGTTGGTCAGTGTCCGATGATGGGTTTGAGCGCCCGTTGGAACGACTCGGCCGTGAATGGCTTAGCTACCAGAAACTGCGCTCCCGAGGCCATGGCCGTCATGCGCATCTCCGGCGTCCCTTCGGACGTGATGAAGCCAAGCCTGATCCCGGTGCCCTTCAACGATTTGAGCAGCTCCAGGCCATTCATCTCGGGCATGTTCCAGTCAGACAGCACCAGATCTGGTGCTGCTTCGCGGATCCGGTCCAGGGCTTCGAGCCCGTTGCCGGCCTCTGTGACCTCGCAATCACCGTATCCGGCCTCGCGCAGGCAACGGCGCACGATCATCCGCATAGCGCGGCTGTCATCGACCACTAAGATCCTCAGCGGGTCCACCTCCTTAGTCCTTGCGGCGCAGGACCCGGACCACGAAAGTGTGACCCAGGCAATCGAAAGGCACTTCGGCTTCCAGAACCAAACCAGGCACTCGCATCGTCAGCTCGATTCCCTCGGCGACGGCGGGCAATGACAGGCGGCAGGGCTCCGGCAGCAGCGCCTTGACGTTGCCCCCGGTGATGTTGGCCAGCTCTCCCAAAGCGTCCTGGGCATCCTCCTTGGAAACCTCCGCCGGCTCCATGCCCATCATTGACGCCGCCACAGTGTTGGCCAGATCCTGCGGACACTCGACCGCCACGGCGCCCTGCCACGGGCCGGTGATCTGAACGCACGCCGTCAGGCTGCGGGTGCCCGGGGCCATGGCTTGGGCATTGTCGGGCTGTACCTCGAGCCCCAGGAATGATGACCAGATGTCTTGGGTGATCTGGCTGATCTGCTCTCTCATCTCACTGCCTCCTATCGCAGCCTGTAGGACCAGGCCTGCCCTAGCTGCTCCCGCTGGTACGACTCGTCCAAGTGCAGCGTGGTCTCGGCGGCGCCCAGGAAGAGATAGCCGTCGGGCCGGAGCTGCCTTCGCATGCGTGCCAGGATGTCGCGTTTGGTTTCCACGTTGAAGTAGATCATCACGTTGCGCAGGAAGACCACGTCCATCTGGGGGAGCAACGGCCAGATGGTCGCCAGGTTAAACTCGCGGAAGTCGACCATTGCCCTTACTTCGTCCGCAATTTGCCAGTCCAGGCCATCGCGGCGGAAGTACTTGACCAGGTACGGCGCCGGAAGCCCCCGGTTGACCTCAAGCTGGGAATAGCGGCCTTGTCGAGCCCGCGCCAGGATATCGCTGGAGAGGTCGCTGCCGATGATCCGCACGTGCCACGAGGCTAGGTGCGGGAAATGCTCGCGGATGAGCATCGCCAGGCTATACGGCTCCTGCCCGCTCGAACACGCCGCGGACCAGATGTTGATCGTCCGTTCGGTGGCGCGCTTGGTGATTAGCGTCGGGAGTATGTAAGTCCGCATCGCGTCAAACGGGTGGATATCGCGGAAGAACATCGTCTCGTTGTTGCACATCGTCTCCACGACCTTGCGATACAGGTCCCCCCGGCCCTGCCCGCGCAGATCCATGACGAGGCGGTCCAACGACTTATACCCCTCGCGGCGTGCCAGGGACATCAGGCGTGTCTCGACCAGGTATTTTTTGTTGTCCTCAAGCACGATGGCCGAACCGTCTTGGATGAGCCACCGGACATACTCGAAATCTTGCTCGGCGATTGTCGACATGGTATCAAGGCTCCATATTGGCCGTTGCGGTCCTAGCAGCCGGTACCGCGCGTCCTTCGCGCAGCCGGGCGGCTATTTCCCCGGCAATTGTGTCGAGCGGTAGTACCTTGTCCGCCAGGCCTGCCCGGGCGACCAGCCCCGGCATGCCCCAAACCACACTTGTTGCCTCATCCTGGGCCAGCACCTGTCCGCCGGCTTCACGGATCAGTTCGGCACCCCGCAGACCGTCCTGGCCCATTCCGGTCAGCACCACCCCTAGGCTGTGTTGCCGGTATATGGATGCCACTGACCGGAACAGCACATCGACCGCTGGGCGGCACGAGTTCTCCGGTGGGTCCTGACTGGTCCCCAAGACTACCTTGGCTCCGTCACGGTTTACCGTTAGGTGCCAATCGCCCCGCGCCAACCATACCTGGCCCGGCCTCATCTCCACACCCGGCCGGGCCTCGGCCACGGGCAGGGTCGTCCGAGTCTGCAAGCGGTCTGCCAGCAGCTTGGTGAACAGCGGCGGCATGTGCTGCACGATCACCACCGGCACGGATAGATCGGCCGGCAGCGCCGGAATCAGCGCCGCAAGGGCGTTTGGTCCCCCGGTGGAAACCCCGATCGCCACTACATCAATGCGCGACCGCTCCGGGCGCGGCTCGGCCGCCCGTGGCTGCCTGGCTGTTGGACCCGTGGGCTGCTTCGCGGCGCCCAGGGCTAGTCGCTGCGCTGTCGGCAGCTGTCCGGTGACCCGCCAACACAGGCCGCGGATCTTAGGAATCAAGTCCGCTCGCACCCGGTCCATCGCCGCGCCTACGCTGCCGACGCCCGAGGGCTTGGTCACGTAATCGCTCGCCCCGCGAGCGAGGGCGTCAAGCGTCGCTATGGCCCCTCGCTCAGTCAGGGTGCTGAACATGATCACCGGCATCGAGGGATGGACCTTCCTGATCTCCACCAGACACTCGAGGCCGTCCATCTCTGGCATCTCGATATCCAGGGTCACGATGTCCGGCTTGACCTGGCTCAACTTGGCCAGCGCGATGCGCCCGTTAGGCGCGGTGCCGACTACCTCGATATCTGGCTCTGCCGCCAGTACGTCCACGAGCAGCCGCCGGACGACTACGGCATCATCTACAACGAGAACCCGGATCCTGGGCATCCCGTTCAAGCAGTAAGCAAGCCCAGCAAGCCGAGCTTTTCGATGATGATCTCGCTGGTAAAGGGCTTCATGACGTACTCGTGAGCTCCCGCTGCCAAGGCGGCGGCCACCTTGTCGGCTTCGGACTCACTGGTCACCATCATCAGGCACAATCCCCGGTACATTCCGTCGCGCCGTACCGCGCGGATAAAGTCCAGGCCGTTCATACGTGGCATGTTGTAGTCAATCAGCGCAACATCCGCCTGGCCGACGTCCCGCAATACATCAAGCGCTTCGAGACCATCGCCGGCCTCATACACCTCGAAGTCGCAGCCCTGCAAGATCCGCCGCAGTACTACCCGCATCGTGCGCGAATCGTCGATCACTAGTGCACGCATGTGGTCCTCCCCCGGAGCAGACGATCAGGCCGCCGGAGGCGGAGGCGGGGGGGCCAGGGGGGCCGCCCGGCCCCCGCCATCCAGCGGTTACCTGCTCTCCTTATGGTGGGCCGCCTCGGCCCAGACCGCGATCCTCGAAACCTATACCCTGAACTGGCCCAGCAAGCGCTGCAGCTCGGCTGCCATCCGCGAGAGCTCGGCGGAAGCCCTCTGAGTATCGGATGCACCGGACGATGTGCTCTTGGCGGCCTGCGCGACACCGAGGATGTTGTCGGCGATCTCCGACGAGCCCTTGGCGGCCTCGGCCACGTTGCGCACGATTTCGTTGGTCGTGGAGGTCTGCTGCTCAACCGCGCTGGCGATGGCATTGGAGATGTCGCTGATCTGGCTGATAACCTGGGTTATCTCGCCAATCGCCTCCACCGCGCCCTTGCTGTCGTGCTGGATCGCCTCAATGCGCTGGCCGATGTCCTCGGTCGCCTTGGCGGTCTCCTTAGCCAACTCCTTGACCTCGTTGGCGACTACCGCGAAGCCCTTGCCGGCCTCACCGGCCCGCGCGGCCTCAATGGTCGCGTTAAGGGCCAGCAGGTTGGTCTGCTGGGCTATGGAGGTGATTACCTTGATCACTTGGCCGATCTCAGCGCTGCTGTCACCCAGCTTGCTGACCGTGTCGTTGGTCTGGCTGGCCGTGTGCACCGCGCTAGTCGCGACCTTCGCCGCCTCACCTGCGCTCTTGGCGATCTCGCGGATGCTGGCGGACATCTCTTCCATCGCCGTGGCAACGGTCTGCACGTTGTTGCTGACCTGCTCACCGGCGGCAGAAACCACGTTGGACTGCGCCGAGGTCTCGTCGGCGTTGGCCGCCATCTGCTCTGAGACGGCGGTGAGCTCCTCGGACGATGCGGCCAGCGCTGTGGCGTTGCCGCCGATCTGCTTGACCGCCTCCTGGAACTGGCCCGCCATCTGGTTGGTCGCCTCTTTGAGCTGGTTGAAGTCGCCGCGGTACTCGGCCGCAACGCGGGACCGCAGATCACCAGTGGCAATGTTCTTCATCACCGCGCTGATCTCGCGGATCGGGGCGACCATCGCCTCGACGATGTCGTTGATGCCTTTGACGATGCCGCGGAACTCAAAGTTGATTCGCTCCACATCGCCACGGACATCGAGCTTCCCGGCTACGGCGGCCTCGGTAAGCGCGTCGCACTCCCGAACCAGGCTGCTGAGGATGCCGTTGATCATTCTCGCAAAGAACAAGCCCAGACCGAGCGCAACCGCCAGTGCAACAACAATGCTCGCTACCATGACCTTGGTCGACGAGCTTGATGAGCGGGCGGCCGCCGCGGAAGCAGCGCTTGCGTCAGATAGGTTCTCGGCAACAAGGTTCTTCAGCTCCTGCTCCACAGCCAGGTACGACGCTCTGGACTGCAAGGAGGCCGTAAAGACTTTGTCATCGTGGGCCGCGATCCGTGAGTCATTGACCGACATACCTGTGCTCAGCATGGCGTCTTTCTCCTTGGCCAGCGACACTACGCGATCGCTGTCCTTGCGCCACTGCTCCCAAGCTGGGGCGACCCTCCTCCACAGGGCTGCTTCAGCCGTGCTTTGTGGGAGCTTCTCATACACATCCCAAGCCGCTCCAGCCTCGGCCAGAGCGTTTACGATGTAGTCGTATTGCGCCGTGCGGATGTCACGATCCATCATCCACGGGTTGATCAGCCCCCGCTCTCCGACCAACACCTTAGCCAGGGATATTTGGAGGCTTAGCAGCGCTTCAACGCCTGGTAGACTGTCGTCGCCAATTGTGGCGAGGTGGTTGCCCGCGGTCCGCAACGAAACAAACCCCACCACACCGACTACACCTGTGATTACCGTAAGGATGACAAATGCCGCAATCAGCTTGGTACCAAGTTTCATCCTCTGCCACATGTTCTGCTCCCCCTCACGCCCCTGCCCGGGACGCTGATGCTTTGCTCTTGTCGTGATTGCCCCCAGCTGCTAGCTAAGCCGCACTAAGCTGGCCAAGCGTGCGGTCCGAGTCCAGGATCAGCAGCAGGCAACCATCCAGCTTATATGCGCCCTTGATCAACTCGCGGGCCACGCCGTCGAGGGTTTCCGGCACCTGCTCGAAGGCGTCTTCGTCTACTTCCACGACATCGCCGATCTCGTCGACCAGCAGGCTCACCGCGCCGTCGTCGGTCCTGAGCACGACGTTCATCGGTAGTTGCCCCTCCGGCCGATCAGCCAGCTCCAGCCGGCGGCGCATGTCCACCGCGGTCACGATCTGACCGCGCAGGTTGATCAGGCCGCTGATCACGTGCGAGGCCAGCGGGACCCGGGTCATCTCCTGATAGCGGATCACTTCCTGGACCTTGCGGACCTCCACCCCAAAGAACAGACCGTCGAGGTAGAAGGTGCAAAACTGCCGATCAGCCATCACTAATCGCCTGCCTTATCCTGAAGGTCGCTGAAGTAGCCGGGCAGAGCCGCGTCGACGATCCCGTGTACGTCAAGAAAGTCGGTCACCCGGCCCCCGATCACGGCCGAGCCAAGGATGCCCTCATGGGTGACTCCTTGCTCGCGGACAACCGTGTGGTCGACGATGTCGAGGATCTGCCGGACTACCAGGCCGACGCTCCGGCCCCGGTAGCTGTAGACGATCACCTGCACCGGGTCGTCGGTCTCTCCTGTGCTCTCACCGTAGCCAGGCATCAGCGCCCCAACATCAACCAGGGGCATGATCTGGCCGCGGTACTGGACTACATCATGGTCGGCTGCCATCTCCACGCGGGAACGTGGGAACTCCTCAAGCCGCGCGACCATTGACAGCGGGATCGCCAGCCGCCCGGTCTCGGCGACGGCGAAGAGCAACAGTGTCTCGTGGTCGCGGTTCTCCGCGCGGGCCTGGAACTTTGCCTCGACGATGGACCGGTCACGCACCTGCGAGACGACCTTGGCCCTCTGCGCCAGGCCGAGGACATCCAGGATCAGCGCTACGCGACCGTCGCCCATGATCGTCGCTCCGGCGAAGATGGGCACTCCTTTGAGCTGCTTGCCGAGCGGCTTGACCACGATCTCCTCGGTGTCGTTGATACCCTCCACGACCAGGCCAAACTGACGGTCATCGGCCTGCAGGACAACAATATTGATCGCCTCGCCCGTCGCTGCTCGACGCGCGACACCGAGCTCGGCCTCCAGCTCACGGCGCAAGAAGACCAGCGGTAACAGGTTGCCGCGCAGCCGGTAGACCGACGCTCCGTGAATCCGCTCGATGCCCTTGTGGGCCGCCGCTCCTTCTAGGCGCACCAGCTCCACCAGGCTGACCTGCGGGATCGCGTACCGGTCACCGCCGCTCATCACAATCAGCGCCGGGATAATCGCCAGAGTCAGCGGGATCTTGATCCGCATCGACGTTCCCTTGCCGAGCTGGCTGTCCAGGTCGACGTTGCCGCTGATGCGCTCGATGTTGGAGCGCACCACGTCGAGGCCGACGCCGCGCCCCGACACGTTGGTAACGCGGTCGGCTGTCGAGAACCCGGGCATGAACAGGAGGTTCATCAGGTCGTGGTCCGGCAGCCGGGACGCCTGGTCGGGCGTGAGAAAACCCCTGTCGACGGCTTTTTGCCGGATCCGGTTGACGTCTATCCCTGCCCCGTCGTCGACGATCTCGATGTTGACTTGCCCACCCTCGTGATAAGCCCGTAGGACGAGCCGGCCCTCTGTGTTCTTGCCGGTGACTCGACGGGTTTCGACGGTCTCGATGCCGTGATCGACCGCGTTGCGGACGATGTGGGTCAGGGGATCCTTGATCGCCTCGATGATCGTCTTGTCCAGCTCGGTGTCCTCGCCGTCCATCTCTAGGCGGACCTGCTTGCCGAGACTAGTGGCGAGATCCCGTACGATGCGGGGAAACTTGTGCCATATGTTCCCGATGGGCTGCATGCGGGTCTTCATGATCCCTTCCTGCAGCTCCGTGGTGATCAGATTGAGGCGCTGTACGGTGGCGCCGAACGCACCATCGTCAGCGTTCTTGGCGGCGGACTGCAGGATCTGATTGCGGGCCAGTACCAGCTCGCCAACGAGGTCCATGAGCTTGTCCAGCAGGCCCACGTCCACGCGGATCACCGTATCCGATACCGCCGATGCCTTGGCTTCCTGCGTCTGCAAGGCCTCAAGCACGGCGGCGGGTTGGACTGATCCCTTCTCAACGAGCAACTCGCCGAGGCGTCTCGGGTCACCTTCCTGCTGCTGCAGCAAGGCGGAAGCAACATCGCCCACCGAAGCCTTGCCGCCCTCAACGAGGATCTCGCCGATGCGCGGCACCTCTACGTCGCCAGGCTCCTCAGCCGGCACGCCAACATGGTCATCCTCAGCGCTGAGAGCCGAGACGCCCTCGCCTGCACCTCCGGCCTGCGCCTGCAGCTCCGTCAGGGTCGCCACGAGCTCCGAGAAATCGGAGTCGCCTTCTTGCCCCGTAGACTCAACCGAGCCGAGGATTCGCCTGACCGCGTCGCCGGTGGCCAGCAGGGCCGAGGCGATCTGCGGTGTGAGCGACAGCTTGCCGTCGCGCAGCAGACTCAGCAGGTTTTCGCCCGCATGAGTGACGCGCTCCAACTCGCCAAATCCCAAGAAGCCCGAGGTGCCCTTGATCGTGTGGATCGTCCGGAAGATGCTGCTGAGGATATCCCGAGAAGAAGGGCACTTCTCTAGCTCTACCAACTCCAGGTCCAACTGGTCGAGGTTCTCGTAGCTCTCTACGAGAAACTCTCGCAGGACCTCCTCCATGCCCTCCATTTGGCTCATAACCCCATCTCCCATCCGGCCCGCGCCGGGCCTGGGTTTTGTCCTAGCCGCATTATCGTCGGCGTGGCGACAGTGTTTAGGTGACCAAAGCCGAGACAGTGCGAAAAGCGGCCCAACTACCCGGAAAAGCGCTGATCAGGGAGTACTGAGCGGACGTGAACGCCGGCCCGGCGGAGTGCCGGGCCGGCGCACGTTGAGGCCGGGTCGATTGCTTAGCTAACGCTAACCGATAAGGTGCAGCTTAGTCTGCCTGCCGTCGAGCCAGTGGCAGCGGCCGCCTGTGAAGATCACGTCCTCCTCAAGCGCCATCCGCACCGTCTGGCCGCCCCACTCCGGCACCTGGCACTTGACGTTGAGCTCAATCGAGTGGGCGGTGCCGTCAAACAGCTCGTAATCCCCGCGCCCGGGGACTCCGCCCTGCTGGTCCCAGAGCCCGATGGTCGGGCCGGCCGCGTGACCATGGTAGCCGAGCGGATGGGTGTAGATCTGTGGGTCAAGCCCCTCGGCCTTGGCCTTCTCAAGGGCCATCCGCAGGATGTCGTTGCCGGACCGGCCGGCAACCATCATCTCCAGATGGATGTCCTGCAGGCGGTTTCCGGAAGCCAGGGCGGCGTGCAGCCCCGCGGGCGCATCGGTTTCGCCGGTGCGTAGAACGTACGCGTTTTGCTGGGTGTCCGTGCACAAACCCAGGTAGACCAACCCAAAGTCACAGTGCAGCAGATCACCGGGCTTGATCAGCTTGCGTTGCGGCGGCGCCTGCCCCGCCATAGCTGGGGTGGCCGAGTCGGCGGATTGGATGGATACGCTTGGCTGAAACCACGGACGCAACCCGAGGTCCGTCACCTTCTGGCGCATCCACCACACGACGTCGTCGGTGGTCGTGACGCCCGGCAGCACCACGCGGCTCGAAAAGCCCTCAGCGATGATTGCGTGGGCAATCTCGACGATCCCCGCGTATGCCGCGATCTCGGCCGGGGTGCGGTACTCCAGCCAGCCCACAGCCACCCTCTCCGCCCCGCGGGTCCGGGCCATGTACTCCGGTCCCAGGGCAGCGGCCAACTGCTCGTACTCACCGTGGGTCAGCCCATCGCCGAAGGCGAATGTCTCGGACACGTTGATGCCGATGGTGGCCGGATTGCGCTCACGGATCAGCCTTGCCAGGCAGTCCCACTGCTCCTCGGCAGCGGGATCCCATACGGCCTGGTAGTAGTGGTGGGGACCCGCCGGCTGCGCGGCAGCCCCACAGAACAGCTCGTCAGTGCGCTCATCGGGGCCGACGATCGGATAGCGGGACAGCGTCAGCTTCTCGAAGGTGCCGTCGGCGAGCCGGAAAAAGGCAAGTATCGTCCGCCGCCGGGCGTACATGTACGGCTCCGGCAGCAGGGTCATGATCACCGGGTCCTCGTTGTACTCGCGGGCCGAGACGACCCAGCAGTCAAAGCCCTCCCGCGCCATTACTTCGGGCAGCACCGTGTCCAACCGTTGGAGGAGCCACTGGTTGCGCACGCGCGCCCGCTCGCGCTCAGGCAGAACCTTGCGCCTGTATTGGTCCGCGCCAGGCGGAGCACAGGACATCGCCATTCTCCACTACCCCCTGTCTGTGGGTTTTGTGACGCCGATCAGTGCTTGGGCAGCTGATCAAGCGGGGGCTCGACCCCCTCAGGAATCGGGGTGACATACGGCGCCTCGCTGACGGCGGCGGCCCACTCGTCGCGGGCAGCCTTGAGCTCAGCTGGATCGGTAACGAGATCGAGGGCCGAGAGGGCCATGACCTGAGCGGCGAAGAGCATGCCCTTGTGTCCGATGCTCATGCCCGAGCACGCCGTCACCTGCCAGGAGTGACCAGGCTGACCGAGCACGCCGCAGGCCGTCGCGAACTGCCCCGTGGGCGTCACCCAACTGACATCGCCGACGTCGGTCGATCCCGCCATCGGGGGCTCGTCTTGGCGCCACGGCACGACCGTGTCGTTGATCATCTGGGTAAACAGCTCTTTTGGCGCCTTGCCGGCCTTGAGGGTAGCTTCCTTTTGCCCGGGTGCGAAGCTCTCATTCATGACCCGGGCAAACTCAAGCTCCTCAGCGGTCCACTGGGGTGCACCGAGGGCTTCCATGTGCTTTTGCGCCAAGCGGTTGATCGCCAGGCTCGGCAGGTAGTTGTAGCAGCCGGCCAGGAACGTGAAGTCAAAGGTGGTGCCGGTCATCAGCGCCGCGCCCTTGGCGATATCCATCAGCCGGGCGTATATCTCATCGACCTGGTGCCGCTCCGGAGCACGCATGTAGTACCAGACCTGGGCGTGCGCCGGAACGACGTTGGGCTCGCCGCCGCCGTCGGTGATCACATAGTGCAGACGAGCTTTCTCGACGATGTGCTCACGGAGGTAGTTGGCGCCGATGTTCATGAGCTCTACGGCATCCAGAGCCGACCGCCCGTTGTGCGGGTCGCCTGCAGCGTGGGCCGTCCGGCCGTGAAACGTGAACTTGACCGAGTTCATGGCGTTGGAGGAGTTGTTCCAGACGGCGTTGGTCGTCCCGGGGTGCCAGGTCAACGCCGCATCCACGTCCCTGAACAGCCCATCTTTGACCATGAACACCTTGCCGACCAGCGTCTCCTCGGCCGGGCAGCCGTAGTAGCGGACCGTACCCGGGATCCCTGCGGCAGCCAGCTCTTCCTTGAGGGCCACTGCAGCGGCAAGAGCCGCCACGCCCAGTAGGTTGTGCCCGCAGCCGTGCCCGGGGGCTCCGGCCTTGTACTCCTCTTTGGTCGGCTGCGGCTTTTGCGATATTCCTGGTAGAGCGTCGTACTCACCGAGGAAACCGATCACCGGAGCCCCCTCGCCCCACGAGGCCACAAAGGCGCTGGGCATGCCGGCGACGCCGGAGGTGATCTCGAAACCGGCCTGGCGGAGGTACTCCTCCTGATCCTGAGCCGACCGGTGCTCCTGTAACCCGACCTCGGCGTAGGCCCAGATCCGGTCGCTGAGATCCGTCAGTGCCTTCTGGTTTTGCTCGATCCATCGGAGTGCATGCTTGCCCTTATCCAATCTTCCAGCCTCCTCACTCTCTGCCGTTACCTGCGCAGGATTACGCCGGTCTGCTGTAGCATTCCTTGGCGTGCGGCAGCCGTAAGAGATGGTGGGGCGGGCGGGGCATACGCCCCACCCGCCCCAATGTCCGCACGAGGACTATGTCAGGCTAGACCAGGCAGTTGAATACGAGCTTAAACGTCCCGTCCGTCTGGCAGCGGAACTGCGGCCGGAAGCCGATCAGCACCGCTTGGCCCTTGCCGTACTGAGCCTCAACCATGGCAGCCTTACCGGCGACCCGGTCCTCACCGATGATCCAGCCGCTCTGGAGCACATCGCGCGGGGCGTACTGGACCACGGCATGGAACCGCTCGGCATGGCGCCGCTCCTCGATCGCGAAGACGGGGCTGTCCCAGGACAGCGCGAAGCCCTGTTCCGGCATGCCGTACGCCAGCGGGTGAGTATTGTCCACCTTGACCCGCAACGTTGCGCCGTGCGTCGAGTAAGCCTTGGTATCCAGGCCGCCAACCACGTTGCGCAGCCCAAGGTCGCAGGCGTCGATCAGCAGATCACAGGCCTGGTCGAACGCCACGACCTTGCCGCCGGCGGCGATGAACTCGGCGATCGCCTTTGTGCCTTCCTTGCCGAAGCCGCTCCGGTAGTCGGCCGGCATGTCACCGATCCAGCGCAGCAGCATCTTGACCCGCGGGTGATCCTTGGAGTAGTGCGGTCCGATCATCGCCTCTTTAGGATCGGCCGGCAGGATCAGCACGTCGATCATCTCGCGCAGTTTGCCGCTGTTGATCTCCGCGTCGCGGATCACCGTGTACGGGAACTCGTACTTCTCCAGCAGCAGCCTGGTCCAGCCCTCATCCATGTTGCCGCCCCAGTAACGCTGGTACATACCGATCTTGGTTTGCTTTACCGGCGTCCGGAGGGTGCCGGGAGCCGCATCGGCCGAGTAGAAACTCACCCCGGTCTGCTCCGCCAGCTCGCCAAGGCGCGCAGCATCCACGCCGGCGGCCTCGACGAAGAAGGCGCCGGGCGGCAGATCCACGCCGCTGCCGCAGGGAACCGGTCCGGTGACACGCCACACCTTGGCTCCGGCCACCAGTAGCCGGTTGACGACCAGGAAAGCGTCGTTGAGCCGTGGATCGATGTACCATCCGGCACGTCCGGCCGCAACCTGACCGGGCTCAGGCGCGACGCAGCACACCGTGGCGAAGTCTGCACCCGCGGCCAGACCGCTGGGCACCACGTCGACGCCCATGTACTCCGCGACCGTATCTGTAGTGGTGTCATAGATCATCGGGCTGCCGTCAGGCTTGCGCGTCCAATAGTTGTCCGGGAAGATCGTCCGGGCGAGCAACGTCTTGACCACGCCCATTTTGGGCTGGGCGGCGTTGACGGCGTACAGCCCTCCGGCATAGTGCCTACCTTCGATGGTCACCGGGCCCGCTGTGTACTTGACCTCGAGGCCCTGGTTGAGCAGTATCTCAATCAGCTTGCGGACGGTCAGCGGATCGTGCTGGTCGGCCGGAATCAGGTAGCTCTGGACGGGGTCTGCCGCGCCGCGCTCGGTCTGGCGAACCGCCTTGAGATAGGCGTTGTAGAGCACGGTGTCCTTGAACTTGGCTGCGATGTCGAGCAGAGCCCAAGCCGAGATCTTTTGCTGCTCCACGATCTCGCGCAGGCGCCACCAGCCACCGGGCCACGGGTGCGGGAAGTTGGTCTGCGGCTGATAGGAGGGCATGGTCCGCCCGTGGGCGCCCTCAAGCTGCTCGGGGTGGATATACAGCGGCGTCGCGAGCTTGGCGCTGGCCGACTCGGTCAGCATCCCGGCGATGTTGTGATAGATGGTCAACCAGTGGAAACCCATATGCGCCCACCCGGCGTACTGAGCGGCGTTGAGAATCCCGGTCTTGCCTGCCTCCTCAAGCTTGTAGGCCATGTGTGCGCCGTACCAGCCGTGCTCACGCCAGATCAGCGGATCGCCATGCGGGTGAATCGGGTCGCAGTAGGGCGCCACATAGAGCCTAGCTCCGTAGCTGCCCATATGGTGGTGATCCTGGAATGCCTGCGGGTACCACTCACGGAACATCAGCTTAGCCATGTACTGCGACTCGGGTAGGTTGAGGTAGAACGCGTCGCGGTTGTTGTCGTGCCCGCAATACTTGTGGTACAGCCACGGCATCGTGCCGCCTTCGTGCTCAGTGCCTAAGGTCTTGTTATACCAGTCGGTCACCATGTGCTGCCCGTCGGGGTTAAAGCACGGCACCATCAGGAAGACCACATTGTCCAGTATCGTCTGGGTCTCGGCGTCGTCGCGCGACAGCAGGTCATAGGCGAGCTCCGGGGCCATCTGCGTGCCACCGATCTCGGACGCGTGCAGGCTCATGCTCTGCACCACGACGGACTTGCCCTCGCCTATCAGCGCCTGCACCTCGGCGTCAGTCAGGCCGGCGGGATTGGCCAGGCGGGCGCTGATCGAGCGCAGGCGGTCGAGGTTGGCAAGGTTGGCGGGTGAGGAGATCGTGGCGAGCAGGAATGGGTAGCCCTCCGTTGACTTGCCTAGCTCCTCGACCAGGATGCGGTCGGACTCCCCAGCGAGCTTACCGAAGTACTCGACGATCTTGTCCCAGCGTGCGATTTTCCGGTCGGCTCCCAACTGGTGGCCGAAGAAGGCCTCGGGTGAAGTGATCTTGGGCATGCATCTACCTCCCATAATCCGGTGGATATTTAGGCGCACGAATTAATCCCTTCTCTACTGCTTGCTGCTATTCCTTCCAGCTTTGTCGCCACAAATGCATCACATCGGACATCATGATGGAGAACATGCACGAGCCGGCAGGTGACCGGCCGTTGGGTCGAGAAACATATCTTTCGCGCATCGAAATTTTTTGCCAGGGAGGCCTGCAAATGCCGGAAAAGGTCAACATTCGCTGGGACGTATACCACAAGTACGATGAACTGACCGAGGTACTGCAGCAGCTAGCCGCAGCCCACTCCGACCTATGCCGCCTGTACTCCATCGGGCAGACCTACCAGGGCCGTGAGATCTGGTGCCTGGAGATCACCAACTACGCCACCGGGGCGGCAGGTGACAAGCCGGGGTTTCAGATCGACGGCAACACGCACGGGGGCGAGGTGACCGGATGCGCGGTCGCCCTCTACAACGCCCACTACCTGCTCTCACGATACGGTGAGGATAGCTTTGTCACGGATCTAGTGGATACCCGCGCTACCTACGTCATCCCCCGGATCGCTGCGGACGGCGCGGAGTACTATCTGACGACGCCGCATGGGGTGCGCAGCAGCATGCGCCCATTCCCCTACTCCGACGAGGAGTGGCTGGAAACCGACGGCCTGTACCCCGAGGATATCAACGGCGACGGTTGGATTTTGCAGATGCGTGTCGAGGACCCCGAAGGCGAGTGGAAGGCTTCGGCCAAGGACGCACGGCTGATGCTCAAGCGGCAGCCCAAAGACACCGACGGGCCGTTCTACCGCATCTACCCCGAGGGCCTGATCCGCAACTACGACGGCGGCCAGGTCAAACTGGCGCCGCCGCGGTACAACCTGGACTTCAACCGCAACTGGCCGTCCAACTTCGCGGTGACCCAGGACGGCGCCGGCCCGTATCCGCTGTGCGAGCCCGAGAACCGCGCGATGGCCGACTTCTGGCGGGATCACCCCAACCTCACGGGTGTGATGACCTACCATACCTTCAGCGGGGTGATCATCCGCACGTTCGTGACCAAGCCAGACACCGAGATGGACAACCGCGACCTGGCTGCCTACCGGGCCATTGGCAAGATCGGTACAGAGATCACGGGCTATGATTCGGTTTCTGTATTTGAGGGACTGACGTCGGACAAGAAGAACCCGCGCCACGGCAACTCCAAGGACTGGTGGTATCAGGACCTCGGGGCATATGTCTTCTGCATCGAGCTGTGGAGCCTGGCCGAGAAGGCGGGGATCAAGGTCACGGACCACATGAACTTCCTCATGGCCCGCAGCGAGGAAGACGACCTCAAGCTGCTCGCCTACAACGACTCGGGACTCGGCGGGGAGGGCTTTGTCAACTGGCACCCGTTTGAACACCCACAGTTGGGCCGGGTCGAGCTGGGCGGCTGGAAGTTCAAGTACGTCTGGCAGAATCCGCCGCACCGCATGCTGCAAGAGGAAATCGAGCGGACGCAGCTGTTCTGCCTCAAGCACGCCGCGCTGTCGCCCCTGGTCCGCGTGAAGACCGCTGGCGCTGAGGCCGTGGGTCCAGACGTGTACCGGGTGCGCGCCGTTGTCACCAACGAGGGCTGGCTGCCGACCAACCTGACGCAGCAAGCCATCAAGCTCGGCGTCGCCAAACCCGTAAGCGTGCGCATCGACATGCCCCAGGGGGTCGAGTTGCTCAGCGGCAGGCAAGTCACGGTGCTTGGGCACCTGGACGGCAAGTGGGCCACATCGGGCGGCCTCTTTGGCGCAAGACCGGCGGACAGCACGCGGACGCTGGAGTGGCTGATTCGGGTCCCGGCCGGCACGGCGGGCGAAGTTAACATCCAGGCCCGCTCGCAAAAGGGCGGCCGCCACGCGGTCCAGGTCAGGCTGTAAGGCAGCGTCGAGGTGAGATGGCAGTGAACTCAATCGACAAGGCAGTCATCAAGGACCGGGTGTGGGCGGCGATCGATGCCCGGGCCGAGGAGATCATCGAGTTCGGGCGCGACATCTTCGCCCACCCGGAGCTAGGGTACAAGGAGCACCGCACAGCGGCCAAGGTGGCCGAGAAGTTCACGGCGCTCGGACTGCCCTACCAGGAGGGGCTGGGCATCACCGGCCTCAAGGCGAGGCTCCGCGGCAAGTCCGCCGGCCCAAGCGTGTGCGTACTGGGCGAGCTAGACTCGGTGCTGTGCCCGGGCCACCCGCATGCCGACCCTCAGACGGGCGCAGCTCACTCGTGCCTTCACAACGGGCAGTTGGCGATGATGCTGGGCGTGGCCATGGGGCTGGTCGATGCCGGGGCGGCGGAGCACTTCGGAGGCGATGCCGTGCTGGTGGCGGTGCCGGCCGAGGAGTACGTCGAGATCGAATACCGCAGCAAACTGCGGCGCGAGGGCAAGATCAGCTTCCTTGGCGGCAAGCAGGAGTGGATTCTCCAGGGCGACATGGACGACATCGACATCGCCCTGATGATCCATGCCGCATTCGAGGACGGCAGGCCGTCGCCGGTTAAGATGGGCGTCGGCGGGACGAGCAATGGTTTCGTCGGGAAGTTCGTTCGCTACCGTGGGCGCGAGGCCCACTCGGGCGGTGCGCCGCACGCCGGCGTCAACGCCCTTAACGCGGCAATGATGGGGCTCTTCGGGATCCATGCCCAGCGTGAGACGTTGCGCGATGATGACACGGTCAGGATCCATCCGATCATGACCAAGGGTGGGGACCTGGTCAATATCGTTCCCGCCGACGTGCGTCTCGAGATGTACGTGCGCGGCAAGCGCATGGAGGCGATCATCGACGCAGCTAAGAAGGTCGACCGAGCTCTTCAGGCTGGAGCTATGGCGGTCGGCGCCGAGGTGGATATCGAAACCCTCCCCGGCTACCTACCCAAGGTCTCCGAGCCCAGGCTCGACGCCCTCAACCGCGCCAACGCCGAGTTGCTGCTTGGCGCCGCGGCGGTTGGCGAGCGCGGGCACACGACGGCGTCCGGTGACCTGGGCGACGTGTCGCACCTCATGCCGGTAGCCACGCTCAGCGTGGCCGGCATTAAGGGCCAAGGCCACTCGGAGAACGTGGTCGTCGAGGACGAGTACCTGAGCTATGTCGCCTCTGCCAAGGTCATGGCGGCTACGGTCGTCGACTTGCTTTGGGGCGACGCCTCGGAGGCCAAGGAGATCGTCGCCAACTACAAGCCCATGTACACCAAGCAGGCCTACCTGCAGATGTGGGAGGACCTGCTGAGGTAACGAAGGGGCTGCTTGGTTTTTGGTGGGTGGCGAGAGCTACGCTCTCGCTGCGGGATGGCCCAGGCAAGACTCAGGTGTGACGATGGCGGCCCGGAGTCCTCGTGACTGGCAGAGCTGTCAGGCGCGGGGCATCCGGGCCGCTTGGGTTACTGAGGGCATGTGCGGCCGACCGCCGCGGCGGACAGTCTGCGTGTCTTTTGGGCGTCGTTGGCGCCGCGGCGCAGAGATTCCGCGCGTGGGGCGGCCAAGTATGCTTGATTTTGCGGCCCTGAGGCGCTGCAGGCGGCCCTATGCGTGGATTTCAAGCACAGGTTCGGCCCAGGGAGCGGAGATTTGCGGCCCAGCCGGCCCTGGCCCGCGGAAGAATCACGCATACCTCCCCCACCGCCCGCCCTCTCCCGCCGCCCCCAGATCAACGCCCACTGAAGCCGGCGGCCAGGCAGGCACAGGGTAGCAGCCGGCAGAACACACCAGTGAAGGGAGGCCAGAGAGAATCCGATGAGCAGCAACACAAACAGCGGCAGCCCAAGCCCACGCAACGTCCCAGCGCCGCTCCACTGCGCGCCGCCTGGCGCGTCCCTACCGCCAGGCCTCCTGGCCGAGTTGCTTACAAGGTCGTACCAGGCCGTGATTGAGGCCGAGCCCACCACCTGGGGTTGGCTCGCTGACTCGTTCCGCCGCTTCGACGCCGAGGTTCAGGCTCACCCGGAGACCATCGGCCGCTGCATTCTCCTATCCAGGCTTGGCCCGGAGCCCGTCGGCTTCATGTCATGGGACCCGCGCGGCCGCCCGCACAAGGCCCTGATCGGCCACAACTGCATCGTCCCGGAGCATCGGGGCCACGGCTACGGCGGCGCCCAGCTGCGCGCGGCGATCGCGCTGCTCTATCGCCAGGGCTTTGGGGAGATCGAGGTTTCCACGAGTGAGCACCCCTTCTTTGCCCCCGCCCGCCGCATGTACGAGACCTGCGGCTTCGTCGAGAACGCTCGCCGCCCCCAAGGCCCCGATGCCAGCTACCGGATCGTCTACTTCGCTCACAAACGCCAATAAAAGCAAGCGCCCGCCCCAGCGCACCAACGCACAGGGCGGGCACCTGCCTCGCCTTCAGCCGGCAGCCGGCCTCCATGCCGCGCTGCCGACCAACCCATCCAGAGCTAGATCAAGCAGTTAAACAGCAGCTTAAACGTGCCGTGCGTCTGCGCGCGGAACTGCGGCTTGATGCCGATCAGCACCGCCTCGCCCTTGCCGCAGCTGGCCGCAACGACGGCAGGCTTGCCTGCGATATGCTCCTCACCGACCAACCAGCCGCTTTGCAGCACATCCTTGTCCGCGTAGCTGGCCACCACCCGGTACTTGTCGGGGTGGAAGCGCTCCGTGATCCCAAAGGCGACGCTGTCCCACGTCATCGCCAGGAACTCGCTCTGCATGCCCCAGCCGAGTGGCTCCTCCTCACAGAGGTTGAGGCGCACCGTATTGGCCTTGTTGTAGTAGGTCTTGGCGTCGAGGCCTTTGGTGACATCGCGCATGCTGAGGCCGAGCCCGTCGATGAGCAGTTGATTTGCCAGGCCCATGCCGACGAGCCGCCCGCCGCTCTGGACAAACTCGCGCAGCGCCGCGACTCCCTCTTCGCCGAAACCGCTCCGGTACTCAGGGGGCGCGCCCACCGCGTAGTACTGCAGGAACATCTGCACCATGGGATCCCGGCGGTCCGCCTTGGTCATGTCGACCATGATCTCTTTATGGTCCGACGGCAGGACGATCACGTCAAACCGCTCGTTGAGGTTGCCGGCCTTGATGTCGGCGTCCATGATCGTGGTGTATGGGAACTCAAACGTGTCAAACACAAACCGCGTCCAGCCCTCGTCCATGTTGCCGCCGTAGTAACGCTGGTACATTGCGACCCGCTTGGCCGAGACCTCCATCGACGCCACGCCCGGCACCTCAGTTACCGGCGCCGCGCACACGCCCAGCTCGCACGCCGCATCGGCGAGGATCTTGGATGCCGCTTCCCCTGCCGGCACCCAGAACGCACCCGCCGGGTAGCAGGCCGGTCCAGTGCACACTGCCGTGCTAAAGCGCCGCACCACAACGCCCGCCGCCAGCAACCGGTTGACTACCCGGTAGCTGTCATTCTGGCGGCCGTCCATGATCCAACCAGCGCCAGCCTTGTCCGCGCATCCGGCCGCGCAACCGCAACCGCAGCCGACCGCCTCCGCGCAGCACACGACCGCAGCATCAACACACGGCGCACAGCATACGCCGTCGACATCCACGCCCATGAACTCCGCCAGCGTATCGGTCGCCGTGTCAAACACCATCGGCGAGCCGTCGAGCCTGCGGCTAAAGTAGTTGTCAACATACTCCGTCCGCCCAAGCAGCGTCCGGATAAGGCCCATCTTGGGCTGCGCCAGGGACACGATCCAGGTGCCGGCCGGGAAGACGCGGCCGTCGACCTCAAAACGCTCGCCAGCCTGCTTGACCTCGATGCCCTGGTTGAGCAGAGCTTGCACGAGCTTACGGACCGTCAGCGGATCATGCTGGTCCGGCCGGATGCAGTACGCCTTGACGTCCGACGCCGCGCCGCGCTCGGTCTGCCGCTTGGCCTTCTGGTAGGCGTTCCAGAGCACGGTTTCCTTGTGCCTCGCGGCGAGATCCAGCAGGGCCCACGCCGAGATCTTCTTCTGCTCGACGATATCCCGCAGGTGCCACCAGCCACCTTCCCACGGGTGCGGGAAGTTGGTCTGTGCCTCGTACTTGGGGAACGTCTTGGGCGAGAACATCCCCGCCCCCTGCAGCTGGCTCGGATGCACGTACAACGGCGTGGCGAGCTTGGCGCTCGCCGACTCGGTCAGCATCCCCGCGATGTTGTGGTAGATCGTAATCCAGTGGAAACCGAGATGGCCCCACCCCGGGAACATCGCCGCGTTGAGGATGCCAGTCTTGCCGGCCTCTTCCAGCTTGTACGCCATGTGCGCGCCGTACCAGGAGTGCTCGCGCCAGATCAGCGGATCGCCGTGCGGGTGGATCGGATCGCAGTAAGGGGCGATCGAGAAGCGGGCCGAGTCGGTCATCATGTGATGGTGATCCTGGTAGGCCTGCGGTTTCCACTCGCGGAAGAGCACCCGCGCCATGTGCTGTGACTCCGGCATATTAAGCGCGTAAGCGTCGCGGTTGTTGTCGTGCCCGGTGTACTTCTGGTACAGCCACGGGAGCGCGCACCCCTCATACTCGGTACCCAGCCACTTGTTGTACCAGTCGGTGACCATGATTTGCCCGTCGGGGTTAAAGCACGGCACCATCAGGAAGATGACGTTGTCGAGGATCCGCATGGTCTCCTCGTCGTCGCGGTTGAGCAGCTCAAACGCCAGCTCTGGGGCCATCTGTGTGCCGCCAATCTCTGAAGCGTGCAGGCTCATGCTCTGACAAATCACGGCCTTGCCCTCGCCGATCAGGCCCTTGATCGTGGCCTCATCAATGCCGCGCGGGTCGGCGATCTTGAGATTCACTTGGCGAAGGTGCTCCAGGTTGGCCAGATTGGCCGGGGAAGAGATGATAGTCAGCAGGAATGGGTTGCCTTCCGTGCTCTTGCCGAGCTCGAGCACCTGGATCCGGTCGGACTCCGTGGCGAGCTTGGTGAAGTACTCCACGATCTTGTCCCAGCGGGCCATCTTGCGGTCGGCGCCCATCTGGAAACCGAAGTACTCCTGTGGTGATGTGATTCTCACTTCATGACCTCCTTAGGTAGGCGAAATACCAGGTCAAGGCAAAGGGGAGGCACCTGCCTCCCCTTTGCGCTATGCCGTTGGCTTATCCACCGCCGGGAGTGAGCTTAAGCCACTCGAAGAGCAGGAACTGCATCCGGCCAGTGAACAGCGAGATACGGGACATGACCGTGAACCCGAAGGTAGCGCCGAAGGCGACCATCAGCGCGTACCTGCCAAGGTCGATAATTGGCGCCGCCCACTTGGACTGCAGCGTAAACATGAAGTACATCGTTGCCGCCATGGTCAACACAACGAAGAGCACGTTGTTAATCGAGTTGAGCGGCATCATCGTCGCGATTACCTGGTCAACCAACATGGCCTTGATCGAGCCGGTGAGCACGACAGCGCCCGTCGTACCGACGAGGAAGCCCATCGGTACGCGGCTCAACCACATATACTGCTTGAACCAGCGGGAGTACAGCAGGAGCCCGCCGATAATCGGCAGCCACATCAGCCACTTGCCTTGCGTAGCCGCCGGGGTCCAAGCGATATCCTTAATGTTGCCGTATCCTACCACGGCCAGGTGGCCCAAGGACGCGCCTACGAACACGTGCTCCACGATCCTGAACCACGCATTCTCCTTGTACATCCAGCTAAAGAGCCCGAGGGTCAGGAACGCGGCGACCCAAGTGCCTACTGTTGCGTTTAGCATCCTCTAGTCACCTCACCTTAACCTGCACTCCGGGTCTTGGGAGCCTTGCGCATCGCTGCGTAGTAGCCCACATTACCCAGAATGATGCAGAGGATGATCATGGCGTGGCCCAGGGACTGGCCGTCCATCGCCGCGGCCGCGGGGCCGGGGAGGCGGACGAGCACTTCGTACTCAGCAGCGCCGGACATGCCGATGATCAGTCCAGACAGCTGCCTTGACTGCCAGAGCGGAGCCATAGTCGAGGCAGCGCTGGCCAGGGTGCCGTTGATCAGCTTGAGCCCCGGCACCTGAGTCAGCTGGCGAAGCCATGCCACCGGAGCGTCGGCGATCTGGATGTACATCGTGAAATCCTGAGCGCCCTGGATCTCGTTCCACAGCGGGAACTGGTTGAGTGGGGTGCCATGCAGGTCCACGGTATAGAGGCCCTTGAGGTTCTGCGCTACCGACTGGTAGGCGGCCTCAAGGCCGGCGCTATACGGTAGAGACAACAGCGTGACACCATACTGCATGTCGTACTGCGCCTTGAGGATATCCTCGAATTGCTGCTCATAGCGGAAACCACCCGGGAACATCGAGAGCATCACGATCCTGGCGCCCTTGCTGGCGGCGTGCCGCCCCATGGCCAGCAGTTGTGGCCAGGCCTCCGGAGCGGAGCTGGGCTCGAAGTCGACGCCGATGAAGACCAGGTCGCCGGGCCGCAGTTGGTCGATGGCCTCATAGCACAGCTTGACCTGCTCCGTAATCGGCAGCGGCAGGCCGATCGGCCTCATTAACGGGAACGTCGCCAAGCAGACCATGATTAGGTACAGGATCCTAGTGTCGAGGTTGTTCAGCTTTTCTAGCATGGCTGCACCTCCTCTACTCGCCGCCGCCGAGGTGGCCGCGCTCGAGTCCGATGATGACTCGGAACGCGTTACCCACCAGGGACAGGGCGCCGCCGATGGTTACCGCGCGCATGCCTGCGGTGTTGGGGATATCCCACACCCATGCGGAGATATTGGGCATCCAGGGCATCGCCGAGGCGAAGATTCCGACGCGCAGCATCATGATGACGGCCGAGGCCATCAGCACGGCTGCATACGAGTTCTTAACCCTGAAGGCCCGGTAGGCGGCCGACGTGATGAAGAAGAACGTTGTTGCGTACGATGTCGCCTGAACCGGCAGCAGGATGTAATCCCAGAGCCACCGGTAGGTAGTGCCGCGGGTTGTCTGCGCGAAGCCTACGACCAGGAACAGCGCCAGCGTAACGAGGCACAGCATGCTGTACGGAGCCTCGGGCGCCCGGCGCCGGATCCTGCCGGAGTGCAGGCGGACGATACCGCCGATGCCGAGGGCAAGGGCGAACGCCGCCAAGACGACGTTAAACCTGAGCAGGTCCGCTGACAGCGCCTTCCAGGCCGGGATGTTGAAGTAGTACTGCGCAATGATGATGAACCCAGCGACAAACGTTACGATGAGAGGCAATCTAGTCCTAACAAATACCATAGCCGGTCACCACCTATTTCCGCATCAGATCGGCGAGGACTTTGTTGCCGGCGGTCACGAGGATCGTGCCAACCACCATGGCTGCCACCATCACTCGGGTAACCCAGTCCTCGGCACAGACCGAGCCGACCCTGGTCGGGTTGGGTTGCAGGTGAGCTGAGGCCGCGAACATCTCGGCGCCGATGAACATCGAGTCACACCCAGCCGCCAAGAACGGCAACTGGTGGGTGTTAGTCGTACCACCGACCTGGATGGCGTTGTACCGCGCCGCAGCCTCGATGCCCAGGATGGACTCGTGGAACAGGTTGCCGATCATGAAGTTGGCCGCTACCTGCTCACGCGAAATGGTACCGATCATAGCCGGGTTGTGCGAGCCGCCCCAGAACCGGATGTCCTCGGGCCGGAAGCTGTCCATCTTGTCCGCTTCCTGATAGGCCTTGCGGATGATCTCCTCGGTCATCGGTACGACCTCGGGCAGCTGGATGCTGACGATCATCCTGGTGTCGTACTTGGCGCACAGTCTGGCCGCGTACTCAAGAAGGGTAAACGCCGCGAAGTGCTGCGCGTCAAGCGCACCTGCACCATAGCTCCAGTGAATGGGCTTACCCATCTCGGTTGCGCGCCCAACCGCCTCTTCCATCTTGGCCAGAGCGTCAAGCGGCCTGATGCCAAACTTGAAGCCCCTCCGGAAGCGCTCGCCCGTGTAATAAAACGTAGCAATGAACGCCGCCAGAACGCAGAACTGGAAGATTACTCTCTGGTTGAACAAGCTTTTGTACCTCCTTTGCGTCGGTCTATCACACCGGTTACGGTTGATGGACACGGGTGTCTGCTGCCAGGCACCACTCCCTTCCCAGTAGTGGAAACACCTCACCGGCCGCAGCCATGCGGCCGGGATCCTACCTCAGCTCTGGCTGAGCCCGAGGGCGGCCTCGGAGCGCCCGCCCTTCTGAGACACGGCGACGATCTTCAGGCCGGTCAGCTGACTGCCGGGCTCCCCGCGCAGCACCCACTTGACCTTGGCCTCGACGGGCAATAGCCCGCGCCCCGGACCCAACGCCCACATTCCTCGCAGGTGGCCGACGGATGTCACCTGCCGGCCTACCTCAAGCGAGACTCCCGGCGGCAGTTCAAGGTGCACCTCCACCGGACGGGCGATTTCAAGGTCGAGCGCTTGCTGAGTGATATAGGTCGGCAGCCACCCCTCGTTGGCGATGGTTGCGCTAACCTCCCATGTGCCGGGCCCCAAGTCTCGCGAAGACACATCCCGCAACCTCACCAAGGGAGACAGGGCCGCGTGCTTAAGGCAGAATATGAATGTTCGCTCTATTTCTTGCCGGAGGAGTTGCGGCGGCGGATTCTGGAACACGTATTTATACCGCCAACCTCCGACCTCAACCGAGCCTAGTTGCGGGTGCTCACAAGCCGTCCACGGCTTGAACCCGGCCCCGCCCAGCAGCTCATCGCTGCAGCGCAGCAGCTTGAGCTCGTCCTCCTCGGGCCGGGCGCCGAGGAATGCGAAGTAGTCCTTGACCTCGACCCCCGCCATCCGCGCGAAGCTCCAGAGCTCAATACAGAACACGTGGACCCCAAGGTGCTCGTACCACCAGTCCTTGGAGTTGCCGTGCCGCGGGTTGCTCTTATCCGGCGTGAAGTCCTCAAACACTGAGATGGCATCGTAGCCGGTCAGCGCAGTGCCGATCCGGCCGATGGCTTTGTAGGTAGCCAGGTCCTCACGGGGGAAGGCCTCATCCGGCCGGGTCACATACGATCGGATGATCACGCCGCTGAACGTGTGATAGGTCATGACGCCACAGATGTTGGGGTGCGAGCGCCAGAAGTCGGCCATCGCCCTGGTCTCAGGCTCTGACAGAGGAAAAGGGCCGGCCCCATCCTCGGTCACTGCCCAGTTGGCCGGCCAATTGCGGTTGAAGTTGAGCCCATACCTCGGCGGGGCCATTTTCACCGGCCCGCCGTCGTAATTGCGGATCAGACCTTCCGGATGGAGACGGTAGAACGGCCCCTGGTCCTCACCATCCTCTGGCTGGCGGCGGAGCATGATCCGAGGGTCCCGCCGGGATACTTTCCAGTCGCCCTTGGGGTCCTGCAGCCGCATCTGGAGGATCTCGCCGTCGCCGTCCACATCATGATGATAGAGCCCGTCAGTCCGTTGCCACTCGTCATCGGTCAGCGGGTAGGGACGCATGCTGCTCGCGGCGTTGTTGTAGGGCGTCGTCAGGTAGTGCTCAGCGGCGTCGGCTCCGATGCGAGGGATCACGTAGATCACGCGCGAGTCCACGAGACTGGTGACAAACTCATCTTGCCCGTACCGGTCGAGAAGGTACCAAGCGTCGTACAAGGCGACCTCAGTGCCGGTTACCTCACCGGCATGGGTGTTTGCATCAATCTGAAACCCCGGCTTGTCCTCCGCCTTGCCGGTCGCCTGGTTGGTGATCTCGATGCACCAGACTTCCCGGCCAAGATAAGTCTGGCCGATGCTGTAAATCCGGCAAAGGTCGGGGTAGGACTCTGCCATGGCCCGCAGCAGGTCCGACATCTCCTGGTAGCTGTGGTATTTATCCCACTTTACCGTCAGCTTCTGCAAGTTCTCACCCTTCCCCGAATGTGCGCCTACCTAAGCAATTGGGTGTTGTTGGACCTCCCACACTTGCCTGGATTTGTTGTCAGAAAAGACTAGACATATCGCAAGATTTCCGAAGAAGAGGGTGTGACTGGCGCACTACGCCTGGTTTGTCACTTCACTCTGCCAGAGAATCTTCTGCGGTGCGGGTGCTTTTCCTCCTGCACGCAGAATTTGGCGCCAGATTTCTTGCACGGGTAAAGGCTTGCTTAAGCTGGGGTTTAAGGCTACTGCGGTAAAGACGGTCATCGTGTCAAACAATGGCTCAAGGTCCGAAGGTCTAGGAGAGTGAATTTATGCCGCCACCAGCCCAAGTAAGCCTGGCTGACCCAACGGTTGAGCCACGATGCGCCGCCGCCCACAGAGCGAAAACCGGCGGTAGGATGCGTGAGGCTTCCTGCCCGCCGGTCGATTCCTAGGCGTATTGATCTAGCGTTGGCCTACGTCTCTGGCTGCCCAGCCCCAGCATCCACGTGTGTCGTGGCCCTATTCGCGTTGCCCTTGCCGCGTGGCCGCCGGCGCCGGCGTTTGCGCTTCTGTACCGATGCGGCGACCTGTGCCTCGGCGGCACCCGCAGATACTGCTGCAGCACCAGGCTCCGAACTCCCCGCAGCTCGCTGCTCTGCACCGGCCGCATCGGCCTTCCCCTTGGCGCCGCGCGGGCGCCGGCGCCGCCGCCCGGCCGACCCTTGCTCGAGAGGCTCGCCGCTCGAACGCTCAGCTCCCGGGCTGCGGCTGTGGTCATGTCGCCCTGCCGGCCTCGCAGGCCGTCCCTCAGCCCCCCGGCCCTGCTGCGCGCCGGGACGCGCGGGCCTAGCTCCGTCGCGGCGTCTAGGGCGCCGAGGCCACCTGGACTCCGCATCATCCTCGGCAGACCGCGTCCGTGGCCGGTCTGCGCCCACCTTGAGCAACACCAGGAGCATCCGGTGCCCGCCTGAGAGCGGCGGCTCTGGCTGCTCGCGAACGGAATCAGCCGCCACAGCCTCCTCCGCCCAATACGGCCGGTCGAGCGCGAAGCCCGAATAGGCTCCAACCAACTTGAACTGTCCCGATGCCTCGAGCAGCTCACGCAACTCGCCGGCCCGGTACAGCCTAATCAACGCCTCGTGCTGCCAAGACCTCTGCCACCCGCGCTCGTGGCCGGTAAGGGTAACCAGCTCAGTCACCAGACCATCGGTCGCCGGGTCATATGGGCCAATGACCTCCCACCGGGCCACCACTCGTACGCGGTCGCGCGCCTCTTGCCATTCCTGCGGGGGAGGCAGATCGTCTTGCGGACCCGTCACCACGGTGGCGTCAATGACGTACAAGCCGCCCTGGCGAACATGCTCAGCGACCTTGCCTAGGTGAGCCTCCATCGCCTCGGCCGGATGGAAATAGGCAAACGATCCGGTCATGCAGATCGCTGCGTCAAAGGTGCGGTACAGCTGGAAGTCGGTGACATCCTTGGTGAATAGCTCAACCGGAACCCCTGCCTCTTTGCTGCGCTCAAACGCGTAGGCGATCATGTCTCTGGAAATATCGACTCCTGACACAGCGAAGCCCCGCTTGCCAAGGCCAATCGCAAAGCGCCCCGTGCCGCAGGCCAGGTCAACGACCGAATCGATCTGGCGTGTGGCATACTTGGCAAACACCGCCTCCAGGAACGCCAGCTCCCGGCCAATATCCGAGCCAAACGCGATATCGTAGTACCGGGGCTCGTTATACGTCGCGGGCTTGTTCACTCGCCGCCTGCCCTCCCAACCTTAGGGTCGATGACCGCCTTGATCACGCGCCCCGACTCCACGTCACCCAAGGCATCGGTCGTCTCCGCAAGACCGTAGCGCCGGGTCACAAACCGCTCCCACCGGTACCGCTCCCCGTGCCTCGCCATTACCAGGATTGCCCGGTAGAGATGCGAGAAATCTGTCCCCCACGCCGCCCGAACCTCCAGGTGCTTGCGATTGAGGTCCTGATGGGGGTTTAGGCTGATCTCGCCCGCATCGGTGTACTGCCCAGCCACCACGTATACGCCCGCGTCCCGCGTCAGCCGCATGCCTTCCGGCAGCGCAGCCGGATTGCCGGTCAGCTCAAGGGTTACATCAGCGCCGCGACCGCCGGTGGCGCGCATTACCGCTTCCTGCCGCTCCAGAGGCGGGGTGGTCGTGATGTCCAGGGCAAGATCAGCACCCAATGCCTGTCCCATGGCCAGGCGCATGACCGGTGCACCAATCAAGATCACCTTAACCGCCCCTGCCAGCTGGGCGAGGATTACCGCGTTAAGCCCCACTGGACCGGAGCCCTGCACGAGCACTGTGTCTCCGAGGCGAATCCCGCCGCGCTCGACGGCATGAAAGGCCGTCGGCAGACCGCATCCCCCGCCTATGAAACGCTCCGGGCTGACCCCTTGCGGGAGACGGATGATCTTAAGCCCCGGCCGCAGGTATATCCACTCGCTCCAGCCGCCCAACAGCCCGTCGGCAAGACCATAGGTGATGCCGTAGACTTTGCGGTGCGGACAGCGCGTACTGGCCTTGGCAACCGTGCAGTACCAGCACTTACCGCAGGTCTCATGCACGTCCAGGAAGGTCACAACGTCGCCGGCAGTGAGCGGCGTACCGTCGACGTCCGTGACCTCGCCTCCGGTCGCGGCCACTTGCCCCACGCTCACGTGTCCCGGGATAATCGGATAGGGCACTCCAGATAGCCGGCCATGCCAGATATGTACGTCCGTCCCGCATACCTCGCTTGCCAAGGTGCGGAGCAGGACGGCACCGTGCTCCAACTCGGGCAGGTCAACTTCGCGTAACACGAGTGGCTCGTGCGGCGCGGTCATGACTGCGGCTAGACCTGTCTTGGGTATCATGGGTCAGCTCCAACCTCCAGATGGTGATCCCTGGCACCGAACCTCCAGGCCCAGTTCGCTCAGCTCAGCGCTGATACCTCTGCACCCGGCTTCGTGCGCTTACCCTGGCGGATCCACATCTCCTGGGTCAACTCCGTAACGGCCGCAGTGGTCGCTGATAACACAGTCAGCGCAGCGCGGCTTGCTCGGGCGGCAAACCGTCCTTCCGTGCCGGACCAACCCCATATGCAGGACGTAGGTCAGCTGAGGAGGGACCAGATCCATCATCCGGGCCTGTAGCGCGCCGGCAGACTCGCGTGGCCCTGCCCAGCCGAGTCGCCCCGCGACCCTGTGGACGTGCACATCCACGGGAAACGCCGGCCATCCGTAAGCAAACAGCAGCGTGCAGGCGGCGGTCTTTGGGCCGACCCCACCGAACTGCTGCAGGCGGTCGAATGCCTCCCGGCAGTCGAGATCCGCTAGGAAGTCCAACGAGGGCAACCCATCGGGATCGCGCGGAATCTCAGCCAGCACCGCCAGAATCCGCGGGGCCTTCTGCTGCGCCAGGCCTCCGGGACGAATAGCTTGGGCGACCGCCTCTTCTGGGGCCGCCGCCACACCCGCCCAGTCGGACCAGGTCACCTTGAGCTGAGCGAAGGCCCGGTGGCTATTACGGTCGGAGGTATGCTGCGAGAGAATCGTGGCAATCAGCTCATCCAGTGGACGTCCTGAAGGACGAGATGTCTCAGGCACGTATGCGAGCCGGAGCAACTCGGCAACTAAGTGGAGGGTCTCCGGAGACGGAGTAACGGGCGGCGGAGTTGGCTTGGGACTCACGCCTCAGGGCTTAGGGCAGGCAGCTCAGCAACAAGCCGCTTGTAGACTGCTCCCCGCTCCTCAAAGTTGGCGAACATATCGAAACTCGCGCAAGCAGGTGACAACAGCACCGTGTCGCCCGGACGCGCCGCCCGGTGGGCCGCCCATACCGCTCCAGCAAAGCCCCCGTCGACGCGCAGGCGGCTGGGCTCGATGAATGCCACGCCCTCGGAACGCAGCTCGCTGACAGCCTCATCCAGTGCCGCATCGAGCATACCGGCCGTTGCGCCCATCAGGACGATATCCCTGACCTTGCCGCCCACCAAAGCCTCGCGGGCGAGCCCGCCGAAGCCGACGTGCTTGTCGTAACCGCCGAGGATCAGGACAACGGGCCCAGGCAGCGCACGCAGCGCTGCGATCGTGCTCTCAGGAGTGGTCGCCTTGCTGTCGTTGTAATACCGGACGCCGTCGAGCGTACGAACCAGCTCCAACCGATGCTCCACACCGGCGAAGGTAGTGGCCACATGTGTGATCGCCGCCGAGGAAGCTCCCGTCAAGCCTGCCACTGCGGCGGCGGCCAGGATGTTGTCCAGATTGTGCTCGCCAACCAGGGTAACCTGCTCTCTGGTGCAGATCAGGCCGTCGGGCATCGCGCTGTCGATGCCGCCCAGACGCAACCATAGCCCGTCACCGCTCTGGAAAGCTCCCTCGCCCAACTCGCGGGTGCGGCTGAAGACCACCGGCGCGTGACCTGCTCTCCGTCGCCGGACCTCGCGGTCGTACTCAGCGGCCATCTGCCGCGTCGTCTCGTTGTCATAACCAAACACAGCGAAGTCCCGAGGGGCTTGGTGCTTGTATATATTGCGCTTGGCGTTAACATAATGCTCCATCGTAGGGTGGATGTCGAGGTGGTTAGGGCTGACGTTGAGCACGGCAGATATGTGCGGGCTGGTGGTCAGATCCTGCAACTGAAAGCTGGAAAGCTCTACCACCACCAAATCATCGGGGCGGATCTGGTCGACCTCCCCCAACAGCGGACGCCCAATGTTACCTCCCACCCAAACACGCTCTCGGCTGGCCTGTAGCATCAAGCCGACAAGGGTGGTTGTCGTCGTCTTGCCGGCGCTGCCGGTGATTCCAATGATCGGGGCGCGGCAGGCGGCAAAGAACAGCGTCATCTCACTGCCAAACACCGTCCCGGCTGCGCCGGCCTCGGTGAGCTCGGGAAGGTCGCGCCGCATACCTGGCGTCAAGAAGGCCAGATCCTGGCCTTCGAGGGCCGCCAGATAGTCCGGCCCCAGCACTAGCTTGACCGGGAAAGCCGCGACCTCGTGGTACTTGGGACCCAGCTCAGCTGCGGTCTTGCGGTCCGCCGCCGTCACCTCGGCCCCGGCAGCCAGTAGATACTTGATCACGGGCAAGTTGGATAGGCCTAGCCCGAGCACCACCGCCCGTTTGCCACGAAGGCTGGGGCCGGTCGGATGCCTCATGGCCAACACTCCCCTTCACAATGAGCGCACAACCCTCGGTGTCTACCGAACGCAGCGGCTCTTCGCCGGCTCAGAGAGTGCGACATCGTCCGGCAGGCTGGGGCCTCACAATCGGCGCACCCCAGCCTGCCGGACACTTCTGGTTCGCCCAGCACTAAACACTGACCGATAAGCTTAACCTAATCAGACGGTGCCGCTGCTACCGCACTACTACCGCGCCTCGCGCAGCAGAGCCTCCAGCCGGTCCATGCCCGTCGTAATCCGCTCCATCGAGGTCGCGTATGACAGCCGGATGTTGTCGGGAGCGCCAAAGCCGCCTCCCGGCACCACGGCAACGTGGCCCTCGGTCAGTACCACGTCAACCAGATCCATGTCGTTCGTGATCTTGCGCCCCCTGATTGTCTTCCCAAACAGTGCGGACACATCGGGGAACACGTAGAACGCCCCAGGCGGCACCCTGAGCTTGATCCCGGGCATGGCCGCCAACCGCTGGCACATGTAGTCCCTGCGGCGCCGGAACTCTCCGACCATCTCGTGGACGGTCTCCTGCGGGCCCGCAAGGGCCTCCACCGCGGCGTACTGCGTGATCGAACTCGTGTTGGTATTCATGTGCTCCTGCAACCGAATCATCGCGCTAATAATATCCTGCGGCCCGGCTGCATAGCCCAAGCGCCAACCTGTCATCGCGTAAGCCTTGCTCACCCCATTGGTGGTCACCGTACGCTCGTAGACCTCGGGACCGAGCGCTGCGACGCTGACGTGACCGCCTCCGTCGTAGATAAGGTGCTCGTAGACCTCATCGCTGATGATCACGATGTCATTGTCTACACACACCTGGGCAAGGGCCAGGAGCTCGTCGCGCGAGTAGCTGCTGCCACTCGGATTGTTGGGGTAGTTGAGTACCAGAACCTTGCTGCGTGGCGTGCAGGCTGCCGAGAGCGCCTCGGCCGTCAACTTGAACTCGTTGTCGAGCGAGGTCTGGATGTAGACCGGCACACCCTGGCAGAGCTTGACCATCTCAGGATAGCTGACCCAATAGGGGCTGGGGATCAGGACCTCATCGTCCGGATCGACCAGCACCTGCAACGCGAGGAAGATAGCTTGTTTGGCGCCGACGCAGGCCATAACCTGCGCAGGCTGGTAGTCAAGCCCGTTCTCGCGCTTGAGCTTGGCAACGATTGCCCGGCGGATGTCCATCGTCCCGGCGCTGGGCGTGTACTTGGTCACGCCGGTCTCAATCGCCTCGATGGCCTTGGCCTTGATGTTGGCCGGAGTATCGAAGTCCGGCTCGCCTACGCCAAAGTTGACGACATCAATGCCCTGCGCTCGCATTTGGTTGGCCTTGTTGTTGACGGCCAACGTGGCGGACGGGGTAATTGCGGTAGCACGCTGGGAGAGCTTGACGCCCACGATCATAAACCTCCTTAAACGTCGCCGCGGCAGCCGACCTTGACCCCGCGGTTTACCACAATGGAGCCACCCTTGAGCACGAGGCTGATCTTGCTGAGGTCTTGGAGTACCGTGATGTCTGCCAGCGGGTCGCCGTCAACCAACACGACGTCGGCGAGCTTGCCGGTCTCGATGGTCCCAAGGCTATCGAGCACTCCAAGAAGCTCGGCGGCCATCCGCGTCGTCGAGAGCAGGGCCTGGGCCGAGGTCATCCCAGCCTTGCACATCAGCTCCAGCTCCAACGCGTTCTTGCCGTGGAAGTTGAAAGGCGTTGCTGCATCGGTGCCCATGGCAATCTTGACTCCGGCGGCAAGGGCCTTGCCGAAGCTCGCAATGTGTGCCTCCTGCGCCTTGCTGGCCTTGCGGACGGCGTGCGGCGGGACGCCCATTTTCTCGCCGGAAACCACGATGTGGTGCACCGCCGCCAGAGTCGGCACCATGAACACATCATTCTTGAGCATCATCTCGATCGCCTCATCGTCCAAATAGAAACCGTGGTCGATCGAGTTGATCCCGGCCATGATGGCGTTCTTGATCCCCTGGTTACCCTGAGCGTGCGCCAGCGTCTTAGCACCGACGTTCTTTGCCTCGTCGATCGCCGCCCGCATCTCCTCAACGGTCATGCCGCGCGGGTCTGACTCGGTCTTCTCGGACATCACGCCGCCGGTGGCCAGGATCTTGATGCAGTCAGCGCCGTTGCGCAGCTGCTCGCGGGCTGCCTTGCGTGCCTCATCCGGACTGTCGACGACGTACCTGCCGGCGAACTGGATCTCCGGCGGGAAGAAGTTGTCGCCATGGCCGCCCGTGATGCTGAGGCCCCTGCCACTGACTTTCATCCGGGGCCCTGGCACCATGCCGGCGTTGACCGCCTCGCGCAGCCCGATATCAATTAGGAAACCAGCTCCCGCATCTCTAATCGACGTGAAGCCTGCCTCCACCGTGACCTTGGCGTGAACCGAAGCCTGGATCGCCTGCTGGGGAACAGTCATGCGCAGACGCCTGAGGATGTTGGGGTCGCCGTCACCGGTGATGTGAATGTGGGCATCCATCATCCCGGGGATAATCGTCTTACCGCGCGCGTCAATGTACTGAGCATCCTGCGGGATCGCAAGCTGGTCTGCAGGTCCGATGGCCTCGATCCTGTCATTGTGCAGCAGGACCGCCATGTGCTGCTGCCGGTCAGTCGTACGGCAATCGATCAACGTACCGTTGTAGATAACCGTGTACTTGTCCATCGTCAGGCTCAATCACTCCTCGGCGGGCTCTTGACCCGCTAAAGTATCATCCGTTTTATTTCGGCCCCCCGTTCGGCTTTGCCTGCCAGGGCGGAAAACGAAGCCCCCGGACCGTGTTGAGCATGGTCCGGGGGCATGGCGTCACTCGGTGTCCGGCTACTGCTTGGGTACCGGCTCCTGCGGGTCGCGCGTCCGCGCCTTCTTGGTCATATATCCGCCGATACGCCCTGTCTCCGCGGCGCTGAGACCTCCCCAGCCCACCTTGCGGACCTTCTCGCCCAGTCCCAGCTCATCGGCGATACTAAGCTTGTAGAGATCCTCAGGTGTGGGCTCCTTTACCTTTTTGACCTTAGCCTCTCGTGGTTGAGGCGACGTCATGGCTGCACCTCCCAGGGGTTGTCACCCTACGTTTTCCCGCGAGGCAATCTGCCTATGCGCCCCAAAGCAGGACAAGCCCCAGTGCAGGACTACAGTGGCGGGCAACGAAGCTCTGGTGCGCCAGCCTCGTAAGGATGTGATGCCTGGATGGTTACCGCGAGACCCGTCCGGATTGTCGTCGACAGCTCGGCTAGCCTGCCGGATGATGTCGTGCGGGATCTTGACGTCACCGTCGTGCCGATTGCGGTCCAGATTGGCCAGGAGACATACGATGACGGCGTCACCCTCAGTCGCGAGCAGTTTTACTCGGCCCTAGCCGGTGGCATGCAGCCGCAGACCTCGCAACCTTCCCCCGGCACCTTCTTTGCCGTCTACCAGAAGCTGCTGAGCCAAGACCGGCAGACCCCGATCATTTCGATTCACCTGACCGGCAAGCACAGCGGTACGGTCCAAAGCGCCAAGCTGGCCTCCGAGATGTTTGAGGGGGCGGACATCGAGGTCGTGGACTCAGGCTATACCAGCGCCGCACTAGGTCTCGTCACCATGGTTGCCGCTAAGGCCTCGCAGCTTGGCCTCTCCAAACGCGAGATACTAGAGGCCATCGATGAGGCGCGCCAGCGCATCGTGGTCTATGTGTGCGTTCCAACACTGGAGTATCTGCGCCGGAGTGGCAGGGTCTCCTTTGCTCAGGCGGCGCTCGCAGACATCTTGGCGATCAAGCCGATCTTAACCATGCGCAACGGCTTCCTGGAGGTGGCGGAGAAGGTACGCACCTACAGGCGCGCCCTTGAGAGGTGCATCCAGCTAGTCGAGGAGCAGGTTGGCAGGACCAAGGTACAGGTGGCGATCGTCCACTCCAATGTACCCGAGGCGGCAGAGGAGTTTCGCCGGCAGGTGGAGGGAAGGCTCTCGGTGGTCAGCACTATGGTTTCCGATATCGGTAGTGCTCTGGCAACCCACGGAGGCCCGGGGATGCTCGGCCTCGCCTGCCTCTCGGTCAACCCGTCCTAGGTAGACGCGCCAACGCACTCACGAGCCGGACGTCTCAGTCGGACGGCCGGCTCATCAGCCCATACCGGGCCAACTTTTCGTAGAAGCTTGAGCGTGGGAGCCCTAGTAGCTTGGCCGTCCGCGACTTGTTGTGTCCCGTCATGCGCAAGGCCTGTAGGATCACGCCGCGCTCGACCTCGGTAACTATCTCGTCCAGCGACTTGTTGCCCACGGCCTCTGTAGGCACCTGGCTGATCTGCTGCAGGCTTTGCGGCAGATGCCGGGGCAGCACTTCGTCCGCGTCGGCGAGACAATAAGCCCTGCTCACGACACTCTCAAGCTCGGTGACATTCCCGGGCCAGCTATATCGGAGTAGCATCTCCATTGCGTCGGCGCCGAGCCGCTTGTTGACACCATGGTTGGCATAGAGATGGTTAAGCCTAAGAAGATAGCCCTCGGCCAGTGCCCTAATGTCCTCGGGCCGCGCCCGCAGGGGTGGTATGTCCAGCTTGATCACGTTGAGCCGGTAATAGAGATCTTCACGGAAACCACCGCTGGCCACCAATCCTGCCAGGTCGCGGTGCGAGGAAGCCATCAACCTGACCGAGCCCGAGCCCGCAGCAGCCTGCCCAATCCCCCGCTCCTGCATTGCCCGCACAAGGCGCCCCTGTACCGCAAGCGGCATCTCGCTGATTTCCTCGAGATACAAAGTACCGCCCGTGGCCGATTCGAGCTTGCCCCCTGCCGTCTGCTCCGGCCCAGGGCCCAGTCCGAAGATATCGGCCATCAGAAGGGTTTCCGTTGCGGCGCGGCTGTTGACCACCACTAGGTCACCGGCAGCCCGCTCGCTGCTGTGGTGGATGGCCTGCGCGAAGGACTCGATCTCGGTCCCGGGCTCACCCTGGATCAACACCGGCATGTCGGTCTTGGCCGCTTTACCCGCAAGAGACCTGGCTTCCCGGATCGCGCGTGAGTTGCCGCGGATCTCGGCCAGAGTGAGCCTGCCGGGCTCGGTACCTGGCGTCTCTGGGCTCCTGGCAATGCTGTCGTCTACTGCCGCATCGGATTCGCCCTGCGGGAGCTTAGCCAGAACTTCACGGAGGATCCCGACGTCGCGGCCCATGAAGTGGGCCAAAACAGCCACAACGCGGCCGTCGGCGAACACGGGTAGCTCGACGCGGATATAGGTCGCGCCGTTGCGGATCACCTTATGGGCGCCGCTGGGCAGCCCCGTTCGAATGATTGCCTGCCAGTTGCTGTCATTGTACAGCGACGTAACCGCTCGCCCGATAACGTCCTTTGCCTTGACCTCGTATATCCTGCGCGCACTGCCATTGATGCCAACGATCGTGCCCGCATGGTCATAGAGTATGGCTCCACCAGGCATGGTTTCCAGCAGCGACAGTGCCATCGGAAGCATGTCGGCCAGCCGGCGTTGGCTTGCCGCGATGTGTGTGGCCTGGACTGCCATTCTCCCGTTCCCTCCTAGTGAAGCTCGACTGACTCGTCCGTTCTGTCTCCGGCCCCTCGGCCGGCTCACTAACAGCGGCGGAGCACCATACAGTCATCGACGTTACGCACTGCATAGTTCTCAAGGCCGGTGCGCCACTTACGCGATGAGCTAAGTTGGTCCCTTACCGACGCGTGCTCCGCGCTTAGGTACTCCAGTGCGGCCTGGCAAGCACTAATCGCCTGGGATAGTTGGTCACTGGACCACTGGCAATCAGCCGCGGCCGACCGAGCTTGCACGATCAGGTGCTCTTGGCGGTGGACTAGGCGGGCAACAGACTCCGGGTCCTGCTGCCTGACTGCCGCGACCATCTCACAAGAGATGGCAGTAATGCGGTCCGCCAGAGTCCGATCAGGCACTTCCCGCTGCCTCCCTCCTGAGCGTTGCCGTCTCCCGCAGGATCTGTTCCCATGCATCGCCCAGTGTACCGAGCAGTCCCGCGACCTCCGTAATCGGTCCCGCATCCATCCGGGCTCTGGCCTGAGCTAATCGGAAGGTCATGTACTCGTACATGCGGAACAGGTTGGCCGATATCTCGCCACCCCTTGGATCCAAGGTGGCCATCAGTTCAGTGATGATGTCCTGTGCCTTTGCCAAATCCTCTAGCGCAGCCGGCCGCTCACCTGACTCGAGGTGGCCCAACGCCTTACGCAGCCTGGTGCGTGCTGAGCTGTACAGCAGTACTACCAACTGCCCAGGACTGGCGGTCATGATCTGTTGCCTTCTATAGGTATCGACAGCCGCGTAGGCCGAGTTCATCGGGGTCACCCTACCTTCTTTCGCCAATGACGTTTGCCTGGTAGAGCCTACTTACGGGCACTGGGCCGCCAGCTGTTTAGCTGGCCGAGCTGCGTCGTCAGCCAGCTGGCCTGGTTTTGTAGCGACGATAGTGCCCGCTCCATGCTGATGAACTTGCGGTATAGGAAGCTTTCCCTAACCGCCAGCCGCTCCGTGGCCGTGTCGACCTGCCGACGGAGCCAACGCATCTCTTGTTCCATAGATTGGTCCTTGTTGCGCAAGAGGCCGGTTGTGGTGTTGGTGTAGACCTTGGTGTAATCCAGAAGAGCGCCAGCAACACCGGATACGCCGTCCTCAGCCCCCAGGAGCCTCATTACGCCAGATAGATCACCGGCGAGCGCGGCCTTGAGTTTGGCCTCATCCACCGTAAGCTTGCCGTCACGACCCGCCTCGGACCCCACTTCCCCGGTGGTGATCCCGATCTTCCAGAGGGAGTCCATCTCCGGCGCAAGGCCGCCCACGGCATCGGTGACCAGTACCCTGAGCTGGGAGTGCATGTTGCGTAACGTGGACTGAGCGTGGAGCGGCGGCTTTCCGGACTTGCTCTGGGGGTCATAGCTCATCTGTCCCCTGGCAAAGTCCACAAAGGCGTTGTACGCCGTGACAAACTCCTGTACAGCGTTCAACACGGCTCCCGTGTCGCGTGCTACCCGCACTTGGGCGGTGCCTTCGCCGACCAGATTGAGGGTAACGCCAGGCAGGACGTCGTTGAGACTGTTGCTGGAGCGGACGACAGAGAGTCCGTCCACCTCGAGCTGGGCGTCCTGTGCCTCCATCACCGTGTTGGTTAGCCCCAGGTGATCCACCCACCCCAGGCCCTGGAGCACCGCCGCGCTACCGCCAAAGACGATCGTGCCGGCCGTGCCCGTGCTCGTGGAGGTTAGGACCATCCGGTACTCATCATCACCAACCTGGACCGCGATCGCCCGGGCTCCGTACTCTGCGTTGGCATTGATCCGGGAGACGATATCTGTCAGCGAGTCAGCTTCGGAGACGACCAGTTCGAGCCCGTTAATCTCCGCCGTTCCGGCCAGTCCGAGGGCTTCATCCCGGCTCGCAAAGGTGGCAGAGCTTACTGAATGGGCCTTGGCGAGTGCCTGCACCGTGACCACGTACTGTCCCGGTAATGCATTGCTGCTGGTCGTGCCTAACACGCGCCCGTCGGTACTCGTGGTGGTCGTGCGCTGGTAGGTTGCCGCTGTGCGTAGCGCTTCCAGCTTGGACTCGAGGTTGCGGAGGGTGCTGGCCAGGGTGCGCCAGGCGCTCTGCTGCGCCTGGAGGATGGTCTGCTTGGCCTGTAGCCGGTTGAGCGGACCACGCTCCAGATCCACAAGCTGTTTGACAATGGCGTCGGTGTCGAGGCCTGACACGGCTCCTGATATCCGCAGCTGACTCATATCGCTCGCTCCTCGTCGCCCTAGACCTTGATATCCACGGCTCGCGCCGCGGCCGCGGCTTCCTGCCGCGCAATGTCCTCCGCCGATGTGCCCGGTGGGATCTCCTTAAGCAGATCGCCGCTACGAGCATCGTAGACCCGCAGACACGGCCTGCCTGTCTCTCCGTAGAACACAAACGAGAGCCGCTTGATCACGTGCTGTCTGCCGAGGACTTCGACCTGGGCGCGGCTCTCCTGATCGGAACCCGCCATGGACGGCTGGCGACCGCTATCGGACTCAGTGGTTGGGGCCACGGCACGTACTGGCCGAAGGGCTTCCGCCATCTCCCTGGAAGATGCCGGTGCCTGAGGGCCGTTGTCCATTGGCCGGCTAGAGGCTCCTGGTATCATTCCTGATGCCGCAACCACCGTGCACTACCCCTTTCTGCATGATGCGCGGGGCCGACCGATCGGCCCCGCGCATCCCTGCGCGCCTGCCTGTATCGCCCTAAGGCGCATCAGGCCGCTATAGCCCTTACTGGAGGAGCTGCAACACCGACTGCGGCTTCTGGTTGGCCTGAGCCAACATGGCCGTGCCGGCCTGGATCAGGATCTGGTGCCGTGTGAACTGCGACATCTCCAGGGCCATATCTACGTCGCGGATACGGGACTCGGCTGCGGACAGGTTCTCTGCAGCGACGCCGAGGTTGTTGATGGTGTGCTCCAGCCGGTTCTGGTACGCACCGAGGTTGGCGCGCTGGGTCGAAACGACACCCACCGCCAGGTCAAGAGCCGTGATCGCGGCTTCGGCGTGCGCGACAGTATCCACCTGTTCGAGCGTCAGTGACAGGGCCGCGATACGCATATCGGAGACCTGGATCGAGATGCTGTCGCCGGCGTTAGCGCCGACAAGGACGCTGGCTGACCCCGCCGTAACGTCGAACGTGTTGTTGGCTGCGATGTTGGCGGTCAAAGCCGAGTTGACCGTCACCTGGATGTTAAAGGCGGTGAAGTCAACTGCCAGGGTGTCGAAGCCCGACGGGGCCGCGACGTTGATCTCCTGAGTGTCGGTGCCGTCAGTCAGGGCCAGAGTGGTCGTGGCAGCGGTGTACGACAGGGTGTAGGTGCCTGCGGCGGCGCCGTTGGATGTGATGTTAGCTACACCGGCGCTCGCCACAAGGCCGGCGCCCACGTTGCTGATCGATGAGCCAAGGCCACCCTGGAGCAGGTTGACGCCGTTGAACGTGGTCGTCCCGGCGATGCGGTCAACCTCCGACTTGATCTGGGTGAACTCGGTGACGATCTTGGCGCGGTCGTCGTTGGTCAAGCCGTCAGTCGAGGCCTGCACAGCCAGCTCGCGCATACGCTGCAGGATGCTGTGCACCTCAATGAGGGCGCCTTCAGCGGTCTGGATCATGGAGATCGCGTCCTGGGCGTTGCGGCTGGCCTGAATCAGGCCGCGGACCTGTGAGCGCATCTTCTCGGAGATTGCCAGTCCTGCGGCGTCATCGGCAGCGCGGTTGACGCGGAGACCCGATGACAGTTTCTCGAGGGATTTGTTCATCATGCCGTCGGTGACCGTCAGGTTGCGCCAGGCGTTGAATGCGGCTGCGTTCTGGTTGATCCTCATTTGGTTTCGTCCTCCTTGAGCTCTTCGCTTAGTAGGGCTTCCGTGCCCTCCATCTTTGCAGGCCGCCTGCCGGCCGTGCAGGCTTGCCATGCGTTCGGCCAATGCATCGTCGCAGCCGCCGTCAGACTTAACTGGTCAGCGATGATTTCGAAAGGGGTTTGTAGCTCGAAGAGAAGCGGCGCCCCGCTGGGGCGCCGCGCAAGGATTTCCGTGTTGCGTTTGGCAACTTATCGTTTAGCTTTTCCTTATTATCTCTAGCACTCCGCCGAGTGACTGCTTGCTGGACACTCGAGACTCCTGATTGGCCTGCTGGATCTCGTCATACACCTCGCGGCGGTGAACCGAGACGCGCTTGGGCGCCGCGATGCCTAACCTGACCTGGTCGCCGCGGATCTCGACCACGGTGACCTCAATCGTGTCACCGATGATGATGCTCTGATTGCGCTTGCGCGTCAGTACCAGCAACGTGATCACGCCTTCCTTGGCTATTGACCGGACTGCCCTCAGGGCGGCGGCCTGGAGCGGCACTCGCGCTTCCTGCGCCGGTCAGTGAATGTCTTGTGGAGTACTCCTGGCCGGCCAGGATGGCCTGCCGACCGAGCCTCGTCGCCGGGTTGAGGATAATTGGTCCACGCAGGTTGGCCGTAGTGAGCTGTGGATCCGGGGTCACGTTGAGAATCGCGAGGATCACTGCCTCCGGGTGACCAGCAAGGCCGAGGACCTCCATATCCTCAGCTGCCAACCGCGGCCGATAGGCGGGGAAGAAGCGCGCCGGATCCACGACGACAAAAGACAGCAGCGGCTCTTCCAGGGACACCATCCAAGCCAGCGGCGCATACTCGGCAGATTGGACAAAGGCGAATCTGCGTAGGTGGTTGAAGCCGGGCAGCCCGCCTGGGAACTCATAGATGTCGCTCTCGGGCACCTCGACCCGGCCGAGCGGCTCAACCTCTAGGTAAATCAACAGCTTGGCCCCCCTCCGCCACTTACCCTATCGTATCAGATCAACCAGAGTAGGGCGGATAATCCGTGCGGTCGCTCCTTGAGCGGCAGCGTACGAAGCCTCGGCCATCTGCAGACGCATGATTGCCTCAGCCATATCGACACTCTCATAGCGGTTAAGCTGGTCGAACACCACGTGCCGCACTGCGGTGAGGCCGGCCTCGCACTCGTCCAGCCGGCGCACCTTGGCCCCCACATCTGTGATCGCCGTAAGCAAGACTGAGTGGGCACGGTCGATTGCAGTCATATCTGTCGAACTAACGGCTGCTGTGTCGCCCGTCAGCAGATTGTCCCGCAAACTGATCAGGGCTTCCATCGCAGGACCCAGCAGTGACTCGCCCGGAACGTTGACCTGTTGCGTCACCCCCGGCTCCATCTCCCAACTCAGCCGGCCGGCATCCCCGGCGTACGCATAGCCGGTGGGCGGATCTCCGATGAAATTGAAAGGCACGTCGCGGTTGCGTGTCCCCGCAAAAACATACCGATCAACGTGGCGGCTGTTGGCCGTGGCGAGCAGGGCATCCAGCAACTCGGAAACCTCGGCGGCGATAGTCTCCCGTGCCGCCTGCGGTAGCACATCACTTGAGCCACGACGCGCGCAATCGAGGGCCTGGGCGGTGATGTCAGCGGCGCGGCCCAGGCCGGCCTCGGTTACTGCGAGCCATTGCTGCCCCTGGGTGATGTTACTAAGGTGGGTTTCCACCTGATCCAGGGTCGCCCGGAGCGACAGGATGCGGACGACTCCCGCAGGATCGTCCGATGGCTTCTGAACCCGCTTGCCCGTCGCGAGCTGGTTCTGGTACCTGATCATGGCTGCAGAGGACAGGTTCATGCCGGACAGCATGTTGTCGAGCATCATGCCCCATGTCACGCGCATCGGCTCACCCCATTACCTCCCGGCCCCCGTCCGCTCGATCAGCGTCTGGACCATCTCGTCCATCGCCGTAAGCAGGCGGGCTGCCGCTGTGTAGACGTGTTGGTGCTTCATCAGTTCCACCATCTCTTCGTCCAGTGAGACCCCGGACTCTTGGGAGCGCTGGTTGTCGATTTGGCGGCTAAGCAGCTCCTGGGTGTGCATGACCCGCTCCGCTTCTTGGCCCCTAACGGCAAGGCCTGCGACCAGCCCCCGGTAGTGATCGTCGATCGTATGTTCGCCTAGGCCCGCAAGACGCTCCGTGCGGATGCGGGCGATCGCGACGGCAATCTGCCCGTCGCCGGCCTCTCCACCGGCCGAGGCTGCGATCAGCGATACATCGCCGGCCAGCGCGGCCGAAAGCCGCATGCCACGAGCCCCGGATACTGTCGTGTCAAAGAAGTCGCGGCCCGTCTCGGGCGGCGATGAGAGATCAAATCCCGTGCGGTGGATGGCATTGACCTCAGCGGCAATAGTGTCGGCAATGATGTCCAGGTCGGCCAAGAAGCCAGCGTAAATGGTGTCCCTCATTTCGATTGCCCCTGCCAGGGTGCCCGAGCGTGCGGACAGCGGCACTCCGGTCCCTTCCCACATCACCTGGGCAAAGCCGGTGCCCGGCTGGTTGACCGTCGCCAGTCTATTGACGCCGTACTGCTGGACGAGATCGTATCCGCCGATGGCGACGGCGATTGAGCCGTCACCGTACTCGCGGATGGTTACCGCAGCGGCCTGGGCGAGATCCCGCAGGATCACGTCCCGCTGGTCGAGGAGGTCATTGGGGTTGTCGCCTACGCCCGACGCCAGGCGGATAGCCTGGTTAAGCCCGTTGAGCTGGTCCGCCAGCGAGTTGATCCGATAGACATCGGCCCTGACCATCTCATCGGCGTTGGTCTGGAGCGCACGGATCTGCCGGTCCACCCGGTTGAAACCATCGGCTAGGCTTGACGCCGATGCCGTCACCGCCTGCCGCAACGAGGTGCTCGCCGGGTCGGTGGACAGGCCCTGCCAGCTCATCCAGAAGCGGTCCAGCAAGGCATGCAGGCCGGAATCGCCCGGCTCGTTGGTAACGGCCTCGAGCCGCGACAGGGCCTCATGGCGCCTGCTCCATGCACCGGAATCCGATGTGACCATCCTAGCCTGAGCTTCCAAGAAAGCGCTCTGCACGCGGCGGATGGAGGTGATTTCCGCGCCTGTGCCGACCTGGCCGGCCTGGCCCGAACGGATGAGCGTAGGCACGGTGTACGGAGGGGTCGCGGTGGTGATCACGCGCTGCCGCGAGTACCCTGGGGTGCTGGCGTTGGCGATATTGTGACCCGCCACATCAATGGAGCGCTGGCTCGTGGCCAGGGCGCGGCGCGCCAGCTCGTACCCGAAGAACGTCGTCCGCATCACGTCACCTCCCCAGCAGCTGGCTCGATGGACAGCGTGCTCCGCCGCTTTAATCCGCTACTCGTGTAGGTCTCCATACTGGCCGCCCGGCTCGCCTGCGACAACGTGTACTCGATCAGTTCCCGGGCCCTGCGGATCAGCTCGCCGTTGCTTACGACCAGCACGGTCAGATCGCCGGCCAGCGTCGCCAACTCGTCCACCTGATGCCGGATAGCGCTCCGCCACGGCTCGGCAACCGTCCGCGCAAGCTCGCGATAGTCAAGTGGAACCGGAATCCCCTGTGCCGAGGCGTAGTCGTGGGCGGCCTGCTCCGTGGTCGCCTCTAGCCGCTGGAGCGTCGCCAGAGCCTGTTGCTCATCTGGCAGCAACTGCGCCAGCTCCCTTACGTTGCCCTCCAGCAGGATCTCCTGCTTTTGGCGGCTCAAGGACAGGAGACGACGGTAGGCGCCGACCTGCCTCTCGATGCCTTCGAGCAGCAGCTCCGGCGTGACCTTCTCCTGCGCCAGGCCCGATTTGCCTGACACCTGATTACCTCAAGCGGTCGGCGATCAGCCGGCCAAGCATCTTCTCCGCCACCTCGATCGATGAGGGGCTATAGTCACCCTTCTCCATCGCCGCCATGACCTCAGCAACGCGCTCCGCCCGCACATCAGGCAGGCCGGAGATCATCTCACACATCTGCCGCATCTTCTCTGAGGCGCGGGATAGCTCAACCTCATCCCCACCTGGTCTTCCCACCGGCCTCAGCCGGCGCTGCCCTGATGCTGCCGTGCTTTGGCCGGCAGCTAGAGCCTGAAGGACCTGATCGATCTGAGTTCGCGATATCTTCACGGGGGTCTCTCCTTCCTACCCGTCCACAAACGCTACTGCATCTATCATCGACATGCGGTCGCCCGTCTTAAGTGGACCTTTGCACCATGTGGTGTAGCACTTTGGTGCTATGCCCGCCGGAGCCCGCTGCCACACTCGCTATCGCTGGCGCCTGCTTACGTGCATACCTGAGCCCCGAGGGCTGGCGCCTACACCCTGTAGTTCGCGCGCCATGCTGATCGCACACTCGGGGCAGACGACGCCCGTGTTGATTGGCTTACCGCACCGCTCACAGGCCAGCTCGAAAGCTCCCGGTCGCCCGACCACGAGCCGCCCCGAACGGATGAACTTCATGATCACGCGGGCAGGCACATCGGTGCCCTCGGCAACCTCATCAAGGCGGGCTTCCGGGTTGTCGCGCAAATATGCCTTGACCAGGTCAAACTGGTCGTCCTCCAGTTGGGCGCATCTCGCGCACACTCCCCGCGGCCCGCGGACGTATAGGCCGCCACACGATGGACAGTTGGTGATGCTCATTGCCGTGCCTCCTTAGATCCCATGGCCGCCTCGCGGACCAAGATCGATATTGCCGGCCTAGCCACGCCTGATGTTATTGGCCACGGCCAGCATCTGGTCCGCCGTCTCCACTGCTTTGGCGCAGAACTCGTAAGCCCGTTGCGCTTGGATAAGGTCGGTGAACTCGTCGACGAGCGATACGTTGGACCGTTCCAGGTAGCCCTGCCGGATAGACCCGGTACCACGGTCCGCCGCCGCGCGGATCTCCATGACGGTGTCTTGCGCGGGGACAAAGAGGTTGTTACCCTGCGGGAGCATATCGACGGTTCTCCCCGGCACCGATGGAACCGGGATGGCCAGGCGGATGTGGCCGGCGACCACGGCTTGGTCAGTGCCGCCCAGTTTGTAGGTAAGGATGCCTTCCTCAGACACTGCCAGGTCGACGGCGTCAGCCGGAATCAGTACAGGTCCCGTTACGTCAGGCGGCGGCTCGATCACCAGGGCCAGCCCGCCTGCAGTCACGATGCGGCCATCGGCATCGACGTGCAGCGAGCCGTCACGGGTGTAGAGTGTGCCGAAGTTGCCGCCATCGACCATCAGGAAGCCGTCTCCAGCGACGGCAAGATCGGTCGGCTTGCCCGTGGCCTCGAGCGCCGCAGGCGTGAGATCGCGGCTCACGGACAGGATCTGCACCCCGCTGCCGAGGAGCAGGCGGCCATCCGCGGTTTCCTGATACAAGAGATCCGCAAACTCAACCTGTGACCGCCGGTAGCCGGGGGTGTTGACGTTGGCCACGTTGTGGGCAATGCTGTCTACCTGCAGCTGATAGGCCTGCATGCCCGAGGCTCCCGTCCATAGGGATCTGATCATCGCTAGACCCTCCCGATCTCGTTGACCGCTTTGTCCAAGGTCTGGTCTTGAGATTGCAGAGCTCGCTGGCTGGCCTCATAAGCCCGCATAATGGACATCATCTCGGTCATCGCCGTGACCATGTCGGTGTTGGGCAGTTCGAGCATGCCTTGACGGATCAGGGTTTCACCTTCGGACGGCAGGGCCGCCACCGGCGCGTAGTAGTTGTCACCTTGTTTGCGCAGCGCGGCCACGTTGGCAAACCGCCATAGCCCGATCTGGCCTGCCAACTCACCGTCTACGGTGATCATCCCGTCGGTGGCAATCACCGGGTCGTTGCCGCTGCCAACATATATCGCCGCCCCATCTCTGCCGACCACCCTCCCGCCGGCAGCCGAGATGAGGTAGCCGTCGGGGTCTAGCTGCATGCGGCCGTGGCGCGTGTATCTGATTCCCGCATTTGTGGCGACAGCAAGGAAAGCCTCTCCCTCCAGAGCCACGTCCAGGCGATCCTCGGTCTGCACCAAGCGTCCCGGCAGGTCGCTGGTGTGCACTGCGGCTACGTCGGCTCCCTGGCCAACGGTACCGATCACTGCGCCTGCCGGAGTTGTAGCTTCGTATCGCCGCAGCAGGGCCTCGGGAAAGCTGCGCAGGGCAGCCTCATCCTGCCGGTAGCCAGGCGTCTGAGCGTTGGCGAGGTTATTGGACCACACGTCCTGCCTGGCCATGCCGACCAGCATGCCCGAGGCTGCGGAGTAGAGGCCTCTGATCATTTTGCTGCCCTCCTTGACGCGTTGGGGCTAATGGCTTGGGCAAGCTCGATTTCCCGCAGGCTCAAGCCCAGTGTACGGCTGATATCCCGTGGCGCCCTGCCCTGGTGGCATAAGTCTCGGACCTGTGCCAGCAACTCATCGCGCCTGCCGGTCGGCCGCGAATCGTCCGCGGACAGACGCGGCGCCGGCGCTGTGGGCGAGGCTGGTTGGCTGGATGCGGCCAGTTGAGGTGACTGGATAGGTGAAACCTCGCTCGCCGCAGCTACCGCCTCCACCAAATCAGCCAGCTCGACCATCGTGGCCAAGGTGGCCCTTGCCGTCCGCGCGGATTGCCTGGCCTGAGCCAGAGCCCAGAGCGCAGTCAAGAGGGCCGTAATTGCCACCAAGTTGCTCACACCGTCACTCCCCCTGCCCGTCCGCGAAACCCAGCACGATGTCCACAAACCTGCCCTTGCCCTCTCCGGGCTGACCGGGCCGCACATGGCCAGCGTTCGCGGCGGACGCTTGGTTGCCGCGTCCCCTCTTGCCGTCACCTGGCGCCGCGTCACCGCCGCCCTGGCCGCCCTGTCGTCCGTCCCGATTGATGCGCGCCCGCTCGGCGGCCTCAGACCGGCGAACCGAACGCTGCCGCAAGGCAACCTGCTTCTGCAGGTCGGCCGCGAACTGCTGCTGCACCGTTGCCGGCCGCTGTTGTTCGAGTTGGCGGCTCTTGGCCACCTCAGTCGACTTTGGTAACAGGGTTCCGATATCCACTGGCTTCATTGCCATCCATCCTTGCTCGTGACCACTCCTGGCGCGCCCGCCCGGGCGCCGCGCGCGCTACTATCCGTGGAAGTAGGAGCGCAGCTTGCCCTGCAGCCGCAGCATGGCCTTGCTGTGCAGCTGCGAAATACGTGACTGCGAGACCTTCAGGATGTGGCTGATTTCCTTGGCGGTTAGGCCCTCATAGTAGTAGAGAGTGACAACCGTCCGCTCTTTTTCAGGCAGCTCCGCAATCGCCTGGGCCAGGATCTCCTTGTGTTCCTCGAACTCCATCTTGCCGACCGGGTCTGTGGCGTTGGGGTCCTCGATGACCTCGATGGGCCGTAGCCCGTTGCCGCTCTCATCTTCGCCGCCCCAGTTCTCGTCGAGGGACGTCAGCGTTAAGGCGCGGACATCAATCAGCATCTTGTGCAGCTGGATTGGGTTGACACCTAGCTCAGACGCTACCTCGTTGTCGGTGGCCGTCCTTCCGAGCCTGGCCTCAAGGCTGCTGAATGCCCGTTCGATGTCGCGGGCCTTCTGACGGGCGGAGTATGGGATCCAGTCAAAGGACCGCAACCCGTCCAGCATGGCTCCACGGATGCGGGCGATCGCATATGTCTCAAACTTGACCTCTCTGTTGGGGTCGAACTTGTCGATGGCGTCGATCAGCCCGAACAGTCCATAGCTCACCAAATCGTCCACCTCGACCATCGGCGGCAGACCCATCGCCAGCCGGCCGGCCACGTACTTGACCAGCGGGGCATGCCTAACGATTAGCTGCTCCCTAATTTCGGGGCTGCGGGTGGCCCGATAGCGGTGCCATATCTCGAACTGGTCACGGCGACTGGCTGGTATCGCGCTCATGTTATCCCCCTCGGGTCAGGGCTCGCACTAGCCCCTGGTATCGTTGCTCTCCGGCGATGCCGGAGGAAGAAGTACGTTTACCTTTTGACCCCGCTTGTTCGTCTCCGGGGCCCTTGCATTACCCCCTGGCAGCGGCTCGCTGGCCCAAGCCAGGGCCCGCTCGACACCTGCCCCGAGGCAGTAGAAACCGCTCGCGCCGGCCAGCGTCCGTACGACGAGGCCTGAGGTTGTCGTTCCGGCCACCAGGCTCGCCGCCGCTGTAATCAGCACGGCTACCCCCGACAGGATCAGCCGCACCGACGGCCCGCGCTGGTTCATCGCTTGCGGCCGCCGGACTCGTCCGGGCTGCCCGGCCGGCCGAGGGCCAATGGCGCCCGATTGAGCCGCTCGCGGCGCCGGCGTTCCAGAAATGCTGTGAGCTCAGCGCCCATTCGCTCATCAAGGTCGGCAAACCGGACGGCGTACGCGGCCGGCTCGGTTTCCACCCGGAGCACCTCGCACGTCGCCCGCAGCGTCCGCCGGCTGCCCGGCAGCGCCATTGACAGGGCCACCAGGTCGCCGGGGGCAAGCTTGAGCGATGGGCAGGTAAAAGACAGGCCGCCTTCGCTCAGGTTGCCAGTGCGGGCCGCATAGGCCCGCAGGGCTGCCAGCGGCTCACCCTTGCCCGGCAACCGGGAAACGGTTACCGGCAGGTCCACCGCAGCCCGCAAGTGCCGCCGCCGCTGCAGCCGCTGAGCCTCCGCCGGCAACACCAGCGCCAGTTGATGCTGCGTGTCATCAGGTAGATCTCGGACGACACTGGCAAACCGGTAGACACCGTCCGAGGTGCGAACTGACAAGGTGACTTCCGTACCTGGGTGCAGCCGGATAACCTCTCCCCCGGCTTCCGGCAGGGTGAGGTAGATGGTGTTGCGGTCGGCGCCCTCGACTCTCAATCCGTACTCGCCCTGGTTTGGCCCTGTGGCGACCGAGAGCTTAACCTCCCGGCCCCGGCTCAGCGGCCTGGTGTCAAACAGGCTGATGCGGAGAAGCTCCAGGTCACGCTCGCGCACGGAAGACACCCTCCTCGCCCGGGATCCGGCCGCCGACAGGTGGCCGCCCGTTGACCAGATCCTCGGCGATCTCGCCGAACACCGGAATGTCAAGCTGGCCCGGCACAAAGGCGCCTGCGCTGAGATACGAGAGCGGCAGGCGGGCCTGGCAGATAAGGTTGATCGCTGGCCCGTAAGAATCGATCTCGTCAAGCCGCGTAAGCAGCAGGCGGTCAAGTCCCAAGTGCCGCAGCGCCGAGACGAGATGCCCGGCCTGCGATGGCTCATAGGTGGCGGGGATTACCAAATGGACCTCCGAGGCCCCTGCGCCCTCCAGCACGCCGGCGATCGCCGCTAAATCCGAAGGGTCCCGCCAGGAGCAGCCCGCCGTGTCCACCAGTACGATGTCGGATTGGCTGCCGTTGATGCGGTGGCGGAGCTCGCCGGGAGTATGCGTGCTCTTGTACTCTAGGCCGAGGATGGCGGCAAAGCGCGCCAATTGGTCTCCGGCCCCCGGGCGGACGTTGTCGGTGTTGATCAACTCCACCGCACAGTTATGGCCCAGAGCCAACTGGCACGCCAGCTTGGTCAGGGCGGTGGTCTTACCGCTGCCCGGCGGGCCGACAAAGCAGATGACCCTCCGCGTTCCCGGGATCACCTCGACCGGAGCCGCGCCGTGTCCAGTAAACGCAGCGATCGCGGCACCAATGGAAGCTACCAGTTGGCGGGCCTCCAGCATCCTACGCTCGCCGGCCAAGGCCCGGCGCGAGATCTGCCCGGCAATGCCCGCCGCCACGCCCGCGGCCACCAGCAGCTCCGTCAAGGCCTGCTGGATCGCCGGCTCGGCGGTAGCTTGGGCCTGCGGCATGCCCGCATCCATGGGCGGCGCCGCAGCCGCCTGGGGCCTGCCTTTGGCAACAGGGGCAGGGGTGCCGGCGGATGCCAGCACCTCGACCTGCACGGGACCAAACAGCCAGTACTTGGGCCGCTTCTTGCTGCTCAGGAGAATTGCGTTGTCCCCCAGCGCTGCGCGGACCCGCCCGACGGCCTCCTGCATCGTCCGCCCGCGGTAGCGGCGCGCCTCTTGTCTGCCAAACATGCTCATGCGGCCTGCACCACCCCAACCGCCTCGATTTCGAGGTCGGCGTCGAGTTCGTTGTACGACAGAACAACGAGCTTGCGGGCTACCCGCTCGGTCAGGCGCTTGAAGTACAGCCGCACGAGCGGCGAACATAGCACCACGGGCGAGTGGCCACGGTCGGCGAGCTTCTGCGTCTCGGCGGCAAGGGATGCAAGCATCTTGCGCACCCGGCCCGGGTCCATGGCAAGCGTCGTGCCTGTCTCGTTGCGCTGTACTGCCGACATGATCTGCTCCTCAAGCGCCGGATCCAGGGTTACCACGCGCAGTACCTGATCCTCGGCGGCCGCCGTCCGGCTAAGCATGCGGCTCATCGCCTGGCGCACCTGCTCCGTTAGGACATCGAGGTCCTTGGTGCTGCGGGCGAGGTCGGCCAGGGTTTCCAGAATAGTGTCAAGGTCGCGGATCGACACGCCCTCGCGCAGCAGGTTCTGCAGGACCTTCTGCACCTCGCCGAGGGTCATCAGTGAGGGAACCAGCTCCTCCACCACGACCGGCGAGCGCTGCTTGAGCGAGTCCAGCAACACCTGGGTCTCCTGCCGGCCGAGCAACTCGTGCGCGTGCTGGCGGATCACCTCGGTCAGGTGCGTGGCCATCACTGACGGAGGATCAACCACGGTGTAGCCGGCCATCTCGGCCTGCTCCTTGACGTCGCGGGTGATCCACATCGCGGGAAGGCCGAACGCGGGCTCCCGGGTGGGCAGGCCCTCGATGTCCTGGTCGTCGATGCCGGGATTCATGGACAGATAACGATCCGCGAACAGCTCGCCCCGTGCCACCTCGACCCCGCGCAGCCTGACCACGTAGGTGTTGGGCCGCAGCTGGATGTTGTCCACGATGCGGATCGGCGGCACAACCAGGCCCAGCTCCGACGCGAGCTGCCGCCTAATCACGCTCACGCGCTCTGGCAGGTCGCCGCCGCCGCGGTCCGCCAGGCCCACCAGCGCGTAGCCTAGCTCGATCTCCAATGGATCGATCTGCAGCAGGGATAGCGCGGATTCGGGCTTGCGGAAACCATCCAACTCCTCCTGCCGCTGAGCCTCGGCCGCCGCCTGCTCAGCCTGGGCCGTCGCCCGCCTGAGGTTGGCCGCGAGCGCCATCGCCAACCCGCCTAGGATGAAGAACGGGAGTCGCGGCAGTCCCGGCACCAGGCCGAAGCCGATCAGCAGCACCCCGGCGATCCGCAGCACCTGCGGTTGACCTAGCAACTGCCCGGCGAGATCCTGACCGAGGCTCGCCTCGGAGGCGGCGCGGGTGACCACGATGCCGGTCGCCGTGGAGATCAGCAGGGCTGGGATCTGGGACACGAGGCCGTCGCCGACTGTCAGCAGCGCGTACGTGCCCGCGGCATCGCCGAAGCTCATGCCCCGCTGCATCATGCCAGTGATCACTCCGGCGAGGACGTTGATCACGGTGATGATCAGGCCGGCGATCGCGTCGCCCTTGACGAACTTTGAGGCGCCGTCCATCGCGCCGTAGAAGTCGGCTTCGCGCTCGATGTCCCGCCGCCGGCGACGCGCCTGGTCCTCGTTGATCAGGCCGGCGTTGAGGTCCGCGTCGATGGCCATTTGCTTGCCTGGCATGGCGTCAAGGGTAAACCTCGCCGCGACCTCGGCGACGCGCTCGGCGCCTTTGGTGATCACCACGAACTGGATAATGACAAGAATCAAGAACACGATGAAACCGACCGCAGCGTTGCCGCCGACCACGAACTCCCCGAACTTGCGGATGATCTCTCCCGCGTACGCCTGCAACAGGATCAGCCTGGTCGAGGAGACGTTGAGCGCCAGGCGGAACAGGGTCGTGACCAGTAGCAGGGACGGGAAGATCGAGAACTGCAGCGGCTCGATCGTGAACATGGTCACCAGCAGGACCACCAGGGCCAGCGTCAGGTTAAACGCCAGCAGCAGGTCGAGCACGACCGGCGGCAGCGGCACGACCATCATGACGACCATCATGATGACCGCCGCTGGGGCCAGCAGGTCTCCGTAGCGGCTCAATGCAGCCGGCAAAGCGGGCCGTGAGGTCAAGGCTAGGCCACCCTTCCTTTGAGACGGTAGACAAACGCCAGCACCTCGGCCACGGCGCGATACAGCGCCGGCGGGACGGCTTGGCCGATCTCCACGGTGGCGAATATCGCCCGGGCGAGCGGCTTGTTCTCCACTACCGGCACCCGGTGCTGGCGGGCGAGTTCCTTGATGCGCAGCGCGACATAGCCCTGGCCTTTGGCGACCAGGCGCGGCGCCGGCGATTCGGACGGCCGGTAGACCAACGCGCACGCAAAGTGGTCGGGGTTGGTCACGACCACGTCCGCCTTAGGGACCGCGGCCATCATGCGGCGGCGGGCGACGTCGCGTTGACGCTGGCGTATCTTGCCGCGCAGTTGCGGGTCCCCATCGGTTTCCTTTAGCTCACGCTTGATCTCTTCCGTGGTCATCCGGAGGCTCTTCTCGTACTCGGTGCGCTGGTACACGTAGTCGACGGCGGCCACCAGGAACAGCGCCAGCACGGTGCGGGAGATGACGGTCCAGGCCAGGCGGCTGGTCAGGGCCAGCCCTTGCTCCAGGCTTACCAGCGACATGCCGCCAAACATCTTGATCTGCGGGATCACGGTCAACAAGGCCACTGTCGCGACGATGGTCACCTTGGCAAGGGATTTGCCCAGCTCTACCAGCGCCCGCCGCGAGAAGACACGCTTGGCGCCGGAGAACGGGTCGATCCGGTCGAGTTTGGCGGCCAAGGGCTCCCCCGTGAAGAGAAACCCCACCTGCGCGTAATCTGCGAAGATTCCCATTGCGGCAGCAGCCGCCAGGATCGGCAGCACGCACTTCGCTGCCACTGACAGTGCCGGGCCTAAGACCAAGCTGAGGCCGTCGATCGTCAAATCGCCCGACGGCGCCGGAGCCGCAAGGTAGGAGCTGAGGTACCCGCGGAGGGTGGTCAAGGTGTGATTGGCCCCGAGGGCGAGAGCACCGACCCCGCCGAGCAGCCCAAAGGCCGACGTGATTTCCGCCGACCGGAAGACCTGCCCACGCTTGCGGGCGTCTTGCCGCCTTTTTTGGGTTGCCGGCTCCCGCCGCTCCTGTGCTGAATCAGCCATGCCGCCTCACCTGCCTCCCACAACGGCGATAAGCCGGTCGATCAGATCGAACGTCCCCGCCATGGCCGGAGCGAGCAGCGCCGCGAAGTACGGCAGGGCCAGGACCAACACGGCCAGGCCGACGGCCACGCGCAACGGCAGGCCGACCACAAAGACGTTCATCTGCGGGACCGAGCGGGCAACGATGCCGACTGCCACGCTCGTCAGGAACAACGCCGCAAGCACCGGCGCTGCCAGCTTGAGGGCGGTCACGAAGGCACCGGCGAACGCCCTGATGATCAGGTCGCCTGTTGCAGGCGCAAGGGCGAGGCCGCCTAGGGGCACCAGCGAGACACTATCGCGCAGGGCTCGCAGCAGCAGTAGGTGGCCGTCAAGCGCCAGGAAGACCAGGACACCGAGGACGTTCATGAAGCTGCCGAGCAGCGGCAACTGCACGCCAAACTGGGGATCAAGCACGCTGACCATCGCAAAGCCGACTTCGGTGTCCATGACCTGGCCGGCGATTTGAATGGTGGACAAGAACAGCAGCGCCAGGTAGCCGGCAGCCAAACCAAACAGCACCTCGGCGCCGCACCGAAGCCCGTAGGCCAGAGGCGACTCAGCGAGGCTTGCCCACGGATTGAGCCCTGCGCCGGCAGAGCCGGCAGAGGCAACGAGAGGGACCAGCAACAAACCGCAGCAGAGGCCAAGGGCCACTCGCACCTGGGCAGGGACGAACCGGCTGCCATACAGCGGCGCCACGGCAAAGGCGCCGAGGCAGCGCAAGGCGGCCAAAGGCACCATCGCCAGGGTGGCCAGGTCCGGTCCGAACTCCAGGGTCAAGCTACTCTTCCTCCCCCATCTAGCGAACGAAAGTGTTGACGTTACCGAGCAGATACCGGGTCAGATCCATCAGGCGCGCGAGCATCCAGCTGCCGAACAGCAGCAGCGAGAGCAGCGCAGCCACGATCTTGGGCGCAAAGGTCATCGTCTGCTCATGGATCTGGGTCGTGGCCTGGAAGATACTCACCGCGAGGCCGACCGCCAGGGTCAAGGCCAATACCGGTGACGCGACCGTAAGTGCGGTCCAGATGGCGGTGCGTCCGATCGTAAGCACGGTTTCCTGTGTCATGCCTTGCCTCCGCTCCTACAGCATCCCGGCAACCAGTGAGCGAATCACCAGGTGCCACCCGTCGACCAGCACAAACAGCACGATCTTGAACGGTAACGAGATCATCATCGGCGGGAGCATCAGCATGCCCATGGACATCAGGGTGCTTGCCACCACCATGTCAATCACCAGAAACGGCACGAAGATCACAAAGCCCATCTGGAACGCCGTTTTGAGCTCAGAGATCGCAAACGCCGGCACCAGTGCCAGCGTAGAAACCCCTTGGGGATCTGCCGGCGCCTCAGCGCCGCTTAGGCTGACCAGCATTGCCAGGTCGCGCTCGCGCGTGTGCCGCAACATGAACTGGCGGATCGGCGCCTCGGCCCTCCCGAGGGCCACGGACACGTCGATCTCCCCGGCGATGTACGGCTGCAGGGCATCGGTGTTGATCTGTCCGAACACCGGCGCCATGACAAACACGGTCAGGAACAGCGCCAACCCAATCAGCACTTGATTGGGCGGCATCTGCTGCGTGGCCAAGGCGTTGCGGACAAACCCGAGCACTACCACCGTCCTGGTGAAGCTGGTCATTAGGATCAGTATCGCGGGCGCCAGCGTTAGCACCGTGAGCAGCAGGACGATCTGCAGCGCGGTGGAAACCGGCACGGCGCCGGCCGCAGGGTCAATCGTTATGCTGGGCAGCGGCATTAGCGCTCACCTCTAGCCGGGCCATCGCCGGATCTTTGTCCGAGGCGCCGTTGCAGGTCGCCGATGCGGCCCTGCAGCATTTGAAGCAGTGGATCACCGCTACCGGTGCTGGTTGCGGCGCCGGTTGTGGCGCCTGCCGTGTTGTCCCGGCCCCCGGCCTGATCGGCGGACGCGTCGCCCAAGCCCATAAACTCATCAGCACCCATGTCGGCGAGCAGCGAGACGCCATCGCGGCCGGCACCAAGGATCAGCACCCTACCGCCGGCGCCGGCGCGTACTGCGACTAGTGTCCGTTGCTGGCCAAGCCCGAGCGTTTCCAGGACCGCCAGGTGGCGGCCGCGGCTCCCCGCCGTGTGCCTGCGGCCCAAGTACCGGGCCGTCCATGCGGCGGACGCCACAACCAGGCCAGTCGCGGCGATGACTCTTAGGGCTGCCCAGAATCCCTCCACTGGCTACTCCAGGCCCTTTAGGCGCTCACCCGGACTGATAATGTCCGTGATGCGCACCCCGAAGTTCTCGTTGATGACGACCACTTCACCCTTGCCCAGCAGCCGGCCGTTGACCAGCACATCGACGGGCTCGCCGGCCAGCCGATCAAGCTCAACAACGGAGCCGGGGCTGATCGCCAGCACCTCGCGGATCATGCGGCGAGTGCGGCCCAGCTCAACTGTCAGCTGCAGCGGTACATCGAGTAACAGCCCGATGCCCGCCGCCAGGCCGCCTTCGTCGTGCTCGCCGGTTCCGGCAAGAGACGCAAACGCGGCACGCTGCACGGGGACCCTTGAGCTGTCAACGGCGCCTCTGGTCGAGTGGCCTTTATCGGCAACGTCTTCCTGGACGCTCTGTTCCGGCTGCTGCAACGGAGGAAGCGGCGCCGTGACCTCAACCGGGGCTGCGGTCTCAGGGAGCGGCGTGATGTTGCCCACCATCGCCGGGTCCAGGATGAAGTAAAGCTCTAATGCAGGAAGGTCGTGTAGGGTAACGGTCGCTTGGGCCAGCACCGGCCGCGCCAGCGGCGCAAGCAGTGGCTCCATCCCAGGGGCGGAGGCCATGCCTCCATCCGGAACCTCCGCGAGCTCAACGCGTTCGAGCAGGCCCTGCCAGCCCTGCATTACCTGCCATGATTGGGCCGCGCCCAGGTTGGCCAGAGTAGCATCGGCGGCGCTGCTGATGTAAGACGCCATCGCCATTAAGGCGTTGACAGAGCCGTCGGGCTCCCGGAGGTCCGGCGCCACAAGCGGCGCGAGCTGGTCCGCGATCGCCGCGACTGATGCGTCGGCCAACAAAGCCCAGGCCCACTCGTCCGCCGGCCCGGCCGTGCCGGTTGCTACGAGCACCTGAGCGCAGTCCGGCAGTAGCTCCTGGGTTGGAGCCTGCCGAATCTGACCTGCCACCAACTGAACCGCCGGGTCAACCGGGGCAACCTCGGCCAGGGCCATGGCCCACAATCCAGCAAACGTCTTGAGCATCGTCCCATCCAGCCGGGCTCCGGTCATAGCTGTACCTCCTCAAGCCTCTTGGTGATTTGCAGGGCAATCCGGCCCCGGTGCGTTCCAGGACGGGCCCACATCGCGTGCTGGTCGCCCACGTGGACGGGTAGCTGTTCCGACACGCGGCGATCTAGCTGGACGATGTCCCCTGGGACCAGTCGTAGCAATTCCCGGATGGTCAACGTGCTTGTGCCGAGCTCCGCGGTGAGCTCGACAGAGACCTGCTCGAGATTGGCGCGCACCCGGTCTACCGATGAATGGACGTCCCGGCGCTTGCCACCTGCGAACCAAACGAATGCGGACAGCTTGGGCAACACCGGCTCCATCATTAAGTAGGGAAGGCACAGGTTCATGTACCCGGACAGCTCGCCGAACTTCAGAGTAAACGACACGACGGCGCACATTTCGCTAGGGGCGACGATCTGAGCGAACATTGGGTTGGTCTCGATTGACTCGACCTGCGGCGACACCTCGGCGATGTTGCGCCAGCCGTCACGAAGATGGTCAAGCATCGCGGTGACCATCCTTCTGACGACCGTCTGCTCGATGTCGGTGATCTCACGGCCCGTTGCCCGCACGCTTCCGCTGCCCCCCAGAACGCGGTCGACCAGCAGCATGGCAATCGACGGCTCCAGGTCAAGCAAGGCGTTGCTGCCGAGCGGCGCAAGCGAGACCACGGCGAGCACACCGGGATTGCTGAGCTTACGGCCGTACTCGCCGTACGACATCTGCTCAGCGGCAGTCACCGATACCTCGACCGTCACGCGCAGTTGGGCAGACAGCAGGGTCGTGACCATCCGGGCGTAGTTCTCGTGGAGCATCTGCAGCGTGCGCAGTTGCTCCTTGGAGAACTTATCCGGACGCCGGAAGTCGTAGGCCCTGATTTCGTGGCCGTTCATCGCCCTGGCGCTCAACTCTCCCCCACCTCAGACCGCATATGTCCCAGCTCCCAGGCTGTCATTGAATAATGAAATCCGTGAAGTACACCCGCAGCACGCCACCTGTGCCCAAGATGGCATTGATCCGCTCCACGATGTCGGCGGCGAGACGCATCATGCCTCGCTCGCCTTCGAGATCCGCAAGATAACGGCTACGCAGCAGGGCAAGGATCTCGCTACGCACCTGGCCGCGCTGGCGGTCCAGCTCTCGGACGGTCGAATCCTCCACCACCAACAACTCCATGGAAACCCTAAGGATCCGGCGGCTGCCCTCATCCGCGAGGTTGGTCAAGAACTGATCCAGGGTGTAGGTCTTGGCTTTGGCCTCGGGCGGCGGCGGTGCGACTTCGGCGCGTGCGCCCGGCGAGAGCACCAAAAACCACACCAAGGCCCCCGAGCCGGCGAGGAACACGAGCAGGCCGGCGATCAGTCCCAGCTTGGAGCGCAGCTTCTTCATCCTGGTCCCTCCTAATGGGGCTCCAACAAACCCTTGGACGTATACAGCACAACGACATCAACTCGCCGGTTGAGCTGGCGACCATCAGCCGTGTCGTTGGTGGCAATCGGGCGGTACTCGCCATAACCGGCTGCTGAGAGACGGTTGGGCGCAAAGGTCAACTGCTCAATCAGGAACCTGACCACATTGGTGGCCCTTGCCGTGCTCAACTCCCAGTTAGAGGCGTAGTTGACGGTGCGGATCGGGATGTTGTCGGTATGCCCCTCCACCCGGACCTGATTGGGGACCTTAAGCAGCGACTCAGAGATCTTGCTCAAGGTCTGTCGTCCGAGCGGTTTGATGTCAGCCTTACCGAGGTCGAACAGCACGCTGTCGTTGAACCGGATCACCAGGCCTCGCTCCTCGAGAGACAGCACGACGGTTGCCTCGAGCCCGGCCTGCCGGAGCCCAAGTTCGATGAGCGCCTTGACCTCCATCATCTGCTCAAAATCCCGCTGGTCGATATCATCGGGCCTGGTAACGCCACCAGGCAGCGGATCCGGTTGTGGCATGCGGCCGGACGGCAGGAAGCCCAGGGCGCCTTGCAGTGATAGCAGCGCCTGCTCGAACTTGGCGACGTCAATCGCGGACATCGCGAAGAGCAGGACGAAGAATATCAACAGCTGGGTGACCAGATCCCCGTAGGTGGTCATCCAAGCCGGAGACCCTGCCGGTTGGACGTCGCCGCCCTTACCCCGCCGCCTGCGAGCCATGCTTACTCGCCTCCCACAGCCGGACCGCTAACTGCCTGCTGGCCCTTGCCAGGGGCGGCCGCGGCGCCGGCTGCGCCACGTACGGGCTTGCGGAGCTTGGGCGCCAGGAACACCTTGAGCTTCTCCTCAACGATCCGCGGGTTATCTCCAGCCTGGATGCTCAAGATGCCCTCGATCATCACTTCCTTGATTAGGACCTCGCTCGCGCTCCGGTTCTTGAGCTTGTTGGCAATCGGGATGAATACCAGGTTGGCGGCCAGCGCCCCGTAGAACGTGGTCACCAGGGCTGTCGCCATGCCGCCGCCGATGCTGCTCGGGTCGTTGAGCGTCTTGAGCATCTGGATCAGCCCGATGATCGTGCCGATCATCCCGAACGCCGGGGACATGGCGCCGAGGGTGTCAAATACCGCTGCGCCGGCCTTGTGGCGGTCCTCCAGAAAGGCCAACTCGGTCTGTAGGATATCGCGTACTAACTCAGGGTCGGTACCGTCGACCACGAGCTGGATGCCTTTTTGCAGAAACCCGTCTTCCAGTTGGCTGGCGTCGTCCTCCAGGGCCAGCAGGCCTTCGCGACGAGCCTTCTCGGCAAACGAGACCAGGACGCCGATGATCCCGAGCGGCTCGGCATCTTTGGAGGTAAACGCCTTGCGCACGATGCGCCCTGACTGCACGACCTGGCTGGTCGGGAAGCTGACCAGTGTTGCTGCCAGTGTGCCGCCAAAGGTGATCAAGAGGGACTTGAAGTCCCAAAATGCACTAGCCGTGCCGCCCAAGAACAGTGCCCAGACGATGAGCACACAGCCCGTGACCAGCCCGAGAATCGTTGTTAGGTCCACTGCGGTCACCTCTGTTGGCTCGGTGCCGGAGTGCTGAGGGCCTTGCGGTAGGCGATGATCCGCTCGATGACCTCCTGCATCGAGTCGGCCACGATGTACCGGTGCCCGTTCTGGAGAGTGATGGTGGTGTCAGGCACCGCCTCCACAATCTCGATCAGCTCGGCGTTGATGAACATCATCCCGCCCTTGAGCCTGCTGACTGGGATCACAGCGGTCCCTCCCTCCTCCCCGGCCTAGCTGCAGGGGATTGTGTGTCGGCCCGGCCCGCTGGAGTTAGCTCCAGCGGGCCGGGCTAGCCCGTCGTCTAGCGCTTGAGGTTAACCAGCTCCTGGAGCATCTCGTCCGATGTCGTGATGATCCTCGAGTTGGCCTGGAAACCTCGCTGGGTCACGATCATGTTGGTGAACTCCTGCGACAGGTCAACGTTGGACATCTCAAGGTTGTTTGGTGCAATGCTGCCGCGGCCGCCCGTCCCGGCCTGGCCGAGCTGGCGGACGCCGCTGTTGTTGGAGGCCGAGTACATGCCGCCGCCGATGCTGATCAACCCGGCTGGGTTGGCGAAGGCAGCGATGGCGACTTGCGCCAAGATCATCGTTTCTCCGTTGGAAAAGACGCCGGTAACCGTGCCTGTGGCGTCGATGGTGAAGGACTCCAATGAGCCCATCACGTAACCGTTGCGGCTCGATACTGTGGCGGTTGACTGGCCGTCGTATTGGGTCAGAGCCGAGAAGTCGGGGGTGATGCTCATCGCAGAGGCGCCACCCGCCGGCGTGTAGTTAATCGGACCCCCGGTCGAAGCCGTCAGCTCGCCCGTCGCCGCAAAGGTGAGCGTGCCGGTGCCGGCGACGGTCGCCCCGAAGGCGGCCGACCAAGACCAGGCATTGGGCCCGGTCTTGGTAAAGGTCACGAGCAGATCGTGCTTGGTGCCAAGAGAGTCATAGACGTCGATTGGCGTCACATGCGTCCCAGCGACTGCGGTGCTTGAGTCAAGATTCTGTGCCAGCTCAATGGCGTTGGTCGGCCGCGCGGCAATCGTCTGGCCTGCCGCGAGGCGGATGGCGCCGAGATTGGAGGAGTCACGCAGCGGCAGGGTCCCCGCGGTTGCAGTCCAACCCATCACCCTGCTGCCGTCGGCCGGGTTGATCAGATAACCTGCGCCGTCCACATCAAAGGCTCCGGCCCGCGTGTACAGCGTCTGACCACCCCGTTCGAGCACGAAGAAACCGTTACCCTGGATGGCGAGATCGGTCATCTTGCCGCCGCTCTGCAGGTTGCCTTGGGTGTGCAGGGCGTCGATGCTCGACAGCGACATGCCGAGGCCCACCTGCTGCGGATTGCTGCCGCCGCGGGTTTCGGTGGGTGAGGACGCGCCGCGGATCACCTGGCTGAATACCTCCTGGAACGTGACTCGGCTGGCCTTGAAGCCGACCGTGTTGACGTTGGCGATGTTGTTGCCGATGACGTCCATACGGATCTGGTGATTGCGCAAGCCGGATACTCCGGCGAACATTGACCGCATCATTTGCTTCTTATGACCTCCCTTTTGTCGGGACCGGCGCGTTCCCGCCGGTCAGGGCCTCCTCAGTGAGGTCCGGCCCGATCTAGCCCTCTTTGCGCTAAGCGCGGATCGCGCTGTCGATGTTGGTGAACACGCTCTGCTCACCCGCCGTCACGGCGGTGATCACCGTGCGGGAGGGAATGCTGACGACCATCGCTACCTGGTCGAGCATGACCAGGGAGGTGCGGCCGCCCTTCTCGGCCAGATGGTTCATCGCCCCGGCAAGCCTGGTCATCTGAGCTCCGTCAAGCCGGATCGCTCTGGTGGCCAGCCGCTGTTGGGCATGGCCGGAGAACCGGACCGGTGCAGCCATCTGCTCCTCGAGCACCGCGGCGAAGGTAGGCCCTTGCGCTGTTGCGCGAGGCCCACGGCTCTCAACCTTACCCGCGACCGGGTTAGCGTTGACGTTGCCCCGCCACTCGAGCAAGCTCTCGGGTCTGACGTTGATCGTCATGTCTCTAGCGCACCCTCAGCTGCCGGCTCGTTCCATATCTCCACCAGGCCCGCGGCATCGTACTCCTTGCCCGCCAGGTTGAGGTACACAAGCGTACCCAACAGGCGGACCGCCTGGATGGTTCCCGAGACCGGGCTGGAGTCATCATCGAGCACGGTGGCCCTCATCCCTACTAGGCTCAGAGCGCTAAGGGCGTTGGCGCGCTGCTGACCGGCGTCCATGGTTGCTCTGAGGTAGCGCATCTCGTCGCTGAGGTTGGACACCTGCTCCAGGCTGGAGAACTGGGCCAGCTGAGCAATGAACGAGTAATCGCTGATCGGTGACAGCGGATCCTGATAGCGCATCTGTGCGGCCAGGAGCTTGAGGAAGTCGTCTTTGCCCAGCCCGCCCGTGTTGCGGGTCGAGTCGTATAGCGTGGACGCTCCCGCGGCAGCCGCGGATGCTCCCAGGACAGTGCTCATCAGTTATCCCCCCTCCTTTTACATCGATTGGATAGCGTCGGATTCTGTATAGTGAGTTGCGATCAAGCTACAAGGTACAGCCGGTGCCCGCTGGGAATAGCGCCCAGATGAGCCGCAGATGGCTGTGTCCGGCCCACCGACGTTTCCCGGCGGTCCGAGCGCTTGCCATCGCCCTCGGGACGTCCGGCATGGCCGCTACCACTGCCGTACCGGTGGCCTGCAGTCCAGCCCGAGTAGCCGGTGCCGAGGGACGTGCCGTGCCCATCGCCTGTCAGGTCTCCGGCCACGGAGGAGGACTCCCGGCTCGACGCCACACTGATCTGGCCCAGCTTGAGCCCTTGTTGACCCAGAGACCTGGTCAGCTCATCGAGCCGCTCGCGCATGGCCAGGGCGACTTCGGGGCGCTCAGCCCGGATTGTCGCCTCCATGGTCCCCGAGGCGTCCTCGCTCACCCGCAGGAAGACCCGCCCGAGCGATTCGGGCCGTAGCTGCACCTCCACGGTGCGTACTCCCTGGTTGTGGAGCGCCCTGGCCCTTGCCATCACCTGCTCGACGGCTTGTCCTGCTGGGGTGCCATCCGGATGGGGCATGGCTTCTGGAGCTTGGGCCGCCGGAGCATCGCCGACTCGTGGCGATCCAGGCGGGGTAATCCCCGTCTGACCCGACGCATCAGCGTGCCCAGACTGTCCGCGCCCGTAGCGCGAGGCCGGTGGAGCAACCTCTGGCATGTTGACTGGCCGGTCTTGGGGTCCAATACGGGCACCCTGATGGGCTGCTGTTCCCCGGGAGTCGTCTCCAACCTGGAGCTCGGGAACAGTCGTGCTCTCAGTCGCCGTTGCCTCTTGCTCCTGAGCTGCGGCTACGGCAGCCGATACGGCCCTCGCGACGTGGCTGACGGGCGCGGGCCCTGTCCGAAGGCCGCCGACCACAGCTTGATAGGCCTGGCTGTGGACGGGCGGCGCCTGTAGCTCTCCTGACCCCGGCTCGCGTTGCACCGGTCCGTAAGGAGCCGCTCCCGCACCGCGTCCGGAAGGCACTCCCCTTCGGCTGCTTTCGGCGACGGCGTTTCCTGCTTCCGCAGCTGCGTCCGGCTTTTCCCCGACGCCATCCACCGGCTGCGAGGGCACGGAGCCGCCTGCCACCGAGACCTCAGCTTGTGACGCGCTGACCGTGGTATCAGGCGCCAGGTGCCCCACCCCGGGAGATCCGGCCGCCGCCAAAGTCATGCTCTCCACCGCGGTCTCAGCCGCGGTCGAGGCACTGGTGACTGGCCGGCCAGCCTCTGCTGGGTCCGAGCCGTGCTCAGCCTCGTCGATTGCCTCCGGGCTGTGCCCATGGGTAGTTGCCGCGCCCATTGCCATTACTGCAGCGTCCGGCCCCGTCTCGTCGGTGCGGTCTTGAGCCGCTGGCCTAGGACCGCCCCGGCGGGTAGTGACCGGCCCTGCCTGGTGGCGGTGACTGGGGTGCTGAGCCTGGGGCATGGGACTGGCCGGTTCCTCGTCGTGGAGCGCCAAGCGATCCTGGAGCTGACGGGCGAAGTCCTCCCCGGGTTGCTGTGACCGCCGTGGGACATTGCCTCCCCGGATGCTTCCCGGCTTGACCGCTGGGCCGCGTCCATCCGCATGCAGCGGCAACGCCTGGGGGCCGGGATCGATCATCATCGTTTGTGCCATGTTCTCACCTCCTTTTGTGATGTGTTCCGGTTGCTCAACTTGGCGTGGCAACCGGCAACCCTATGCGCTGGGCCAGATCGGCCCTAGGTGCTGCTATGTGCTGTCTCGCCCGGAGCCATCAAGCGCATCAGCTCGGCAGCCCGGGCCGGTGTCATCGCGGCGATGATCTTGGCCGCGTCGGCGTCGGCGATTCCCTTAAGCACCAGGAGAATCTGGTCATTGGGCATCCCCTCCAACAGCGCGGCTGCATCGCGGGGCTTCATCTGCCGGCACAGGCGCGACAGCCTAGCTAGATCCGCGCCCGTGGCGAGCAGCTGGGAAGTGGCCAGTTCTAGATCAGCCCGATCCAGAACAAGCTGGGCCTCGTGGGCGGCAACCGTTGCCTCGCGCTGACCAAGAGCCTGTTCCCATTGCTCAAGCCGGGCCCGCTCTGCCGATAGCTCTGCTTCGATCCGCGCGAGTCGCATCTCGGGGGTTTCGGCCTCAGGATCCGGCGCGTCCTCGCCTCCGCCGACGGCGGCGTCGCGGCCGAGCACACGATCGACCAGCGTGACGGCTCGGAGGCGTGCGGTCGGGTGGAACGCCACCAGCGACAAAGCGGTCGTCCATAGCAGAACTAGGACGAGCAGCATTACCAGACCAAGTGACGGCCCACGCCTTGCTGGGACTGCCGGAGTTGCCGCCTCCGGCGCAGGCTCTGTGCGCTTCACCATCTAGCCCTCCCCTGCCATCCAGCCGCGGTCATATCGTCGATCTCACGCTGCTCGGCGGCCGCCTGCCGGCGGAGCCATAGCTCGTGCCGCCTGGACCGTAGTACCTCGAGCGTCCTTGTCGCCTGCCAGCAAGCCACTGCTTCCGCGGAGCGCACCTGGCGCTGGTGTTGCGCTTCGACTAGGCGCGACTCTGCGCCGGCTCGCTCTTGTTTGAGGCGGCCGACGAACGCAGCCGCCGCCGCTAACTGTCCTGCCTGCGTCTGCCCGGCGCCACGTAGCATCTGGCCGGCAAGCTGGAGCCGTGAGCGCGCCTCGTCCAACTCTCCTGCGCGCCGGAGCTCCTCTGCGGCAGCGCCCGCGACAGCGGCCTTGGCCTGCTGCTCCTGCGACTCGCGGAGCTCAATCAGCCGCTCGAAGCCAGAGCGAAAGCGCGCCATTAGCCGGCGCTCCTTGCTAGAGCGCCGCTATTTGCGGCAAGCATGTCGCCCGCGCTGTCGGCCAGCTGAACCAAAGACTCGACGGTCTGATCCTCGGCTACACTCTCGTCAACTGCCTGAAGGAGAAACTCATTGACCACCGGCAACATAGCTCTGGCCGTGTCGATCTCAGGATTGCTTCCGGGCACGTAGGCGCCGATGTTGATCAGGTCCTCGGCAGCCCGGTAGGTTGCGAGAAGCGATCTAACAATGTTGGCGGCCCGCTGTTGCTTGCCGGAGGTGATCTCCGGCATCAGCCTGCTGATGCTGCCGAGGATGTCAACGGCGGGATAGTGACCGCGGCCGGCCAAGTCGCGGCTAAGCAAGATGTGCCCATCTAGCAGGCCCCGCATGGCATCGGTGATCGGCTCGCTAAGGTCGTCACCGTCAATCAGCACTGTGTAGAAACCTGTGATAGAGCCGTCCTCAGTGCGTCCTGCCCGCTCGAGCAGCTTAGGCAGCGCGGCGAAGACGGACGGCGTATAGCCTCTGGTAGCTGGGGGCTCACCCACCGCCAGCCCCACCTCGCGCAATGCCATGGCAAACCGGGTGACCGAATCCATTAGCAGCATCACGTCACGGCCCTGGCTCCGGAAGTACTCTGCGATGGTCGTGGCGACATATGCCGCCTGGATCCTGACCATGGCCGGCTGGTCGGAGGTCGCGACGACGACGACGGAGCGGGCCAAACCCTCTGGACCTAGATCGCGGGCGAGGAACTCCCGCACTTCGCGGCCCCGCTCTCCAACCAGTGCAATGACCGTAACGTCCGCTGCCGTGTTGCGCGCAACCATGCCCATCAGCGTGCTCTTGCCGACGCCGCTGCCCGAGAAGATGCCCATACGCTGGCCCCGACCACAGGTCAGGAGACCATCGATTGCCTTGACGCCCACGGGTAGCCGCTGGTTGACCGGGGGGCGCTCCAGGGGGTTGGGCGGGATCGCTCGCGTCGCGCGGCGCTCCAAGGAGGCGATTGGCCCCCGGCCGTCGATGGGCCGCCCGAGGCCATCCAGTACCCGCCCGAGGACTTCTGGGCCGAGGCTGATCACGAACTCGCCGCCGGCCGCAGTCACCTCACACCCTGCGCCGACGCCCTCGAGCGGACCAAGGGGCATCAACAGGACCAGCCGATCCCGAAAACCTACTACCTCAGCAGGAATGGGTGGGCGCCCGTCCTGGGGCTTGATGTGGCATAGCTCACCGACCCCGGCGGACGGTCCGCACGATGCGACCATCAGCCCTACTACCTGCTGCACGCGCCCCGCGAGACGCACTGGGGAAACCCCGTGCACCCTGTCGAGGGCCACATCAAGACCAATCATCACGACCGGCCCTCTCCGGCTGCATCGCCACCGGGGTTAAGGGCGGTTTCTATCTGATGAAGGCGAGTACTGATCCGCGAATCTACGTCCCCAGCCTCGCTCCGCACCAGAGAGCCTCCGCGGCCGATCGCCGGGTCAGGCCGGATTTCAAGGCCCGTCAGATGGCCGGCCGCCTGCATGAGGCCCGCCTGCTGGCTGCGGACGAGTTCGAGGTCCGCCGGATTGACGGCGAGTTCGGCTACCGCAATATCAGCAGGCAGGTGGGCGAGGGCGTCGGCCGCAGTGGCAAGCACCACATCGGCTGAGACGCGTAGCTCCTGAGCAACTATTTTGCGCGCGACGGCCATGGCGAGGGTGATCACCTCACGCTGCGTCGCGGATAGGATCAGTTGGCGCTGGGCCTGCGCTTGGGCGATGATGTCGGCCGCCTCGTTCTGAAGCGCCGCACGGCGCCGCTCCAGCTCGGCCTCAATGGCTCTCTCGGCTTCCAACAGCATGCCGGCGCGCAACTCCTCGGCCTTGGCCCGGCCTTGGGCGGCGGCCTGCTCTGAGATTTCTGCGGCGCGATGCTTGGCCTGGTCGACTAGCTCCTCAGCGCGCCTCTGGGCTTCCTCGAGGATGCGCTCTGCGTCGGCCCCCACGTCTGAGAGTGCGGCCGACAGGTCGCCCGAGTGTGCCCCAGCCGGCTCGCCGGCAGCGGCTAGCTCCAAGGCCTCAGGCCTCGGCCGCAACCGCGGCCGTGGGGGAAGCAGTTCGCTGAGACTCTCGACGGTATATAGGCCGCCGAGCCGGTAATCGTCGAGTTTGAGCACCTTAGCCTGTGGCTTAGACAATCAGCTCGCCGCCTTTGCCGCGCGCGCTGACCACTTCGCCCTCTTCCTCCAGGCGCCGGACGATATTGACGATCTTCTGCTGGGCTTCTTCCACGGACCTGAGGCGCACCGGGCCCAGGTATTGCATGGACTCCTCAAGGTTCTCCACCGCGCGCTTGGACAGGTTGCGGAAGATCTTCTCGGTGACCTCTTCGGACGCCACCTTGAGAGCCAGCGGCAGGTCCTTGCTGAGATCGACCTCTTTGAGCACGCGCTGCATTGACCGGTCGTCCAGGTGGATGAGATCCTCGAATACGAACATCCGCTTGCGGATCTCCTCCGCCAGCTCCGGATCGTGCTCTGTGAGCGCTTCGATGATCTGCTTCTCCGTTCCGCGGTCGACCTTGTTGAGCACGCCGACGGCCGAATCCAGCCCGCCAACGGCCGTGTAATCCTCAGACATCACCGAAGCCAGCTTGCGCTCGAGCACCCGCTCCACATCACGCACTACGTCGGGCGAGGTGCGGTCCATGACTGCGATGCGCTTGGTCACATCGACCTGAAGCTCTGGAGGCAGAGCGCCCAAAACCACGGCGCTTTGCGCCGGATCCAGGTAGGCCATGATCAGCGCGATCGTCTGGGGGTGCTCGTTGCGAATGAAGTTGAGGAGCTCCGCCGCGTCTGCCCGGCGCAGGAAATCAAACGGCCGGACCTGCAGGGTGGAAGTCAGCTGGGTCAGGATGTCGCGCGCGCGCTCCGCCCCGACCGCACCCTGCAGCAGCTCGCGGGCATACTCGATCCCACCCTGGGAGATGTACTCCTGAGCCAGGCACATCTCGTAGAACTCCATCAGGATCTTGTCGCGGATCTCCGGCCCCACAGTCCGCATTGCGGCGATCTCCAGCGTGAGCTGCTCGATCTCTTCCTCCCGCAGGTGGCGAAAGGCGTGGGCAGCAGAGTCGGCCCCCAGGGCAATCAGCAATACGGCGGCCTTCTGCCGGCCCGACATGCTGCTCTGCCGCGACTTGCCCTGCTGCTGTACCTTGACGTCAACGGACACCCAAGATCACTCCTCGACCAGCCAGGTGCGGATGACTTCCGCCGCTACCTGCGGTTTGGCACGGAATAGCCGTTGTAGCTCATCCTGGCTCTTGGGCCGGATATCATCGAGGGACCTCAGCTCAGACTCGATCTCCTCGGCGACCAGCACCGGTGTGTTCGCCCGCAGCTTGGCGCCGCGGCGCGCCCGCATCGCCATCACAAGGCCGAGGATCAAGGCTAGGCCCGCGCCCGCCCCGATCGCAATGAGCTGATTGCGGCGGGCAGCCGCGATATCCGCAGCGACAGTCTTGGCAAGATCGGTGTTGAAGGCCATTCCCGTGACGACGATCTGATCGCTGCGCCGCGGGTCGCTGCCCACGGCCGCGGCCACCAGCTTCTCAAGCTGGGCTGCGTCGGCGGGGGCTAGCTGCTGGTTGACGACCACCGAAACCGACAGCCTCTTGACGGTGCCCGGGGCGATCACGGTGTGCTCCACGATCTCGTTGATCTCGTAGTTGCGCAGCACCTCAGTGCGTTCACTCTCGGACATGCCCACAGCGCCGGATGCCTGAGACTGGTATAGCGGGACGTTGGACTGCGTGCCGGCCGGCCCGCCATTGCCTGCGTCGGCGCCCTTGGAGTACTCGGACGTCTCATGGGTGCTGCGCACGATACCCTGGCCATCCGCGACGGGCTCATAGGTGACGCGGTTGATCACGGACTCATCGAAGGATAGCTCGGCTGCCACGCGGGCAGCGACGTTGCCGGGGCCTAGGACGGTCTCCAGCATCCGCTGCAGGTTGCCTTCGAGTTCACGTGAGAACTGGCGTGAAGCCTCAATCTGCGTTGCCGCCCGGTCGGCGGTGCTCGCTACGGCTGAGCCCCCGCTACCGTCGAGTACCCGGCCGTTCTCGTCCACCACGGTGACCATGTCGGGCAGCAGCCCTTCGACGCTGTGCGCAACAAGGTGGATGATGCCCTGCACCTGATCAGGAGCGAGACGGGCGTTGGGCCGGTGCTGTACGAATACCGCCGCGGTCGTGGGGCGAGCCTGGCTGGTAAACAAACTCTGCTCAGGCAGCACGATATGGACTCTCGCCTGCTCAACCTGAGCAATGCGGCCGATGGTCCTCGCCAGCTCACCGGATAGCGCCCGGATGTAGCTGTTGCGCCGCTCAAAGTCGGTGGCCCCGATGGATACGCTCTCCAGCAACTCAAAGCCAGGCGTGCCCAGACTAGGCAGGCCCTCGCCGGCCAGGTTGAGGCGCAGGCGATGCACGTCCTTGGCCGGCACGAGGATGGTGCGGCCGGCATCGGCCAGCTTAAAGGAAGTGCCCTGGGCCTCAAGAACCCCGACGATGCTCGACGCATCGGCTGCCTCAAGCCGGTTGTACAACACCGTGTACTCCGGACGGCCGGCGACCAAGGTCCACATGGCCAGCAGACCGAAGACGGCCACGGCCGAAACCACGATCACAATGCGTTTACGTGGGGCGATCCCGCCCCACGTGGAGGTTAGCTTGCTCAGTGCCTCGCTGGGCTTCACCTGCGCACCTTCCTCTGGCCGCGTCCAGGCCTACCGGGTCTAGACCTGCACCCGCATGATTTCCTGGTACGCCTCAATGACTTTGTTGCGGACCTGCAGCGTGAACTGCAGCGACAAGTTGGCCTTCTCGGCCGCGAGCATCACCTGGTGTAACTCCGCGGCCTGGCCGGCAGCCAGCGCGCGCGACATCTCGTCGGCCTGGAGCTGCAGGTCATTGACCTGCCGGATGGCATCAACCAGCGACTCGCCAAACGACGGACCCTGCGGCGCCCCCGCCGTTGGGGTCGTTGCGGGCCGCAGCGATCCTGACTGCTGCGCCGCCTCGCCCCGCTGCTCGAGAAGTGCCCGTAACCTTGCCGCGGCGGCCGAGGCGCCGCTGCCAGAGATGGGCCCGATGCTCACGCGGTTTCACCTCCGAGGTCTGTTGAGTCGAGTGCCAGCCGGATGGGTCGTGTACGCCTCTAGCCGCGCCCGATCTCCAGTGCCTTGAGCAACATCTGCTTGCTCGCATTCATAGCCGTAACGTTTGCTTCATAGGCCCGAGTCGCGGTGACCATGTCCACCATTTCCGTGACCACATTGACGTTGGGCAGCAGAACATACCCATCGGCGTTGGCGTCAGGATGTGCCGGATCGTACTTGAGCACCGGCGGCGTCGGATCGCGCATGATTCCGGTGACCTGCACTCCGTTGCCCGTCCGGGCGAGCGCCACATCGAGCTGGCTGCCAAACGTCTGTGCCGCAGGGGCTGACTGGCGCGAAGCCACGACGGCAAGCTGACGGATGTAAGGGCCACCGTCAGGCGTGCGGGTGGTATTGGCGTTGGCCAGGTTATTGGCGATCAAATCAAGGCGCAGGCGCTCACTGGTGAGCCCCGAGGCCGATACCTCCAGTGCGTGGAAGATCCGCATGTCTAGCGCCTGCCTTCCGTGATGGCCAGGCGCAGCACGCCGAGCCGGCTATTGATCTCCTGGACCAGGGCCTGATAGTAGATGGAGTTTTGTGCGAGCATGGCCATCTCGGCCTCGACATCAACGTTGTTGCCGTCGTTGCGCAGGGTAGTCCCCGTTGACTGGACAACCTCGGCCGTCCGCGAAGGCGCGGCGGGCTGGGGCATTTGGCGATGACCCGCAGAGGTCACCCGGAGGGATAAGCCCGGCTGCGTTCCCTGCCCGGCAAGAGCGGCCGTGAGCGCTTGGTCAAATTTGAGATCCACCCGTTTGTATCCGGGGGTGTTGACGTTGGCGAGGTTGTTGGCGAGAGCCGCGCCGCGTAGCGAGGTACGTCCGAGTGAGATATCCAGCGCGTCAATCGCCCCGAGGGTATTCCGTCGCATGACTCTCACCTCCCACAACGCGTGTGGTGAGGCTACACCTGGGCGGTTAACATAACCCAGCGCTTATTGCAACCCCACGATACATAGTGTCGTAATTCCGACACCTGATTTGAGAGGTTTTTCCGCGCTGGAAGCTGAGAGACTTGAGGGAGCCGTCCCGAGGGGTCAGCCGACAGAGCTAAGTGCCCAGGTCAGGGGCTCTTGCGTTGCGCCTACAATGCAACCTGACCTGGGCTAATGATTAGCTGGACTAGGCTTTGGCGAAGCTGTCCTTGGCTTGGCACTGCGGGCACTTACGCGGCTTGCACTTGGCATCGCGCTCATAGCCACAAGTAGCGCACTTGAAGATGGCCATTGTGTCTCACCTCCGTCCTGCTAAGTGCTTTCCCATAGCCGGACCAGCAGCGCGGCCCGCTCGGGCATGTACCGGATCACGAGATACTCATCGATTGCGTGGCCGCCATGGCCGATCGCGCCCAAGCCATCGAGCGTTGGCACACCGAGGGCGGCCGTGAAGTTGCCGTCGCTCCCGCCTCCGGTACCCGTCTCGGGGAGCTCAAACCCTAGCTCTGCGGCGAGCCCGCGCGCCTTCTCGTACATGGCCACGATCGCCTCGGTGCGCTCCATCGGGGGTCGGTTGAGTCCTCCGTCGACGGTCAGTTTGGCTGCTGGGTTGACCGGCTGGAGGGCCTTCATGGTTTCGGTAATCCGCTCGGCCTCGGCCATGGTGGAGACCCGGCAGTCGACCGAGGCCTCGGCTGAAGCCGGGACAACGTTAGTACGGCTCCCGCCCGACACGACCCCCACGTTAAGGGTCGTGCCTGAGCTGTAATCGGTGAGCGCCTGAATCCGCAGGATCTGGTGCGCAAGCTCCTCGATGGCGTTGACGCCGCGCTTGTGGTCTGCCCCTGCGTGCGCCGCGCGCCCCTGGACACACACCCGGAACATGCCGACGCCCTTGCGGAAAGTCTTGATGCTGATACCCTCGGCCGGCTCAAGCACGAAGGTGGCCTTGCTGCGCAGCGCCTCCTGCTCGATCAGAGGTCGGGAAGTGCGGCTACCGATCTCTTCGTCGGTGTTAAACAGCAGCACCAGCGGTCGGGCAGGCCTGAGGCCAAGGTCGTTGATCGCCTGGAGGGCCATCAATGCCTGAACCACTCCGCCCTTCATGTCCATGGCTCCAGGGCCGTACGCTTTGCCGTCCTCGACCCGGAACGGCCGCCAGACGATCTCTCCGGCCGGCCAAACGGTGTCCAGGTGGCACAGTGCCAGCAGCTGCCCCTCTGGCGCCGGGCCCAGATGCTCGGGCCAGTAGCGCGCAATGAGATGGTCGCCATACTGCTCCTGCGCGATGCGCTCGACTGTGCAGCCGAGATCCTGCAGCTTGCCGGCGATCCAGGTGACTAGCTTGTCCGTCGTGGCTTTGTCTAGGCTAGGGGACTCGAGCTCGACCACCTCGCGCAGCAAGTCAACGAACTGCTGCTCGCGACCTTGCATGTACTGTAGGATCTCCTGTGGTGTTGCGGCCACTGCCGCTGTCACCTCCCGATCGGGTGTGCTTTGCCACTTTGGTCAGACCACATTTCAACCAATCAAGCAAAGTCCCTGCGCCCGGCATCAGCGTAGCTCTGAGGTCATAGGATATCTGTTGAGCGGCAGTGACGGGTCCGGGGCTGAGAGGGAAACTGTGCCCAGAGGCGAAGCTTGGGGTGGGAAGCTCGCTTCCCACCTTTGATTTTCTGAGGTCCGGAGGGATATTGATTGGCAGATAAAATCACGCTCAGCGTCATCAAGGCGGATGTCGGCGGGTATATCGGACACTGCAGCGTGCACCCGGCGCTGCTTGCGCGGGCGGCTCAGCGACTGGCCAAGGCCAGGGAGGATGGCCTGATCATCGATGGCCACGTGAGCCATGTTGGCGATGACATCAATCTGATTATGACCCACCGACGTGGAGAGGACTCGGCGGACATCCACGAGTATGCCTGGGACACATTCGTTTGCTGTACGGATGAGGCCAAGTGCCTCAAGCTGTACGGCGCCGGCCAGGATCTGCTGGCGGACGCCTTCTCGGGCAACGTTAAGGGCATGGGCCCCGGAGTTGCCGAGATGGAGTTCGAGGAGCGGGCGTCGGAGCCGGTGATCGTCTTCATGGCCGACAAGACCAGCCCGGGCGCATGGAACCTGCCCCTATACCGCATCTTCGCGGACCCCTTCAACACCGCCGGCCTGGTAATCGACCCAAGGGTGCATGCCGGCTTCGCCTTTGAGGTGCTGGACCTGATGGAGCACAAGCGGATCCTGTTCCAGTGCCCCGAGGAGATCTACGACATGCTGGTCTTCATTGGCGCGCCGGGCCGCTACTGCATTCGCAAGGTCTGGTCCAGGGACAGTGGCATGATCGCGGCCTCTTCGAGCACCCAGCGGCTGTCGCTGATCGCGGGCAAGTACGTCGGCAAGGATGATCCGGTGATGATCATCCGCTGCCAGAGTGGGCTGCCGGCAGTAGGCGAGGCCATCGAGCCGTTCTCCAAACCTCACTTGGTTCCCGGCTGGATGCGCGGCTCCCATGTCGGGCCGTTGATGCCGTGCAGCGTGGCGCAGGCCCGCCCGAGCCGGTTCGACGGGCCACCGCGGGTCGTAGCGTTAGGTTTCCAGATTGCGGAGGGCAGGTTGGTCGGACCTCAAGATATGTTTGAGGACATCTCGTTCGATCTCGCGCGCCAGACGGCCAACCAGATCGCCGAGTACATGCGGAGCATGGGGCCGTTTGAGCCGCACCGGCTGCCGCTTGAAGATATGGAGTACACCACCTTGCCGGAGGTTACCAAGAAGCTGGCCGGGCGGTTCGAGAAGATGGAGTAGGCTGCAGATCTGCTGCCTGTCCGGAGCTGCCGAGCGGGAGGGCGGTGCTTCCAGCAAGCACCGCCCTCTACCTGTGGTGGCCGGCACCCCGGCCAATGCTATCCAGCTAGCGCAACCAGGGCCGCTACGACCTGTGGATCATATCTGGTACCTGCATGGCTGCTTACCTCGGCGACTGCATCCGCGCGAGCCATTGGCTCGCCTTCGGGCCAACCATGGATGAGGGCCGCATAGGCCTGCGCAACCGCAAAGACCCTTGCCACGAGAGGGATGTCCTCGCCTCCGATGCCGAGAGGGTAACCCATGGTGTCCCACCGCTCACGGTGCTTGAGGATGAGGTCGGCGATCCCAACCAACTCCGGGATCGACGAGGCCAGGCGGAAACCGATCTCCGGATGGAGCCTGGCCGTTTCCGCCTCGGTCTCCGGGGACCCAACGCCGGCCGCCCTCCGCTTGCGCAGGTTGTTGCCTGACGTGGCGACCTTGCCGAGGTCGTGGAACTGAACCAGCAGGGCCAAGTCCGAGAGCTGCTGGGCGGATAAACCTAGCCGTGATCCAACTTTCTGTGCGGTCCCGGCGAGGTCTTGCGCATACCCAGCCGGAAGCCCGGTCTGCCTGGCCAAGGCAGTCAGCAGCGCGCCGGCAGTCCGTCCCAGCTGGCCGGCACGCCGGGTAACCTTGTCCTGGTACATTCGGCTATCCGCAAGCTGGGCGGTCCTGGCGAGGGAGGTTTCTGGCGTCAAAGAGGTGGCGACGCCGATCGATAGGCTGACCGGCCACTTACCGGCCTGCTCACTGTGCCGCTCTACCGCCAACGCGATCCGATGTGCCACCTCGGTCGCTGCCTCTTCGGGAGTGGAGGGGAGCACCACCGCGAACTCGTCTCCCCCTGTACGGGCAACGACGTCCGAAGAACGTAGGGCACTCTGAATCAGCCCCGCGACGGTTATGAGCAGCTCGTCCCCAGCCGCATGTCCCATGGTGTCATTGACCAGCTTGAGGCCGTTAAGGTCCGCTGAGATGATGCTCACCGGATGGCGGCGCCCAGACGCCAAGCGCTTGAGCTCCTCATCCAAGTACGCCCGATTGTAGACCCCGGTCAGCTGGTCGTGGAAGCCGAAGTACCTCAGCTGATCCTGGTGCCGCTTCTGGTCGGAAATGTCCAGCGCCGAGAAAACCATGCAGTCAGGCTTGCCGTCCCGGTCGCGCAGCAGGGAACCCGTCATCAGCATCGGATAGGTGCGCCCGCTGCGGTGCTTGTGCCAGATCTCCCGGCCGACGAAACCGCCTGTCGCGAGCAGCTCATGCTTGAGCTCCGCCATCTGCCGCTCCTGGCTGCCCGTGTACAACAGCCCCAACGGCGAACCGAGGAGCTCCTCGAGCCCGTAACCGTGTGCATCGGCAAAGCTCTGATTGATGTAGATTAGGTTGCCATCCATGTCGGCGATCGCCAAGCCAAACATGGCCTTGTCCGCGACCTCTTTGAACTTGGCCAACTGCTCCTCCGCCAACTTGCGCCGGGTGATATCGACCCCCATGGTCAGCATCGCGGGGCAGCCCTCCCACTCAACCCTAGCTCCGCTGACCTCAACCCACTTGACTGAGCCATCCCGTGTGGCGATGGCAATCGGCAACCGATCCAGCCGCCGTTGGCCCTGCCACAGCCGTGCGATCTCGTACTCGGCCTCGGCCCGGCTCTCTGGCAGGATCATCTCCCAGAAGGGTTTTTGCATCAGTTCCTCGCGGCTGTACCCCGTCAGCTCCAGCGCAGATGGATTGGCGTACTTGAGCACGTCACCCTGGGCTACAATAAACGCCTCCCGGGAGCGGTCGATCAGCATCCTGAAGGTGTGCTCGCTTGCTTCGAGGGCCAGGTAAGCTGACTTCGGCTCCGTGATGTCGCGCCACGAAGTAAAGAGCCCCCCGCCGCCGTCGGCGCGGATCGCGGCCTGATACCAGCGGGCACCGCGCGCCGAGCGGGCCTCGGCGTACAGGGTCTCTCCACAAGAGGCCGCCTGCGCCAATAGGGCGTCCCATGAATCACCGGTCACAAGGGCCAAGGCCGCCCCGAACGCCTCAATCGCCGGCAAACCGCGCATGCGCTCGCAATCGGCATCGAGTATCGACGCAAAGGCGCTGTTGCAGGCCTCAATGGTCCACTCTTTGACCTGAGGGGTGGTAGGGGCCGCGCCGCGAGATGTTCCCTTAAGTATTAGGTAAGCGATGCCATCTGGTAGGTCATCCAGGAGTCGTTGCGTGCTGCAGCTGAGCGCGTCAGCCCTATGTTGGTCCATCATCAGGCCTCCTGCCCCACCCCGGGCCGGCGCGACCGGGTTATGGCACATGATCATCGTAATCCTATCCGTCAATCGACAGGGAGGGCGATCAGATTAAGCACGAGCTCAGCATATCATCGATGGACAGAAGAGAACTTAGAACGCTGGATATTGACTCAGCCTCAGTCATGAACATAAGATGGGCGCAGTCAGGCGCTTGCTTGACTGCGGCGAAGGAGCTCGCCGCGCAAGTTGACCCTCCGAGATCCCCCGGGGTTCGGATGATGGCTCCTAGCAGCCTGATGGTATGCTGGGAGCTTCTCTATGTTCCCGCAGACCGCACATAGACTACCTGCGCAGCCTATGCGTAACTCCTTTGCCACGGCTGCGAGGGAGGAGGGGTTGAGGCGCATGCCTCAGGTTTCGAGCCAACCGCTAGCTCTCGGACTGCTGTTGCTGTTGGGCTATGCGGGCGGTGGTCTAGCACGCAGGCTCCGTCTTCCGGCGGTTGCCGGATATGTGCTTGCAGGGGTGGCGATTGGGCCGTCCGGCCTGCAGTTGCTGGGCGATTCTGTTGGTGATGGACTAGGTTTGGTCAAGGATTTGGGCCTCGGCATGGTTGCTATGCTCATCGGCGCCGAGCTTACATACCGCAAGATTAAGAAGCTCGGGGCAAGCATCATCACGATTGCGGTGGTTCAGGTCATCACCACATTTGGGATCGTGTATTGGGCACTAAGATATCTGCTGGACCAGCCCTTTGTGGTTGCTGCACTGCTCGCTTCCTTGGCCACCGTAACCACCCCTGTTGCTACGATGGCTGTGATCAGAGAGTACAGGGCCAAAGGGCCCTTTACCACGACCCTGATGGGAGTCATCGCGCTCGACGACGTGTTCTGCATACTGGCCGTGGGCCTCTCCGTTGGTCTTATCCTCAGCATGGGAACCGAAGCTCAAGCCCTCCAGTGGCGCTATCTGATTCCGCCATTGCTGGAGGTGGCCTGGTCGATTGCTGCGGGGATTGGCATCGGCGCGGTCTCGGCGCCGTTGCTCAAACGCCTCAAGGGCAGCCTGGAGCAACTGGTCGCCTTCTTGGCCATCGTGTTCCTCAACGCGGGCCTCGCTGAGGCCTTCGAGCTCTCCGCGCTGCTGATGACCATGACGGCGGGCGTTGTGATCGCCAACTTAGGAGAGGAGCAGCTCTTTGCGGCTGCCAACAACATCGACTTGCCTGTTTTCGTTGCCTTCTTCACCCTGGCAGGAGCAGGGCTGCACATCGATGTGCTGTTGTCCAACTGGCAGATCGCCGCGGTCTACATTGTCTTTCGCGTTATCGGCAAAATGGGAGGCTGCTACCTTGGGGGTTGGATCTCGCGAGCCGAGGAGAACGTCCGTAGGCACCTGGGGACTGCCATGCTCACCAAAGCCGGGCTCAGTCTCGGTCTGCTGATGTACGTGCAGGATCGGCTGCATAGCGTACCGATTGCGGCACTGCTCGCGGCTGTGGAGTTGGCTGCCATCTCTTTCTATGAAATCGCCGGACCGATCGGGGTGAGGCATGCCCTGTTTGCGGTCGGCGAGGCGAGGCACCCTGGCGAGGACTAACCGAATCGAGGGAGGCAACAGACGGTGCTAGTCAGAGACTGCATGGAGCAGGAGTTGGTTACCGTGAGGCCGCGTATGGATGTCCTGGAGGCACTGCGGTTAATGCGTGAGCGTGGAGTCAGCAGGGTTCTGGTAGTCGACGATCACGGTGGGCTCCTTGGCATGGTGACAAAGACAAGGGCGTTGGAGGCTCTGTGCGGATCGCAGCAGCAGGTGGTCGCGGCGGCGGCGGTCAAGATAACGGCTAATATTATCATGGAGCCGTGCCCTACACCGGTAAGTCCAGACTACCCGCTCGAGCTGGCGCTACGGCTGATGGTTGAGTCCGGCCACGGCAGTCTGCCGGTCGTCTCATCCTCGGGGCTGGTAGGTATAATCTGTCGACAGGACATCATCGGCGGCATCGCCGCAGCAGAGGGGTAGCACGATGGTGGTTCGTGATGCGATGACCCAAGCGGTGCAGACGGTGTCACCCCAAGCGACGCTGCTTGAGGCGTCGCGAATGCTGGCTGAGCTGGACATCGGAGGGCTCCCCGTGGTTGACGACTCCGGGAGAGTGGTGGGAATCATCAGCGAGTCGGATATCATCCACCACGGCAGCAAACGCACCTCGCTCGACAACTGGATCGAACTGGAGTCAATAATCCGTACCCGTCAGCCTAAAGCCCGTGATCTATCGCAGGAGATCAACGAGCGGCTCGATAATCCAGTCGCCGACGTGATGACCGTACGCGTCATCACCGTCACTCCGGATACCACCCTGCAAAAGGCAGCTAGGCTGATGGTTGAGCACCGGATCAACCGGTTGCCGGTGCTCGATGGCCAACGATTGGTCGGGATCATCACCCGCGGTGATGTCCTCAAGGAGATGTATCGCGCCCAGACCGCCAGATAGCAGCCGCCGCCGTCCGTATCACCGGGTAGGTCATGCACGCTGCGCGTTATTGGGGACTCACCGGCTTGAGGCCGGCGGTCTTACGGCACCGAAACCTCGTCCCTGCCTTGGTCGGCGTCCTCCTCGCCGAGGTCAACCTCGACAGCGTCTGAGAGGATCTTCTGGATGTCGCCGAGCAACCGCGATAAGCCGTACTCGGCCCGCAGGAACTCCGCTATGATGCCGTGAGACGCGACTAGCTCGGTCAGTGCCGCAAAGCGCTCCTGCTCCTCCTCGCTGATCTCCTCGCCCTGCAAGAGGCGGCTCTGCAGCTCGAACTGGCGGCGGCGGTAGTCGCGCATCATGTCGAGGGCGCTCTGCTCGGACTTGAGCCGGGCGGTAGCGAGGCGGAAATCGGCGTACTCGCGGCTACCCTTGAGCGCATTGGCCAGCAAGTGTGCTTGATCGTATACGTTGGCACCGGACATAGGATCAACTCCTGTCACAGGTTGGGCGCCGGCCCATGCTCAGGTTGCGCGGGCAGGCAGGATGTCAGGAATGCAGCGACCGGACGGGCCCTCTGACCCGTCCGGCCGCCGAGGATGTCCCTATGTGCTAGTCTATACCACTCCGGCCTCGCGCCGCTCGCCAGGCGGCAGGTAATCGACGGCCCAGCCGATGCCCAGATCATGCAAGGTCTCGGGAGTCGGCACTCCCTCGTCGGTCCAGCCCATCATGCGGTAGTAGGTGATGCGGGCCTTCTCGAAAGCCTCGCGGTTGACGCCTACGCCTGCAAGCGGGCCATCCTTGAACGGCTTGAAGAACCGCTCGGTCAGCCGGTCGTCTTTGGCGGCAAATCCGCGCCTCAGGTTGAACAGACGGGTCAGGTTGATGGTCCGCTGCCCAAGTGCGATCAGCTCGACCTGAGTGGTCTCCCAACCGGTGACCGCCCTGACCAGCTCATCGAGGTGCAGGTTCTTCCAGGGGACAAACTGGCAGACGACCATGCAGTTGTTGGCGGAGCGCAGCGCGGCCGTAAGCTTGAGCAGGCGCACCTTCTCCGGGCCGAGGTAATCGGCTGGCATGGGCTCGAGCACACCCCAGCTTGCCGCACCGCCGGTTGAGCTAACATAACCGGTGTCATGCAGGTTGTGGCAGTGGTCGGCACCGGTCGGTGAGAGGCCGTAGCCGACGCCAAGCGCGTGCTTAAGGCGCGGCTCGTGCATCGGCACCTCCTGCCCCTTTACGTGGATGGCGTACTGCTCGGCACCCTTGCCGATCCGCTCCGCAGCTCTCTTGGAACCGTCGGCGAGCACGTCGCCAAACCCCTCGCGACGGCAGATCTTCTCGATCATCTCCAGCATTGCTGCGGCGTTGCCGAAGCGCAGCTCAATGCCGCCGGTGTCCTCAGTGGTGATCAGTCCGCGCTCGAAACACTCCATACCAAAGGCGATGGCTACACCGACGCCAATGGTGTCGAGGCCGTAGGCATTGCATAGCTCGTTGCCCTTGGCGATGGCCTCGAGGTCGTCAACGCCGCAGGTCGAGCCGAGAGAACCAAGCGTCTCGTACTCGGGCCCGCCGTAGCGCGGATCCACGTTGTACGGAGGTCCAGTCTTGACGACGCGCTTGCAGCGGATCGGGCAGGCAAAGCAGGTATCACGCTCAACCAGGATCTTCTCGGTCATCGTGGGGCCGGAGATCTTCTCCGCACCCTCGAAGTGACCCTGCTGGAAGTTACGCGTGGGCAGCCCGCCCGACACGTGCAGGCCCATCAGTCCGTTGGCCGTGCCATGGTCGTGCAGCCCCTGCGAGTACTGCGGCCAGTTGTCCACCATCCAGCGGGCCAGCTCGCGAACCTTGTCGGAATCGGCCACAGGCACCTGCTGCGTGCCGCGGGCCACGATGGCCTTGAGCTTCTTGGAGCCCATCACGGCGCCGAGGCCGGCGCGGCCGGCATAGTGTGTCAGATCGTTGCAGACTGAGGAGAGCAGGACTTTGTTTTCGCCGCCGGGGCCGCACTGGGCCACCCGGATGCGCTTGTCCCCGATGTCGGCCTGCAGAATATCCTCTACCTCGCCAGTCGTCTTGCCCCAAATGTGCGAGGCGTCACGCAGCTCGGCCTCGCCGTCCTTGACATAGAGATAGACTGGCTCGGGCGAGATTCCTTCAAAGATAATCCCGTCGACGCCGGCCCGCTTAAGCTCGGCGCCGAAGAAGCCGCCGCCCTCACCTTCGCCGTAGCCGCCGGTCAGCGGCGAGACCGCTCCAAAGCTGTTGCGTCCGGAACCTGCGAAGGGCACCCCGGTGAGCACACCCGGTGCCACGATGAACTTATTGTCCGGTCCGAGCGGATCGATGTCCGGCGCCACTTCGCGCAGCAGGAAGTACGAAATCATGCCGCGGCCGCCGAGATACGTGCGATACCACGCATCCGGTGGAGTCTCGGTGGTGATTTTGCCCTCAGTAAGGTTGACTCGCAGGATCTTGCCCCAATAGCCGTTGGCCATCTGTGTCCCCCCAAAGCTCATATGGTTGTGTTTGAGTTGTCCTTCTTGTCTAACCTCCGCCGACAGGTGAGAAGACCATCAGCTCGTCCCCAGCGACGGGGACCGTATCCAGGTCCACCCGATTGCCTCCCAGCGCTACCATCCAGACCTCAATAGACGGAATGCCGATCTCCTCGAGGATCTCGGCAATGGTCCTGCCTGTCGCGAGCGGCCATGTAAACTCATATCCGCGATCACCGGCATAGCGCGCCAGCTCACCAAACAGGCGGACGTTGATGTAGGCACCTGGAGGCTCGACGGCCAATCTCTGCTCACCACGCTGTCTGACGCTTCGCTAATCGCTATGCTGCGTCAAACATATTGATATTACGTTCACCAGGCATACTTCGCCTATAAAAACCTTTAACCCTGCCTGAAGCGATGCTGCGTGTTCTAGTAGTGGTTGACCGACTCGATGCTGAAAGCTTGGGGTGGGGTGGCAGACACCCCCGCTCTGTGTGCATCAGACAGGAGTTGCAGCTTGCGGGTTGGTCAGTGAGAGAGATTGACGGCCCCAGCACTGCGGCAGGTGGGGCCGCGGTGTGGGGCGCCGGGAGCAGCCCGACCTTGCTCGTCATCGTTTGGATTCCGCTCGCACTCGCAGCGTCAACGAGGTCAGCGCAGCGTTGCCCTTGCGCACGTGGCGACAATCTCGTCAAACGGCCAACCGCCTCCCTCAGTGTGCAACCACGGGCTGGCGCGGCGGCTCGGGTTGCTCGCCACAAGCAACCGACCCCACCAGGCTTGTCTGATCCAGACATCTAGTGACCCTAAGGTTGTCCTATCTGAGCAACCCGTCGCTCCGGGCGGCTCGGGTTGCTCGCCACAAGCAACCGACCCCACCAGGCTTGTCTGATCCAGACATCTAGTGACCCTAAGGTTGTCCTATCTGAGCAACCGCCACCGCCACTCCTACCCACGGGCCACAGGCTAACCGCTCTCGGCAGCACAGCCCCCCTACGGCAGCGGCCTCGCCGGCTGGCAGTAAACGCGTGGCTTCTCGCTGGGCTCGGCCATATCAGCCGTCATGTACACGTACGTCGCGTCGGGCATGTTCGAGAAGGCCATATGGCTGCCGTCGGCCGCCATGGCGATCGCGTTCATGCTGCCGGCAAAGGGGTCGACGAGGGCATCAAGGTCGCGGAAGGCCTCGCGGCCGGCATCCTCCAATGCGAGCCCCGTCTTCATGTACAGCACGATGCTACGGGCCGTCACGCAGCGGATGGCCATCTCGCCGCGCCCCGTGCAGGCAGCCGCGCCGTACCGGTTGTCGGCGTAGTTGCCGGCGCCAATGACCGGCGAATCGCCGAGCCGCCCGGGGTACTTCCAGGCCCAGCCGCTGGTGCTGACGGCGCAGGCGATGTTGCCGCGTCCGTCCCGGGCGATGAAGTTGACGGTCTCGTTGGGTTTCTCGGGATCGGCGGTGATTTTGACGAAACGCCTGATGCTATCGAGGTACTTGGCCCGCTGCCCGTAGACCTCAGGCGCCTTCTCCGACAGGATCTGGTCGTAGACCCGCTTGGCCTCGGGGGTGAGCAGGTCCCGGGGCACAAACCCCATCTCCTTGGCAAAGCGCTCGGCCCCACTGCCGACCAGCATGCAGTGAGGCAACTCTTCCATCACCTTGCGCGCCACCGAGATAGCGTGCTCATAGTTGCGGATCGCACCGACGGCGCCGGCGGCGAGAGTGAGACCGTCCATGATGCTGGCGTCGAGCTCAACCTCGCCGAGCAGGTTGGGGTAGCCTGAGTAGCCGACACTGTGGTCGTCGGGGTTGGATTCAACCAAGCGCACTCCGGCCTCGACCGCATCGAGGGCCGAGCCGCCGCGTCTGAGAATCTCGACCGACTCTTTGATCCCAATGATCCCGTTCTTGGATGCAATGACGATCATGGTCTGGATCACCTCTATCTTGTGGGTGTATGAGAGGTCTCGTTGCCTTCCGGTCAGTAGAGACACAGGGGCCCGCCCGCCGCCTCGGTGATACCGACGGCGACAAGCGGGCGCCCCACACGACTCCTACTGGTCGCTATCCGTCAGAACAGCCTGCCCGGCCGGTAATCATCCTCGGGCGGGGCGGTGTTGATGTTATAGACCTCGTTGCCGTCGATGTACACCCGCTCGCACTGGGTGAAATTGCAGAACGGGTGGCCGTCGTAGATCGCGATGTCCGCGTCCTTGCCCACCTCCAGGCTTCCGACGCGGTCGGCGATGCCCAGGATGTCGGCAGCATTGATGGTGACGGACTCGAAGGCGTCCTTCTCATCCATTCCGTAACGCATGGCCAGGCCAACCTGGACGGGGAGCCACTTGGTAACCAGCGCGCCGTCCGCCTGAATGGCGACCTTGACGCCGGCCTTGGCGAGTAGGCCCGGGTTGCGCATCGAGACCCGCCACAGCTCATGCTTGGAGTGCTCCATCAACAACGGCCCGATGGTTGCCCTGGCCTTCTTTGACGCGAGGTAGTCGGCGATGAGGTAGCCTTCGGTGCAGTGCTCGATCACCCAGTCGAGACCGAACTCCTCGGCGATGTTGATGGCCGTAACGATGTCGTCGGCCCGGTGGCAGTGAATGCGGGCCTTGAGCTCGTGCCGCAAGACGCGGCCAAGGGCCTCCAGCTTGAGGTTGCGATCGGGCCACTTGGGCTCCTCGCCCTTGGCCTTAGCCTCAGCCTCCGCCTCCTGGTACTTGCGCTGGTAGTTCTGGGCCTCGACAAAGGACTCGCGCAGGACGGCGGCATTGCCCATCCGGGTTGCCGGATACTTCTTGAGCATCTCGCCATAGACGCGCTTGGGGTTCTCCCCGAGGGCCATCTTCATGCCCTCGCTGCCTGGGATAATCATCTCCTCTGCCGTCAGCCCGCGCAGCTTAATGGCCATGCCGGTGCCGCCGATGATGTTGCCCGAGCCGGGGCCCGTGAAGACCGTGGTCACGCCGGCCCGCACCACGACCGGAATGGCCGGATCCTGCGGATTGAGCGCGTCGCGCCCGCGCAGCTGCCCGGTGTTTGGCGCCGTGCAATCGTTGATATCCTCAGTCGCCCACAACATCGGGTCGCCCCACAGCGAGATGTGGCTGTGCGCGTCGATCAGGCCCGGTACAACCCATCGGCCCGTTGCGTCAACTACCTCGGCACCCACAGGCACCGCGACGTCGGCGCCGACCGCCGTGATCTTCCCGTTGTCGATGACAACGGTGCCGCCCTCGAACGTACCGTTGGTAATCGTCAGGACCTTGCCGCCTTTGATGGCGATCATCTGTGTCTGATCCTCCTCTAGTCGAAACCGATCGTGCAGAAGGGACTAGAACAGCTTGGGCGCTGGATACTTGGCCTCTGACTCGCCGATCTCGTAGACCCGGACGCCGTCAATGAACACCTTCTCGGCACGGGTGAAGTTGCTGAATGGGTGGCCATTCCAGATAACGATGTCCGCATCCTTGCCTGGCTCCAGACTGCCGACGCGGTCGGCGACCCGGATGATCTCCGCGGCGTTGATGGTCACGGCGCGGAACGCCTCCTGCTCATCCATTCCATGACGGATCGCCAGGCCAACCTGGATGGGCAGCCACTTGGTTGCGGACGACGTGTCGGCCTGGATAGCCACCTTGACGCCTGCGCGAGCCAGGATGCCCGGGTTCTCCAGGGTCGTGTCCCAGATCTCGTGCTTGGCCGGACCCATGAGCAGCGGCCCGATGGTCGCGGCAACCTTGCGGGCGCCGAGCACCTCGGGGATCTTGTATCCCTCGGTGCAGTGCTCGAGCACGTAGTCCAGCCCAAACTCCTCGGCGATGTTGATTGCGGTCATGATATCGTCCGCGCGGTGGCAGTGGATGCGGGCCTGGATCTCGCCGTCGAGCACCCGGCACAGAGCCTCGTGCTTGAGGTTGCGGTCGGGAAGCTTGGGCTCTTTGCCTTCCTTAGCAGCCTCGGCCTTGGCGCGCTCGATCTTGTTCTTGTAGTTTTGGGCCTCGACCAGGGCATTGCGGAGCACTGCGGCGTTGCCCATGCGGGTTGCCGGCAGCTTCTTCTGGCCTTCGCCGTAGACGCGCTTGGGGTTCTCGCCGAGGGCCATCTTCATGGCTTCGGTGCCGGGAATGATCATCTCCTCGGCCGTCTGCCCACGCAGCTTGACGACCATACCTGTGCCCCCAATGATGTTGGCCGAGCCGGGTCCGGTGTACACGCAGGTGACGCCGCCAGCAACCACTTTGGGAATTGCGGGATCTTGCGGATTGAGCGCGTCGCGCCCACGGACCTGGGCTGTGTTGGGATCCGTCCGCTCGTTGCCGTCCGCCGTGGCGGGCAAGCTGGGCTCGCCGAACACCGCTAGGTGACTGTGAGCATCGATGAGGCCGGGAGTGACCCACTTGCCCTTGGCATCAATGACCTCAGCCCCGGGCGGGATCGGGATGCCGGCTCCAACGGCGGTGATCTTGCCACCGTCGATGAGGACTGTGCCGCCCTCGATGGTGCCGCCGGTAATCGTCAACACCTTACCGCCAGTTATTGCGATCATGCTGGGTACCGCCTCCTCGGGAACTTAATTGGGCCGCCGGGGGCGGCCCGGGACTGTTGCTCCGGGGTTCTTCGGCATCTACGGGTGACTCTTCCTTCGCCAGGCGCAGGTTTCCAGTGCGTCCCCAGCTCGGCGGCAATGAGCCGAGAGTCTGAGGACACTCTTCGCCGGCGATGGGAGGGCCACCAGCCTTCCAGTTACACCGGGCGGCCGGCGGGGAGGCTTGGGTTGCCCAGATCGGACAACCAGCACCGCTGGGCTTGCCCGACACGAGCAACACCACGCCACCCAGTTGTCGTTTGCGGACATCCAGGCCGGCAGGTAGACTTGGGTTGCTCAGATCGGACAACCAGCACCGCTGGGCTTGCCCGATACGAGCAACACCACGCCACCCAGTTGTCGTTTGCGGACATCCAGGCCCGTCCGAAGGCTCGCCGCAAACGCCACGGGTCGCGTAGTCGGTTAGAGAAGGCAGTAAGCGTCTACTGAGGCTCCACGATCCTGGGAGGTGACTGATATGTTGCGGTCTGCCAACGCTCAGGGCACGGTGGGCGGCCCGGGGGGCTCGGTTATCGCCTACGAGACCCACGGTAGCGGCCCGCCGTTGCTGCTAATCGCGGGGTTCGGCGCCTCGCGCGCCATCTGGCAGCCTCAGCTCGCAGATTGGGCCCAGCACCGCCAGGTGATCACGATGGATAACCGCAACGCCGGCAAGAGCCGTGGGCCCGGCTTTGTGCCCAGGATCGAGCTGATGGCCGGCGACGCCCTCGCAGTGCTCGACGGTCTTGGCATCGAGGAGGCGGACATCTGCGGGATGTCGATGGGCGGCATGATCGCGCAGGTGATCGCTATGCGCCATCCGGAGCGCGTCCGGCGCCTCGTTCTTACGTGCACTGCTCCGTGCCGCCCGATGCCGAGACCATTCGGCCCCGGCGGGCCTGTGGGGATGCTGTTTTCGCCCGGCTTCGCGGCAGCCCATCCCGAAGCCGTCCAAGAGTGGCTTAAGATCGGCCAGGCAGCGCCGACCAGCGTGATGCTGCGCCAAGCCATCGCAATCATGGCCTATGACCTGCGCCGCGAGGTACCCGGGCTCAGGCTGCCGGTGCTCGTCGCGCACGGCTCGGGCGACCGGGTGGTACCAGTGCGCAACGGCCAGTGGCTGGCGGCGCACATACCAGGCGCGCAGCTGGTGATTTACGAGGGCGCCGGGCATGGCATGACCATCGAACGCACGAGAGACTACAACCGGGACGTATTGAGGTTTCTACTGGAGGAGGGCAGCTAGCTAGGCCAGCCGCCCTCCCGGTCGACAGCTCACAAGCAGACGGTGACGCCCTCGCCCCGCGGGTCGCTGGCTCCCTCGCGCACGCCGCCCTGCCTGATCCGGATCAGCTGGACATCGCCGCCGGCCGCCCACGGGCCGATCACGCGCAGCCGGTGACCGAGGCGCTCCAGGCCGTCGCGTACGTCCGCGGCGGACCTGGACTCAATCGCCAGCTCCACCGGCCGGGCCAGGCCGACTGGATCGGTGCCGGGCGTGCTGGTCCAGCGGGGTGCGGCCACGGTTTCGCCGGCAGACATGCCCAAGTCCAGCAGGTTGGTGAGGATCTGCAGGTTCCACTGTGGCTGGCCGTCGCCGCCGGGAGTATTGCCGACAGCATACGGACGAACACCCTCGGTGACCAGCCAGGTGTTGAGGGTGTGCATGGTGCGCTTGCCTGGGGCGATGCAGTTGGGGTGCCCTTCCTCTAGGCGGAAACCCCTCCCTGCCCTGTTGTTAAGCAGGATGCCGGTATCGCCGGCCACCTCGCAGCACCCGAAGGCGTTGGAGATGCTGTGGATGAACGACACCATGTTGCCCGCCGCGTCGACACAGACATGGGAGGTGGTGTCTCCCGGCAATTCGGCTCCAGAGACGAGCGCGGCCGCGCGGTGCGGATCAATGCCGCTCCGCCTGTGGGCAGCAAACTCCTTGCTGAGCAGGGTGTGGAGCGGCCACTCCACCTGCCTCGGATCGCCGGCGTACCGGTTGCGGTCGGCGAATGCCAGCTTCTTGGCCTCGACCAGCAGGTGAGTCGTGGTGAGGTCGGCCTGCGGAGCGTGCGGCGCCGCGTCTCCGGAGGCGTCTGGGGCTGCCAGCCGCCGCAGCTCAAATCCCTCGACCAGGTTGAGCTCCTCGAGCAGGATCATCCCTTGGGAGGGCGGCGAGGTCTGGTAGATCTCGTAGCGGTCGCGGTAGGTTACCGACGGTGGCGGCTGGTAGATGTCGGTCTCTTGGGACGCCCATTCGTCGCCGCGCCATATCCCGCCATGGGCATTGGCATAGTCAAGGATCCTCTCTGCCAACTCACCCCGGTACAGCACATCGGGGCCGCCATCGATGACGAGGCGCAGGCTGCGGGCGAGGTCGGGCTGGACGAGGACATCGCCAGCCGCAGGCACGCGGCCATCGGGCAAGAAGACACGCCGTGACGTCTCGTACTTGGCCAGTTTGGCCTCGGTGGCCGCGAAGTGCCTCGCTGTCTCCGGCGACACAGCAAAGCCCTGCTCCGCATAGGCCAAGGCGGGAGCGGCCAACTCCGCGAAGCTCATCGTCCCCCACCGCTCCAAAATGTCAAAGTACGCCCTTACGCCTCCCGGCACCGCAACGGACAACATGCCGTCGGCCGGCATTAGCGTATCGTAGCCGAGCGAACGGTACTTGGCCAGCGTGGCGTTGTAGGGAGCGATGCCGCTCGCATTGATCCCGTAGACGCGCCCGGACTTTGCCTCATATATGAGGGCGAAGACGTCGCCACCGAGGCCACACATCATCGGGTAGATGACATTGAGCGTCAGCGCTGCGGCGATCGTGGCGTCAATGGCGTTGCCGCCGCGCGCGAGGACCGCGGCGCCCACGGCGCTGGCCGTGGGTTTGGCTGTGGCAATCATCCCACCGGTGGACCAGGCGGTGCTGCCGATGGTCACTCCCTACACCCCCGTCGGATGCGGATCGCGGTCGGGGCCGGAGCCCTGGGCAGAGCCGTCCTCGGTGGAGACGCCTGGTACTGCACCCGGCGGGTTGTGGGCGGCCAGCCGAGCGGCGAAGTAGGACGGCGCGCAGTACACGGCGGCAATTGGATTGTGCCCGGTCACGCGGTCCTTGGCAATTAGGACGGTGCTGGGGACGCCTCGCCGGAAGCTCTCGCCGAGAAAGAGCGTGTCGTGCCCGACGCATAGGCCGACCAGCACGTTGAACTGGCAGCCGCATGCCGCGAGAAGGGCGGCCTGCCCGACCGAGTTGCACATCGACTCCCCGGGTGAGAACTGGGCGTCATGGGGCACGCCAATATCGTCCTTCGGGACCTCGCCGACTTTGCACACGGCGACACTCACGGCGAAACCGCACTCTTCCAGCACTCGGGCGATCGTGTTGGCCTCGCGGCGGAGGCCGACGCAGCAGGCAATGCCGATGTGCTGCCAACCCATGCGGCGGGCGAGTTGGATGGTTTCCTCAAGACGGGACCACCTGCAGTAACCGACCTTCTCTACCCACGCAGCCGCCTGAGCCAGACTGCGAACGGTATCGTCATCGTAAGCCATTCTTGCCTCGCGCAGTGCCTGAGCCTGGGCGGGCGTTGGGTGGGCGGTTGGGCAGACGGCCGGGTACTTGCCGTCCCCTGAGCTACAACTCCAGGTGCCACAACGGGCGCAGTTCATCAGTTAAGGACACTTCCTTTCGGTAGATGGGCGGTTAGGCTGAGCGCATCCAGCGTTCTGCGTTGTGGTGGGGATTCACCTCCCTGCCTAGCCAACGCAGGAAGGGACGTGTTCTGGAGGAAACCAGCGGGCGAGGTGATTGTTAATGACCGGAGCTGTGGGACTGGACCTCTGCGGCAAGCGCGCGTTGGTCACCGGGGGCGGCAGGGGCATCGGCTGAGCTATATGCCTTGCCCTCGGCCAGGCCGGCGCCGATGTTGTGGTCAACTACCGCCGCGACGCTGGAGCGGCAGCAAGTGTAGCGGGCACCTTGAGCGGCATGGGTCGCCGGTCGTCAGCGATTGCGGCAGACGTGTCGGTGCCGGAGGAGGCGCAGCGGCTGGTGAGCTCGGCCGCACAGACCCTCGGCGGCCTCGACATCCTCGTTGCCAACGCGGGCATCCTGCGGCGCTCGCCGCTGCTCGAGATCGAGCCGGGCGAGTGGCGCACGATCCTCGACACCAACCTCAACGGCGTGTTTTGGTGCGCCCAGGCGGCAGGCAAGGTGATGGCGGCGGCCGGCGGCGGGGTGATCATCAACGTCTCTTCGGTAGCCGGCATCAACCCATCGCGCAACTTGTGCCACTACTCTGTGGCCAAGGCCGGCGTGAGCATGCTGACACGGTGCCTGGCGCTCGAGCTGGCGCCGTACGGGGTGCGGGTAAACGAGGTCAACCCAGGCCTAATCGAAACGGACCTCAACCGAGCCGACATCGCGCAGGACGACTTCCGGCTGGCTAGGCTGAGCCGTATACCGCTCGGCCGGGTGGGCACGCCGGAGGATGTGGCGGGTGCTGTGGTGTTTCTGGCGTCGGAGAGAGCCTCGCTGATCACTGGGCATGGTGTGGTGATTGATGGGGGGGCGGTGATTTCGTAAGGCGCGAGGTGCTGCCGCCGCTCTTGCCTCATTGGCGCGGATGGGGTCACGCGCCGGGTGAGGCCGCGAGCGGCGCAGCACCTCGCTTTGGATTTGGGGGTCCATTTGATCGATCCCCGGCGGGCTTGGGTTGATCTGCCTGCCTGGGAGGGTCCCAGACGCACCAGGGTTATGTGGTAACCGGTGCCGGACGGCACCGCTCCCGCCGATGACCCGGGGCAAATCGCCCCACCAACCGGCCTCAGGACGGCCTGCCCGCCAAGGAGGGTCCCAGACGCACCAGGGTTATGTGGTAACCGGTGCCGGACGGCACCGCTCCGCCGATGACCCGGGGCAAATCGCCCCACCAACCGGGCTCGGGTCGGCGTGC
>Ga0228535_1000269_pt1 | contig 167547 bp, 150 predicted proteins | sample SJ1metagenome_FD_168457 | JGI IMG/M metagenome (GOLD analysis project Ga0228535, IMG submission 168457) | Enriched culture of PCE-dechlorinating microbial communities from Ithaca, New York, USA - SJ1 | ecosystem: Engineered > Modeled > Simulated communities (microbial... > Unclassified... | reverse complement strand
TCAAGGCTTCATGCCTTGTCCTTCCCGTCAGCCGATTCGATATCAAAGGGAAAGAAGTCCTGCGATTTCAACAAAAACTCTACCTCAGCGACCATGGGTTCAGACTCGTTGCATTCTCCAGCAATGTACGTGATATTGAACTCATTCTTGAGAATCTGGTTCTTCTTCATTTGCTTCAATCCGGCTATACGGTTTTTACAGGTCACTTGGACGGGGTAGAAATCGATTTTGTTGCACATAAAGGAGAACAATTGCTTTATATCCAAGTCTGCTACCTTCTAGCCAGTGAAGAAACAAGAGAACGTGAGTTCGGAAATCTTGAGAGAATTCGGGATAACTTCCCAAAATACGTAGTTTCCATGGATCCGATCAGGCAAGGCCGCAACGGCATCCAGCACTCCCATATCATCGATTTCCTCCTATCAGAACCCCTCTAAAAACTTCCCTCACGTTTTGCCGGTGTGCTATGCTTTCAGACATACAGTCGCATACCATAAGGAATACGATCTTATCATGATGGAAACCATGCTGCGTACCCAGATTCTTCTCCTTTGTCTTATGTTGCTCGGCTTCTGCTATGCCGCCACAACATGGAAGCCCTTGTTCGGGGGGTTGGGTTCCACCCTCTCGCTCAGGCTCTATCATCTCTTCATTCTCTTTACCACCATCATGCTGGTCACCGATCTTCTAAGTTGGGTTTTGGATGGGCGACAGGATGAGGGTGTACATCTGATTCTGCTGGCGGCCCACACAATCTACTATGCCATGCACGCCCTGCCGACCATCTGTTATATTCTCTATGCCGATCAGCTGCTCTACCAAAATCCAGAGAGGTTGAAACGTTGGGCGGTACCCCTGATAATCCTGGCAGGTCTGCTTGCACTCGCTTCATTGGCATCCCCAATCACTGGATGGTTCTTTCACGTCGATGCGCAGAATGTATACACTCGAGGAACATGGTTCATCGGCTATGCTGTTGTCCAATCGCTGCTCTTGGGAGCATCACTCATCTCTCTTATCGGAGCCGCAAAGAAAAGTACGGCAAGGACGTATTGGACGCTGGTCTTCTTTCCGATCATTGCATTTGCAGGGGGCCTGCTTCAATCGTTGTTCTATGGCTTGGTGTTGATCTGGCCGGTGACTACGGTATTTCTTGTGGCTGCAGCACTGAACATCCAGAAAAACCAAATCGGCATCGACCACCTCACCGGCATCTCCAATCGTTTGTTGTTCGATGAGATGCTCAATCACCATCTGCATCTTCAACAAAGATTCGGCTGCATCCTGATGGACCTGGACGGGTTCAAGCAGATCAACGACACGTTGGGGCACGATGCGGGCGATCAGGCACTCCAGGAGATGGCCAGGATTCTCAGGCGAGTGGCAGGGCCCAAGGATATTGTAGCCCGCTACGGCGGCGATGAGTTTGCAGTACTGATATATGAAGCTTCAGAGCATCTCCTGCAGGACTTGGTTTCGAGAATCGAGCTTGAAGTGGCGATAAGCAACCAGTCCTCCAAAAGGCCGTATCTGCTATCGGTGAGCATGGGATACGCCATCTTCGACTCCTCACTGTTTTCCGATGACAAGAATTTCGTGGCCCACCTCGACGGGGCCATGTATGAACAGAAGAGGAGCAAGCTTGGCAACAGGAAGTGAGAGGACCGTCATGCTCGCTGGAAATATCGTCCTGTATGGGCTATGATGGAGAAAACTATGACAAGGAGTAATCCATGGGTGATAAAAAACATATACGTGCAGACTTTGTTCCGGGCCACTACCAGTTTACAACCGACAAAGGCTCCAGTTTCACCATAGGGCCTGAGAGCGCTCCCTATGACTATCTGCTGGGCGCACTATCGGGCTGTCTGTTTTCAACCTTTGAGGAGCTTGCGGTAAAGATGCGCGTCAGCTGGGAGCATGTCAGTTTTGAGGTGCATGCAGAGAAGCGCGAGGACGTACCGACCACGCTTCGGGAGCTTTCCATCACCGTAGAGGCTATCGGTGTGGACAACCAGCAGAAGTTCAGCAAAGCCTTTGAGACTGCTACGCGCTACTGCTCCATCTACCAGACCATCAGCGGTGTCAGTGAAATGCACTGGTCTGTGGATTTCAGGTAATTGCAATGGCAGGCAACGGACGCTTCACCACCATTCTCCTGTTCGAGGCTTTTGAGAAGGCCCTCATGCAGTTCATGCATGAGGACGCGCAGGTTCTTACCTGGCCACGGGCCAAGGCGAGCCTTGCACACTGCCTGGCCGGCCAATTGCAACGGAGTTTGAGAAGCGTCCTCGGCTTGAGCGAGGACAGCGCCAGTCCCGCTTTCTTCTCGCTTCCGCAGGATATCAAGGTCGATATTCTGGTCGAAGGGTGTGACATCCTGGTACACGACCGAAAAGGCAAGCACCTGTTGGGCATTGTCCTGGGCTACGACTATCTGTCCAAGGCACAGCAGGAGCACCTGCATCAACTCAAGGAGCAAGGCTTCAGGCTCGTCCTGGGGGTCTCGTTCTTGATGCAGAAGGAGTACGTCCTTCTCTATAGTCCGAAACAAGAAAGTCTTGAGTACTATCACTTCAACAAACAAGATGGTACGACACACCACCTCATGCAGCGCGACGTAGAAGGCGAAGCCGATGATCGTCAGCTCTCCTTGGGAATCAAGGTACGAAAGAAGCGGAAGCCTACACAGGATCAATGACACGGTGACGGCCGGTCATCTTGTCCACTCCCCGCTTGTGGGCATCCTCACATCCATTCCAAGGTTTATCCATATTCTCCGACTTGTACTTCTGGGTCATCCAATGAACATCATTTGCTATTCTGTCCAGGTTGAGCACCTCGGTCTGGGTCAGGTCATGTACAAACTGGGCGAGCAACGAACCCGACAGAACGGCCGGAGCCGTTTCCAACAGAAGCTGGAAGTGATGCAGGCAAAACCCTTTGCCTTCCTGCAGGGCAGAGCGGAAAGCTGAGTCCTCACCCCACAGATAGCAGGTAGTGAATAGATAGCGATCCAGGCGCTGCTGCATCGCACTACAGACCAGGCATCCTTTCTCGCGCTTTTGCATATCTTCCTTCAAGGATTGTATGGCCTTCTTGGCCTGCCTGGGATTCTTGGTCCCCAGCAGGCTGTTTATCGATTTCTCAAACTTGGTCCTTGTCATGCCAAGGTATGTATCGGTCATCAGAGCGATGCCCTGGGGTTTGTTGGCGGCTGTCAACAGCTGCCAATGCTTGGTACAGAACCCGCTCTCATTGACCTTGACCCGAGTCTCGGGGTTCATGACCGAATTTCCCAGATAAAAGGAAAGAGCATCCTTCTGGGCCTCGGCCATCAAATCACACACGTAGCACTCACTCTTGCTTGCAACACCATCCCATACAGGGATGGTTTCGAGTTCAAGCTTCATACAGCTACCAAGGCTTCAACCTTCTCGACGATTGAAGCAGCGGTAAACCCGAACGTTTGTGCAAGGTAGGCAAGTTTCCCGACTTCCCCGAAACGTTCGCCGACATTGACAAAATCCATTCGGGTCGGCTGTACCCGGGCCAGATGGGCGGCAACGGCCTCTCCGATCCCACCTGCATACCGGCCGTTTTCGCAGACCAGGATCCGACCTGTTTTTGCTGCAACCTGCTCGATCAAGGGATAATCGAGGGGACGGATGGTATGCAGGTCGACCAAGGTGGCTTTCACTCCCTTCTGGAGCAACAGCTTCACCGCCTCCTGGGCGGCATTGACCATTACTTCGCCGGTAGCGAAAATGCCGACATCCGAGCCTTCTGCCAGGACTATTCCCTTGCCCAGCTCGATGGGAGTTCCCACCGGGTAGCGGTGGGTGGCACCCTTTCTGGGAACCCGGGTATAGGAAGCCTTGTTCAGCTCATAGGCCTGACGGATCAACTCATACAGGCTCTGGGCGTCGCTCGGTTCGATGATGGTGACACCGGGAACCTGTCGCATGAGGGCGATGTCCTCGAACGGCATGTGCGTCCCGCCGTTGAGCTGTGCGGTAATGCCCGGGTCGCTTCCGATGAGATGCACTGTTTGGCCTGTGTATCCGACAGAGAGAAAAACCTGGTCGTAGGCGCGACGGGTGGCAAAGCAGCCAAAGCTGTGGGCGAACGGAACCAGACCCATTGAGGCCAGGCCCGCAGCCACACCCACCATATTCGCCTCGGCGATACCGCAGTTGTAGAACCGGTCGGGATAGCGCGAACAGAAGGATCCCGAGCCGAGACAGCTGGCCAGATCGGCATCCAGCATCACTACTTCCTTGTGCTCGGAAGCAAGATCATTGATGGCAGCCATCGCTGCATCGCGCATATTTTCACAGGTACTTAAATCTCTCATAGCGTTGCCCCCTCGCGAGCATACAAATCGGCGATGGCCTTCTGGGCCGCCTTCTGATCGAAAGCCATGCTGTGGTTGGCTGCCACACCCTCTCCGGGAATAAATCCGTAGGACTTGATGGTGTCCAGGATGATCATGCTGGGTCGGTCCACAACCGCTTGGGCGCGCTTTACGGCGCGGTCGATCTGATCGAAGTCATGGCCGTTGATCCGCTGTACATGCCAGTTGAATCCAAGCCAGCGGGTCTCGATGTATTCCATGTCGGAAATGTCTGAGACATATCCGTCCAGCTGCTGCTTATTATAGTCGGTGAAGGCGATCAGATTACCCAGCTTCCACTGGCTGGCCGTATGGGCTGCTTCCCAGATCTGGCCTTCCTGACTCTCCCCGTCACCGATGATGACATACGTACGGGCATCCAGGCCTTTGATCTTCTGACCCAAGGCGATACCGACGGCAGCGCTGAAACCCTGACCGAGCGAGCCGGCGGTGAAATCCACTCCGACTGTCTTGTTCATGTCACAATGGCTGGGAAGATTGGTGCCCCCACTATTGAGCGTTTTCAGAAGCTCGGCGTTAAAATACCCTTTACTGGCCAAGGTTGCATACACTGCCGGCCCTGCATGACCTTTCGAGCAGACAAAGCGATCGCGGTCTTCCTTCCTGGGATTGCTTGGGTCGATCCTCATTGCTTCATAATAGAGATAGGTGAGCACTTCCACGATGGACATACTTCCGCCGATGTGTCCCGAGCCAAAATTTCCGATTTCCTCAATGGTGAGCCTGCGGATTTCCAACGCCTGCTGCTTGAGCCGTTTCATGTCTAGCATCTCGTTCCCCTATTTTTGGTATTTCATGTGCATAAGCTGCTGCAACCGGTTCTCTCCCAAGGGGGAGACATCGTATCCTGCAGATGCCATCTGTGTTGTGATCACCGTCATTTGTGCTGCCCGCTCAAGAAGCTCAATCTTATCGAAGGCCTCAAGCATCGAATGCCCGAGGGTTACCGCCCCATGGTTTTCCAGCAACAACACGTCGTGGTCGAACGCCTTCACCGCCGCAATCTCCGCAAGGTTGACCGTCCCCATCAGGCGGTAGTCGACCAGAACAGGGTCTTCCAGGATATAGTAGGATTCGGCGATCAAGCGGGTGTTTATCGCACACTTTCCATCCTTCTGTATGGCGGTGAATGCCGACACATACGTAGGATGGGCATGCACGATTGCTGTACTGTCGGGGCGGGAGATGAGAATGAGGCGATGCATCTCGGTCTCTATGCTCAGGCGCAGCTGAGGCGTCAGGTTCTTGCCGTCAATGGTGACTACTGCGATGTCCTCGAAGGTGAGCAAGCCTTTATCCAAAGCAGAAGGAGTGATGCAGAACAGATCCTCATTTATTCTCATGCTGATGTTTCCGCCACTGGCCGTAGTAAGTTGCCGGTCGTACAGGCGCGTCATGAAAGAGGCGACTTGTCGCCGCTGTTGTTCGTATTGTTTGATATCCATAGGGCGAGTATAGCATGTCTCCGGTATCGTGGGAAAGGAAAACCATCCTCACCCAAGGCTTGAGATGCACAAGGGGTTTTGCTACAATGGCCACTGTTCGAATACCAAGGAGACGTATCAAGATGAGGATGTCCAAACTCTTTTCAAAAACCCTTCGCGAGGCCCCGAACGGTGCTGACAGCAAGGGCTACGAGTATTTGCTTCGTGCAGGTTTTATCCGCCAATTGGGAGCCGGTATTTTCAGTTTGCTTCCCTTCGGCTTCAATGCAACCAAGAAGATTGAGCAGGTCATCCGCGAGGAAATGAATGCAATCGGAGGCCAGGAAATCCTGATGCCCTTGGTCAACCCTGCCGACATCTGGAAGGAGACCGGTCGGTACTACAGCATCGACAAGGAGATGAGCCGCTTCAGCGACCGTGTCGGTCGTGACATGGTGCTTGCCATGACCCACGAGGAAGCTGTCACCGACCTGGCCCGCGGTGAGATCGACAGCTATAAGCGCCTGCCGCTTCTGGTCTACCAGATCCAGACCAAGTGGCGCGACGATCCCCGTCCCCGCGCCGGCCTGATCCGCGTACGTGAATTCACCATGAAAGACAGCTACTCCTTCGATGTCGACCAAGCGGGTCTGGATGCCCAGTATGCCGCCCATTACAAAGCCTACTTCAGGATTTTCAGTCGGTGTGGTCTTCCTGTCATTGTTGTCGGAGCCGACAGCGGCATGATGGGAGGCAAGATCTCCCACGAGTACATGTACCTCTCCGCCATCGGTGAGGACACGATCATCACCTGCCCGACGTGCGGATACACCGCCAACCGTCAGGTGGCGACCTTCAAGAAAACCTACTATACCGAGCCGATGAAGCAGACCGAGAAGGTTCTCACCCCCGATTGCAAGACCATCGATGAGCTTGCTGCGTTCCTGAAGATTGAGAAGCGGCAGACCGCCAAGGCTGTGTTCATGGTCGGTACCTTCATCAACGATACCAATGGCGAGGAAGAGGACAAGCTGATCGTCGGCATCATCCGCGGCGATCTGGAGGTTGAGGAAAACAAGCTGCAGAATGCCGCCCGTGCAAACGCCCTCAGGCCCGCCCATGCAGAGGAGATCCTTGCAAAGAAGATGGTCCCCGGCTACGGCTCGGCCATCGGATGCAGCAAGGATGTCCTGGTCATCGTCGATGACTCGGTGGCAAAGAGCAACAACCTTGTCGCAGGGGCGAACGAGGAAGGGTATCACCTGCTGAATACCAACTTTGAACGCGACTATACAGGCCAGACCGCCGACATTGCAAGTGCTGCAGCCGGCTATGCCTGCCCCGAGTGCGAAGGGAGTCTTTCTGCTTCCAAAGGCGTTGAGGTTGGAAATATCTTCCAGCTCAACACCCGATACAGCGAGAGCATGAACTGCAGTTATCAGGATGAGGGAGGAGTCCGCAAGCCTGTCATCATGGGTAGCTACGGCATCGGGGTGGGACGCCTTCTTGCCTGTCTTGCCGAGAACTATAGTGATGAACAAGGGCTTTCCTTGCCCATCTCCGTTGCACCGATGCAGGTACATCTTGTCAGCCTGGTAAAAGACGCCGAGATCGGCGAGCAACTGTACAAGCAGCTCAGTGCTGCCGGTGTTGAAGTGCTCTACGACGACCGCAAGGAGTCCGCCGGTGTCAAGTTCGCCGATGCCGACCTCATCGGGCTTCCGATCCGCATCACTTTGGGCAACCGCTCCCTGAAGGAGGGCAAGGTCGAGGTGAAACTGAGAAGAAACCTAGAAGAGACCTTCAGCTTCGAGCTGGCCACGGTTGTGGCAGAGACCAAGGCCCTCATTGCAAAGCTCAAGGCCGAGCTTGAGGATCAGGTTGTCGAGAAAGAGTGGAAGCAGGCATAAGCCGATGTGCTTCCTTCCAAAAAACCTTCGTCTTCGGGCGAAGGTTTTTATTTGCCCGTACCCTCTCTCTTGGCATCGGGAATATACGGCCTTACACTGCAAAAGGAGGCTGATGATGAAACACCTCTCTGCACTTCTCATTCTTTTGCTGATTCTCATGTTTCCCTGCTTTTCTTCGGATGAGGACCTTTACCGTGCGGCGTCAATGGGCAACCCTTCCGATGTCGTGCTCGCAGCTGTCAGTACAGGCTCCCTGTTTGTCGAAGAGGAGGACGGCTGGAACGCCCTCTTCTATGCGGCGACCAACAATGCCGATGTCACAGTCCTGCAACTGTTGCTCGACAATGGGTTTGCCGTCAACCAAACCGACAATCAGGGAATGACTCCTTTGATGTACTGTTGTGAGTATAATAAAGCTCCTTCAGTGACTGCCTTTCTGTTGGAAAAGGGGGCCGACGTACAGACACGCTCTCCCAAAGGAGAGTCCGCCCTGCCTCGGCAAGGCGGGCAAAGAAGTGATCGACCTACTATTGAAGGCCGGCGCTTCTGCCGGACAGACCAATATCTACGGACAGACTGCTCTCCACTTTGCAGCTTACAGCGGAAGCGGTGGAGACATCCTCACCACCCTCATCCTTGCAGGAGCAGCGGTGAATCAGAAGATTTATATCGGAAAGACGGCGTTATTGTACCTGATGGAAAGACAACCGGATAAGGATGCGATAGAGGCAATGCTCACATTCGGTGCAAATCCGGATCTTGCTGACAACGAAGGCAACACCGCATTGATGATGGCGGCGGGAAGAGCAAACGATGGAGATATTATCAAGCTGCTGGTACGCCATGGGGCCAAAGTCGAGTCGCGCAACATCTCTGGTGTCACCGCCTTGATGTATGCAGCTGCAGCAAATCCCAATGTCGAGGTGGTCAAGTTGCTTCTCCAGGCAGGTTCAGATCCCGACCAAAAAAGTCTTCAGGGTTACAGCGCCCGGGAGTTTGTACAGATGAACCCCAACAACGAGAGTATTGCTCTACTCTTCCAATGAGGTTTGCCCTCAAGTTGTCCAATGTGGACATTATAGAAGAGTAATGAACTTCTTCATGCGCCTAGTGTAACGATTGGAATCTCATACAAAACAAGCTTTCTTCCATCTCGGAAGAAAGCCTGACTGCCTGGATAGGGAAGATTTAGTTCGCTCCCATCTTCTTCAGCTGGTTAACAATATAGGTTCTCTTGGCAGCCTTGGCATACTCGAGCACCGAGTGACCCTGGTAATCCCTTGCGTTTATGTCTGCACCTGCTTTCAGCAGGGCTGAAATGACGCGGGTCTCGGGATTGCTGTTCACCGCCATGATCAAGGCGGTCTCTCCGAGGTAGTTTCGGGCGTTGAGGTCGGCCCCTGCCTTCAAAAGCTCCTCGATGATCTTCGGGCTTGCGCTCTTATTCGCTGCAAGGTGCAGGGAGTTGGAGCGGTACTTCGGCTCGGCTTCCTGAATGTCAGCCCCTGCTTCCAGCAAGGCTTTCAATACATTGACCGAGGGGTTGTACTGGGCTGCAAGCATAATGGGAGTAAGGCCCCACTCGTTCTGGGTGTGAATGTCAGCACCCTGGTCCAGAAGGCTCTTGATTTCCTTCACCTTGGTAGCGGTTACAGCAGCTGCGAGCAACTTTTTGTTCAGGGTTTCTTCACGTTTCGCCATATCACTATATCTCCTTACTCATTATTTGATTTACACTTATCTATACACAGTATTTCAAGTTTTCCTGATATTGTATAGCCTCGCAGGTGATAATTTTCTGAGTTTAGCTTTCCCCTCCCCCAATTGACTGCTTTAGGATTTGCCAGTTCATACAAATATGCTGTATGATGCTTGTATGGTAACGAAGGAAATCATCCAGCAGGTTCCGAAAGTGGAACTGCATGACCATCTTGACGGTGGATTGAGGATCCAGACCATTCTGGAGCTTGCCAAGGAGCAGCACGTTGAGCTTCCCAGCAATGATCCGCATAAGTTGCATGACTGGTTTGTCCGCGGTTGCAAGCAAAAAAGTTTGACTCTGTATCTGGAACCCTTCGGTGTAACCACCCAGGTAATGCAGACCCAGCAGGCCCTCGAGAGGGTTGCCTTCGAAGCAGTTGAAGATCTGGCGCGCGAACATGTCTGCTATGCAGAAATTCGTTTTGCTCCCATTCTCCATGTCAACAAGGGCTTGAGTCTCGAACAGGTGGTACAGGCTGTGCTTGATGGACTGCAGCGGGGAACAAGGCAGACAGGCATGCCCACCGGCTTGATTTTGTGTGCCATGCGCAACCAGAGCCCGAGTATCAGCCACACCATTGCAGAACTTGCAGTTGCTTTTGCCGACCGGGGTGTTGTCGGATTCGACCTGGCAGGAGATGAGATCGGCTACCCTCCCAAGAAACATCTGGAGGCTTTCCAGTTCATCCGCAACAAGAACTTCAACATTACCATTCATGCAGGGGAAGCCTTCGGCGTGGAGTCGATCTGGCAGGCGGTACAGCTGTGCGGCGCCCACCGCATCGGACACGGTGTGCGTCTGGTCGAGGACATGGGGCTTGAAGGGTCAAGAATCGATGAGATGGGTTCGCTTGCGAATTTCATCCTCGACCGCCGCATCCCGATGGAGATGTGCCTGACCAGCAACGTAGGAACAGGAGCCGCCAAGGACTATGCAAGCCATCCCTTCCCTATCTTGTTCCGCAACAAGTTCCGTGTATTTTTGTGCAGCGACAACCGCCTGATGAGTGATACCAACCTCACCCGTGAGATGGAACTCGCCGTACAATATTATAACCTGAACATTCGTGACCTGGAGAAAATCACCATCAATGCGATGAAGTCAGCCTTCATCCATCACGACCAGAAGCTTTCCATCATCTACGATGTGATCAAGAAAGGATATTTGGCCATCAGGGAGCAGTACGGTATCACCGATTATTAAAGGGTGCGCTTGAACACGTCGATGGGGTTGATGCGCATCCTGATTCTGCAATAGAGGTATCCGAAAACCAATCCGCTCAGATGCGTCAGGTGAGCTACGTTTCCGCCTCTGCCGAACACATGGCTGGACAGTTCGATGATGGCATAGAGAATGACCAAGATCGGGGCCCGAACGGGAATGAAGCCAAACACAAAAATTACCGAATAAGGGTAGAAGACGGCGAACATCAGCATCACCCCGTAGATGGCTCCTGAAGCTCCTACCAGAATCACGTTGGTTCCGGCCAGGTAATAGCTGACAAAACTGGCAATACCGCCGAACAACCCGGTCAACAGGTAGAAAAGCAGAAATTCCTTGCTGCCGATTCTTTTCTCTACCATCGAACCAAAAATGAAAAGGCTGAGCATGTTGAACAGCAGATGATTAAAACTTCCATGCACAAACATGTAGGTAAACAGCTGCCACAGATAGCCGTTGAGCACAAAGGAAGGAATCATTGCCAGGTAGTAGGCACTACGAGGATACAGAAAAGCGGTAAGCAGATAGATCAAGGCATTGATCACCACCAGCTTCAAGGTATAATTCTTATATGTACCATCCCGGAATCTCCGGTTGATGAGAGATGCTTTCTTCATAGGCTATACAGTATAAATTGCAGGTCAAATCGTCAATTGTGCAATTTTTGCACAATAATCAGAGGGTGTGCAAGCAATGCACAGTACTCTAGGAGGAAAATCCTATCCAGGCACCGTCATTTGAAGGATTTCAAGTTGGCATGCTAATTGCATCGCTATAAACAGAACAGAGCAACATTTTTTTCATACTCCTCCTTTTTCATACCGACAGGGTGCCAAGAGATTTACCCCAATCAGCTTTTGGCATCCTTCTTTTTTTTGTACTCATTCTGCGCATTTTTGTATTGCTGTAACTTTTTTTCACACTGGATCTTTCAGTTCTACCTTCAACTCCATTACATTAAGCTATATAGCAAGTCCATATGTACAACTTATTAAGTTGGCACGCAAGTTGCATTATAATTAGCAGAACAGAGCAACAGTTTTTTTCAAACCTCCTTAAAGTGTGATTTCTTTGGTGCCAGCGGTTCTCTCTCCCCACCCCACAAATTCCGCTGGCACCATCTTTTTGCCCTCCGGTGTGCAATCGAGAAACCATGTGAAGAAATTGCACAGTTGTCACCCATCTACATAACTCAAATACATGTCTTAAAGTATTTATACATAGCTATTAGTTGTCTATTTAACACTTGGCATGCATGTTGCATCATGATTGACAGAACAGAGCAACCGTTTTTTCAACCTCCTTTTCGTGTTTTACCTTGGGTGCCAGTGAGAAAAACCTTCCCACCCCACATATTCTCACTGGCACCTTTCTTGTACCCTTTTGCCTGCTTTGGTATAGTCTAGATATGGCAACCAGCAGAAGAGACCGTGCAGACTCCTATACAAAACGTGCACACAAGGAAGGCTACCCTGCACGCTCCGTCTACAAACTTGAAGAGCTGCAGCAGAGTTTCAAGCTTATCAAGAGCGGCGATACCGTATTGGATGTAGGGGCAGCTCCGGGGTCGTGGACGCTCTATACCCATAATGAATTGATCAAGGGCAAGGGAACAATTATTGCAGTCGACCTCAATCCCCTGAACCTCAATCCGGTTCCTGTAACCGTCACCTCCTATGTCGGGGATGCATTCGGAAAAGAGATGAGGGAAAAACTCATCTCCCACGGCCCCTACGATGTCATCATCAGTGACGCCGCCCCCATGACGATGGGAAACCGGGCAGTCGATACTGCACGCAGTGAGAATCTTGCCGAGCAGGTTGTCTACCTTGCCCAGGACCATCTGAAGGTACATGGAAATCTAGTGGTCAAAATCTTTCAGGGGGGAGGACAGGTTGAACTGCTCAAACTCATGCGCACGCTCTTTGCAAAAGTTAAACCTTTCAAGCCGAAAGCCTGCAGGGATGACTCCTTCGAGATTTATCTGGTAGGCTTGGATCGGTTGGAGAAGGAGAATTCAGCATGCATATCGTAGTCATCGACGGCCAGGGTGGAAGCCTCGGAAAAAGTTTGGTTGAAGCAATAAAAAAACGATTCGAACAGGTATACGTACTGGCCATCGGGACCAACAGTCTTGCTGCAAGCGCCATGCTGCGCAGCGGTGCAGACGGGATTGCCACCGGGGAGAACCCGGTCGTGGTTGCTTCCCGGAACGCCGATCTGATCATCGGACCGTTGGGAATCATAACAGCCGACGCCCTGCACGGGGAGATTACACCGACAATGGCTGTTGCCGTTGCCCAGAGCAAGGCCCATAAGATCCTGCTTCCGATCAGCAAGTGCAATGTGAGCATCGTAGGAAGGCAGGACCTGAGCCTGACGGAGATGATCGAGCTCGCCCTTTCCGAGATTGCAGCCTTTCTTGACAACCAGCCATCTGGCTAGTACAATACGCCCAACCAAGCCCTATGAAGGGGCTGATCCTAAACCGTTTACCTGTTTACGAAAAGAGCCATGAAGGCAGAGAAGGATGACAGTCCTTTGCTTTCATGGCTTTTTTTATGGAGTTGTCCGTGGAACTGTATAAAAAGCCCCTTCCAGAGGGAACCACCTTATGTGTCTACAACCGTGACCGGCTCATCTTCTCAGACAGCGGCCGCTGGCTCACCCCGCTCTTCGCCCTTGAGCGATTCCTGGCTACATACAGCGGCGAACGCGATTGCCTCTGCGCCCACGACACCGCAGCAGGGAAAGCGGCTGCGGTATTGATGAGCCGCATGGGAATCAAGCGATGCCACATAAATTTGGTAAGCGACCTTGCTGTTGCATTCTATGAAGAGCACGGCATTGTGGTAAGTTGGGAGAAACGCATCGAACGTCTGGCCTGTAAAACTGAGGAGTTGCTTGCCGATATGACCAGCGAGGAGGAGATGTACCGCCTGCTCAGAAGACGCGCCAAGCTGGTACGAGGGGTAAGCATTGAAGCCAAAAAGGTCTCGTTTGCCTACGCAGACCAAAAACCGATACTTGAAAACCTGTCATTTTCTGTCGAAGAAGGGGGAAGGCTCATCATCCAAGGCGACAACGGCATGGGTAAAACCACCCTGCTCAATGTACTGATGGGAAAGCTCAAGCCTACCGGGGGAGTCGTTCTCATCGACGACAAGGAGCCCTCGACTTTAGCAAAAAGAACCATCGGATACATCAAGCAGCAACAGACCCAAGAACAGTACCCCGTCTCGGCGCGGGAGGTGGTCAGCATGGCCGTCGATCCAAATCTGGACACCAAGCAACAAAAATGGGAGATCGACACAGCCCTTAGGAGGACCGGTGTCTTTGAGATGGCTGATCGGAATTTCTTCACCCTCAGCGGTGGGGAGCGGCAGAAAGTGTCGCTCTCACGGACGCTCTGCCAAAAGGCCCGGCTTTTGCTTCTCGACGAACCCACATCATTTCTGGATGCCAAGAGTCGGACGACCCTTGTAGAAGTACTGCACTCCCTCACCGTCGATGAGATGCCGACCATTGTGATTGTCACCCACAACAAGGAGCTTGAGGCCGATCTCGCCTGGCCTGTTCTCCGTCTGGAGGGCAGGCATGCATGATTTTCTGTTCGCCCTCAGTCTCCCCCCGGTTGCACGGGGTCTGGTTGCGATGGCCATAGCAGGCCTGTGCTTTCCGGCAAGCGGAGTGATGGTATTGCGTCTGAATCTGGTACCGATGCGCTATATGCTCATGCATGGGGTGATTCTCGGCGGCGCACTGTCGCTTGCATTCTCCCTGCCGGTACTACCCACCAGCATCGTGCTCAATGTATTGCTCGTTCTTCTCATGCTGCACTTGAAAGGAAATTCCTCCCATGGCTTCGGCCTTGCCAGCGCCGCTGCAATGGTCTTCTCCATGGCCCTAGCCTCCTTGGTCATGCATGTGTGGGATGTACCGGCCAAGGATACCCTGCAGCTTTTATGGGGGAGTCCGTTCGCCCTTGATGCACTGGATATTGCAGGCTTGGTTGCCATTGCCGCACTCTTGGTTCTCTATCTGGTGTTTGGATTCCGAACCATCAGCGCGATGTTCTTCGACCAGGAAATCGCCCAGTCGTTGGGAATGAATGTGAAGCTTCACCATACCCTCATGGTGTTGATCATCGCCTTGGTTATAGCATTTGCAATGAAACTGCTCGGAGCGTTGCTCATCGACGCCCTTCTGATCCTTCCGGTCATGGTTGCAAGCAAGCGTGCAACGAGCTTGAAGCACCTCTTATGGTATTCGTGCCTTACCGGTCTATTCATCTCGACTCTCGGCTACTTGCTGGCCGTTGCCACCGACCTTCCACCCAGCGGAACGATTGCCTTGCTTTCGGCTCTGCTGTATCTCGCTCCAACATCACACAAGAAAGGAAACGTTGTATGAAAAAATTGAGTATCGTCACCCTGTTGCTTATCGTATCCGCCTCACTCTTCGCCCAGGGAGTGCCGGAGGACGTGGCGGCCTCGGCGGCATCCAGGCCCGCCGCCATTGTCGCATCCACCAGCTGGACAGCAGCATTTGCAGACTTGGGCGGCCTCGATGACGTCCCCTTCATCGCCCCGGCAAACCTGATACATCCGCCGGAGTACGAGATCATCGTCGGTGATGTATTGAAGATCAACAACGCCGACTACTTCATCTATGCCGGCTATGAGCGGATGATGCAGAGCATGGGCTCCTCGATCAAGAAAGACGAGGCTTCGATGATCAAAATCAACACCAACAACAGTATTGAAAACGTCAGGGAGCAGGCAAGCCTTATCGCTGCTGTGATGGGGACGCAGGCCGAAAGCACCAAGCGTGTTGCACAGTATGTACAGGTTGTGGAAGATGGGGCCCGGAAGGTCAGGCAAAAGGGTCTGGACCAGCTGAAAGTCTACTGCCACAGCATGCAGGTGTTTCTTGCCAAGGACCTGGGTCTCTCAGTGGCTGGAACCTTCGGTCCCGGCCCCGTCACGGCCGCCCAGATTGCAGAGGTTGCCAAGGGTGGATACGACCTTATCATCGACAACATCCACAATCCGATTGCCAAGCCTTTCTTGGAGGTGTCACCAACAACCAAGGTGGTGGTATGGCGCAACTTCCCCGACAAAGGTGGGAGAGACAGCCTCGCCGAGATGGTCGGGTCCAACATTGAAAATCTCTTCCGCTAGAGAGAGTGAGAGCCACCGTTTGGTGGCTCTCAGCATATTCAACGGTAATACTTGCCGTAGCTTCCCCTCAGGAAGGCAACTGTGCGCTTGGCTGCAGTATCGGGATCGGGATACGGCAGGATTTCTGCGGTAGTCCAGCCATCGTAACCGATTGCCGTCAATGCTCCAAAGACTTCATCCCAATTCATGTGTCCGTCGCCCGGGGCATGCCGGTTGGTATCGGCGAAGTGCACATACCTGACATACTCCTTGTTGCGGATGAAGCTCTCTCCGATTTTGTCATCCTCGATGTTCATGTGAAAGACATCGGGCATCATGACAAAGTTCTTGCGATTGAGCTGCCTCAACATCGCAGTACATTCATCAAGGTTGTTGATGAAGTCGATCTCGTAGCGGTTCACCGGCTCCAAGATCAACTCGACCCCGCGCTTCTCGGCGTGGTCTGCGACCTTATGGGCCATATCCAAAAAGAGCTGTTCAACCAAGGCCTTATCGCGTCCGGCGTAAGGTCCGCGGGTTCGTCCAATATTCACCAGTCCGCCGAAATCGCCGGCAAGGTCAATGAATTCACAGAAGGTCTTATAAAGCTCCGCCCTATTTTCATTGTTCTCATCGGTGAAGTGAAGTCCGCGGGCGGCGAACACCTGACCCGAGGAGATTGCACTTACTTCCAAGTGGTTCTCCCGAAGCCATTGCTTGAGATCTTGTGTATTCACCTCATCAGGATTCTTCAGGGCGAGCTCCACCCCGTCGTACCCAAGCTCATGGGCCTTGATGATCGACTCTTTCACTCCCCTGAACACAACAAATGCATTGGGCATCGCCTCCTTGGAGGCAATGGCTACCGCTAATTTCATGGTTATACTTCTCCCTTATCGACAGAAGCAGGACACCCACGGGCGCCCTGCTTCCAGGAAACAGACCTACATCTCCTTGATCAGGGAGAGGTCTCCAGAGGCGGCTGCACGGAGCAGCGGCCCCATGTAGACGTCCACATCACCGCTGGTCATCGGTACGGGCATGTTCTTCAGCTTCATCTCAAGCTGGGGGTCCTTGGCTGCAGAGAGAGCCCGCTCGATATGGGCATCGGTGAAGCCCTTCAAGTCGCTAAGCTTGGAAGGAGCCTTGATGGACTTGCTGAAGGCGATCATTGCATCGGCTACCGCCAAAGCAAGTTCACGGCCTTCCAGGCTCTCAACAGAGGAGCCGAAACCGAAGGAGGAGAAGATGGAACCAACAACCTTCAACTGCTTCTGGATGGCCTTGCTGTAGAGCACAGCGTAGTACGGGTTCATGATGCCGCAGGCTGTGCCATGACTGACGATGTCAACGAGGGAGAAGCTGGTCAGGTGGGCGCCGCTGGTTCCGCCGATCATGATGGCATAACCGCCGAGGTCGGTGGCAAGACCGATGGCCTCACGGGCCTTTACATTCTTCGGGTCGTCAACCAAGACCTTTGCATACTCTGCAACCAGACTGATGGCGCATTCGGCGATCTGCTTTGCCTTCTCATAGGTTGCTTCCTTGGCACCGCAGAACACCTCGAAGGTGTGGGCGATGGCATCCAGTGCTCCGTCGATGGTGACCGAGATCGGCATGGAGACGGTGGTCTCGTAGTCGAAGAGGCCTACGGTGGGAACCAATGCATTGTCGACGATCAGCTTCTTCTGGCCGACCACCGGATCGGTGATGTTGGAGTACTTGGTCAGATGGGCGCCGCTGGAGGCGGAAGTCTGTACGGCGATTACCGGGATCAAGGTGGTGTTGGTCTTTGCAAGAGCATCACTTACCACATTGGTACCGAAGTAGTGGTCGATTTCAGGGGTTACCTTGGCGCCCAGCGCGGCCAGGGCGTTGGCAGCCTTCACGGCATCGATTGCCGAACCGCCGCCGATGACAACAATGCTGTCCGGCTTGGTATGCAGAATATAAGACTCCAGTCGATAGACGTCCTCACGGGGGGCATTGGGCTTGGCATCGGGGGCGATGACATTGCCGGCAAGCTCGACACCGGAGCCCTGCAGGTAGGAAACAACACGATCGGCAACAGGCTTCATATAGGTGGTGTTGCTGACCACCAGTGCACGCTTGCCGAAAGCTGCAGCAAGAGGTCCTACCTGGTCAAGGACACCCAGACCATGGACATAAGAGTCCCCTTTCCACTCTTTCAGAAGTTCATACGCACGTTTCATTTGATCCATTATTCATTCTCCTTATTTGCAGAGTGCTTTTGCACGGTTTGCAATGTTCTCTGCGCTGATTCCATACTTTGCCAAGAGCGGCTCGTAAGGGCCGGACTCGGTAAACATATCTTCAATACCTATTGCATCAAATTTACAGGAAATTCCCTGTTTCATAAAGGCCTCGCTGACAACACCTGCGAAACCACCGGCCAGCACATGCTCTTCGATGCAGAGCAACTTTCCGGTTTTTGCCACACTCTGTGCAAGCGGAGCAACATCGAACGGCTTCACTACAGGAACGCTGAGAACCTCGGCCCTGATGCCGTCTTTGGCGAGCAAGGCAGCGGCTTCCACGGCAAAACTGGCGGTGATGCCGTTTGCGGCAATGGTTACATCGGTTCCTTCTACTGCCCGGACAGTTCCGATGGTCTTGGCTGCAGGAAGGTCGGGCATGGCGTTTCGGTTGAGCCTGATGTAGACCGGTCCTTTCTGGGTCAGGGCATACTCAAGGGCTTGTTCAGCCTGTGCACTGTCGGAGGGGACGATCACCTGCATGTTCGGCAGGGCCCGCATGATGGCGATGTCGGTGATGGACTGGTGACTTGCACCATCGAAGGAGTCGGACAGGCCGCCGTACGCGCCTGCGATGATCACCGGGAGGTTGTTGTAGCAGATGGTATTGCGAATCTGGTCGGTCGCCTTGAGGGCAAGGAAGATTGCAAAGGCGTTTACCACCGGGTGATACCCCGCTGTAGCCATACCGGCTGCAATGTCCACCATATTGGCTTCGGCAACCCCTACGTTGAAGAAGCGATCAGGGAAGGCCTTGCCGAACAAGGCACTCTTGGTGGAGGAGGATACATCGGCATCCAATACCACCAACTCGGGATGGGTAGCGCCCAGCTCGGCAAGCTTCTTGCCGAAGGCATCTCGCATGGCAATGCTCATAGTGCAGCCTCCTTCTTGCTCAAATCGGAATTCAATTCTTCGATACCCTTTGCATAAGAGTCGTCATCGATGACCGCCCCGTGCCAGGTATTCTTCCCTTCAGTGAAGGAAACACCCTTGCCCTTGATGGTGTCGTAGATGACGGCCTTCGGCCAGACATCGTCGCCGTCCATCCAAGCGAACGAGTCAAGGATTTCCTGTGTATCGTGACCGTTGTAAGCCTTGGGGGCAACGTTCCAGCCAAATGACTTCAGCTTCTCGGCAAGCGGTCCGAGGGGCATGATCTCGTCCACGGTTCCATCGAGCTGAACCTTGTTGTAGTCGATCATCAGAACAAAGTGCTCAGGCTTGAACTTGGCTGCACTCATGATGGCTTCCCAGCTCTGACCCTCGTTGAGACATCCCTCTCCGCTGATCACGTAGGTCCACCAACTTTTCTTGGAAAGTTTTGCCGCCATCGCCATACCGAGGCCCACAGAAAGCCCATGGCCCAGAGCTCCGGTGGACATGTCCACACCCGGGAGCTTGTTCATGCATGGATGACCCTGCAGACGCGAGTCAAGCTTGCGGAACGATGAGAGTTCCTCGACAGGGAAGAACCCGCGGTGAGCAAGAATCGTATAGAGATTCATCGACGCATGGCCTTTGGAAAGGATGATTCGGTCGCGGTCCTCCCAATGGGGATTGGCTGGGTCGATTGAAATGCGATTGAAGTAGAGAGCGGTGGTCAGCTCCGCACTGGATGCCGCCCCACCCCAATGGCCGGTTCCCCTGTCGTGCAGGGTATCGAACATTACGGTCCTGAAATATGCTGCCAAGGCGGAAAGTTCTTGTGCATTGAACGTTCGGTCCGGTTGGGAGAGCAACTCCTTGATACGTTTACTCATCTAGGAAACTCCTTGTTTTGTACAGATTCCGGCGTACGATACACCGTAACGAATCTGTATTGTGTACTGTATACAATATAGATATCATGGAGAGAGAATCTTGTCAAAGGGATTCTTGTACATATCAATATTTTTGCAGAAAAAACTGTGCAATCTGTGCTTATCTCACAATAAATCAGAAATAATGGTAGTCTAGAAGGGCCAATGGCGGTGAGGAGTTTTTTTGTACACAATTATCATTGACGAACTACACTTTTCCTTTTACAGTTATTGGAGAGTAGTTAAGGAGACATCACATGCCCAAATGTATACAAAACAGCCTATCCGACCAAGTTTATACGATGCTCAAGGACCAGATTTTGTCCGGACAGCTGAAGGGAGGCATGAAGATTCCCGAGGAATCATTGGCTGAGCAGTTCGGGGTTTCACGAACGCCCATCCGTGAGGCCATCAGACGCTTGGCCGAGTACGGCTTGATCACCATCAAGCCCAGGAGCCATGCAACCGTCTCATTAATTTCCGAGCAGGAAGCCAGCGACATAGCGAAGGTTCGTGTCACCTTGGAGCAGCTTGCCATCGATTCCATCGATGAAGCCTCCTATACCAAGAACGTCAAGGAACTCTCTCGCTATGCAGCCGATTGCCAGTATGCCATGGGCATCGGAGACAGGGCGACTGTTTTCGAACAGGACAGCCTGTTTCATCTCGCCTTGATCCGATCCTCGGGAAACAGCGCCCTGATCAGCATCTGCGAACGCCTTGATGCAAAAATACAGCAGCTGAGAATCGCCCAGAACCTGCCTGAGGATGAACTATCCTACTACCTTGGTCAGCACGCCCAAATGATGACGTTACTCAAGAACGGGGAGAAAGAGGCTTGCAAACGCCTGCTGTATGAACATATCACCCACGATTTGACCAGCCATGTCGGGAGCCGGCAGGCATGACAAAAGAAGAAATTATCATCACCTACGGGTCGAATGCTTCAATGATGACAAAGGCTCTCCTGAAACGTATCGACATCGAGAAGCTTCTTCCTGACAAGCAAGCCACCATTGCCCTCAAACCCAACCTCGTTGTTGCAGTAACGGCGGACAGCGGGGCTACGACCCATCCCGAGATTGTGGTTGCCATTATCGAGCACCTCCAAGGCCTGGGGTATAAAAATCTAAGCATCGTCGAAAGTGCCTGGGTTGGTGATTCCACCAAGGAAGGATTTCGAGTAAACGGCTACAACCAGATCAGCAAACACTACAAGGTGCCTTTGGTGGATGTGAAGGACGATGAGTATGTCAAGAAAACAGTTGACGGCATTACCATGGAGGTCAGCAGGACCATCCTGGAGACCGACTTTCTCATCAGTCTTCCTGTTCTGAAGGGGCACTGTCAGACAGCGATGACCTGCGCGCTTAAAAACATGAAGGGAGTTCTCTCCGATCGTTCCAAACGACTCTTCCATACGCTGGGTTTGAACCGCCCCATAGCTGCGTTGAACAAGGTCAGGGCCGCCGACCTGGTCATTGTGGACAGCCTCAACGGCGACCTTGACTTCGAGGAAGGAGGCAATCCTGTTGAGACGAACCGGATGTTCGCCTGCCGCGACAGTGTGTTGTGTGATAGCTTTGGAGCAAGCCTGATGGGCTTTGAGACCAAGGATATCCCCTATATCGAGCTGGCACAGCAGCTGGGAGTTGGGTCTGCCGATCTTTCGCAGGCTGTCATGGTCCAGCTCAATGAGCCGAGTGACGAGCTTCCTTCAAGACCAAGTGGAAGGGCCACCTACCTTGGCAGGTTCACCGAGCCCGACAGTGCATGTTCAGCATGTTACGGGAATCTCATTCATGCCCTCAAGCGCCTGGACGAGGTGAACCGCCTCAAGGATGTGAAGCAGCAAATCTGCATCGGCCAGGGCTACAAAGGTAAAAGCGATCCATCCAAGGTCGGAGTGGGAATCTGCACGAGGGGACTCGGGAAAAGCCTCCCGGGTTGTCCCCCGAAGGCTATTGATATGATTCGTTTCATCAAGGAGTTAGAGTAGCGTCCGTGCCAGTGAATCGATGATCGCCCAGTCCTTGGCGGTAATGACAAGCTCTTGCGCCTTGCTGTTCTCTTCTATTTGGCTTGGCTTTCTTGCTCCGCACAAGACGTTCATCGTACTGGTTGCCTGCCTGGTCCATGCAATAACCAGATTTCCCACACTTGTATTGTACTTTTGTGCGAGGGTTTCAAGCGAGGTAAGTAAAGCCAGCACTTTGGTCCTGTTCTCCAACTTGTACCAGACCACCGAGGCTTTTGCCGTCCCTACAACACTTTGGGAGAGAGCCTGCTTGCCGGTCAGGACACCACGCTCGAGCGGGCTGTAGGCCTGGAAGGTGATTTGGTTCTCTGCACAGTAGCCAGCAATGTCCGCCTTGGCTCGGGTAAGCAGGCTGAAACGCTCCTGCACCAATGAAGGAGTTCCGTACTTCTGATAGGCTTTCAACTCATCGAGGCTTACGTTGCAGGCTCCATAGCTGCGAATTTTCCCCTGTTGCCTGAGCAATTCGAACGTCTTGATTGTCTCTTCGATCGGGGTATGGAATGGAGGAATAGACTGCCAATGGGTGAGAAGCAGATCGATGTAATCGGTCTTCAATCTTCCAAGACTCTCCTCAACCTGCTTAAGAATGCTATGCTTGCTGAGGTTGCGCCGGATGATGACTCCATCACGGCTTTTGTGCACCGAACCCTCATCGTCCGATCCCCAGACCAAGCCACACTTTGTGGCCAGTACCGCTTGATTCCGCTTGCCTTGCAAGGCAGTCCCAAGCAGCTGCTCACTCAAGCCATTGCCGTAGGCAGGGGCTGTGTCGATAAAGTTGATGCCAAGCTCGAGAGCTTGGTGTATGGTTTGAATCGCCAACGAAGGGTCACTATCCCCCCAGCTGTCCCCTCCTCCCATGGCCCAGGTTCCCAGGGCGATGGGAGAGATATCGATGTCGGTGGTACCGAGTTTCATAGTACGCATCTCCATGCAGACAGCAACGTTCGTTTGGCATTTGCAACCACCAGATCGGCATCCTCCCCAGCTTGGGGTTTCACTTCAAAGGAGAGGATGTTCGAGCTACCTTCAGCAAGATAGCCGATGTCCTTCATCTTCTGCAGGAATGATGCAAGATACTCGGTGTCGTTCTCGCTGCCGGGATACCCGAAACGCGGGTGCAAGTCGCCATAGCTTGGATTTGCAGGGTCGCTGATCAGGGTATTCCCTACATGTACGTGGCGGATATAGGGAATTATCGGGTCGACAGCCTCATCAATGGTCTCCCCTATCATCGGGATGTGGGAGCAGTCGATCATGATGCCGAAATTGTCAAACTCACTGCAAATGGTCTGTGCATATTGTCTGACCAGGGAGGCAGGACCAAGCAGTGATTTCTTGTCGATGGTGTGGTCGAATACCTCCAGAACCACCGGCATGGAGCCTTTGGTTTTGGCATACGCGCAAATCTCTTTTGTGCTGGCGATCAAAGCCTTGAGATAGGCCTGTTCTTTTCCCGGTTCATATGAGCGGGAGAGGAATTGGAATTCCGAGCAACCCAATTCATAGGCCTCATCAATGCCTTCCTTCAACGCCGAAACAGCTAGTGCCCGTTCACTCTCATCGAGGCTGTTGATATTCAATTTCCGAGAAAAGAGCAGTGAATGGCCGCTGAACGTGGAACTGCAATGTGCGGTTCCAATCATAGTCGGAACTGCCTGCTTCAAGGAGGCAAACGGCAGGGAGCCGAGTTCCACGACATTGAAGAAAGGGTCGATCAGGATTTTTTTCAGGCAACAGCGGTACTCCTCTTCGCTTTTGATACAGGATGGGTAGGCCATGGAGAGGACAATGCCGAGGTTGCAGTAATTGTGGATGCTCTCTTTCATATCACATAGCCTCGAGCATGTGCTTCACTTTCTCGCAGCAGAGAATCGGGGAAGCCAGAACAGGAACTCCGGCAATTTCCTGCGCCTTTTCTTGCAGATGTCCCATGGATGCCTGGGCAAGGACAATACAATCGAATCCCTTCACTTCCCTGATCATCTCAAGGACAAGGTGGTCATGCGTGGTCATGTCACCGGCGCGCATTGCGGTATACGCAGGTTCGTGGTCCTGGGCATCCACCTCGATTTCAACACCGGCGAGTGCTGCTTCCTGCTCGAGCTTGGCGATGGTCGGCTTGAGGGTGCTCATGGCGGTTGCCACTACCTTGATTTTTTTCCCGATGCGTACCGCCTGTTCGGTCATGGCATCATCGATGGCGACAATAGGTACATTGATGAACGGACGGATAAGCTGCACGGCAGGGGTGAGTGTTGAACAGGTAACAATGATCAAATCGGCCTTGGTAAGTTCGCAGGACTTCAAGTCGTTGAAAAGACGATTTCGGTTCTCAACCGAAAAGCATCCAATCTCCGCTGGGTCCGAAGCCAAGAACTCATCCAACAGGTTATGGATCTTCAACGGCTGGCCCACCACCTGCTCAAGCAGCTGGGGAAAACTTGCGAGTACCGGGCGTACCGTATGGACAATTGCTACACGTTTCATATTCTCACCTCATTGATTAAGTAAAAGGGATGAGTGTGATTATACCCCTCATCCCTTATATTCAAAACATCTGATGCCCTTGCATCGGATTTTCCTTATTTCCCGATGGAAGCAAGGTAATCCTTCTGGAACTGCATGCCATAGGTTCTGAAGGTCTCAGAATCCATGTAATCGGGAACCAGCTTCTGCTTCTCGATGTAGCCCTTGTTCCAATTCTCGGTCTCGGATACTTTCTTGAAGACGTCGGTCCAATAGGCTACAGCTTCAGCACTCATGGACTTGGGCGCTACGATGGATCTCCAGTTGGGAACCTCGACGTTCTTGTAGCCGAACTCACTGAGGGTGGGTGCAGAATTCAGGTTGCCGGGGAAACGACTGGTGGAAAGAGCCAAGATCGGCTTGAGCTTACCGGCTTCGACATACTGGGAAGCAGCAGCAGGCTTGGAGATCAAGAGGTCGAAGTGACCACCCAGGATTGCGGTGATGGCACCACTGGTTGCGTCATGAGCGATGTAGGAGAACTGGTCCTCGGTTACACCGATTTCCTTGATCAGGGCAGCGTGGCAACCAATGTCGTCACCCTTGGAACCACCAAGCACAATTCTCTCGCCTCTCTTGAGGGCGGCCATCACTTCCTCAAAGCTCTTGTACTTGGAGTACTCGCCGATGAAGAGCAGGTGCTTGTCAACAGCCATGTGAGCGATGGGCTGGAAGTTCTCAAAACGGTTGGCGGTGTTCTTCACCATCGGCATGAGGTCGCCGCTGTTGAAGGTAAGCAGGGTGTGGTCAGCCTGTACACCTGCCTTGATCTGGGAGACCAAGAGGCGGCCTACTTCACCGGCTCCGTCGGTCTTGTACTGGACAACTACGTTCTGGCCGTTGAGCAGGTTCTCAGCAACTGCGATATCCATGATGGTGCGGGTGAAAATATCGGAACCACCACCTGGGGAGCTTGTAACATACCAATCAATATTCTTGGTAGGAACGAAGGCCTTTGCAGCACCAGTAGCTTCAGCCTGACCGGCAGCGAATACGGACATGCTTACGAGTAGCAGAATGCCAAGCAGAATAGCAAGTTTTTTCATAGTCTTTTCTCCTATTTGTTTCTTTCAGGACACCTGTCCTGGAATTCACGTCTTATTTCCAACCAAGTTGGATTACTTCTTTTTTGAAATGCCCGCTTTTCTCAATACAAACTTCACAACAGGGGTCAATACGATGGCAAAGAGAACGAGCAGAAGGAAGGCCGAAATCGGTTTGTCGAAGAAGATGCCAAGCTTTCCGTTGCTGATGATGAAAGCCTTTCTCATATTCGATTCAAGCAGCGGTGCAAGCACGAATGCAAGGAGCATCGGAGCAACACCGTAGCCATTGCGGTCGAGAATGTAGCCGAATACACCTGAGAGGAACATGATGATCACCCCGTACATCGAGTTGGAGGTACTGTAGCCGCCGACGACGCAGACAACAGTGATGATCGGGATCAACATGCGTACCGGAACAGTCAGGATCTTGATCAGGAAGGGGATGATTCCCACTGCAATAATCAGGGTCAGGATGTTCGCAAGGAACAGGCTGGCGATCAAGCCCCAGGCGAAGTCAGGATTGGTGGAGAAGAGCAGCGGTCCAGGATTGAGGCCCCACATCATCAAACCACCAAGCAACACTGCACCTGTTCCGGATCCGGGAATACCCAAGGCGAGCAAGGGTGCGAAGGAGCCTGCAGCAGCTGCGTTATTTGCAGCTTCACATGAAGCAATACCCTCGATTGCACCGCTTCCGAGCGGCTCTTCGCTCTTGAAAGCCTTCTGCATTGCATAGCCAAGGAATGCACCGGTGGTGGCACCTGCGCCGGGCAATACCCCGACAAAGGTTCCCATGAAACCACTGCGGATGGCAGGAGGGAGCAGCCTTCTGAAATCATGGGCCGTAAGCATCGACCCTTTGATCGTCAGTTTCTGATTGAGGTTTGCCTCAACCTTCTTGTTGCGCTCTTCCATCAGCTTGAGCACCTGGCTGAAACCTACAGCACCAATGACAAAGGGAGTGAACGGGATGCCTCCAAGCAGATACATGTTTCCAAAGTCATAGCGGGGGCTGCCGGTAAGGGTATCCATACCCATGGTTGCCAGCAGGATGCCGACCATCGTCAGTACAACACCCTTGGTCGGACTTTCGCCTACCAACCAGCCGATGGAGGTCATTGCAACCAACAACAGGGAGGTCATTTCGGCAGGGCCGAACTTCAAGCCCAGGTCGGCCAGGAGCGGACCCATGAAGGTAAGAATGAGCATCCCGATCAAGCCACCGATGAAGGAGGATGAGTTCGCAGTAAACAGGGCTTGACCAGGACGGTTTCGTTTGGTAGCCATCGGATATCCATCCAAGGCGGTCATGACTGCAGGAGAGTCGCCGGGGATGTTCAGCAGGATGGCGCTGAAGGAACCGCCGTACATGTTGGCATAATACAAGGAGCCGAGCATGATGATTGCGGTTGTGGGATTGAACTTATAGGTAAGCGGCAGGAGCAAGGCAACGCCGGCAAGCGATCCGATACCAGGCATGGCTCCTACGATCAAGCCAAGAATGGCACCGAGCAGGGTGACCAATACATTTTCCAAAGTCAGGACTACTGAAAAGCCCATGAACAACATCTGTAGATTTTCCATAGTTTGCCTCTCAGTATGCAATCAGGTTGTAGATGAAGCCCTTGGGGAAAGGGACCCCAAGCCACATCACAAACGCACCGATGACGATTGCCATAATGACGGCAAATCCAATCAGGGTGGCCTTCCAGCTGAATTTTTCAAACCAGCGCAGCCACAGCAACACAAAGATTGCCAAGCTTGGCAGCATCCCGATTACAAGCGTTGAGAGCATGATGGCTATCACGCCGAGGGCGGGATACCAGTTTGCGATTGGAAATCCAGGGCTCTCCTCTTTCAGCGAGCCTATAAAGGCAAGAATACTCAGACCCAGCAGCAAAAACCCGATGATGGTGGGGAAAAAGCCAGGGAGAGGGCCTCTCACCTCATGCATGAATCCATACTTGGTAATTCCGAGATAGATGAAAACAATAGCAATAATTGCAGTCACCACCGGAATCACCATCTTGCTTGAAATCTTTTTGGTCAGCATATGTACGATACTCCTCATGCCTGCTTCTGCAGGTGAATTGCCATGCGGGAAGCCATCTTGACTGCATTCTCGAATGCACTGGTCTTCACGATGCCCTTCCCTGCTATATCATAGGCCGTACCATGGGCACACGTCACTATCGGGGCAGGAAGTCCTCCTGCTATGGTGATACCTTCATCAAAACCTCGAAGCTTCAGGGCGATCTGTCCCTGGTCGTGATACATCGTCACCACTCCGTCGAACTCTCCACGGAATGCCTTAATGAAGGTGATGTCACTTGGATAGGGACCGGAAGCATCAATACCCATCTCTTTTGCCTTGGTAATTGCGGGTTCAATGACATCAATCTCCTCACGACCGCACAAGCCGTGTTCACCGGCATGAGGGTTGAGGGCTGCAAGTGCAAGGCGGGGCTTTGCGATACCGCTGTTCTTCAGAGAGGCATTTGCCAGTCTTACTGCACGGAGGATTCTATCAACGGTAAGGTTCTTGCTCACTTCAGCTATAGGGATGTGGCTGGTGGTCCTGGTGGTCCAAAGGTCACCGAGTACGTTGATCTCTCCAAAGGGTTCGGTGTGATTGAAAAGCTGAGCAAGATAGTGATGCTCGCTTTCCAGCTCACATCCAGCTTCCTTCATGCCTGCCTTGTTGAAAGGTCCGAAACAGAAGCCTTCGATTTTTTTTGCCTTGTACAGTTCAACACCCAGTTTCAATCCATCGAGGTTGGCTTTGCCAGCTTCAATAGTCAGTTTTCCGAAAGGCACGTTGACAGGGTCCTGATCCTTTCGATCGAGAACGGCCAAGTCGGCATTCCAGTCGATTTGATCGATATCGGTAACTATCTGCAAGGGTACGGAGGAGCCTACGATGCCGAAGGCACGCTGGAGAATGCGTACGTCTCCAATGATGACAGGTCTGCAATAGGCGGCAAAGAAATTCTGCACTGCAAGCTTTGCAATGATTTCAGGTCCTACTCCAGCACCGTCGCCGATTAACATACCCAACACAGGTTTATTGTTCATGAAAAACTCCCTTTCTATACTACAGAGGCACAAACAGAGTGAGCCCGCTGCAATTGATATAGCAACTTGCGTGCCAACTTTATTCTATTGTATACAATTTTGATTTTCTTACGTTTTTGTATACAAGTATCTCGTGATTGAAGAACCAAATACGAGACTGTAGGTATGGATTTTACACAAAACTGAATGGGTGCTCAGTGGATGTTGCAATGTTTCATAAATATGTTTCATGTTCCATTTGAAACGATTTTGAAACATATACAGAGCAGTGTACAGTCGAATCCTACTGTTCGAATGCTGCAAATTTGCGCCACAAGGTCGTCCTGCTCAGACCCATCTGCCTGGCAAACTGCTCCCTGCTCAAACCGCTGGCAAGAAATTGCTGAAACAACTGCTCATCCGACACTTTGGGCTTGCGCCGAGGCTGTTTGACAGGCTCATCGTGCATCTGCAGACTTGTCGACCCAATATCAAGCAGATCTATCTCCTTGACGGTGACAACTTCAGCCGTATTGAGGATGGCAAGCCGCTCTGCAGCATTTCTGAGCTCCCGGATGTTCCCAGGCCAAGGAAAGACCTTGAGAGCAGTTATCGCCTGTTCAGTAAGCAGCGGCTCCTGAAGAGAATGCCTTCTGCAGTACTGCTGGACAAAATGCTTGAACAGGATGCCGATATCCTCCTGCCTCTCACGCAGGGGCGTCAACTGCAGACTCAGAAGGCTGATCCGATAGAAGAGGTCCAAGCGGAACGTTCCCTCCCTCACTTTTTGAGTGATGGTACTGTTTGCCGCACTGATGATCCGCACATCCACAGGGATGACCATGTCGGCCCCGATCTTCCGGACCTCGCGTTCCTGCAGGACCCTGAGAAGCTTTGCCTGCACGACAATCGGCATCTCGGCGATTTCATCGAGGAAGAGCGTCCCCTTGTGGGCAAGCTCGAACAAGCCTGGCTTGCCTCCCTTTGCAGCACCGGTGAAGGCTCCGTCGGTGTACCCGAAGAGCTCGCTCTCCAACAGTTGTTCCGGCAATGCTGCACAATTGACGGCAACAAAAGGCTCCTTGGCCCGAGGCGATGCATTGTGAATGCTTTGGGCGAAGAGTTCCTTACCGGTTCCTGTCTCACCGAGAAGCAAAACAGTTCCGGGAACCTGGCTGAAACGCTTTGCCTTTTCCACGAGAGCCAGCATATGGGAGTTCTGGGTGACGATGTCAGAGAAACTATAACGGGCTACCAGACCCTTTCGGTTCAGCTCGGTTCGAATCTTGTGTTCGGTCCGCCTGATGGCCTCTGCATTCTGGAACGTATACAAAAAGCCAGCCTTCTTGTCGTCCATGCTGATCGGCTGCTGGGTTACCAGGCACTGCTGACCGTTGATGGTTACCAGCTCTTCCTTTTGATTTCCGGAAGTGAACGCTTCTGCCCACCTGCTGGAAAAATACACATCCTCCACCGGTAGACCTTCCAACGGACTCTTGGCGAACAAGGTCTCGGCTTGTCGGTTCCCTGCGATGATCTGCCCGTTGCTGTTGATAGCAAGCAAGGCATAGGTTGCATTATTGAGCAGGGTTCCAAGCAGGTTCCCCCTGGTCTGGGCGCGGTCGAGGGAACGAGCAGCACCGACTGCCTCGTTCACTGCATGCACCACCGCTTGGTAGCCGGTCTTGACATGAATGAAAGAGAGGTTGCGCTCCTCGCAGATCCTGCACATGGTCAGGCCGCCGACGAATACCGTACATCCAAGTTTCTGCAAGGTTGTGACACCTTCAATGACATCATTCTGGTCGGTGACTTGGAATACAGAGACATCGAGGCCAAGCAAGGTTGACAGCTCATCCTGCTCGCATAGCTGTTCATTGGTGATCAGGCCGATACAACCGCTGGGCGAGACGGTTTTTGCCTGGGCAAGGGCGGAGAGCAAATCGGCATTGCTCCAGTTGATGGGAACTACGTGCACCGAAGGCTTCTGCAAGGCGATGGCCGACGCTGTAATTCCCCGGGCCACGATGATGTCGGCATTCAGTGGTTCTATGACCTGGGGATCGGTCCCGAATATATGCGTAGTGCTGACTGACAGGTCTTGGAGATCGAAGGTATGAATGACCTCTTCGAAAGCCTGCTGCAATTCAAGATAGGGTACAACGATCAGAATTTTTATCACTGCGACTCTCCGCCTGTCAGTGTAGCATGGACCGCCTCTCTTTACAAAGCTCGGTCCATCTTGGTATTGTCGGCTATGACTTTTACAACCATCCTGCAATACCTGCTTCTGGCTCTTTTGGCTGTAGTGACGCTGTTCAACTTCTATTCATTGACCGTCGGCAAAAAGAAGAGAAACCAGGCAAAAATCAATTACCAACAGACTTTGAGCGCCCTCGAGAGGAAAGCCTTCGAACTGATGAAGCAGAAGAACCTGAAGTTCGATGTAAAACAGGGGTATATAAACGACCTCAATGACGGGATCCTGCTTACCTTCGACACCACGCATAAAACCGTTGCCGTGGTGCTCAAGGATGCCGAATACCTGTTCGGATATGATGAGTTCATCTCCTGTACCCAACACTACGAGACATTGGAGAACAACAAAATCACCAACATCACCGTAGAGATTGAGACGAAGGACAGCATCATCAGCCTGCTCTTCGGGTCAAAAGCATGGAAGCCAAACTCCTACCTGGGAAAATTCCTGATCTCGGATTCCCGGGAGTTCTGCACCCTTCTGGAGCGCTATTGCTTGGAGAAGGATCCTAGTTCGCCTTCGGCTGATCAATGATGTGCACGTCAAGCTGATTGAAGGGAACGGAAACGCCGGCTTCGGTCAACTTACCCAAGATCTCACCATTGAATCTCCAGTACACCTTCCAATAGTCGGCAGGCTTTGTCCAAGGGCGGACGACAAAGTCGACTGAGGAAGCATTGAGCTTATTCACTTCAACCACCGGAGCTGGCTCCGGAAGAATCTCTGAATAGCTGTTGAGCATCTTCCAGACCACATCACGCACCACCTGCAAATCGGTACCATACGCAACGCTGACCGAAAGCTCCACTCTTCTACGCTCGATATTCGAATAGTTGACGATGGGATTGCTCCACACCAGCTTGTTGGACATGGTGATCTTCTTGTTGTCGGGAGTTGAGAGGATGACACATATCATATCCATATCAGTGACAGTCCCGCTGAATGCTCCGGCCTCAATGTAGTCCCCGATCCTGAACGGGGCGTTGATGACGATCATAACGCCGCTGAGCAGATTGCCGATGGTCTCCTGGAAGGCGAAACCGAGAATGACACCGGTGATTCCCAGACCGGCAAGGACCGGTCCCATGTCCAGCCCCATGTGTTGCAGAAAGGCTACGATCAGGAAAATCCACCCAACAATATTTACCAGCTGCAGAATGAAGCGAGCCATCAAGTCATTGATTTTCTTTGCCCGGGCAAGCGAGCGCTTCAGAATCCGGCTCAACCATACGATGAGGAGCTTTCCGACCAGGACCATGAGCAGGCCGGTGCCCAAGGTAATCAGAAACGATACAGGCCCAAGTTGGGTCCAACCGTCGATCTTATGCATGAGCTGTCCAAAGAACGAATCAGAAACAGCCGCCTCACTGCTTAATGCCATGATTGCTGAAAGCATATATACATCCTTTTTGAGAATAGATACTAAAAACGTACCATCAGAGCACAAAAAAGGCAAGGCAAAGAAGTTCTCCTTGCCCTGCCTTGTCAATAACTGAAAACTTGGGTTACTTGCTCAAGAGACTGTGCAGCTTCTTGGTGAAGGCAACAGGGTCCTTGGGCATCACGCCCTCTGCAAGCAGCGCCTGGTCGAGCAGTACCGAGCACAGGTCCTCGATGTACTGTGTATCATCGCTTGCATCAATCTTCATGATCATGGGATCATCGACGTTGATTTCCAGGATGGGTTTCACATCCTCGAAGTCACCTTGGCCCATGCTCTTGAGAATCTGTTGCATCTGTACCGACGGGTCGTTCTCATCGACAACCACCACGGCAGGAGACTCAACGAGGCGCGAGGAGACTACTACGTCCTTGACCTTGTCACCGAGAGCCTTCTTGATCTTCTTGACCAGACTCTTTGCTTCCTTGGTCTTCTCGGTATCCTTCTCCTCTTTCAGGTCGTCCACCGCACCGCTCTTGTTGATGGCCTTCAACGGCATTTCCTTGTAGGTTCCGATCGAGCCTACAACAATATCGTCGATGTCATCACTCATGATCAGAACCTCGAAGCCTTTCTTTCGATAGGACTCAAGCAAGGGGCTTGCCTTCAGGGTCGACTCCTTTCCTCCGGCGATGTAGTAGATCGACTTCTGGTCGGCGGGCATCCGCTCCTTGTAGGAAGCAAGGCTGACATAACCGTCCTGAGAGGAAGACTTGAAGCGAACCAGCTCAAGCAGAGCATCTCGGTTTGCATAGTCAGAGTAGAGCCCTTCCTTGAGCGGTCTGTTGAACTGCTCGATGAACTTGGTGTAGAGCTCGGGGTTCTGCTCGCTGATCTTCTGGAACTCACCCAAGAGTTTCTTGACCGAGGCGTTGCGAATGGCGCTCATGACCCTATTCTGCTGAAGAATTTCGCGGCTTACGTTCAGAGGCAGGTCCTCACTGTCGATGACGCCCCGGACGAAACGCAGATAGGTGGGAAGCAACTCTTTGTCGTCGTCGGTGATGTACACCCTCTTCACATAGAGCTTCACACCCGGCCGATAATCGGCATGATAGAGATCGAACGGTGCCTTGGAGGGGATGAAGAACAGGGTTGTATACTCGGTGGCCCCTTCAGCACGCGTATGGACATAGAAAAGGGGATCTTCGCTGTCGTAGCTCGACTGCTTGTAGAACTCCTTGTACTGTTCATCGGTGAGTTCGCTCTTGCTGCGTCTCCACAAGGCCGAGGAGCTGTTGATCTGCTCCACCTTGTGCTCGACCTTCTTAACGGCGTTCCCTTCCTTGTCCTTCTTCTTGTCATCATAGGTTGTCTGGTCGTAGGAGAGGAAGATCGGATAGGCGATGTGGTCGCTGTACTTCTTCACCAGCTGCTCGATCTGCCAGCGGTTGGCATACTCATTGCCTTCCTCGTTCAGATGGAGGGTGATCGTGGTGCCATGGCCGTCGCGGACAGCCTCTTCCAAGGTGTAGCTGCCCTTTCCGGTGCTGCTCCACTTCCATGCCTGCTCTTCACCAGCCTTGAGGCTGATCACTTCAACCTTGTCGGCCACCATGAATGCGCTGTAGAAACCTACACCGAACTGGCCGATCAGGTTGCTGTCCTTCTTCTGTTCCTCGGTCAAGGAAGCAAGAAACTTTTTGGTTCCGCTTGAGGCGATGGTTCCCAGGTTGTCACTCAGGTCGTCATGGCTCATTCCAAGACCGTTGTCGCTGATGGTCAGAATCCGCTTGTCGCCCTCTTCTGTGAAGGAGATGTCGATTCGCGGATCGAAGGAGAGACCTTTGAGTTTTTCATCGGTCAGGTTGAGATACTTAAGTTTGTCCAATGCATCGGACGAGTTGGACACCAACTCGCGAAGGAAAATTTCCTTGTGTGAGTAGAGCGAGTGGATGATGAGCTGAAGCAGCTCTGATACTTCAGTCTTGAACTTCTTTTGTTCCATCGTAGTTTCATACCTCCAAAAGGATATACGCAAACATACTGATTTTTCACGCCGTCGGCAATTGTTCCTTAACAAAAATCACAAGGTGGGCTATGCTCAATGCATGAAGTTTTCACAGCCCAGTAGCGCCCGAACGATCAATCGGCTGCGCGTGTTGAATTTGCTCGCCCAACAAGGGGAGATCAGCCGAGCCGATATTGCCAGATTGTTGGATTTGAACAAGCCCTCCACCAGTGAAATCGTGGAACAACTGCTTGCAGAGGGCCTTGTCGAGGAACAGGGCAAGGTGACCACCAGCAACGGCAGGAGACCCACTGCCCTCTCGCTGAGATCCGATGCCCGCTTGGTGCTGGGAGTCGATGTAGGAAGTCGAACCACCACATTTCTGCTTGCCGACCTGCAGGGGAAAATCCTGCGGTTCGAGCGTCTGCCCACCCCGCTGCAACCGCAGCCCAAGGAGTGGGGGGAGACCATCATCAGGACCTGCATGAAGCTGACCAAGTTCGCCACCACTACGATCGCCGGTATCGCCATCTCCACCTCAGGAAGCCTGAGTCCCGACGGACAGTCGATTCTCTCTCACGAGTACTGGTCTTGGGAGGATATTCCCTTGGCAAAGGCTGTTGCCGTCCACACCAAGCTTCCCACCCTGCTTGTCCACCATGTCCAGGCGATGGTTGAGGCCGAGCGTTGGTTCGGAGGCGAGCAGTCCAAGAACTTCCTTTACATCAACTGGGGTGAACACATTGCATCGGCTTTTTATACCGGCCATTCGATTATTGCCGAGCGAAGTAGATTCGGCCACCTTCCCATCGCCCCTACCGGCTTGTGCCGTTGCGGGGGTATCGGGTGCCTGGAGACGGTGAGTGCCGGGTGGGCCCTCAGCGAGAAGCATCAAGGACTTTCAGTCAAGCAGCTTGCACAGGGCAATTCCAAGGAAGCACAGCAATCGCTTCAGGGCGCCTGTCAGGCCATGGGCATGTCCCTTATTGCTGCAAGTGTCGTAACCGGGGCACAAAAGATTATTCTCGGCGGTGGTATTGCCAATCTGGACGACCGTTACCTGGAAATGGTTGCTACGTTCTATCGCGAGCATGCCCACCACGAACTTGCTTCGATTCCTATCTGCCGGTCTGCACTGAAGGACCAGAGTTCTGTTCTGGGAAGCATAGCTGTAGCACTCGATCGATGGGTGTTTCAACGGCGGATGCTGGAAACGATGCAGGACCTGGACAGTAAAAAACCGCTACTCGAAACCGAGTAGCGGCAACCTCCTTGAGAACCCCAGGACTCCTCTCCTAAGGTACGCGTCCACCCGCTGGATACTTCGGACTGGACTCGAGCAACGACACTCATGATTATTGCACGCTTTCGACCGGCTGTAAAACGATAATTTTACAATTCTGCTACTATTTTTCAAATCCCTTGTTTTATTAGCCCGATGGTGCGAAAAAGAGCAAATAAAACAGAATTAACTGCCTTCAGTATAATTAATCATGAAGGAACCTGCATACGTTCCTGCAGAGAACACATCTTCCGCACGCTTGCGAAGCTTGACGGTGAGTTTTCCGATGGGGACATCGTCCTGAGGTCCGGCAGGGAATGTGGTATGAAACGTATCGCCATTCTCTACAAAGGTAAGTAGATTCTCCGAAGTAAGCTCCAAGGAGGTTCGAAGACTATTTACGTCATCGAGGGAAAGATCGCCGATTTGAAAGATCAACTTACCGGCCTTCTGCTTGGCCAAGTGTGAGGAGTAGCGGAAATAGATGGATTGACTGACTTCCCACTCCTCAAGGTTCGGAAACACGAAGCTAAGCAGTGCATCCTCGCGAGTCAGCTCTTCTCCGGCTTCATTATAGATGCGTATCGCTAAATCCTTGGGCTTGATCTCCCCTACAAGATAGACGGTAGCTGCAGGAAACTTGGGCATCTCTTCCGCCCCGAGGGGGAGAAATGATACAATCAACAGTACTATGGCAAGGAGTTTTTTCATGTATATCTCCAATAAATCAAAACTAGCTATATCCTAGCAAGAGAATGTAAAACTTGATAGTGGGAGAGATAAGAAAAGCTGTGCAGTTGCCTGCACAGCCCTAACTCTCAACACAAGGAGAAAACGTTATACAGAGACAACTGCAATGGTTACTGTTGAAGTATATGCACCAGCCACTTCATTAGCTCCGGTAATATACTGTGCATCAGTCATTACAACCCCAAGATGATCATTCCCAGCAGCTTTTGCAGGCTTGATAACCACATTCACTGCCCCAGAAGATATTGCGGTTGTTTTGCTGAGGATGACATAGTATCCAGAAATAGGATCAGGAGATAAGCCACCAACAAGTACATCAGCAATCTTAATTTTTGCACCAGATACGGTATTATGAAGGAAATCACCTACTGTCATCCTAAACTCAAAATTATAGGTTGTTCCAATGTTGGTTCTGAACCCATACTGAAAAGCAGGATCCGTGGTGAATGCATCATTAATCGTCTTTGTGGCATCAAACTCAGCTGGAGTTACAGAGTCGATAAACCCGTGATACAAGTAATCACCAATATTAGCATTCAAGGTTGCAGTCACATTACCTGGCAATGTTCCAGGATATACAGCAGCAAACAACCCACCAACAGCAAGCAGTAGAACCAAAGCAAGTGCAATCAACTTTTTATTCATTCTCAACTCCTTTGGGAGGTAATCCTTTTATGGCACGATCCCTTTATACATGCATAGCCTACTACCGAGTCAGACTTATGTCAAGATTAGAGATATGATTTTTGATTATTTTCATAATAATTTTTTTAGAAATTTTTATTTCTTTTATTTATATATATTTATCATATATCCTACTTATTACACATGTTAGACAATCATCTAAATATATCTAGATTTTAATTACGATAATGACTTTTATTAAGAATAATATATGGTAGCAATACGGGTACTCCTGTCACAACTATGTATGTAAGTAATTGGATTTCCATAACAAAGAGGGTGCCTTTTCGGCACCCTGCTTCCCTAAACACATGAGTCTCTTAATTATTCGGGGTTATCCCGATTGAAACCGTTGATTCGTACGATCCTGAAGGAGCGTTTTGTACCTGGGTTTGATTGGCAAGGACGGTCAACGTATATGCATAGGTAGCCATACCCGAGGCATTGGGAGTGAACTCCACAAGGTTGTAGGTACCGCTGGTTGAGTCCACCGGAGCTTCGCTGGGAATCGCCGCTTCACTCTCCCGTACATAAATCTTGTCGATCCCAACCTGATAGGAGGTGGGGGCGTATTGCAGGTTGAACGGCGAAACCGTAGCCGTCACCTTCAGCGGAATGGATACGTTGGTCTGGATGGCATAGGTGAAGGAAGCTCCACTGGTATTGAATGCATCAGCCACTTCGGTTGAGGAGACAATGACCTGAGAGCCTTCGGTTGTCTTGAGAAATCCGTGTACCAGGTATTCGGGAACCCTGGTGGTAAGCGAAATGGTAACTTGTGCTGGATTTACTGGAGCTGCAAAGAGACTCAGCTGAAATATAAGCAGCAACGCAATAACTATATATCGTTTCATGAAGCTGTAGTTCCCTCCCGGAAAATTGTGCAAGAGTTTTCCCGTCATCTTCAGCTAGAACTATACTGCGAGAGAAAAACATATGTCAATACACAAGGTATTTATCTTACAAGGTTCATCAACAAAAAAGCTTTTAATTTTTTATTTCTCTACATTATATATTTTTATCATGCTTTTTGCTTATGACATCTTTTTCTTTTGCAATTGAAATAATATACAGCAGGTTCGCAATCCATATGCATTTTTATTTCCTGCACTTGAGGTGATTGTTCTGTCACAATGAAAGAAGTTTTTACTAATGTAACAAGTGAATTTAGTAATCCAGTAATCGGAATTGCAGAACAAACCACTACTTTATCAACAATTATAGACATTCAGTAAAATAAATTCTTTTCCCAAACTTATAACATATACCACTGTTATACGATTGCTTTTCAAGATAAAATAGCGTATATAATAGGTTGTAGGATGTATACAGTTGCAACTACAGACGTCAAACGGTATCACCAAGGAAGTAGACAAGATGAGCGGAAACAACATTACAGGATCTGAGACAAAATCGACCGTAATTGCAAACAAACTCGAGGAGGAAATCCTCGCTAAGAAATATAAGGCCGGGGAGACGCTGCCAAGCCAGCACGACCTGGCAGCCCAGTTCTTCGCATCAAGCAGGAGCGTACGCGAGGCTTTCAAGAATCTGGAGGCAAAGGGGCTTATCAGCGTAAAGCAGGGCAAGAAAGCCATCGTCAAGAGCAACAGCCTCGACCAGTTTGTGGAGTCGCTCTCAGCATCCATGATCAGCAAGCAGGCTCCGGACAAGAAGCTGCTTACCGATTTGATGCAGGTACGAACGACCATCGAAGTATCTGCGGCAAGAGAGCTCTCCCGTGACCCCAACAGAATGCTGATCGTTCGCTCGCTCGACCGCGCCTGCACCAAAATGGAGCACCTGCTGCCCAGCCTCGAAACCGGCAAGGATGCAGAAGCAACCAAGCAGTTCAAGGCAACGGAGTTCGAATTTCATGCCGCTTTGATCAAGTCGAACGACAACATCATCCTCAGCAGCATCTATGAGAACCTCGCACCGCAGCTCTATGCTGCAATGGACAGGTTGCCGGAGACATACAACGAGCAGAAAAAGAAAGTAAACGAGTACCGCTATTTGGTGGAAGCATTGGTAAACGGGCAGACCGACCTTGCGGTAGCCCTCACACTGGTGAACCTCACCAATATCAGGGATAAGTTCGAGACCCTCGACCTGTAAAAAAGTCCTTTCTTGTATGAACGCTGCTGCATATTCGGGCAGCGTTTTTTTGTGCCGGTTGGCACATTTTAGGTCATATGTAACAATTCGATAAGAGGTTAGTATGTATATAGCAATGATACATATTCACGGGCTTGTTCGTCAGTACAGCCGCCTTGGAGAACTTCGGACTGACCTTCATCGAGGCATCTGCAGTCGGTCTCCCCTTCGTTGGAACCAACAAAGGAAGGGTGCAGGACATCCAGAAGAATTGTGAAAGTGGAATCCTCGTCGACATAGGTGATCACAAACATGTGGAACAAACCATCCATGACCTGCTCACCGATGCAAATCTGTGGAACACATTGTCGCATAACGGAGTGGAACTGACCCGCACGGTCTACAATCGGGAGACCCATGCAGAGAGACACCTTCATGCCTTGAAGACCATCCAAACCGACAAGACGCCGCTGCCCACACTTGAAAAGCGGCTTGGTTCGATAAAGCACCTTGTGGTCTGTGACATCGACAACACCCTTACCACCGATCAGATTTCGGCACAGAAACCCATTACGGCCCTCAAGGAGCATCACCAGCATCTGGGTTTTGCCGTTGCAGCCGGGAGGAACATCGATTCCGTCCTGTCCATTCTCAAGAAGTACGGTTATCCGAATCCGAATATCCTCATCACCTCCGTCGGCAGCGAAATCCATTATGGACAACAGGCAATGCCTGACAAGGGGTGGGCCCATTACATCAAGCGCGCTTGGAAACCAAAAGCAATCATGGCCACCTTGAAGGAATTCAAGGAGCTCGAATTGCAAACAGAGGAAGGTGCCCAATGCACCTACAAAGTCATCTACACTGTCAAAGCGGGTGTAGATACGGCACTACCGGTTAAAAACATCAAGGAAGCCTTGAGCCAAGGTTCAGACAAGCAGCATATCATCCTCTCGCATGACGCCTATCTGGATATCCTTCCCTATCGTGCCGGCAAGGGAAATGCAATTCTCTACCTGGCTTGGAGGTGGGGCATCGCCGAGACATGTTCACCAAGGGCCTTTCGTCGATCATTGCGGCAAACCACGAGAAGAACCTTGCCAAACTTCGAAGAACCAAATATCGGTTCTTCGCATCCAAGGCGGAAGCGGCAGGGGTGCTTGAAGGCCTTTCGCACTTCGGCGTAATTGAGTAATGCAGTCCATGCGAGTAAGGTTCTCCTGCTTGGGAGAACCTTATTTCTTGTATTATCTGGATGTACAAAGCAAGAAAGAAGTAGTTCAATCCTATGTCCGATGTTGGGGTTTGATTAATTAACTTATTACATGAATTACAACTGATGACATCAATTATTTTTTTGATATCCAAGTATTGCATATAGTTAGAAACTATACTATAGTTGGCGTGTAAGCAAACATAGAACGTATGACATGGTTAGGTCTTACATTGCTTCGCTCAACAAGGAAGAAGAAATGGACTACATTTCACAAACAAAATCAGCAAGAATTGCTTCGTCCTTGGAAGAGATGATCTTGGACAACCGTCTTAAAAGTGGATCATTCCTTCCATCACAGCAAGTCCTTGCCGATCAATTCAATACATCGAGCCGCCCCATCCGGGAAGCATTGAAGCTTCTCGAAGCCAAGGGGTTGGTTATTATTTCACAAGGAAGAAGGGCCCAGGTCAGGAGCAACAATCTCGACCAATATGTCGAGTCCATCTCCACCACCATCGTAAACAGCAAGATCAGCCAGGCAAAACTGATGCGAAACCTCATGCAGGTGCGTATCACCGTCGCCACGAGTGCCGCCAGGGGCTTCAGCCGCTTGGAGAACCGTGACGAGTACCTTGCCCAGCTTTGGAATTCCAGCAACCGTATGGAAGCCTCCGTTCCCCATATCTTCCAAAAGGATGCCAAGGCTCATGCCGAATATCTGAAGGCGGAAGCCGATTTTCACAGAACCTTGGTATTTGCAAACGGCAACCAGATTCTCTCCTGCATTTATGACAATCTATCACCGCTTCTGGATACGGCGATGAACTCAATCAAGTTCACCCCTGTCCAGATGGAAAAACGTTCCAAGGACTACTCGTATCTGTGTGAAGCGCTGCAGAACGGACAGACCGACCTTGCAGTCGCCCTGGTGCTGGTCACCCTCACCACCTTGGAAACCAAGGTGATGGACCACTATCCGGATGAAAGCATGGCGATGATCTCATACGCCTGATCATCCTGCTTTAGCAAGAATCCTCTCGCGTGGTATAGTCACGTGGGAGGATTTTTTTATGGACGATTGCATCATGCAACTCGAGCATGCAACAGTGCGCCGCTCAGGCGTACCGATTCTTGACGATGTCTCTTTTCAGGTAAGGCGCAACGAACATGTTGCGATCATCGGCCCCAATGGAGCCGGCAAGAGCACCTTGGTGCAGCTGCTCAGTGAAGAGATTCATCCACTCTACTCCCCCCGAACCAAACGAATCCTCTTTGGTAAAGCCAAGTGGGAGGTCTTGAGTCTCAGAGCCCACCTGGGCATCGTTTCCCAATCGCTGCAATACCTGTGCAATTCCAGTTATAAGGGATGGGAGATTGTCATCTCCGGGTTCTTCAGCTCCATCGGACTCGATTTCCACCACCACTGCAGCGAACAACAAATGCAGAAAATGGAGGAGACCATGCACCGGTACGACGCCTGGCACCTTCGCGACAAGCAGATGAACCGCATGTCCAGCGGAGAGGCTCGAAGAATCCTTTTGGCACGGGCTAATGTGCACGATCCCCAAGTGATGCTGCTCGACGAGGCTGTTTCCAATCTCGACTTCCCAAGCCGCTTCCAGTACCGCTCGACACTCGAACAGCTGGACAGGGAAGGAAAAACCATAATCCTGGCCACCCATGAACTGAGTGAAATCATTCCGGCCATAGACCGCATTGTGGTTATGCAGCATGGCCGTATCGTTGCCGACGGGCCGAAACAGGAGATTCTCAACGAACAGTTGCTGTCCGAAGTCTATCAAACAAAGGTGTTCATTGATGAACGGGAAGGCTTGTACAGCGCCTGGTGCTGATGCATTTTTCCCACGAACCACCCTTTGTGTAGTATTATTGAAGCAAGAACAAAACAAGCGAGGTCACCACATGAAGCGTTGTTCCATCATCATTCACAGCGTAAGCGGCAACTGCTACATCATTGGCTCCTACCTTAAGGAACTGATGTCCGCACGAAATGTCGATGCCAGGCTGTATCGGGTTGAAGACCCTGATTTGCACATCTGGGCAAACACCCAAGAGACGACCAATGATTTCTATGAAGATATTCTAGCTCTGCCAATCGTCAGCACCTCGACGCTCCTTAAGAGCGACATGGTGATTCTAGGCAGTCCCACCCGGTTTGGAAACATCTCGGCTGAGATGAAGACATTCCTCGACACGACCCTGCCCCTGAGCAAGGACAAGAGCCTGGAAACCAAGTTCTTCGCCTGTTTCACCAGCTGCTCGAACTCCACCTGCGAAGGTGCCCATACCTTGACGGCCATGATCTATTGGGCCCAGTCGATGGGTATGCTGCACATTCCGTTCGGGGTTCACGACGAGCTGGACTTCTGCGACCAGCCGGTGGGCGGCATCGTACACCTTGCCGGCAAGGAAGGCGCCATCCGGCCCAGCGACAGGATGGGCAAGGAAATGGAGGTCTACGCCGATCTCCTAAGCGCATATATACAAGAGTAGGAAGAGAGTGCCGGGGGAAGTGCAGAACGCGCTTCCCCTACTTCTTTGAGAAGAAATACTTGATCCGGTTCAACCAACGCTCGGCACGTCCTCTTCCATAGCGCATCTTGTAGTCGGACGTGGCGCTTTCAATGCTCACTTCCTGACTGCCGCTCATGTGCTTGAGATTATCCCAATGCCTGACGATCCACATGTAGAGGTCGGCTTCGGTATTGCCGGGGAAGGAAGCAAGCAGCTTTTCCCTGCGTACCTCTTCAATAATCGGCTGATATACGTTCTCATACCACGATACCGCCCCCGCTTCAAAACTCAGCACTTCACTCTTTCCTTCATTCAGATAGTACTTATGCACCAGAATATGATTGACCATCTCCGGGTAGGAACCCGGGGAAGTGAACTCAATTTGGTCCATGGGCAGATAAGAAGGATTGTATTGCTCCAGAAAGCGCTTGCGTTCATAGTCGATCACACGCTTTCTCAGCTGTTTCATCGTAAGGCCCGCCTCAAGCGGAATCTGGCTGTCCAGCTCAACGACCTCGGCATCGATGAACTCAACACCCTGGGTCTTGGCCACTGAAACCCGATGGTTCCCGTCCCGAACGAAATACCACTGCCCAAGCTTGTACACAGAAATGGGGGGAAGGTTCACATATTCCTTGACCGCCCTGTCGATGCTCCGCCAGCGGGCTCTGAGCAACTCCTTCTTCGGATAGAAGGCCAGTGAAAAGTCCTGGTACCGCCCTTCACTTCCGATTATCTGCTTGACGGGAATGGTTCGCATTCCCAGATATGTCTCGTTTCGAGGTTTAATCAACTCGGTAACTGCATAAAAACTTAATAAATCAGAGTTCTTCCATGCCAGACCGCTGAGCAAGGACTGGATTCGCCCGCGGCTGCGGGCTTTCTCAAAGTCCTCATTCGTCTGGGAAAGCAAATCAGTCCCTATTCTTCCCATGCTTGCTCCCTCTCCCCAATTTCTGGTCCTGCAGTATATAACTTTGGAAGATATTAATCACCTGTGTTTGTTTGTATACATGGTGACGGTTTGCATTCATATCGTGCAAATGGATGTGTCCATGCAGAAGGTACCTGGGCTTGAACCACTGCATGAAGGTCAGGAATGTAGAAAAACCCTGATGACAACGATCGGTGTCGTCACCGAGGCCCAACGGGGCCGCGTGGGTGACCAGAATGTCTACATACCGTCCATGAAACACTCTATTGAACAGAAGTCGGGGCGCCATCTTGAGCATTCTGAAAAACATTTCCTGCTCGGTGAATTGATGCTTGCCCTTGTTGTAGCGCATCGAACCGCCCAGGCCGGCAACGATGAGGTCCTGCTTGCGGTAGTAGAGCACCTTTCCGTCGACGTAGTCTCCACCGAAGCTGGGCAACACCTGCATTTTACCGTCGGTGTATCCGTATTGCATGATCGGCTGGGCATTCGAGGTGAATTGATGAAGGAACTCAAGGTTATGATTACCAAACACAAAGAAAAGCGGTTTGTTCAGGCTGGAGATGATGAACTCATAGTACTTGAGCGGAAGATCGCCCGCTGCAATGACGACATCGACGTCTGCATACCGTGAAGCTATGTTTTTGGAGTAGACCAATGGATCGGTTTCGTCGGCAATACACAAAATTTTCATGCATCACCCCGCTAAGTATCCAGCATCGATGGTGATCACCTGTGCTGTCATGGCCGTACATCGGCTCAAGAACTGAACCGCCAAGGACACCTGGTCGGCATCGACCAGACAGCCCAACAATGCACGCTGTTCATAAAGCTTTCTCAACGGATTGGTCTCATCAAGATAGGGTGCCTTGAGCAGGCCGGGAGCGACAGCGTTCACCCTGACAAGGGGGGCGAGCTCACGAGCCAGGCTCATGGTGTATGAGACCACCGCTCCTTTGGATGCATCGTAATGGACGGTTCCTCCGAAGCCCGGATGAAACGCATTGATGCTGGCAACATTGATGATCGAGCCCTTGGAGGCCTGAAGAAAGGGAATCAAAGATTTGGTCAGACGCATGAGGCCTGTTACATTGATATCGAAGATCCGTTGGATCTCCTCGGTCTGGAGTTCCTGCACCTCAAAGACAGAGAACACTCCGCTGTTGTTGACCAGGACATCCAGGCTCTGGATCTGGCTTGCAACTGCGTCGATGCTTGCTTGGTCTGTGACATCGAGCCGGACAGGGACCAGGGAGGGACCCAAGTGCCGTACAAGCTCCTGTGCCTTCTGTTCACCGCTGGAGTACCCGCAGTACACGATTGCGCCCTCTGCAATGAACAGGCTGCAGATGGCTTTCCCCAGGGTGCTGGTACCTCCACTGACCAGGACGTGCTTCATCACTCCTCCTTGCTCAGAAACTCCTCGATGCTGCTGCAGGATGGATACTGCAAAAGCAAAGCTCGACTACCCTGCCTGTAGGCTTGACCATCGTAGGGGGGAACCATGGTGGTAGCACATAAGGTCCATCCATCCTCCTGTACAGGCTTTGTTCCCTGCCAACATCCCCCTTCGACGGTACTAACCGGGTCATAGCCATCACTGGCCTTCCCCAGAATCTTCACGGTGTGACTGCCATCGGGTTGGAGCACCAACTGCCGGGCTTCACAGCCTTCAAGAAAGTACCAGACTTCTGCGGTAGGCAGAAAATGGAGGGAAGAAAAGCTTTGGCTGGTCATCAGATAGTATATGGTGCTGCCCAAAGCCGCACCATTTTCGCTAAACGTATACAAGCGGCGAAAGTATCCGCCTTCGCCTTGAAGCGGCTGCAGTTGCAGTGACTGAATCAAATACTCTATCTCTCTCTTCATACCGGCCATTGTTTGGTAACGTTGCGGACCAGAAGGGTAAAAGCTTCCTTCACCCGATCGCCCGTCTCCATCACTTCGGCATGGTTCAGCGGTTGGTCGAGAATTCCAGCTGCCATGTTGGTGATGCAGCTGATTCCCAGTACCTTCATCCGCATATGGCTGGCAGCCAAGGCTTCGGGCACGGTGGACATGCCTACCGCATCCGAACCGAGGATGCGGGCCGCTCGGACCTCGGCCGGGGTCTCATAGGAGGGACCGGCAAAGAACATATACACACCTTCTTGGAGGGTTATGCCCAACCGTTTCGCTTCCTCACGGGCCAGAGCAGAGAGCTTCTTGTCGTAGGCATTGGTCATATCGAAGAAGCGTTCGCCCAAGCTGTCGTAGTTCGGACCGCGCATGGGGCTGTCTGCAATGAGCTTGATATGGTCCACGATCAACATCAAGTCACCGGGTTTGTAGGAGGTGTTCACTCCACCGGCGGCATTGGTTACCAACAGGTTGTTGATCCCCAAGGCGTGCATGACCTGAATCGGGAACACCACTTGATCCATCCCATAGCCTTCGTAGTAGTGGAAACGGCCCTGCATGCACATGACCCGCTTGCCTTCCAGCGTACCCACTACCAGCTTTCCCTTGTGGCCGAAGACCGTGGAGACGGGGAAATAGGGAATATCCTTGTAGGAAATTGCAACAGCATCCTGCAGCTCATCAGCCAAGCCACCCAAGCCGCTGCCCAGGACCATGCCGATATGTACCGGATCGCTGCCGATCCGGGATGTGATATACATTGCAGCTTCCTGCATTTTATCCATGAGTTTGTCCATTCATTCCTCCAATTCGAAATTCTTAGAAAGGTTCTCCCGATGCCTTCGGGGCAGCGGAATTCTTCGAAAAGAGCACCAAGGCAAGCAAGGTCGCCACATACGGGAAAACCTTGAAGAAGACAGGAGGTACGACCGCCAGCGATGGAATGACCTGGCTGACGTTCGCAATGGTGGTTGCGATGCCGAAGAAGAACGTAGCTCCCAAAATCCCAAGCGGCTTCCACTGTCCGAAAATCAAGGCGGCAATGGAGAGGAAGCCAAGACCGGCAACCGTTCCATTGAACTCCCCGGAGTAGGTGATCAGGATGACCGAGCCACCCAAACCAGCCAAGGCTCCACTCATTATGACACCGAAATAACGCATGTGATGCACATTGACACCAGCCGATGCTACGGCTGAAGGGTGCTCACCGCACGCCCTGAGTCTCAGACCGAAACTGGTTTTATACAGCAGGATCCAAGAAAGGCCCCAAATTGCAAGGCACAGCCAGGTAGTCCAATAGGATTGACTGAAAAACAGCGGACCGATGATGGGAATCTGAGAAAGGACGGGAATGTTCTTGCGAACGATACCCATGAGGATGCGTACGTTGCCGCTTCCGCTGATGGTTCTGGCCAAATACACCGTCAAAGCGGCAGCCAGCATGTTGATGGCCGTCCCGCTGATAACCTGGTCCGCCTTCAAGTTGATCGAGGCAAAGGCATGCAGAATGCTGAACACTGCTCCTGCTGCCACACCGACAAGAATGCCAACCGGAAGAGCTTGCACCCCCAACGTGGCTTCAGTCATTTTGATGGTGATTGCACTGGCAAAATACCCTACCAGCATCAAGCCTTCAAGACCGAGGTTGGTGACACCGCTGCGTTCACTGTACAAGCCTCCGAGGGAGGTCATCAGCATGGGAATCGTATAGGCAATGGCATAAGGGAAAATGCTGACCAAAGTGTTCCACATATTATTGACCCTCCTTCTTCTCTGCAGTCTCCGGTACTGCTGATTTTTCCTTCGCCTTGTTTCCTTGCCTCTTGAGCATCGCATCCCAGAAGCGCTTGAACAGCACGCTGGTTGCAGTGAAGTAGATGATGACGGCAATGATGGTATCGGCAATCTCGGGCGGCACGCTGGTCATGGCGTTCATAAACCCCTTGCCCGACTGCAGAATGCCAAAGAATAATGAACTGAACAACACCCCCAATGGAGTACTGGCTCCCAACAATGCAACTGCAATGCCATCAAAACCTTGGGAGGGCATAACGCCGATCTGCATGTTTCGTGAATACCCGGTATAGAAGGAAAGGCCCGCCAGCCCGGCCAAGCCGCCGGCGATCATCATGGAGATGACGACATTGCGATTCACCTTGATTCCCGCATACTCGGCACAGAAGCGGTTCGATCCGACAGCCTTCAGGCCGAAGCCCAAGGTGGTCTTATCCAGAATAAACTTGATGATGAGCACTGCGGCAATGGCAACAAAGAAGGCAAGGTTCATATACGAACCGTTGAACAGCTTGGTCAGCCAAGGGGCCCTCATGGACTGACTGACGGCGATGCTTGCACTCTCGGTCTCAAGCGAAGGCCCCTTCAGATAAGCAGGTATGAAATAGTAAATCGACCAGTAGGCGATCCAGTTCATCATGATTGTTGCCACTACTTCATGCACATTGAACTTTGCTTTTAAAAACCCCGGAATGATTCCCCACAAGGCTCCTCCAAGCAAAGCAGCTCCAATAAGCACCACCAGAAAGAGAGGACGCGGCAGAAAGACTTTATGCGCCACCAACGTTGCACACAGTCCTCCGATGAGCATCTGCCCGGAGGCCCCGATATTGAACAACCCTGTCTTGAATGCGAAGGCAACCGACAGCCCGACCAGCATCAAGGTGGTGGCTGTAGCCATGGTATTGCCGATGCGCTCGATATTCATCAAACCACCACGGAACAAATACCAGAATCCGGTAAACGGGTTGCTGCCGATCAAAGCCATCAGAATCGCTCCGGCAAGCAGTCCAAGAACCGTTGCACTTGCTGCGACGAGGAAGGCATTACTCTGTTTTTCTCGTTGTTTCATGGGTTTCATTGGGCACCTTCCTTTCGCTTCACGCCCGCCATCATGAGGCCGACTTCCTCCTCATTGGTCTCACTGGTCTTCACCACATCAATCAATTCGCCGCTGTTCATGACAGCAATCCGGTCGGAAAGATTGAAGATTTCATCCAGTTCAAAGGAAACCAGCAGGACTGCATGGCCTTTGTCCCGATGGGCTACAAGCTGAGAGTGTATGTATTCAATGGCTCCGACGTCCAGGCCGCGGGTGGGTTGTACCGCGATCAGAAGCTCGGGATCCCCTACGACTTCACGTCCGACAATAAGCTTTTGCTGGTTGCCTCCGGAAAGCTTTCCAGCAAGAGAGTAAATGCCTTCGCCGCTGCGCACATCGAACTGATCAATCACCTTCTGGGCGTACTCATGCAGGTATTCTGCATCGAGCAGGCCGTTCTTACTGAAGGGTCGGTGGTAGTATTCTTTGATGGCAACATTATTGAACAGCGAGGAGGCCATGACCAGTCCGCGCTTTTGCCGGTCCTCGGGAATATGCCCGATACCGATCTCATTGCGCTTTCTGATATCTGCATTGGTGATATCGTTGCCGTCCAAGGTAATGGTCCCCCCCTCAATGGGCCTCAATCCGGTGATTGCTTCGATCAATTCAGTCTGGCCGTTGCCGTCAACACCGGCGATGCCTACAATCTCACCTGCTTTCACCGAGAGGGAAATATCTTTTACTCCAACCAATTTCTTATTGTTCAAAACCTTGAGGTCATGCAGGTCCAAAATCACCCTGCCCACTTGTGCGGGTTTCTTGTCAACCTTGAAGTTGACAGGCCTGCCGACCATCATGGAAGCCATTTTGGAGGCACTGGTGGACTTCACATCGACCACCCCGATCAGCTGTCCGCGACGGATGATCGTACAGCGGTCAGCGACCGCCTTGATCTCATTGAGCTTGTGCGTTATGAGAATGACCGACTTGCCTTCAGCTACCAGATTGCGCATGATCTGCATCAGATCCTCGATCTCCTGGGGAGTGAGGACGGCCGTCGGTTCGTCGAATATGAGAATCTCGGCATCACGATAGAGCATTTTCAGGATCTCAACCCGCTGCTGCATTCCCACCGTGATATCCTCGATGATCATATCAGGATCAATATTCAGCCCGTACTTCTCGGAGAGGGCCTTGATCTTCTTGGAGGCACCCTTGCGGTCGAGGAAGAACTTTCCTTCCTTTCCAAGAATGATATTTTCCGTAACAGTGAAGTTGTGAACCAGCTGGAAGTGCTGGTGCACCATGCCGATGCCCAGATCATTGGCATCGTTGGGGCTATGGATATGAACTTCCTTTCCCCGAACCAATATTTTCCCCTTGTCTGCATGGTACAAACCAAAGAGGATGCTCATCAGGGTGGACTTTCCTGCCCCGTTCTCGCCTAAAATGGCGTGAATCTCCCCCTGCTCTACTTGCAAGGTGATATCATCGTTGGCGACGATACCGGGGAACTCCTTGCGAATGTTCAACATTTCAATGACATGACTCATCGGTGGACTCCCTATGAGGACACGCTTTGCGTGTGTTATATGCAATACCTTAGGTAGTACAGAAGGGCCACCGATAGATGGTGGCCCTTGATGATGGCATCAAGCAAGCGCTTACTTGAACAGTCCGTCGCCGACGGCGGCGACCTTGATTTCTCCGCTCTTCATCTTTGCATAGACCTTTGCAACTTCATCGGTCACGCTCTTGGTGAGGTTCGGATTCGTAACAGGAATACCAACACCGTCGTTGGTTGCGTCGAGATGCAGAATCTGTCCGGCAGGATAGGTTCCGTTCAGCTCGGCTTTAATCATGTCATACGAAGCACGGTCGAGGTACTTCATGGCGCTGGTGAGGATGATGGACTTGCCATTGGGCATTACGCCTTCAGGGTACTGGTCTACGTCAACACCGATGACCCACACGTTCTGGCCGCTGGAAGCACGGTTCTTTGCCTCGTTGATGACGCCGACACCGACGCCTCCGGCTGCTGCAAAGATTACGTCAACACCGCGGTCGTACATGGAAGCAGCAATCTGCTGGCCGGCACTTACGTTGTCAAAGCTGCCCTGGTACAGGTTGTTCTCCTGCTTCATGGCAATCTTGGTGCCGAAGTTTGCATTGGCGTACTTGACACCCTGCTGGAAGCCCCAGTTGAACTTCTGTACAGCGGGAATCTCCATACCACCGACGAAACCAAAGTCGCCTTCCTTGACCTGGAGGGCTGCAGCAAAACCGGCGAGGAAGCCGGATTCGTGTTCCGCCCAATAGACGGCGACAACGTTCTGCTCAATGCGGAAAACGGAGTAGTCGGCACTGTGCGGCTCGCCGTCGAGGATGACGAATTTTACCTTGGGATACTTGTCCTGGGCTTCAAAAATTGCAGTTTCAAACTTAAAGCCGGGAGTAATGATGAAATTGTAACCGGCATCGACGAGGTTGCCGATTTCCTTGAGGTAGTCAGCTTCGGTAGTTCCGGCGGGCTTGAGGTATTTGACGTCCAGACCGTAGTCTTTGCTCGCCCTCAGAATTCCTTCCCAGGTTCCCTGGTTAAAAGATTTGTCGTCAATCGTACCAGCATCGGTAACCATTCCGACGCGAAGATTGCTCTTTTTTGCTGCGCCCTCGGCAGAACCCTGGGCAAATGCCACGGTTCCGAGCAACAGGAAGATACAAAGTACTACAGTCAGTTTCTTCATTCCGTTCTCTCCTATTTTGTGTTTTTTCACAAAGAGTCTATGTAGCATCATTCTACAATCACCGTGTAGCCTTGTCAAACAAAGAAATACGGTCTCCTATAAGAGAAAATTGCACAAACCATTATGAAAACAATACTTATATCCGATTGAAGAGGAATGACATTGCCCTTGCGTTTACAACACTACAAACAGCATGAAAATGCTACAGTTTGTTCGTAAAAAAAAGCTCCCTGCCGGGAGCTTTCACAATGAGCCTCAGCGACTCTGCTCTGCCTCAAGACAGGCAAGGATGAAGGGGCCCACCCCCTTGAAATCATCCTCCACCACCGGTTCACAGATATAGTAGTGGAACGTACCATCGCGATAGGGATTTCCCCCCAAGCCTGCAACACTGCAGATGCCGCTAAGGTGCAGTTGACCTTCATCATCCTTTCTCAGATAGGTGGCCTTTATTCCCTCAAGAGCTTTCAAGGCTTGTGTACGGTACTGCTCCTTGGAACAGAGACCGATGCGAAGCGACTTGAGCAGACTGTAGGCGAACATGCCGGTACACGAGGTTTCCAGATAGTTGCCTTCCTGATCGGCCCTATCCACCACCTGATACCACATCCCGCTCTCATCCTGATACGCAAGCAACGCATCGAGCACTGACAGAAGAATCTTTGCCAGTTCTCCCCGCTTGTGGTGCTTGGAAGGCATGAAATCGAGAACATCCAGGATGGCCATGCAGTACCACCCAATCGCCCTTCCCCAGAAGTGGGGGGAAAGGCCTGTTTCAAGATCGGACCATCGTTGGCCCCGCGATTCATCAAAGGCATGGTAGAGCAATCCGGTCTTTTCATCACGCAGCGTCTGGTACACCTTGATAATCTGGTCGGCAATATCGTCGAAGCCTGTAGTGTCGCCGCTGACCTTGCAGAACTGGGCATTGAAAGGTCCCTGCATATAGACACCGTCCAGCCAAATCTGCCAAGGATAAATCTCCTTGTGCCAGAAAACACCGCCAAGCGTCCTGGGCTGGGTTGTCAACTGCTGCTTGAGCAGTTTGGCAGCGAGCAGAAAGCGGTCTTCCTTGGTTTGTTCATACAGGGCGAACAAATTCCTGCCTGCATTAATCTGGTCGAGATTGTATTCACCCAATCGGTACGTCGCAATCCGGCCATCACTGGCTACCATGGGATCATACATGGAATATGCCCAATCAAAGAAATCGTTCCTGCCGTATGCTTTTCCCACCAACAGGCAACTGTGTATCACCAAGCCATGTTCATAGTGCCAGCGCATCTGTGAAGGCTTGTACCGTGCAACCACACTTTCGGCCATTGCCAGTGAGAGGTGTTCACCCCAGTCCATCATGCGTATATTCCTATTGTCGAGGCTAAAACCGACCACCCCCTCCTTAAAGGAGGCGGCCGGAACCAATGTGCGTACCGCTCTTAGTTGAGCAGATTGTTCTCCTTGGCAAAGGCAACGCCCTTGTCATTCCAATCCTGTCCGCCGAGCTTCTTGAACTCGTCGAGCCACTTGTTCCAGTTGTCCTTGTTGAGAACGCGCTTACCGGTGATAAATTCACTCAGACCCTGCTCGTAGAAACGCTTGAGGTCGGCGTTGGGAATCGGAAGCGTATCCGAGCCAATGGCAGCGGTCCATTCCTTGGTCTGCATTTCTCGCATGACATCGAGAGCGGACATCGTCTTCTTGCTGGTCTCGGTGACGTACTTCGGATAGCGGGCATAGAGCTCGATGTCGCCGTTGTAGAACACCATGTTACGCAACTGAGTGACCGTCTGGCCGCCGGGGGCGCTGAAAGCAAGGTTTGCATCAGGAAGGTTGGCTGCCACAGGGACGCCGTTGGCATCCTTGGTATAGTTCACACCTTCGACACCCCAGCCGAGCAGATAGTAGCCTTCATCGGAAGCCATCCACTCCAAGAGCTCTGCAATCTTGTCCTTCTTGCCTTCCTTCTCAGCCTTTGCACTGATGGCATAGATGCGGAAGTTGGCAGTGTAAGGTCCGATGGAGGCATGACCCTTCGGGCCTTTAGGAGCATCGATGACAATCCATTGGCCATTGGGGAAATTCTTGTCAAACGGTGCATAGTTGGCCTGTGCAGCATAGGCAGCGTTCTGCTCGCGCATGATGCCGAAGCGACCCTGCTTCCAAGCAGCACGGAAGTCATCCTTCTTATAAGCAAGCCAGTTGGGATCGATGATGCCTTCATCGACCATCTGCTTCAGATAGGCCATGGCGTCATAGAATTCGGGCTTGAGAAGGTTCAAACCGGCACCAGAGGCAGTCATGTTCCACGTACCATCAACACCGAACGCACCGAAAATCGGCTCAAGGCGGCGCCCGGGCCAAGCTTCATAGTTGTTGATTTCCTGGAAGGCACCATAGCCGTAGGTGTCGTTCTTTCCGTTTCCATCCGGATCCTTGAAGGTAAAGGCACGCATGACTTCCAACAGTTCATCGGTGGTTGTGGGAACAGCAAGACCAAGTTTGTCTAGCCAATCCTTACGGACCAACAGTCCTTCATTCTTGATGATCGAACCCGGATCGGCCAGACCATAGGTCTTACCGTTGAATCGGGCATGGCTGCGGCTTACATCATCGTAGTGATTCTTGGTGCGGATCGGCATCTTTGCATACATGTCATCGACTGTGGCAATCAAGCCCTGGGGAACCAAGCGTGTAAGCACATCGCGGCGGACCATGAACAGGTCGGGAAGGTTATTGGCGGCAGCTGCAGCCTGTACCTTTACGTCCTGATCGCTTTCGTTGGAAGGAAGCGCAGTCAGCTTGAGATCAATATTCAGCTTATCCTTGATAATCTGAAAACCAACCCAATCAGCCGGAGGGGGTCCGGCTTCGGTGATGGCAGCGCCATACCACAGCTCAACGGTCACAGGACCAGCGGGCTTTGCAGCTTCGGAAGCACCCTGACTGAAAAGCGGGAGAGAGACGAGAGACAGCAACGCAATAAGAGCGATGCACACGATACACTGTTTCTTCATAGCAAATCCTCCTTATGAAATACCAAACCTACTATACTCGAATCAAACCAGGAAGCAGGCTCAGCCCTTTACACTTCCCAGCAAGGTTCCCTTGGTGAAATACTTTTGGATGAACGGATAGGCAATGACCATCGGAATGGCGCTCATAAAGACCGATGCGGCCTTGATGGCGGCAATCGGAGCATCGCCGAAGGCGTTCACCTCAACGTATTCATTCATACCACTGGCCATCAGGATGTTGCGCAGCAGAATCGGAAGCGGCTGCAGCTTGTTGCTGTTGAGGTAGAGCATTGCATGGAAGAAGTCGTTCCAGAACGATACCCCGTAGAACAGGCCGATGGTCATAATGATGGCCTTGCTCAAAGGCAGGATGATCAAAAGCAAAACCTGAATCTCTGTAGCACCATCGATACGTGACGACTCCTTCAGCTCGTTGGGAATACCTTCGAAGAAAGAGCGCATGATCAGACAGTTGTAGGTGCTGATGGCTCCGGGAAGGAACACAGCGGCCAGCTTGTCGATCAAGCCGAGGTTGGTGACCAACAGGTAGGAAGGAATCATACCTACATTGAAAACGTACGGAATAATGATCAACAGATTTAAATATCGTCTGCCGGGCAGGCTGTGAATCGAAAGCACATAGGCCAGGGGAATGGTCAACAGCAGGGCTGTGGTCACACCACCGATGAGAATCTTGATACTGTTGCCGAACGCCAGAATAAAACCTGCATTGCCAAGCAGGGCCTTATAGGCTGCAGTCGACCAGTTCCAAGGAGCGAGGAACATTCCCTCCAAATTGTTCCCAATGTAGTCATTGGGCCTGAAGGAGAGCGTAATCGTACTCCAAAGGGGAACGGCGATGATAACCAGCAGGACGACGAGGAAGAGATCAACGACGAAGTTGAAACTGTGGTCGGCTGCAGTAGGTTTTACTGCTACCGAGGTGAATCGGTTGGATTGTTTCTTTTTTGCCATCATCAGCCTCCTAGTAGAGTGAGTTTCCGCCGAAGCGTTTTACCAGACGGTTGGAACCGAGGATCAGGAACATGCCGATGACCCCCTTGAACAAACCGACGGCCGTTGCGAGTCCAAACTGGAATTCCAGCAGGCCTTGGCGGTACACCCAGGTATCGATGATGTCGGCAACCGAAAGAACCGGTGTCGAATAGAGCATGAAGATCTGGTTGAAGCCTGCATCCAGAATGGTTCCCAGCCTGAGCAGGACGACAATGACGATGACCGGTCGGATGGAAGGAAGAGTGATGTAACGAACCCGTTGCCAAGAGTTTGCACCCTCAACCAAGGCGGCCTCGAACAGGGACGGGTCGATGCCCATCAGAGCAGCGATGAAAATAATGGCGCTCCATCCCATCTCCTTCCATGCATCACTGAGAATGACAATCCAGGGGAACGCATTGGTATTGGTCAAGAAATCGATGGGTTTTCCACCGAACAGCTTGATGATGTCGTTCAAGATTCCATCGCCGGGAGCCAGCAGGGCAAGAAGAATACCGTACATAATGACCCAAGAGAGAAAGTGCGGAAGGTAGGCCAATGTCTGTACCAGCTTGCTAAGCCTGGGACGGTTGCTTTCATAGATGGAAATGGCCAGGATGATTGCAAGCGGCAGGCTGAAGATCAGCTTGCCGAAGCTGTACATCAGAGTATTTCTCAACAGCTCCACGAAGTAATAGGAGTTGACGAAGGTCTTGAAGTGTTCCAAGCCTATCCATCGACTTCCCAGCACCCCGTCCAGAGCCATATAATCCTTGAAGGCTATCTGCCCGTTGGAAATAGGCACATACTTGAAAATTATGTAGTACACGAAAGGGATTGCCAAAAGAACATAGACCGACCTATGCCGCTTGACATCCCGCATCAATTGATTGAATTTGCTTCTTTCTGCCATACGCTTGTGCATCCTTTCAGCCTAAGCATAGGGCAGAGGAACGGGGACTATGCAGAGCGGCTCTTGTACTTTTCCGACCTTTTTGCCTGTTTCCCCTTACGATGACAGGCAGAAAGTGCCGTCATTTACATCAATACCAGCCTCTCGAGCACTACAGGGATTAAAAAACATGCATTATACTAGGGTATGGGTTTCGTGTGTACCAGAACAACCGTTTGAAGGAGACATCCCATGAGAAAACTCGTTGTTGCCGCCTTGATCCTCACCTTGCTGCTACCGTCGGTTCTTGCCGATCAAAATGAAACGCAAGAGAATCTGTACACCTTGGTCGTGCCCACCTACTACGACATGTTGTTCGTTACCGGATCATTTGGAAGCGGTACTGCAGCCCGTTTGCAGATTGACCTTGCACCCACGGCGGCCTTCAACTTCGACGTAGGAGCCGGAGCCAATTACGATTTGTTTGCTCAGACGGTCACCACGGCACTTTCCGTCGACGCCAACCTCAACAGCCTGTTTTTGGGGACTTCGGGCATCGGACTCAATGTCGATGCCGACCTCTCGTACAAGAGCTATACCCTGCAACTGGGTGGAATGCAGGGCTTCTATGGATTCGGTCTGGACCCATTGGAGTTTGATACCAGTATCGAATTGAATTTCTCCCCCTATGCTTCGGTCGGTATTGGCAGAATATACGATATCAGCCGGCTCAAAGAGCTGCAGCTTATGATGCGCCATCTCGATATCGAACCTACATCCGAACGCTTGAAACAAGCGGCAATGGTGCGCTACCGAAGAAACGAGTATCTGAACAGGTTCACCGATTACACTACGGAAAACTATGTCGCCTATTACCAGCATCTAGCCGATGCCTTCGGAGCATCACAGAAAATGCTCGACTTTCTGTACATCGACCAAGCCCAAGGCTATCAGTTTGATGTGGGGCGGTATATGGGAATGCAATATGGCTGGGAGGTAGAGGCAAGGTTGAGACCGACACTCGATCACAGGTGGTATAGGGCAGCTCCCAAGACCCACTTCATCCTGAATCTCGACCTGATGGGGAGGTATGCCGCCTTCGCCATGGATGAACAGCTCTACTATTATACCAGAGTTCTGCTCTCACCGGGTATGCTCTCTGATGGAAGCACCAGTTTCATTTTCAGAACGAACATACTGGGTCAGATACGATATCTCCCACCTAGCGTACCTTGGTATGTGGACGGATCGCTGTCCATCGATTTCGATACCACACAAGCAACAAGAAAGTTCCAGCTCAACCTTGGGGGGAGATTCAATTACATGATCCATCCCCTGTTCATCGCCTACGCCGGATTGGAACTCTCCGTCAACGACAGCTTCACCACCCAATCCCTGCTCGCATTCACTGCAGGAGGAACAATCAGGCTTCGATAAGGGAAATACTGGTTCAGTCGGCCTGCCGTTTCAGCTTGCGATACTGCAGGCCGAACCTGATGAAAATGTAGGCATACACTGCAAACAAAACCAGATACAAACCCAGCATTCCTCGATGGGGCTCGGAATCCAAGAAACTTAACTGCAGGATGGTCTGGGGAATGATGACCAAAAAGAAGATGACCAGCAAGGGAATCATGCGGCCCTTGAAGACACGGCCGATGAAGTCGAGGCGGGAGGCTTCATCACAAAAGATCTCTTCCTTGCCCTGCATGCGCTCCTCACTCTTTCTGAAGTAGCTATAGCCTACGAAGTCGAACATATACTCCCATCCACAGTCTGTGAACATCTTGACATAGGTGTCTTGAGAACCCAACCCTTCCTTGTGGTAGTCGAGTTGATAGATTACATCCTCACCTTCACAAGCCTCGAAAAGGTAGATGCCGGGAAATGTCAGGCGGATCAGCTTCCACCCCTTCCGATGTTGTGACCTCAGGTACTCCTGCTCCTGTTCATACTCGGCAATGGTAAAGAATTTAAACTCCCGCTTCTGGTTTTTCATTATAGATCCTCCTTCATGGTCCGATACAGTCGAGCGATACGCTCTTTTTCCTTCTGCAGCACTTCACTGCCGAGGCTGGTGATCTCATACATTTTCCGCTTCTCCTCTTCACGGATGAACCGGATCAGACCGTCCTTCTCCATTTTGGAAAGGCTGCCGTACATGGTCCCCGGGCTGATGAGAATCTCACCGTCGGTCAGCTCCTTCACCTTTTGTACAATACTGTAGCCGTGCATCTCTTGTTGCAGGCACAAAAGAATATAGAAGCCCGTCTCGGTCATCGGGACATAGACTTTTCGGATATGAGCATCCATACAACCACCTTATATCGAAGCACTATACATCGCACTGCGATATACTAATCCAAACGAATGATTCTCGTCAAGAGCTTTCGCTCATGGCGTCGACATGCGGACTTTGGTAGGAGCCATTCCCTTGACCTTTCTGAACACCCTGCAAAAATATGCCTGGTCCTGAAAGCCGGTCTGGCTGGCAACCTCGTTGATGGTAAGGGTGCTCTGCTTGAGTAGGTTGGTTGCCAAGTGGATTCGATGGCGGTTGAGATAATCCCACGGGGAGAGCCCGATTTCCTTGCGGAAGATTCGGGTAAGGTAGTCCTCACTGACATTGACCGCCTCAGCCAACTGCCAGCGGGAGATTGGAGTTGTTGCATGCTCGCCAAGATATACGATTGCGCGCTTGACCAGGGCTCCGGTAAGCGGAGGCAGAACCTCCTGATGGGTTAGCAGGGTGACAATGCGGGCCAGAAACTCACTGCTCTCAACCACACAGCGATGAGCGATGATCAAGCGGGGAATAAGACTCAGCTGTTCAGCCTCCTCTCTCGTCCAATGCTCGCGAACAATGACTATTGGAGCTGGGGAGAGCTTGCGCAGCTGCTCATACAGTGCAGGATCGAAAATATCGCTGAACAAAAGACGTACCTTATTGCTTGCATACACGTGCTCGATTTCCTGCTTTGCACACAAAACAACATTATCCATCATACCCAACTCACCGGCGAGCGAGTACCCAAGCGATCCCATAAGGACCAACACACCATCCTCTTGGTTGCCAAGCTTGTTTGCGATCAGGGCGGAGGCAAGGCTCTCATATCCAGGGGGGGCGTGGTAGCACACCATGGGAGCCTTGCTGAGCTCACGATGGTGTGCCAGCAGGTAGAGGGCAAGCTGTAATTCCGCTGAGCTTCTTCGGCCGTCCCAAGCGAGAATGTCCCCCTCCAGCTGAGCAAGATTCTGTTTGTTCAACGATGAGGAAGGCATCAAACGTACTCGGTTGAAAGAGGAGAATAGAGAAGGCACCTCGCTCTCATCCTCAGCTCCGATATAGGTAAGGGTGGAGGATGACTGAGCAAGGCTTTCCCCTTCCAGACTCGGCCAATTCAGACGGAAGATAATTTGATTGTCCTTCAGCGATACAAACCCCCCGCTCATCAGAATAATTCGTTGGGCAAGAGAGATGGATGGGTCCTGGTTACCCAGCGAAGCCTTCCATTTGTCAAGGGAGCTGATAAAGGAGAACTGCAGGCCCATGGTTTGCAGTTCTGTTCTAATGGTAACCAGTCCACCTTGTTTCTGGATGTACAGCAGTACAATCTCAAACGCTTGGAAGAGCTTATCCCTATCACCTTGCAGCACGGGAAGGTCGGACTCCCCTTCATAGGTGAAAGGATGGGAGGCTTGCAGGGAAGAGAGCAATGCAGAGGGGCTGAAGACGATACGCTCCAACTCAAAAGCCCCGGTGTAGGAGAGCGTAAGGTCCAAAAGATGGGAAGCTGTTCGAAGCTGGTCTTCCACTTGGCCCTTCAATACTTCATCCCTGTCCTGCACCAGCAAGAGAATCGACTCCAGAGGATTGCGCAAGCCTTCACTGATATTGGCGAAGAACTCGGTACGGGCTCGTTGGGCCCGCTCTGCTTCCTCCCGCGCCTTGTTGGCGGCATCGAGCAGGAAGGTCCCTTTGATCGCCGAACTCAGTGCTGTTCTCAGCTCCTCCATGACGCTGCCGCTGAACAAGGTGGTCCTTACGACTAGATACCCAAGCGGTTGATTGTCCATGAACAGGGGTTCTACTACATACACACCTTCTGCAAGATTCTCCTGAATACTCGGAGGGAGCAAAAGATGCTTGGAGAATGTCTGCTTCCCGTCCAAAAGCATCTCATTCTCATAGCCGCCGATATAGGTGCTCTTCTCATCGTCCTCATAGAGCACCAGATACCCGGCCCCTAGACCTAGGGTTCTCAAGTGCGCTGCCAAAAGAGCGGGGATTGAGGAGAGGCTCCGCACACCCAGAAGGTCGCATTTCAGTGCATCCAGGTGCTTGGCCTGCATGGACAATGCGTAGGCATGCTGATGTGCGACCAAGTCGCGTTGACGTAAGAAGAGGTCGCGAAGGGCAGAAGCTCGTATTTCCTTGAATGAGGGTGAGGCGAAGAAGGTGCAATACCAGTGCAATGCCTCAGAGAGGAGATTCGGGTCCCCTCCCCGGTCGAGAAAGCGATGAACAAGGTCCTGCGCAAGACCCAGATAGGCTTGCTCATCATCTGAGTCGGCTTCGTCCAAAAGTCTCTGTAATCTGATGCTTCCAGCTTCAGGGACCCTGAAGCTTTGCACGAGCCAGGCGAAAAACAAAGAGGGGCTTCCCACAGTCTGCCTGGCTTGCTCAACACTGCCCAACGAATAGGTGCATCCGCATGATTGGCGGATGATCGGGTGCGAGGGCAGTAGAATATCGAAACTAGGCCCTGAACCATCCACAAGCAGATTGGACAGCAAGTCAAAGGACATGTGCGCCAGTTCGGTGACCGGCATACGTGCCGTCGTACAGGGTACGCGAAGCAAGTGGCTTTCGCTGCTGTCGTTGTACCCTACTATGCGAACATCGCCTGGTATCGAATATCCCAAGGCTTCCAGCTGCTTCCCGGCGGCAAACATCATCATGTCGCTCGAACAAGCGAGCGTGTCGAAATCCTTGCCCGGCACAAGTCGCCGCTGTTCGACCAACTGCGAAAGGGCAGGTGCCCCCTCGGTCCATGGATACGGGTCGGAGACCAGGCGCGGGTCGAAGACCAAGCCTGTCTGGTCGAGGGTATCGCAATATGCGCGATAGCGGTCCTGTGCCGAATAATGATTTTCAGGTCCCCTGATAAAAGCGATTCTCCGGCTCTTGTGCTTGGTTATACAGTGCAGAATTACACTCTGCACACCGGCATAGGCGTCAAAGGAGACGGCCGGATAGCCCTCCCGCTTGAGCCCGATGGAGACACTTGGAAGAGAGCCAAGCGTTGCCAGAAAAGCCTGGACATCCTCAACCTTTACCGATCCGGCAAGCGCTGAAGCCCAAGTGAGGACACCCTCTACATTATCGGAATTCACCAAGGGGTAGATTGCATTGCGCAGGTACTCCTGGTTTTCTTTGCACTCAAGTCTTCCTCCGGGGAAAACGAATAAAGAGGTATGTGAATGGCTGGCAAGATTTGCTATCTCCGACCAAAGCTCGTTTGAAGCCCCGGTATGGATGGAGGCGAGCAACAGTGCAATTTTTTTTGGTCGGGAATCATTCACCATGCCGCTCCTTTTTATCAGTCGTTCGCTTGGACACTGCCGTTTCGCTTCGAATATACTCCAGTGTTAATCCCAACGGTAGTACAGAAAAGTCCGCTTGTCCATCAATGGCGACTCTCTACTTGAGAAATTACACCACAGCAGAATTCGCCTTGACAGTCCAATAAAGAGAAGGGTATTATTTGGAACGATGTTTCAATTTTTACCCATCGAAGCAGCGCTGAGGCGCCTCAACTATCAATTGGACCGGATAATGCCGCTGCTTACCCTCAGTGGAGTTGTGCTGGGCCTTCTGCTTGGTTCACGAGTTTCCTGGATGAAACCATCGGTCTCCATTCTCTTTGCAATTATTACGTTCATCGGTGGATTGGGTATCAATTCCAACGCTTTTTTCAAAGTGATCAAGAAGCCAAAAGCTATTTTTATATTCATCATCGGGGCAAACCTCATCATGCCCCTTATTGCGTGGACACTTGCACACCTTTTTTTTCCTAATCAGCAAAATGTAATTACAGGTTTTATACTATTAATGGCTGTTCCTACTGGTATGACCGGATATATTTGGAGCAGTATCTATAAAGGAAATGAGGCACTTTCGTTGACACTGATCCTCGTCTCCACCCTGCTTGCTCCCATCCTCACTCCCTATACGGTAAGTTTGCTTTCCAACACTTCGGTGCACATCGATACCGCGGGAATGATGATCTCTCTCGTCCTGATGGTGGTTATACCCTCGATTGTGGGTACATTGATCAATAACCTCACCAAGGGCGAGGTGAATAATCATATCACTCCGTGTCTCAAACCATTCTCGAAAATCAGTCTCTTTCTCATTATATTAATCAACACAGCCCTAGTGTCCGAGCGGCTTATAGCCAATGCTTCATGGGCCTATGTGCCCATCGCCCTGACATGCTCATTCCTGGCTGTCATCGGCTATCCCATTTCCTATATGCTGGGCGGAATTGCCCGTCTTGCAGACAAAGAGAGCAAGAGCATTACCTTTGCCTCATCGCTGCGCAATGTCAGCACCGCATTGGTATTGGCAATTGCTTACTTCCCACCCGAGACAGCCCTTCCTGTAATTTTTGGCATCGTATTCCAACAGAGCACCTGTGCTGTCATGGCATATGTCCTGTATGGAAGAAAAAAAACCACCTGATACAACAAAGCAGCAAAGGAGTATAGACCATGCAATCAATCACCAATGTTCACCAGACAGTACAGAGAAAAGAGAAGGTTCTTCAGTTCGGAGAGGGCAACTTCCTCCGTGCATTCGTTGACTGGATGATCGACATTCTCAACGAGAAGACCGATTTCAACGGCAATGTAGTCCTCGTCCAGCCTTTGGATCGGGGCCTGAGCGATATGATCAATGCCCAGAAGGGCTTGTACACCACCGTCCTCAGGGGTGTGCAGAACAAGAAGACCGTCGAAGAGTACCGAACGATCAACAGCGTCAGCCGCTGTCTCAATCCGTACAAGGCCGACGATTACCAGGAATATATGAAGCTCGCATCCAGTGCGGATCTGCGCTTCATCGTCTCCAACACCACCGAGGCCGGCATCAGCTACCACAGTGGAGACACACTGAATGACACGCCGCAGGTCTCCTTCCCCGCCAAGGTCTGCGCCTTCCTCTACAAGCGCTACCAAGCTTTCAATGGAGCTTCGGACAAGGGCCTGATCATCATCCCCTGCGAACTCATCGACAAGAACGGGGACAATCTGAAGCGTATCGTCAAACAGTATGCACAAGAGTGGAACCTGGAGGCAGGCTTCATGACTTGGCTCGACGACGCTTGTGATTTCTGCAACTCCCTGGTCGACCGCATCGTTCCCGGTTACCCGAGAGCCGAGGCCGAGGCAATCTGCACCAAGCTCGGCTATCAGGACAACCTGCTCGACTCTGCCGAGATTTTCCACCTTTGGGTCATCGAATGCCACAAGAACTTCCATGAAGATGAGCTGCCGTTCAACAAGGCAGGCCTGAACGTGGTATGGACCGACGATATGAGTTTCTACCGTACACGCAAGGTCCGCATCCTCAACGGTGCCCATACCATGAGCGTGCTTGCAGCCTATCAGGCGGGCCATGAGACCGTCCAGGACTGCATCGCCGACAAGGCGCTTCTCTACCCGTTCATGTACAAGGGCATCTTCGAGGAGATCATCCCCTCGATGGACGGCTCGAAAGAAGAGCTTGAAGCGTATGCAGCCGATGTATTGGAACGTTTTGAAAACCCCTACAATCCCCATCAGCTGCTCTCGATTTCACTGAACTCGGTCTCCAAGTTCAAGACCAGGAACCTTCCTTCGCTTCTGGGATATGCTGCAAAGCAGGGCAAACTTCCCAAGCGTCTGGTTTTTGCTCTCTCCGCCCTGATCAGCTTCTACGAAGGAACCGAGTATGAGGGAGCCTCTCTCAAGGGAAGCAGGGCAGGCGAAACCTACCTGATCCAGGACAGCCCTGAGATTCTTGAGGACTTTGCTTCCCTCTATGCTGAGGAAGGCAGTCCGAAGACAAAAGCGCAGCGCCTTGCAAAAGCAGTGCTGTCCAACACCACGTGGTGGGCCCAGGACCTGACCAAGGTCGAAGGACTCGAACAGGCGGTGGCCGCAAACCTTGAGGCCATCTGGACTGTCGGCATGAAAGAGGCTCTTACCTCCCTCTAACGAATAAAAAGGAGCATACATGCAGACCTATACCGTTTTGAAAGTGCATCCCGAGGATTCAGTTGCAGTTGCCATTCGTCCCCTTTCCAAAGGCGAGGTGGTGGAGGTTGCAGGCCTTCAGATACCTGTGGCAACAGATATACCCGCTGGGCATAAGTTCGCCCTCAAAGCCCTCGCAAAGGGGGAGAAGGTGATCAAGTACGGCGCCCCGATCGGTTATGCTGTTACTGATATCGCCTGTGGTGAGCATGTGCATGCCACCAACATCAAGACCACCCTCAGCGAGAGTGCCGAATACGTCTACGACAAAGCGCAGTCCGAGCAGTTCGCCCTCAAGGCGGAGCAGCGAAGCAAGGAATGGGAAGGCCGGGTGCCTACCATCAAGGCATACCGCAGAAGCAACGGGGCCATCGGCATTCGCAACGAGCTTTGGATCGTACCCACCGTCGGATGCGTCAACAAGATTGCAGAAAACTTGGTTTCGTGGGCTCAGGAGAACCTGAAGAAGACCTCCTTCTACGATGGCATCCATGTGTGGGCCCACCCCTACGGGTGCTCCCAGCTTGGAGACGACCACGAAGCGACACGCACCATTCTTTCCGACCTTGTCCATCACCCCAACGCCGGCGGCGTTCTGGTGCTCTCCCTCGGTTGTGAGAACAATACTCCCGAGTCCTTCCGTGCCCTGGTCGGCGAGGTTGATGCGAATCGGGTGAAGTTCCTCACCACCCAGGAGGTCAGTGACGAACTGGCCGAGAGCAAGCGCCTCTTGACCGAGCTCTATGATGCAATGAAGGATGATAGTCGTGAGGAAGTCGGCATGGACAACCTGATCGTCGGCTTCAAGTGCGGCGGCAGCGACGGGCTGAGCGGCATCACCGCCAATCCTTTGGTCGGCCGTTTCTGCGACGCTCTTACCGCTATGGGTGGAACCGGTATATTGACCGAGGTTCCCGAAATGTTCGGAGCTGAACAGCTGTTGATGAACCGCTCTGTTGATGAGCAGGTGTACAACCAAACCGTCAACTTGATCAACGACTTCAAGCAGTACTTTGTCAAACACAACCAAGTGGTGTATGAGAACCCCTCCCCGGGCAACAAGGCCGGCGGAATTTCCACCCTCGAGGACAAGAGCCTCGGATGCATCCAAAAAGGCGGTCAGGCGATGATCACCGATGTGCTTGGCTATGGTGACCGGATCAAGAAACGGGGACTCAACCTGCTCAATGGTCCGGGCAACGACATTGTCTCCACTACAGCACTCACCGCCTGTGGTGCCCATATCATCCTCTTCACCACAGGCCGTGGAACCCCTCTCGGGGCTCCGGTACCGACCATCAAGATTTCTTCAAACAGCGCTCTTGCTGAAAAAAAGGCCAACTGGATCGATTTCGATGCCGGACGTCTTTTGCAGGAAGAGGAAGAAACAGTCCTTTCCGACTTCCTCTCTCTCATCCAAAGGGTTGCAAGTGGAGAGGCTATGGCAAAGAATGAGGAAAACGGGTACGCAGAAATTTCACTGTTCAAGGATGGGGTCATCCTCTAAGGACACACAATAAGGAGAATCATCATGAAAAAGTTTATGGACGAGCACTTTTTACTGCAGACCAAAACCGCCCAGACTCTCTACCATGAGTATGCAAAGGATGAGATGATCTTTGACTACCATTGTCACCTCAATCCGAGTGAAATCGCAAACAACAAGCGATTTACAACCATCACCGATGCCTGGCTTGGCGGAGACCACTACAAGTGGAGAGCCATGCGGGCCAACGGGACTCCCGAAGCCTTGGTGACCGGCAAGGATGCCGATCCGTTCGACAAGTTCATGGCCTGGGCTTCCACCATGGAGCATGCCTTGGGCAATCCTCTCTACCACTGGACCCATTTGGAGCTGCAGCGTTACTTCGGCATCCATGAGGTGCTGAACACCAAGAATGCAAAGGCAATCTATGAGGAAGCCAACCGCCAATTCAAGGAAAACGAGAATCTTTCGGTCAAGGGCATCATGAAGCAGTTCAAGGTCTACGCGGTAGGAACCACCGACGACCCTGCCGACGACCTGGCCTTCCATGGGCAGATCGCCAAACAGGCCGATTTCCCGGCGAAGGTGATTCCCTCCTACCGCCCCGACAAGGCCTTGAACATCGACAAGGAAACCTTCCTTTCCTATATCGAAAGCCTGGCACAAGCCTCCAAGAAGAAAATCGAGCGGGCCTCTGATGTCGTCGAAGCTTTGATCGATCGTCTCGATTTCTTCGTAAGCATGGGTTGCAAGGCCTCCGACCACGCCTTGATAACCGCCCCCGCAGTCTTCAAGAGCGAGAGCGAAGTGAACGCAATCTTTGCCAAGAAACTGGCAGGGGCGACACTCTCCTATGAGGAAGTGGAGGCTTATAAGACCTATGTACTCACGCATCTTGCAAGAGCGTATGCAAAGCGGGACATCGCGATGCAGCTGCACTTCGCCTCCATCCGTGACAACAATGGCATGATGTTCAAGCAACTTGGACCCGATACCGGCTACGATGCTTCCCATGACAAGGAGCTAGCCGCTTCTCTATCGGCCTTCCTGAACAACCTGTCGGCAACCGGAGAGGTTCCCAAGACCATTCTCTATACGCTCAATCCCAAGGACTATTACTCCTTGGTTACCTTGATGGGCTGTTACCAGGATGGAATACCGGGTAAAATGCAACTCGGCTCTGCATGGTGGTTCGCCGACCATAAGGACGGCATGGAAGAGCAGATGAAGATTCTTGGCAATGTCGGACTGCTTCCCCGTTTCATCGGGATGCTCACCGACAGCCGTTCCTTCCTCTCCTACTCACGCCATGAGTATTTCAGAAGAATACTCTGCAATATCTTCGGCACCTGGGCTGAAGAGGGCGAGGTCCCCTATGACCTCGAGATGCTTGGCAAGGTTGTACAGGATATCTCCTTCGGCAACGCCAAAGCCTATTTTGAGGGGTAAGCCGATGGGAAAGAAAGAAACCGATTCAGGAAGTGAAAAGCAGCAAACAAGCGGGGTCATTCGAACCATCGCCATCCTTGAGACGCTCTCCAGACATCAGACGATCAACCTGGAAAGCTTGGCAAAGGAAACGAAATTGCCAAAAGCCACCCTGCTTCGGTTCCTCTCTACCTTGGTCAACCTCGGGTATGTGTATCGTGACCCCAGCGACCTCTACAGTCTCACGCTGAAAATGTTCAGCGTGGGGTCGCACGGCTTGGAGCATATCGATCTCATCCAGATTGCCAATCCGATTGCACAACAACTGTGCGAAGAGCTGGGTGAGACCGTCCACATGGGGGTGTTGGAGGACGACGAGGCAGTATATATCCTCAAGAAGGAGTCCTCTTTTACCATCCGCATGTACTCGCGGGTGGGAAAGACCATTCCCCTGTACTGTACCGCCATCGGCAAGATCCTGCTCAGCGATATGAATGAGCGCGAGCTCGCATCCTATCTCGGCAAGGTGAATCTCAAGCCCTTCACCCCGAACACGCTTCGTGACAGTCAGGCGCTCAAACAGGAGCTTATGCAGATTAGAAGCCAGGGTTGGGCTTGGGATAACGAGGAGCATGAGATGGGAACGCTGTGCATCGGTTCTGCCATTAGGGACTATACGGGAAGGGCTGTGGCAGCGATGAGCGTCTCCTGGCCGCTCTTCAGGTTCAATGTCGAGGAGAAACAAAGGATTGTCTCCTCGATTCTCCAAGCCTGTGCAAGTCTCTCCAGGTTGCTTGGCTGGACTGAGGAGTAAAGGAACGACATCCCTGAGTAATCGGGGATGTTTTTTTACCAATGGTGTAGTACCATCTGACCAAAAGGAGTGTGTCATGCAAAAGATTCGTTGGGGGATGATCGGATGCGGTTCGGTAACGGAAGTCAAGAGCGGACCCGCCTTCCAAAAGGCTGATGGGTCGACTTTGGTTGCTGTAACAAGTCGCACACCTCAAAAGGCCCGGGACTATGCCATACGCCATGGAATCCCGAAGTGGTACGATACTGCACAGGACCTCATCGACGACGAGGAAGTGGATGCCGTCTATATCGCCACCCATCCCGACTCTCACTGTGCGTATACGTTGATGGTTGCTGCCAGCGGCAAGCCTGTATACTGCGAGAAGCCCTTGGGAATCTCTTCTCGGCAGAGCAAGGAAATGGTCGATTTCTGCAACCAGAGAGGAGTGCCGTTTTTCAGCGCCTACTATCGTCGGGCGCTTCCCAAGTACCTGATGATCAAGCGCATGATAGACGAAAAGCGCTATGGTGATGTACGAGCGGTGCATGTATTCATGCAGCAGGCCATCAAGGAAGAGGACAAGCAGAATGGTGGAACCTGGCGGGTACGACCCGAGGTCTCCGGTGGAGGCAAGTTTCACGACGTCGGCTCACATGCCCTGGATCTCATCGATTGGATGCTCGGGCCCATCAGTGAAGCCTTCGGGGAGGCCATGAACCAGAGCAAGGTCTATAGCGCTGATGATGTAGTGTACGGACATTTCAAGACCGAACAGGGCATCCCAGGTACCGGACTGTGGTGTTTCAATACCTTCAAGGACGAGGATACCACCCACATCTATTTGGAAAATGCCCGAATATCCTACTCTGTTCTTGATATTGCCCAACCGATTACCATCGCCACTGCAAGCGGTGTTGAGACCATTGCAGTCCCCGATCCACCCCAGCATGTAGCACAACCTTTGATCCAGACAATCGTAGACCAGTTGCTGGGCAGGGGAACCTGCCCCAGTACCGGTGAGTCCGGGATGAGAACAGACTTCGTTCTTGACCGCTTGATCGGCAGAGTATAAGAAGGAGATATCACCATGTATGTATCACATCGCGATTTGATCGAGAAAAAAAAGATTTCCGAATATGTTACCAAGCAGGTTCTGGTCAGTCCAAAGGAGGGCTGGAAAGACCATGTGATGAGAATGTTCACGCTGGAAAAGGGGGGAAAGGCTCCCCACCACTCCCACCCTTGGCAGCATATCATCTATGCTGTCGAGGGGAAGGGGAACCTCTATATGGAAGGCAAGGATTATCCGCTGGAAGCGGGCTCGGTCGCCTATGTTCCTGATGACGCCGACCACCAGATCTCAAATGCCGGGGATGAGAAGTTTGTGTTCATCTGCATCGTTCCTGAGCGGGGAGACCAGTAAGGGTTCTAGAAGAACCCCAAGGCCATCAGAAGAGAAATCCAGAGAAACAGGCTGAGAAGTGACAAGGCGGTGGTGAACACGACGATTTGCCCCGCCAGTTCTGCATCCCCATCCATCTGCTGGGCCATGGTGTAGGAGGATACCGCAGCCGGAGATGCATACATTGCCATCAAGAGGATCAACTCAAGGCCTCTGAACCCAAAAAGAATCGCTGAAGTAATGCCAACAGCAGGAACTATCACCAATCTATTCAGCACCCCGATGATCAAGGGCTTTCGGTTCAGCTTGACCGAAGAAAAGGTCACCGAAGCACCAAGAATGACCAAGGCTAGCGGGGTTGCAATCTCTGCTATCTCAAACACGACTCCTTCAATGCCTTCAGGCAGTCGTATTCCTACAATGCCGCATAGAAGCCCCAGCACTCCCCCGATGACAATGGGATTGAGGACGATTCCTTTGAGAATTTTCTTTCCATCGGGTTTATTACCCCTGAAGTATTCAAGTACCACAACACTCAGTACATTGATCACAGGAACTACCACACCTACCATCAAGGAAGCGATGCCTGCACTGGCACCTCCATACAGGGTGGCAGCCATCGGCATGCCGAAAAAGATGAAATTGCTTCTGCAAATACCCTGCACCAGCACTCCACGTTTCGCATTTTCCGGTTCCAAGCGGGGGATAAGGAGCATGTAAATGCTTACCATCACAAGCAACGAGAGAACGGCATACCACAATAAGTTGAAGGAAGTGATGGTGGAAAAGTCAGTCTTGTAGATATTTGAGAAGAGCAACGTGGGCAGAAAGACACGGAACACCACGTTGTTCATCTCCTTGAGAGACTTCTCAGAAAGTAGCTTGAGGCTCCTGATGCCATAACCCAAGGCGATTTTCGCAAACAATGGGAAGAGAACGGAAAAAGCTGTTAAAAATATCATGAATCATCCCTTTGCCAAAAAAAATTGAACGAACCGGTGATTGAACCTGGTTCGTTTCGAATTGCTGCAACAGTAACTCTGTCACTCTACCAATTTTCCACCAGTCTGAACAGAGCGACCGAAAAGCGCCCTAGTGCTTTTGAAAATATTGGTAATCAAAAGAGGATTCTATATGATCCACAAGATTTGAGAGAAAGAGCTCTTTGTCCTTCTGCTTGAGTGCTTCGATCATTCCCGAATGTCGCTTTCTGAGATAATCCGAAGGAAGAATCTGAGGTTTTGTGTAAGACTGGATATATTGGATTCTTGTTCGTAGAACCTTCCACAAACGCAGCATCAAGTCATTGTCGCACTTTCGGAAAAAATACTCATGAAAGTTCAAGTCCTCCTCGGTTGCTTCAAAGATGAAGCCCGTCGAGCAGTACTCGTCAGAACGCTCAGTATGCAATATCAATTCCTGTGCATCTTCTTCTGTAAGAGAATCGAAGCAAAGACTGACAGCACCTGTCTCCAGGATAACCCTGGTCTGGATTGCATTTTTCACATATGCATACGATATCTCTGTAACATATGTCCCTTTGAATGGGTAGACAGTCAACAACCCTTCGTTGGCGAGTTCAGAAAAAGCCTGCCGAACTGGAGTGATGCTCACAGCCAGGTCCTTTGCCATCTTGGTTTCAACCAACCGCTCACCACTTGGGATGGATTTATTGATGATAAGCCTTCTGATAGTATCGCAAACCTGGTCACTGATACTTTTACTTTCGTGTCCAAAACCGGCTGATAGGTTTGTCATATACCTCTTTCCTCATGCTACTAAGCGAATTCAGCGTAATTCTATAAAAAAGGAGAGATTGATGCAATCAGCAGGAGAGAGAGTTCTCCCAAATACAAGGGCCTTGGATAGAACAATGTCCTCCCTTGGCCCATACCCATAGTGTTACAGATTCACCACATTTACTGCTACTCCCTGAAGAAAGCTCTTGAGATTCTGCGTTGCACTATCCATCAGCTTCTGTATGGATTCTTTGAAAGCCCAGGCAATGTGGAAAGTGATGATGCAATTTCCAAGACTTATCAACGGATTTCCAGATTGGATGGGCTCGTTATACAGCACCTCAAACAGGCTATTTCTTCTCTTCGGTTCGGTCGGTTGCAGGAGGTGGATCAATGGAAAGGCTACTGATTTCTCTTCTCCATTCATCTGTCATCTGAATCTCAAGGGAAGCCAAGGCAGATTCGAGCTGAGCGAGATTCCTTGCTCCGATGAGAGGGGCTGTCACTGCAGGATGAGACATTACCCATGCAATAGCCAAGGCAACCGGTTGAACGCCTTTTTCTCTTGCATGTGCTACAAAAGCATCAGCGATACTGTAGTAACTCTCATCACTATAGCGGCCCTTATAACGATCACTTGTTGCAATTCTTCCTTCAGCGGGCTTCTTTCCACCGGCATACTTTCCAGTCAACAAGCCTGCAGCAAGCGGACTATAGGTGATAACACCAAGATTCTCATGCTGGGCCAATGGAAGTATCTCAACTTCAGCTTGGCGTTTCACTAGATTGTACATCGGCTCAATGCAGGCGAATTTTGCCAATCCATCCCGTTCGGAAATCCCCAGCGAACGAGCTATCTGCCATGCAGCTGCGTTGCTGATTGCCGGATAAAGAATCTTCCCTTGACGCTGCAAATCATCCAATGCCCGTAACGTTTCCTCCATCGGAGTATTCACATCCATTTTGTGCAGAAAATAGAGATCAATTCGGTCGGTCTTAAGACGCTTCAAGCTCTTCTCAACCTCGATCATGATATACCGTCTTGAGAGTCCCCCGTCGTTCTCTTTCCCCCAGCGGGGGGTTCCGACTTTAGTGGTGATGACCACTTCGTCACGACAATCCTTGATAAGATTCCCTAGTATTTCCTCAGCCTCGCCATCACGTGCATCCCCGTAGATGTTTGCAGTATCGAAAAGATTGATTCCTGCTTCCCTACAACGGTAGAAAAGCTGCTTACTCATATCCTCATCAGCTTCACTAGCAAATGTCATGGTACCAAATCCCAACTTTGAGACGTGGATCCCAGTATTACCCAAGACTCTGTATTCCATTACATAACCTCCAGCATCACACCTTACAGTGATCTGATAATATCACGGATAGCCTCACCATCACGGGACCATGAAGCCATCAACTTCCACATTTGATCGCCCATGCAGAAATCCTTTACACCCAGTTTCATATAGTACTGAGCATCCTCCGGATTCTGGATCTCGCAACGTGGACGAACCCCGTGAGCAAGGGCCGTCTTGATCATATAACGTTCTGCTTCCTTGGTCTCATTAACATGATCCTTGACATCCCATCCTCTGCTCAATGAGTAGTCTGAGGGACCGAACTGTACCATATCGACTCCAGGAACTGAACAAATCTCATCAATGCTATCGATAGCTGTTTTTTTTTCAATCATCAAGGAGACAACTATATCGCGCTGTCGTTGAGCATGAGCAGATTGACTGATTCTCGGTTGAAATCCGATATACCTGCGATTTGCATATCCAAAAGTACCTCCCTCCTGCTCTGTTTCAGGAGTAATCATCTTCAGAGACTCCCTCACCTCATCAGCGTTTCGACAATCTGTAAACATGACCGATTGAAAACCACTTTGAATGGCCTTCTGAGCAAAGTATCCACGGCTTTGGTAATCCAGCTTGATCATCGACCCCATTCCATGGAGCTCGCATGCCATACACAGGTTGTCAAAATCATAGAGAGTGAAGGGAGCATACTCCGCAACAAATTCAATGTAGTCGTACAGTCCTGTTGCACCAACTGCTTCAGTAAAAAATGGGAGTGTTGACCACATCCGGGTTCCTACTGTAGGTTTACCCTCTTTCAAGAGATTGCGAAGTTTGTTTTCTTTCATAGCGCTCCACCTTGATTATATTTATGAGATGTTAAAGCCCAATCATCGATTTTCGTTTTCCTTGTTCTTTTGCTCATACTCTGCAAGAGCATCTTCTGAGAACACTTTCTTCTTCTTGAAGACTGGAGAAAGGAGGGTAAAAATAGTTAAGCTAAAAACAATAGGGGCAATAGGAGTCTTCTGACTGCATTCAATGAAGTACTGAAGATATTGACCGTCGGAGAGTGCCAGCCACCTTCTCAAATTCTCTTCCATCAGAGGGCCAAGGATTAGAGCCAGTACTATGGGTGCCCTTGGAACCTCAAGTTTGGTAAACAGATACCCTATTACCGCAAAAATTACCATCATTCGTACATCAAACATACTGTTCTGGACACCAAAAGTTCCAACAACACAAAGAATGAGAATTACGGTATTGAGTAAGTGCCTGGGAAAGGTGAGTAATTTGGCAAAATAGGGCGCACCTAAAAGGCCAAGCACCAAAATCAAAATATTGATTAGAAACATACCGATAAAAATCGCCGATACCAGCGAGTAATTGGTGTTAAAAAGATTAGGGCCGGGCTGCAATCCATGAATTACGAAAGCACCCATAAGGATGCCGGTTACAGCATCACCAGGGATGCCGAGAGAGAGCAAGGTCGTCATGGCCCCACCGGTACATGCGTTATTTGCTGATTCTGCTGCAACTATACCTTCTACAGCACCAGAGCCCATTGCATCAGGATTCTTGGACAACTTCTTCTGTTGGGCATAGGCAATTATGGAAGCTATAGTCCCTCCGGCTCCGGGAATGGCGCCAACGATAACGCCTATAAAACTGGAACGCAGCAAGTTCCAAAATGACTTCTTGAAATACCTAAAACATTCAAAGGTGTCTTTCACTTCATGTTGCAATTCAGTTCTTCCCTGCTTGATTTTCTTCTCAGCACTCAACATGATTTCCGTCAGGCCAAAAAGACCTATCATTGCTGCAGTGAAGTTCACACCGCTGTTCAGATAGATGGTTCCGAAATTGAAGCGAAGCACCGAGGTATTGGGATCAAAGCCTATTGTTGCGACCATGAGGCCGAACACTCCAGCCATCAACCCTTTAACTGTTGAGCCTTTGGAGATGAATGCCATGATGCTGATACCGAAAATTGCGATGGAGAGGATTTCCAAGGAAGTGAATTGGAGTGCAAATTTAGCAACCAGTGGACTAATCATGGAAAGCACGATGACACTTAGGAAACCACCGATTGCAGAAGACATTGTTGCCAGCCCGATCGCCAACCCTGCCTTGCCCTGCTTTGCCATGGGAAAAGCATCGAGAGTAGTCATGACCGCGGATGGGGTCCCAGGAATATTGACCAAAGCTGCGGAAATGCTTCCACCATAGTTGGCTCCACAATATACACCCAGCAACATCAATATTGCTACTTCCGCAGTCATTCCATACGTAAGGGGAACCAAGATTGATACTGCCATCATTGCACTGAGTCCGGGGAGCGCCCCGATGATAATACCTAAAAGAGTTCCGCCCAGAATAGCAAGAATGGTAGTTAATCCCAGTAAAGGAAGTCCGGCAGTATAGAGTGAAAAATCAAACATAATGGTTTTCCTTTATAGAAATGAGAGAAAGCCTTTTGGCAAGGGTACCTTGAGAAGGTATGAAAACACAAAATAGACAACCAGCGAAATGGGAAGGGCGTAGATTGCAGCCTGCTTGCGGGTAGAACCCAGAAACCAAATCATGGAAAAAGAGAATAACGTTGTACTTAGAATGAAGCCTACTGATTTGAGAATCACTATATAGAGAATAAGGATGCCGAGAAACTTGCCAATATTTATTAGGAGTTCACGATTAACCTTCACAGTAACGACCTGTCGCTTTCGAATGGCTCCGATAAGAATACCGCAAGACATTAAAGCGAGCAGCAATGCTAATATTCGTGGGTAATAAGCGGGATTCTCCGAAAGCCCCTGTCCTACGCGTTTGAAGGCATCCGAGACAACATACACATATATCGATAACGCAAGACCCGATATTCCAATGACATAATCTTTCATACAGTTGTCTCCAATTACAGCGTCCGGCTACCCTTTACAGCAACCGGACGCACCATACCTTGAATTACAGGGATTTCATTAACTCGGAGTAGATGGCTATTTCCTTGTCCACAAATTCTTTGAATTGCTTGTGATCTCGATAGCGAATGGGAAGGCCGTTGTTCTTGGCATACTCAATAAATTCCGGAGATTCGGTAGCAGCTTTGAATGCCTTGTCGATCTCAGCCAAAACCTCATCACTCGCTCCAGCTTTGGTAAAAACGCCACGCCATACGGGGAATATGAAATCAACACCCGATTCAACCATTGTAGGTATGTTGAAAACATCCAAGCGGGTCTCCCCAAGGGAGGCTAGAGGTCGTACCAAGCCGGAATCAACCATTGCCTTGCCTTCGGCAGCATTCACGATGCACAGGTCGACTTCTCCGGCAGCAAGAGCGGTCAGCATTTGAGTCCCCCCGGATGAGTAAGCGATGTAGCGGAAGTTTACACCTGTTGCTTTTGCGAGCTGTAAGGAGGCAAGATGCCAAAGCGCTCCGTTTCCATTGTGTCCCATTTTCAAGGTGGTACTCTTCATTGCAGTAAGAAGATCCTTGATGGTTTTGTATGGCGAATCGGCTTTCACATAGATGACGCCGGTATCTTCAACAACCTGTGCAATCGGCTGGAACTGAGAAAGGTCAAGGTTGGGCATCGTACTGAAGGGCAAGAGAATCAACGTCTGGGAATTGAAATAGAAAGTCCGACCGTCCGGTTTTGCATTGATAATATTTTGGGCGGCTACCGCTCCCTTCGACTCACCTTGGTTCAAGGGAACAACATTTACACCGAAGGTCCTTTGAAGACTTGGAATCAGGGCGCGCGTGGTCAAGTCATTGCCACCACCAGCACTATTTGGAACGATGAACGAAATATCCCCTGCTGGATACTTGGCAGCGACAGGTACCGGTTCACCTGCGCCCTGTGCAAAAATCATGGTTGTGACAAGAACCAGAAGCATAAGGCCTACACTAATTTTTCTCATACGATTTTCTCCTTTTTTTTGACACTCATACGAAGAATGTGTATGAAGTCAACTGCAGGCTACCATTGGAATATGCATCTGTCAATAAAATATTATACATCCTGCAGGATATAGTATGCACGAGATAGTTCTTTTATACTTGTACTCAAAGTAATTTTTGATTACATCAAGCTAGTAAAATTACTCTTTGTGATGATCACATGAGCAACCATCCCCATGGTGGTGGTGATGTCCATGGTCATGATTGCAGGAACAACCCTCCTCATGGTGATGATGCTCATGACCATCTTCAGTGAACAAGTCATGCATCATATCCATGAGAATCGATTCGATCTCCTCATTCTTTCCACCATCAACAACCATGATGCCCATTTGGGGAGCGATCTTCTCAAGCAGCGGCAGCGTACGTTTGCCAAAGCAGTGGATGGCCTGCGGCTTTCCCTCTTTCTCAAAGATTTCCAGCAGGTGGCTGATAAAGGCACCATGTTCTTGTTCGTAGTTTTCTACCATGAAGATGTCAAGAATCTGATGCGCCTGGGGATCGAAAACCAATTGATAAATGGGAAAGAGCGGACGCCCTCCCTTCTCCCCCAGCATCGGCTCGGGAAGCATGCCGGTAGCAGTATAGAGAATTTTTCCCGGTTTTGCTTTCATTCGTTTGTAGTAACGTTGCTTTTCTTCGTTGGTGAAGAAGGCCTGGGGATAGGAGAACCCATACGCTTCATCCTGGAGGATTTTTGCAGTGACGACAAAGGACCCTTCCAGCTCTTCAATACAGGGAATGTACTCCTTGCCGCCGCTCTCCTTCAGATTCAGAGCGTCCAGCCAATACGAGAAGGAGTTTGTCCTACTCGTTTTCTTATAGGACGCAAAGTACTCTTTGGCAAAAAGAACTGCACGAAAGATTTGTATAAGGTCATTCCCCTCATGCTCTTCAATATACCAGGGATATTGATACTGCAGTTTGCTGCGGAACTGAGGATACATACCATCCTCGAAGGGAACGCCGCTATCGACAATAGCCTGGTAATCGGCATCCTCAATATCCTCTCTGCTGTTGTTGAGAAGGCAGAGCAGGCACTCCTGCTCCTGTTCCATCTCCATATATTCAAACGAATCGGCCTGTTCATCTGAAAGCGAAAGGGCAAGGTATCCGGTAAGGCCTTTTTCTCCACGGTAAGCGGCAAAAGCCGAATCCACAAGCGAAACATAGTAGGGTGTCTTGTCTTCAGCAATAATGCATATAAGGTCGTTCTCCGAGAAAACGGAAGAGACTGCGGACTCGGTATAGACTTTGGCGAGACTGTATAAGGTATGGGTATCCATTCTTTTCTCCATCGGTTCATCATACAATAATCCAAAGGCTTGTCCAGTGACTTTGCCTTTAGTACTTGCTATGGTAATCTACACATTGTACCATAAGTGTATACATCATTTGAAGGATGGCGCTTCATGACAGGATTTGAGAAACTACAGCAAGCTAAGCGATTCGATATGAAGAAAAAGCCCATTCGCCAGCGTCATTTTCTGAGACCTGTGACCTGGCTGCTGAGCTATCCGACCGTATGGTCTCATCATTTGAAAATCAACCGCATCAACATGGAAGGCATAAAACCGCCATTTCTTCTTTTGTGCACACACCATGCGTTCATCGATTTCAAGGTGACTACCGCAGCCCTTTTCCCCTATCGGGCAAACTACGTGGTTGCCATCGACGGCTTTCTCAAGCGCGAATGGCTTTTACGCAATGCAGGAGGCATCTGCAAGAGGAAATTTACCAACGACCTGCAGCTGATTCGACAGATCCGAGAGGTACTGTCAGTCAACAAGGATATCTTAGCCCTCTATCCCGAAGCACGATACACGTTGGTGGGGACCACCGCTGTTTTACCTGATTCGCTGGGAAAAATGGCGAAGCTCTTAGGAGTGCCGGTAGTCATGCTCAACATGCACGGCCATTATCTGAGCTGCCCTGTATGGAATCTGAAGGACCGGGGAAATCGCATCGAAGCTGATTACAGCCTGCTGTTCACCAAGGAGGATTTGGCGAAGAGCTCGGTCTCCCACATCAATGCAGTGATTAGAAAGGCGTTCGAGTACGATGAATATCGGTGGCAGAAAGAAAACAACATCCGTATAAGCTATCCAAAACGAGCTGAGGGTCTGCATAAGCCGCTGTATCAATGTCCTCATTGTCTGAGCGAGTACACCACGTACAGCGAGGGAATCCATATCGGATGCTCGGTTTGTCATAAAAAGTGGGAGATGACCGAATACGGAGAGTTGCAGGCAGTCCAAAGGGCGGACGACGAGCAGACGTTGGTCACCGAGTTCTCTCATATTCCCGATTGGTATGAGTTTGAGCGCAAACAGGTGCGCGCCCAAATTGAAGCTGGAACGTATTACCTGAAAACAAAAGTACAGGTGGAAGCCCTTCCCAATGCCAAGGGGTATATCCCCCTTGGTGATGCACTGCTCATTCACAACATGCAGGGCTTCAAGTTGGAAGGCATGTTCGGCAAGGAAGGTTTTCTGCTTGCTAAAACTCCCCTGTCGATGTACTCATGCCATATCGAGTATGAGTACTTCGGCAAGGGAGACTGCATCGACCTCTCCACCTTGGAAGACACCTACTACATCTACCCGAAAGGGCAGAAGTTCTCGGTTACCAAAATCGCATTGGCAACCGAGGAGCTGTTTGCTTTCTACAGCAAGGAGCAGGAAATTATCCCCGAGAACTTGCTTGATGCAGTTGCTCAATCACCTTCCTGACAGGATGGATGCAAGTTCCGCTTCACTGATATAACGGGCTTTGTAGGTAACTTTGTACCGGTCAAGCTGCCTGATAAAGGCACGCATGTGGTTCTCAGATCCTTTCAGGAGATTGGTATATACCCAAACTTCAGCTTCATCGGTAGTCTTTGAAAGATATTCCTTCAAATCGTAGATATCCAAATCCTCGATGATGGCTCCTACCAAATAGGCTTCTTGGATTGACTTCATGCCCTGTTCCACCAAGGAGGTGTAGAGAGCAGCCAGATCGGCGTTCTTGAATTCGCCGGCTGCAGAACCTGCTACAGGGTCCTCGATGTTTCGTGCTGCAAGCAGCGCCCCAACTGCATCCATATGCTGCTGTTCAGCCTTTGCAATATTCAAAAAGGCCCGGGCACCCCATCTTCCATAGAGGGCGATATATACATCGCGGGCAAGTTTCTCTTCCTCACGCATATACAAAAGCCCGTCTACTGTTGAGCTGGGTTCGGCTGCAAAAACCCCAACCGCTGGAGGTGACGTTGTTTGCACCTCTTCAATCGGCTGTGCAGCGAGGGTAAACGAAGAGACCAGAATCAGTGCCAAAACTATGATGCTTGTATGCTTGTACATATGCAACTCCTTGATTGTTGAATCTGACTCAACAATACTGGCACTGGGTACAGGCATTAAGAATGTCAGGTAAAGGTTGGGTAAAGACAGTTTTTCAGATTGAAACAATTCTCTTTTTAAAATTCATAATTATACTTCATTGCATCTATTCGTTGCAAAATGCAACATAAAATCAAAAATCTTACCAGTGAGCACTGCAATCTCATGCCAGTATACTATCCATACAGGAGTGCACTATGAAAGGAACGTTTTACCAACTGAATATGGCAACCCACCGTGATCCGCTGACCAAAGTCGAGGTGGTCCGTATAACCGACAACAAGGCGATGTACGACCGGCCTTATTTCACCACACCTCAATTCTCATCAGACGGAAGATACACTATCTTTGCCTCTGATTTCACCAAAACCTCCATAGTCAAGAATCCTAATGCACCGGCGATCGGGAAAATTGGCTTTGGGGAACTCTTCCTACTCGAACTTGAAACGGGAAAGGCACTTCAAATTACCCAGGGTGAAGCTATCAAAATGGGTCACGGTGCACACGCTATGATTTCAGCGGATGGAAATTCTGCATTTTTCTATAGCAATGAACAATTAAAAGAAGTTTCGCTTAAGACCCTTGAAACGCAAATACTGATGGATATTCCCAACTCCTACAATTTCCACAGCTTGTCAATGACCGACGACTGCCGATATTTGGTCTTTACCGTAGTAGAAGAAGTTCCTTTGCTCACCGCCCGATTCGCAAATCCTCTGTCTGAAGCGGCCCCAGGGGCGAGAGAGCGATTCTACAAAGAACCCAGCAGCCTCGTCATTAGGTATGACAGACAAGCAAAAAGTGCAGAAACTGTGGTGGGAGGCCATCACCGTATCACACATGCAAGTCTGAAGCCTGATGATGGAGATTGCATCATGTTCTGTCACGATGGGCCCTGGCATCTGGTTCAGCGACTTTGGACAGCACGAGTTTCAACCGATGAAGTGAAACCACTATTCGTCCAACAAACCAATCTGGAGGGCGTGGTTCATGAATTCTTCACACCTTCGGGGAGAATTGGCGCCCAGTACTCCTATCGCTATAAACCGCAAATGCCATTTTTCATGTTTGCTGATATGTATATGAACTTCGATGGTTCTGAACAGGAACGCTATTATTACCCCTATGAACGACCAGGACATATCAGCGTCGGACACAATGAAACACTAGCTGTCGGGGACTCGGCAATGCTGTATCGAGGAATGGATGGATGGCAGAGGTATCTATCCCTGATCCAATACCAAGCACAGACGCATACTGCCGAACTCTCCATTCTCTGTGCCCATGACACTTCCGGAAAAAAATCCGCACATGTGCACCCAGTATTCACCCCTGACGGAAAAAGAGTTATCTATTCATCCGACGCAGAGGGAATGCTGAATATCTACATGGTCGAGGCAGATACCTCAAAGGCTATAAAAAGCCTTTCTTAGTCAAGCTTTGAGAAAATCTGCTCGATACGGGGTGAATACATCCAGAACAGCACCTTTCTCAAGGCACTTTGCACCATGAGGAATTTCAGGGGGGAACAGGATTGTATCCCCCTTTTTCACCACCACCGGTTTTCCATCCATGGTAAACTCAAAGGTCCCTTCCAATACGTAGGTAACCTGTGTATGGGGATGTGTATGCACAGATCCGACACCACCTTTCTCAAATAGAACCTCAACCTGCATCATGGTCTCATTGTATGCAAGAATTTTCCTCGAGACCCCTTCTCCTACCGGTTCAACTAAAGCTTTCTCTGAAAATACAACAGAAGTCATTTTATTCTCCCAAAATGTTACTACCATTAGCACTAGGCTATTGTTTAAATAATCGCCACTACCCGTACCGGGAATGCTTCAACTCCCTTAATGGGATACGGAAATGCAGCAATCGTGCATCTATCCTGCTTCAGCTCATCAAGATTAGCTAGATTCTCAATCAAAGGAATATCATGAGAAAACAGTTTGGAATGATTTACATGCTCTTCGGATTGAGGAATCTCCACACCTCCAGCATCAAGACCCATCAATTTCATTCCAGACTCGGCCAAATAGGCTATAGCTTCTTCTGAAAAATATGGCGATTGCGCATATTCTTCGGTTCCATATGCATGAGAGAAACCAAGATTGCAGATAACGATATCGCCCCGCTTGATACCTCCAACCCGCTCAACTTCCTTTTTCACCTGCTCTACAGAGATCGCAACCTTTCCTTTGATGTCTGTAAATCTGAGAACAACCGCATCACCATAATAAGAAGAGAGATCCATACTCGCCAGATCCTTCCCCTGTGGAAAAATATGATACGGAACCTCAATATGTGTGGCGATATGGGAAACCATCGAGATGTTGGTCATGATATACCACTGGCCTTCGCTACGGACTACATTTTTATTGACGGTCTCCGCACCGATAGTCTCGATTGCAAACTTTCGCTGCGCCTTTTGTGGGTCAATGACATGAGTAAGATCAAGTAATGTATGCATACATGCCCTCCAATTGTTCTATGGTTCCATACTTGCAGGTGTGCAGGCAAGCACAACTACGGCTGTTTTCTGTTCGTATTTGAAACCACATCATTGCAACATACGCCACATAGTAGTTCTGCTTATACCTAATTGCTTGGCAACCTTGCTTTGGTTTCCTCCCATTTTTTCGAGGACGGCTTTGACAATATCCTTCTCGATCTCGTGCAATGTTTTGCCGGTATCAATAATACTTGAAAGCGATGCCGACAGGGCGAACTCATTGGTTTCGCTTATCAGAATCTGTTTGGCCAATGACTCGCTGATATAGGAAGAACTGGAAAGTTCCACCAAGCGAAACAATACTTTCCTGAACTGAGTGAGGTTGCCCGGCCACTGGTATTCCAAAAGAAGACGTTCAGAACCCTTGCTCAAACCAATAACCTGCTTGGCATAGAGTACATTGGCAGTGCTGATGTACAATCCGAATAAGGTATGCAGCTCAGGTCCACGTTCGCGAAGAGGAATCAGCCGAAGACTTTGACAACCTAACTCGTCCCCCAATTGACGAACCGCTTCAGGTAACGGAGAGTCCTGGGAGGTGACGCAGGAAAATAGTATCCGATTATATTCGCATAAACCCGAATCCAGCAACTGAGTTTTCAAGCGGTCTACCCTGGGAGGAGCCAATGCATCAAGATTGCTGAAATAGATGGTCTTTCCGCTTTCATATAGTGGGGAGTTGGTATTGGTCAACAAGAAATTCCATGCTTTATCGTTTATCAGAGAGAAGTCGACAATATAGTAAGGATTAGTTTGCAAAGGCCCGCGAACGTACAGAAGTGCGGCTATCTGCTCTTTTCCTGTCCCACGCTCCCCGAGAATCAGGACTGGGGTTGTAGAACGGAGCATATGGTTCATTATCTCCCGATTGTCCGTATTTGTGGGAGAGTGTTCAGGAAAGTGTTGGAGAAAGACCTCTATAGCACTATCCTTTGAGAAGATACGGATTTCGTTCTTCAAAGGAATGTACGGCTGAGGCCGCACTTGAAAATAAAATGCAGTATAGATAATTCCCTGTTCTCCCTCTATAGCTCTGCGATACATCGTGATGATGTCAGATCCCCTTGTTTTTTGAATTTCAGAGGCTGTAGCTTCAGAGGTTTGTAATTCCCGTACCGCAAGATTCATCGCAAGCTTCTCATCAAGGTTTGCTAGGTGTGAGTATACAAGAGAGTGGGTTGCATCAAAAACCATAATTCCTAATGGACTTTCCTGAAGCGACTTCTTGAAGAAGTGCTGTCTCTCCTTTTGGTGCTTGAGACAGTTGCTCAACGTAATCGCCTGCTCAAGAGCGAGTCCGATACTATCTTGACCTGTGGTTATTTGGATGGAGTTCAACCCGTTTCTTCGTGCGATATGGTCAATTCCCATACCCGATACCACAAGCTGATACCCTTTTTCTCGTAAATCCAACATAAGAGGCTCTACATCCTCAATTCGATAGAGTGTGTAGATATCCAGATCAATCTGTAGAACATCCCGCAGCAAATGAGCTTGGCTGGTAACAAAAGAGAACCCAACTACAGCAAACCGTTCCTGATAGTTCTCAGCCAACTTGATGGCACTCAACACATCTGCAATGGTAATTGGTATTTTTATAACCGGAGTCTGCTTTACGGTCCTTTGAATCATCATTGCTGTCTCACCACGAGCAAGAATAACGTCAAACGAGGGACCAAGCTGTTCTGCAACCTTCTCACCGCCAAATAGATTGGCGACCCGGGTTTCTAGAATGATTGGGAGATTGCGCTTAGCCACAAGGTCATGGGCAACTGTCTGAATACTTTCACTTGGGACAATAGCTAATATGCGTATCGAATTCTCCATACTCTCCCCTATGTTTCATAATAGAACACAATAGTTTCTTTGCTTTACCACAATATCATTATTGTTGCAAGTTGTAACACTTTTTTTAATCACTTTTCTTGTATCATCAATTAATCGTCCTTGATACTTGTGTAGTCTGGAGGAATCATGAAGCGGCTGAATTACCAATCATTCTACGATAAAAATGCAAAAAGCCTGTTCCCTTGGTTACTTATCCTACCCACACTCATCTTCTTAGGAGTCTTTTGCTTCTATCCAATGATTAGAGGGTTGGGGTATGCCTTAACCGATATGGACCGAAGCAATCCGAGAATGGTGAATTTTGTTGGATTTGCAAACTTTGTTAAGATTTTCACTGAAGATACTGTATTTCCCATTACGCTGATTAACTCATTAAAGTGGGTTTCCGTAGAGGTTATCGGGCAGCTGTTCTTTGGCATGATTTTCGCTCTTATTCTCAACCAAAAGTTCTTTGGTCGCGGACTGGTCAGAACATTCTGCTTCGCTCCTTGGGCGGTATCAGGGGTTTTAACAACCATGCTCTGGGTTCTCATATATAATGAGCACATCGGCCTTTTAAACAATGTACTGGAACTTGCAGGACTTGGTCACCTCACAAAAGCTTGGGTTCAAAACATAGATACAGCATTCTCCGCCGTTGCTATTGCCGAACTCTGGCGTGGCATTCCTTTCTTTACCATCACACTCTTGGGAGGTCTGCAAGGCGTTCCTCTGGAATTATATGAATCTGCAAAAATCGATGGATCAAACGCCTGGAAGAGCTTCTGGCTCATTACCATCCCCTGCATGAAAGAATCCATCATCTTTGCCACCCTGATGAGAACAATCTGGGAGTTTAGGTCAGTCGATCTTATCATGACCATGACCAACGGTGGTCCGGTCAGAAGAACCCTCACCCTTCCCATATACATGTACAAGACAGCAATCGAAGACGGCTATTACGGCTATGGGGCAGCTTTGACTGTGATTCTCTTCATGATTCTTAGCTTCTATGTCGTCTTCTTCCTGAAAGCCAACAACTTCGGAAAGGGAGTGAACGAATAATCATGACTATCTCAAGAAAACTTCAAACCCAAACAACCAAGGTCTTCGTTCTCTATCTTCCCCTAATAGGATTTATATTGTTTATCGGTATCCCCCTCTTCTGGGCCCTGTCCATCTCGTTGAAGAACGGGCAATCGGTGGTAAGCGGTGAGTTCAGCCTGTTTCCGAATCCAATAACCTTTGAGAACTACGTCTATGTATGGACAAAGAATCGTCTCAATCGTTTTTTCGTCAACAGTATCATTACCAGTGGAGGATCGGTATTCATCATCGCCATCCTCGCCCTATTCAATGGATACGCCCTCAGCAGGTTCAACTTCCGAGGAAAACGGACGTTCATGGTTATTCTGTTGATGACCCAAATGATTCCCATGATTTTCAACATGTCATCAATCTTTCTACTCATGGTACGCTTAAAGATGGCTAATTCATTGTTTGGAATCATTTTATTGCATATCGCCGCTGGCCTTCCCTACAACAGTCTCATGATGAAAAGTTTTATAGGCAACATACCAAAAGAAGTTGATGAGGCTGCCTCGATAGACGGATGCAACCGCGCCCAAATCATATGGCATATCATCCTTCCTGCGGTACGCCCCGGATTTACCACTGTTCTGGCTTATGCTTTCATCACCTGTTGGAATGAGTATCTGCTTTCCTATACGTTGTTGACCGATGCAAAGAAATTTCCGTTGTCGGTAGGTTTGAAATATCTCGTTGGTGAATATGGAACCAACTATGCGGCCTTGGCTGCAGGTTGTGTTATCGCTCTTATTCCTCCGATTTTGTTGTTCGCTTATGTGCAAAAACATCTGGTCAGTGGAATGAATGCAGGTTCAGTGAAAGGGTAACATCCTGAAGTATCAGGATAAAATAAGGAGCGTAGTATGAAGAAAAGAATTACTTTGGTTCTACTCGTGTTGGTTTTCGCTACTACCTTAGTCTTTGCTGCTGGTGCGGCCGAGAAAAGTGGAGCAAAACAGGACAAAATTAAGCTTACCTTCTGGGCAGAGTTTATCACCCCTGAAAGAACTGAGTATGTCGAACGCATGGCAAAAGAGTATGAAAAACTCAATCCCAATGTATCCATCGAAGTGACACCGCTTCCGGATAAGGCTGATAAAAAGATCTTGACCGCTTATGAAGCAGGACAAGGTCCGGACATATTCCTCTCTTCCGGCCCCGACGTAACAAGTCAGGTTAATGGTGGCTACATCATCCCATTGAACACCTACTTTGACTCATGGGCGGAGAAAGACCGCATCCTCCCGTCGGCAATACAAACTGTACGAGACTTGGACATGTCAGGCGAGGGGAACCTCTACTACATCCCCAATGGCATCTCTGTTACCGTCATCTGGGTTAGAAGCGACTGGCTGGAGAGTGCCGGTATGGACGGCATCAAGACTTGGAATGATTTCTTCTCTGCTGCAGAGAAAATGACTAACAAGAGTGCCAAGCAATATGGTGTTGCCATCCGCGGTGGAGCCGGCGGAGCCAAGTTCCTGGAAAGACAGATGTATGCCTACAGCGGCATCCTTTCCTTGTTTGATGAGAATGGAAAGTGCACCCTCAACGATCCCAAACACGTTGAATTTGTTGAACGCTACTTCGGCATGTACAAGAAGTACACCTCCGAAGGGGATCTGAACTATGGATGGACTGAACTGTCGGCAGCCTTCGATTCCGGCCATGCTGCCATGATCATTCACAATCTCGGGTCTGCTGCTGACCACGTGAAGGCTTTCAACAACGATCTTTCCAAGTTTGCTGCCATCGGCATGCCTTTGAATGATAAGGGAACCTCGGTGAACCTGATGCTGCAACCTGGTGGATTGACCATTTCCTCCACCTGTGAGTATCCCGAAGAAGCTTTCAACTTCATTAAGTTCATGACCACTGGCGATGCTGTCAGCGAATATGCACAGAAGTGGGGTGTCATCCCCATCGATACCAAGGTCCTTCAGAGCGCAAGCTGGGTTCAGGACACTCCTTGGTTCAAAACTTCTGCAGACCTTCTGCTCAACCCCAACACACTGTTCTACAACCAGTATGCATGGCTGCCGGGAAGAAATCCGCTCTACAACAAGGTGGATACCGACTCCCAGTATGTCATGACCGGACAGATGACCGCAAAAGAAATGCTTGACAAGTGGGCTAAGGCCTGCCAGGAAAGCTATGACAAGGTCATGGGCAAATAGTAAGTACGCATGAGAATCTTGGGGTTTTCCCTCCAAGATTCTCTTTAATTTTCACGATATGAAATATTTGGACAACGGAGGTAGCTATGCACAAGAAAATCGGCTTTATCGGGTTGGGAAATATGGGAATGCCCATGGCTCTCAACTTATGTAAGCATGGCTATCCTCTGTATGTCTGCTCCAGAAACAACAAAAGCCAGCAAGCTATTCTTGTTGCTGGTGGTGGTTCGATAGAAAGCTTTCAGAAGATGGGTCATGAATGTGATATCATCATCAGCATCGTCCCCTCTGACAAGGAAATTCAAGCATTGTACCTAGGTAAAGATGGAATACTCTCTGATCCGAAGGATGGCTTGGTCTGCATCGATATGACTTCAGCAAGAGGCTCTACAAAACAAGAAATAGCATCATATATCGACCATATGGGCTTACGGGTACAGTTCATCGATGCCCCGGTAAGTGGTGGGGTGAAAGGAGCTGAGGATGGCACATTATCCATCATGGTAGGGTGCAGTCCTCAGCAATTCTCAGAACACCTTGCATTGTTCAAGGTATTGGGTACAACCATTACTCACACCGGAGATGTGGGCAGTGCCTCCCATATAAAGATGCTCAATCAGATGCTCAACGCAGCAAATACGGCAATTGCTGCCGAGGTGTTATGCCTTTCACGAAAGCTTGGCATTGCTGACAATATTCTTAGTGAAGTCATCAATCGAAGCAGCGGCGGAAGCTATGTATTTGAACGAAATGTCCCCAAGTATATGATGCAGGGTGAGCACAAACCTGGATTCAAATTGGATCTCATGAAGAAAGACAGTTCCCTCTTTATTGAAACGGCGAAAGAGATGAAGAGTTTTATCCCTCTGGCGAGCTTGGTAAACCAGATGTTTGAAGCTTCGTCAAATGCAGGGCACGGAGAACAGAATTATACAGCAATCCATAGTTGGTACGAGAAAAATCAGAAAACCTTTTAATCCAACTTATCACTCATTGGAGGTCATATATCATGGAATACCATGTTGTAAATTGGCAGAACTTGCGATCACTCTGCCAACAATTGATGGAAGCAGAGCATCTCTCATCCGAGGATGCTTTCATTTGTGCAGACAACCTTGTCGATGCCGACCTCACAGGTGTTGAATCACATGGTGTGAGTCGGATGAGCAACTACATGAAGCGCCTTAAAACACAGGTTGTTGCCCATACAAATGATATTAAGGTACTTGAGGAACACGCTGCCAGTTTAGCTATAGACGGCGGGAATGCAATGGGAATGGTCAGCGGGACCTTTGCCATGCAGGAGTGTATCAGGAAAGCTAAATCCAGCGGGTGTTGCTTTGCTACAGTCAAGCATTCAAACCATTATGGCATGGCCTCCTACTATGTTTCGATGGCAACCGAGTCAGGAATGATCGGTATCACCGGTACTAATGCGCCTCCCAACATTGCTCCCTGGGGCAGTTCTCAGAAATATATGGGAACAAATCCGATTGCATTCGGTGCTCCCACCAAGGATCGTCCCATTATTTTGGACATGGCTCCAAGCATCGTGGCCATGGGAAAGATTATCCTCGCTGCCAAACTCGGTAAATCGATTCCTGAAGGATGGGTCCTCGATCCCCAAGGAAAACCAACCACCGATCCCAATGTAGGCCAGTACGGCACGCTTTTGCCTATCGGTGGCGCCAAAGGTTCCGGTCTCGCCATTTTCGGTGAGATTCTCAGCGGTATCCTCACAGGTGCACAATGGGGTCCACATATCAACAATTTCTGGAAGGATTTTGAGAATCCGCAGGATGTTGGTCATTTCTTTTTGGCAATCGATATCAAGAAATTCGTTGACTATGAGCAGTTCCTTGAGAGAATCACTCAGATGGTCTCTGAGATGAAGGCCCTTCCTAAGAACCCTGGAGTTGAAGAGATTTTCATGCCTGGAGAGATAGAAATCTGTAAGCGGGAAGAACGGAAACAGAACGGAATAAACCTTTCCGACAGCGTCTATCAGGAGCTTGTCGAATTGGCCAGAGAATATAACATTCCCTTTTCACTATAAGCAGGAGATGAAGTATGAAACTATTTGATTGTACGCTCCGCGATGGAGCCAATGTCATCGGCAAGGGATTCGATGCAAACTTAACAACCATGATGCTTGAAGGCTTGATTGCTTCAAATATCACCACCATCGAGTATGGCAATTGTCTTGGACTGGGTGCCTATACGGCAAATTCATGCATCGCACCGTTGACCGATGAAGAATACCTCGCTCTTGTACAGCCTTATCTCAGCCAAGCTGAAATCGGCATGTTCATTGGAGTAAAGAATACCAGTGAGGAAACCATTGCCATGGGAGCCGAAGGCGGTCTTCACTTTTTGAGAATCGGTGCAAACGCCGGGGATGGCAAGGCTGCTGTTGAAGGTATCAAACGTGTCAAGAAATCCGGCTTGAAGTGTCGGTATTCGGCAATGAAGGGATATATTCTTTCAGCAAAGGATCTTGCTGAAGAAGTCAAAATGCTTGCAGATGCAGGCCTTGATGGGCTTACCATTATGGACTCCGCTGGAACCATGATGCCACATGAAGTTACCGAGTATGTCCAAGCCCTTACAAAGGCAGTTACGATTCCCATTGGTTTCCATGGGCACAACAACTTGGGTCTTTCGGTTGCCAATGCTCTTGCAGCAGCTGAAGCCGGAGCAGAAGAACTTGACTGCGGTCTTCTGGGAATGGCTAGAAGTGCTGGAAACTGTGCCACTGAGTTGATAGTTGCAGCTTTGCAGAAGCAGGGTAAACTCAAGGAAGTGAACCTGCTCGATCTTTTACACTTCCTCGATGCACAGCTCATTCCTGCAATGAAGGCGTATGACTACAGAGCTCCTGTACAACCATTGGATTTAGTCTACGGATATGCTGGATGCCATTCCAGCTTTGAGGCTTTATTCAAGACAATCTCACAGGAGAAGCAGGTTGACCTATATCAGCTGGTTATGAAAGCTTCCGAGCTGGACCGTAAGGCTCCTTCCAGAGCCCTTATCGAGAGCGTTGCAGATTCTATTCGATAAGCTTCCCAAACTATGCTGATTACAAGGGGAGGAGTGCAGACTCCTCCTCGTCCTTTTACACGGGGGTGTCATGTTACGAGTTGAATTGCTACTACGAAAAATAAATACATTTCTGGAAAAAGGTATGTCGATTATTACTCCTTCAGGAATAGTCATCGGTCTCTTGCTAGGTAACCATATCAGTTTTCTAAAACCACTAGTGATGTATCTTTTTGCTTTTATATCCTTGGTTGGGGGATTTGGCGTGAGCGTCCCCGACTTTTTTAAAGTATTCAAAAAACCGTTGCCGATTCTCCTGTTCTTTCTCTCTTCGTATTTCCTGTTCCCATCTCTGGTATGGACTTCGATGCATCTTTGGTTCACCTCCCAACCAGACACAATGCTTGGATTTTTTCTACTCTGCTCGGTACCTACGGCTGTAGTCAGTTATGTATGGAGTTCTATTTATAAAGGAGAGGCAGCACTCTCTCTGACACTTCTAATCATTGGGACGGTTCTATCACCACTTTTCACACCGCTCATCATGCGAATCCTAAGCGGTTCCTCAGTTGACTTCAACGTCTCTGGCATGGTAATCAGCCTCTTTAAAATGGTCTTGATCCCTTCTGCCTTAGGAATTATTATCAATCAAATCACCCGTCACAGTGTCAACGACCATGTCACTCCTTGCCTAAAACCTTTCACCAAAGTTGCAATTTACGTACTCATGGCAATCAATGCCAGCCAACTCTCAGAGTCATTCTTCTCAACCATTTCATTCTCACTGTTACCGATTATCATTGGCTGCCTGCTTTTCACTTTTATCGGATTTTCAATCGCCAGATTGCTGGCATATTCAGCCAAACTCAACAGGGAACAGTCGGTAAGCCTCATGTTTGCATCCGGATTGCGAAACATCAATGCCGCATTGGTTTTGGCAATTGACTTCTTTTCACCGGCAGTCGCAATTCCTGTAATGCTGGGAATTTTCTTTCAACAGATTATGAGTGCTGTTTCGGCTACCATACTTTTAGGAAAAGAGAAGAAAGCCACTCACCAAAAAAAACAGGGAGTGTCATAACAACACTCCCCCAATACAAACCCATGATGCTTAGCGCTGTACGCGTCCGCTTCCATCACCCTTGAGCAGGGCTTCAACCTCCGCCTTGGTGGAAAGGTTGAAGTCTCCGTCGATGGAGTGCTTCAGAGCAGAAGCTGCAACGGCAAAGTTGATGACATACTGCTCGTCGTCCCCGTACTCGCTGAGGGCATAGATGAGACCTGCAGAGAAGGAGTCTCCGCCACCGACACGATCGATGATATCGGTGATCTCATAGTGCCTGGAGAGGTAGAAACCGCTCTTTCCACTGAGGGCTGCACTCCAGCCGTTGTGGTCTGCACTCTTGCTTTCCCTCAGGGTGACGGCAACCACACTGATGTTGGGGAACTGAGCCTTGACTTCTGCAGTCAGGGCCTTGTACTCCTCGATATCCAGTTCGCCGGTAGTCACATCAACCTTGGCTTCGATGGCCAGGCACTTCTGGATGTCTTCCTCGTTTGCCACGATTACATCGGCAAACTTGACCAGCTCGCGCATTACCTCGGGAGCCTTCTTGCCATAGTTCCACAGTTTCTTACGATAGTTCAGGTCGATTGAGACGGTGGCACCGGCCTTCTTTGCCTGCTGCATGGCGGCAAGGCAGCTGTCCGCTGCTACCTGGCTGATAGCCGGGGTGATGCCGGTTACATGCAGCCATTCTGCGTCTGCCATAATGGAAACAAAATCAAAATCGGAAGGTTTGCTCAGAGCAATTGAGGACTCTGCGCGGTCATAGACTACGCTGCTCGCTCTCTGGTTTGCACCGGTCTCCAGGAAGTAAATTCCAACACGTCCGCCTTTGGTCATCTTGATCGAAGAGGTGTCGACACCGTATTTTCTTACTTCACGAACGGCAGCCTCGCCGATTGCGTTGGCAGGAAGAGCGGTGACGAACTTGGCATCCTTGCCCAGAAGGGAGAGAGAAACGGCAACGTTTGCTTCACCACCTCCAAAGGTTGCTTCCATGAGAGGAGATTGAAAAAAGCGTTCATGGCCGGGGCTCTTGAGCCGCAGCATAATCTCACCAAACGTTACATACTTCTTACCCATACAAGCCTCCTGGATATTTTTGTCGGGAATACTGATTGCCTCTTGATATTTGGAATCATAGAGGGTATGCTTGGGTCTGTCAATATTATTTTGAAACAACGTTTCATAATTGAAATAAAGGAGTGACTCCATGCACGAAGCACTGTTTGAAAACATTCACAAAATCGGTCTGGTACCTGTAGTTAAAATCGATGATGCTGCAAAAGCTGTAGGGCTTGCAAAGGCCATGGTCAAGGGCGGCCTTCCCTGTGCTGAAGTCACTTTCCGCACCGCAGCCGCAGAGCAAGCGATCAAAAACATCACGGCGGCTGTTCCTGAGATGCTGGTTGGAGCCGGAACGGTTACCAATCTCGACTTTGCCAAGAAAGCTGTTGCAGCCGGTGCCAAGTTCATTGTCTCTCCCGGTTTCAACCCGACCGTCGTCGATTGGTGTCTTGAGAACAACGTGCCCATCGTACCCGGTGTATGTACCCCCAGTGACATCGAGGCAGGCCTCTCACGAGGGCTTTCCACCCTCAAGTTTTTCCCTGCAGAAGTAAGCGGCGGCGTCGAGATGCTCAAGAACCTTGCAGGCCCCTTCCCCAACCTGATGTTCATGCCTACAGGTGGTATCAGCCCGGCAAACCTTGCCTCCTATGCAAAACAGTCCAACGTATTGGCGGTCGGCGGCTCCTGGATGGTAAAGCCCGAGCTCATCGAAGCAGAGAACTGGGATGTAATTTCAGCACTCTGCAGTGAAGCTGTAGTTGCCCTCCAGGGCCTTGAGTTCGCACATCTGGGCATCAACAATGAAAATGCTGCAGAGGCTGAGAAAACCATTGCCGCCCTTGAGGCTTTCGGCATGGTAAAGAAGGTCGGCAACAGCTCCACATTCCTGAATACCACCATCGAAGTCCTTCCCAAGATGTACTACGGCAGACTCGGCCACCTCGGTTTCAAGTGCTTTGATATCGAGCGCACCCTCGCCTACCTCGGCCGCCATGGGTTCACAGTCAATGAAGAGACCATCACCCGTGACGCAAAGGGCAAGATCAAGGTCTGCTACATCCAGCAGGAGCTCAGCGGCTTTGCCGTACACCTGGTCAAGGCCTGATTCCAAGAAAATGCAATCCAGACGCCGGTTCTCATCTAGCAGAACCGGCGTTTTCTTGTTTACAGTAGGTGCATGCGAATAGTACAAAACCATATACTTGCCAACGAGCAAATCAAAGCGATTGAACAGCTCCAGGATGTCGCCCTCCTTCCCGAAAGCTTGGAGAATCGTGTATTCCTCTCCTCGGAAATGAATGTATACAAGGACTTGGATTGTTTCTTCCTTGGGTATGAGGACAACCAGCTTATAAGCTTCCTTGGTGCATTTTTTCCCAGCCGCAAGGAGGTGGAGTTCAACGGCTTCACCCATCCCGATCATCGCAGGAAAGGACATTTCAACCGTCTGGTGGAGCATGCCCTCTCCTTATATAAAGCATACCCATTCAACCAGGCACTCTTTCAACGGGAGCTTAACAGCAAAAGCGGCCTCTCCTATCTACAGAAGCGGTATCCGGAGCTTGACCGCAGCGAGTACCTGATGACACTTGAAAAACAACACTGGAACAACAAGCAACAAATCGGGACTCTTGAGTTGGTTGCTGAACATAACAAAGAGGAAACCATCACCGTCATGAGTGACGCCTTCGAGGAAGCGAGGGATGAAAGTACGCACGTCTTGTCCTATTTACTCTCAAGCACAGACCGAAAAGTATTTCTGTATCGCTATGAGGACAAAGCGATTGGGGTTCTTAATGCAGCCATGGAAGATGGAGTGTGGGTTGTTCACGGAGTAGGAATCATCCATGCCTGTAGGAACCAAGGCATGGGAAGACAGATGCTCAGCCTTGCCTTCGATCAGCTCTTCAAGGATGCAGATACAATCCAGCTTGAAGTGGATTCCCAGAACCCCCCTGCCCTTGCCCTTTACCAAAAATTAGGGTTCTCCACTACCAGTCAGGTCGATTACCATAGACTGATTTTGCGATAGTGTGACCGTTTTGGCCCTTGGTTCTATTTATCTTGACGGCTCTGTTGCGACAGCTTAGCATTACGTATCACGTTTTGTTTTTGACCGCATCCATGAGGATGACGGAATGCAATTTGGAGGAAAGAATGAAAAAAACACTTGCAATTCTGCTCGTACTAGTCATGCTCGTACCAGCTCTGTTTGCACAGGGCGGCCAGGAAGCTGCTCCTGCTGCCCCAGCTCCTGTGGCTCCCGTAGCCGCCCCTGCTCCCGCCCCGGCTGCTGCCGGCTCTGGCAGCGTCAACGCTTACACCACCCTTGAGGAGCCCCTTGCTGCAAAGCTTTTCCAGCTCTTCGAGGCTGAGACCGGCATCAAAGTGAACTTCGTCCGCCTCAGCGGTGGTGAAGCTGTCGCTCGTCTGGAAGCTGAATCTGCCAATCCCCAGGCATCCATCTGGGTCGGCGGTGTAGGTCTTGATCACATCACTGCAAAGAGCAAGGGTTTGACCACCCCGTACGTGAGCCGCTTTACCAGCAAGACTCCTGCTCAGTTCCGTGATGCAGATAACTACTTCATCGGACTCTATGTCGGACCTCTTACCTTCGTAACCAACCTCGACCGTGCCAAGGAACTTGGTTTTGAAGCTCCCAAGAGCTGGGCAGACCTGCTCAAGCCCCAGTACAAGGGTTACATCCGTATGGCAAACCCCAACTCCTCGGGTACCGCCTACAACGTCCTGACCACGATGCTCGATATCTTCGGCACTGAGGACAAGATGATCGAGTACATGAAAGAGCTGGACAAGAACATCGACCAGTACACCAAGAGTGGATCGGCTCCCGGCAAGAGCGTGGCAACCGGTGAAATCCCCATCGCCATCGGCTATGCACACGACCAGGTCAAGCTCAAGGCTGCCGGATCTCCTGTGGTCATCACCGCTCCCAGTGAAGGAACCGGCTATGAGCTGGCTTCCATGTCCCTGGTCAAGGGCGGCAAGGATACCGTCAACGCCAAGAGGCTGTACGACTGGATCCTCTCCAGCCCCGTTGCACAATCTACGTTCACCGAGTGGTATGTGGTTCTGGTTGCAGAGGGTTCTGCAAAGCATCCCGATGCCCTCTCCATCAACGAGATCAAGACCGTTACCCAGGATATGGCTTGGGACGGAGATAATGTCAACAAGACCAGGCTTCTGGACCGCTGGACCAACGAAATCGGCAACAAGAGATAATTACCATCTGGTAATTTGGCTTTTCCTACCACCCTGCAAGAGAACCTTGCAGGGTGTGTAGTACCAACGGAATGATTCGATGTTTACAAAAAAACGCATCCTTCAGTTCTGTGCTGCGGCACTGATATTTCTGCTGGCCGACTTCTGGATGTACAGTACGCTCTCTTCCAACTTCAGGGGCTATGAAGAACAGCGGAACTTCAATGAGATTGAACTGTTCGCCCAAACAGTACCCGAAGAATCAACGGACACAGCCTATGAGACGTGGATTCCCACAGTCAAGGACATCATCCCCGGCTCCCGTGCCCTCTATTTGGCCTTTGATGAATCGACCTTCGATTTTGTCCCCTTGACTGGTTCCCAAACAACCCGAGCCCTGTTTGATGCAAACAAACCCAATGCAGAATTTCAGAAAGCCTTGGAAAGCGTCTATTACCTTGAGCCGATGCGTCTGGGATCGACCTATAAGGCCGACTACGCACTCGACCCCGATGCAAACAGTTTCGAGAGAACCGACAGCCAAGTCTATTTTGTCCCGGTCATCGATGATACCGGCTACCAAGTCTCCGGCGCAGTCATGATCCTGGTTCCCACCAGTACCGCCACCGGCTTCAACAATTTACTTAGGACCCTCTTCATTGCAGCGGCTGTTGTCTTTTTAGGCATCCTACTCGTTCTCACTTTCACCCGCGATCCCATGACCGGCTTCATGGTCCTCGGGCTTTTCTCCATCGTGTTGATATTCATAGCCTATCCCTTGATCGAGGCGGTACGACTCTCATTCATGAAGGATGGTACCTTCAGCCTCCAGACCTGGAAGGAAAGCCTCTCCCCCACCTATTTGGTCGCCCTGTGGGGCTCTCTCAGACTTGGAGTCCTAACGGCTACCATCTCCACCTTGGTGGGATACATGTTCGCCTTCCTCATAGAACGGACCAGCTTCAGGCAGAAGAAGCTGATGACCACCCTGGCCACCATGCCGGTCATCTCCCCTCCCTTCTCCCTGTCGCTCTCCATCATCCTGCTCTTTGGCAACAACGGTTTGATCAGCAAGCAGCTGCTCCATCTGAATACTTCCATCTATGGACTGGGGGGTTTGACCATCGTGCAGGTCATCGGCATGTTCCCCATCGCTTTCATGACGATCAGCGGAGTGCTCAGGCAAATCGACTCCACCGTCGAGGATGCTTCGCTGGACCTCAGCGCAACCAGATGGCAGACTTTCAAGTCGATTACCCTGCCCCTGTCAGCCCCCGGAATACTCTCTGCCTGGCTGCTGGTATTCACCAACTCCCTGGCTGACTTTGCCAACCCGTTGCTGCTCAGCGGCGACTACCGGGTGCTCTCGACCGAAGCCTATATGCTGGTCACAGGACGCAGCAACCTTGGAGCAGGTTCGGCCCTTTCGTTCATCCTGTTGATGCCCACCCTTACCGCCTTCCTCATCCAGCGCAACTGGGTGTCCAAGAAGAGCTTCGTAACTGTTACCGGCAAGCCCTCCACAAACCTCACCGAATTGACAAACAAACCAGTGCGAATGGTTTTAGAAATCGGCTCATGGATTTTCATCGGCTTTATCGGGGCTCTCTACCTGACCATCGTGGCAGGATGCTTTGTAGTGAACTGGGGTATCGACTACTCCTTCACCCTTGCAAACTGGGGGGAGGCCGTCTCACGTGGCTGGACTTCCATCCGTGACACCGTCACCCTGGCGGCCATCGCCACTCCTATTGCAGGCCTGCTCGCCATGCTCAGCGCCATGCTGATCGTCCGAAAGAAGTTCCCGGGCAAACGGTTCTTGGAGATGATGATCATGACTCCGTACGCCATCCCGGGTACCTTGATCGGTATCAGCTATGTACTGGCTTTCAACAAGCAGCCGTTGCTGCTGGTGGGTACCGGTGCGATCATCGTCATCAACTACATCATCCGAGAACTGCCGGTAGGACTTGAGAACGGCATCACAGCCCTTCATCAAATCGACCCGGCCATCGAGGAGTCGGCTGCAGACTTGGGAGCCGATGTTCCCACCGTCTTCCGCACGATTGTTCTGCCGTTGATCCGACCGGCCTTCCTGAGCAGTATGTCGTACACCTTCGTACGCTCCATGACTGCTGTCAGCGCCATCATCTTCTTGATATCGGCTCGCTGGAATCACCTGACCGTCTTGATTTTCAACTTCTCTGAAAACCTCAGATTCGGTCTTGCCAGCGTCTTGTCAACCATCCTGATCTTCATCGTCCTCTCTGTTTGGGCCCTGATGCAGATTGTGGTTCGTGATGACAAGCTCACCCAGAAAACTATCTCAACCCGCTAAGGTGGTGATCCATGGAAAAGAAAAGTGTATCGGTAACCCTTGAGCATGTAACCAAGAAATTCAAGGACGTAAAAGGAAAGGCTGACGTAATTGCAGTCAATGACTCTCACTTTATCATCGAACCGGGCGAGTTGGTCACCCTGCTTGGACCATCCGGGTGCGGCAAGACTACCACCTTGCGTATGATCGCCGGCTTCGAGCTTCCCACCGAAGGAAAGATTTATATCGGAAACGAGGAAGTGACCATGCTGCCTCCGAACAAGCGCGATACCGCCACCATGTTCCAAAGCTACGGTCTCTTTCCTCATATGACGGTCTTCGACAACGTTGCCTACGGTCTTAAATTGAGAAAGATCCCCCAAGAGGAGATCACCAAGCGGGTCAACGAGACACTGGCCTTGGTCGGTCTTGCCACCTACGGCGACCGTGCTCCCTCCAAGCTCTCCGGAGGACAGCAGCAGCGTGTCGCCTTGGCCCGCAGCCTCATCGTAACCCCATCTGTGCTGTTGCTTGATGAACCGCTGTCAAACCTTGATGCACTGCTGCGTGAGCAGATGCGTGTCGAGATCCGCAAGATTCAGAAGGAGTTGGGAATAACGGCAGTCTACGTAACCCACGACCGTGTTGAGGCCATGAGCCTTTCAGACCGCGTCGTGGTCATGAAGGACGGCTATGTCCGTCAAATCGGCTCGCCCAGCGAAATCTATGAAGACCCCAACTCACGATTCGTTGCAGGCTTTGTAGGAAAGGCCGCCTTCTTCCCGGTGAAAGTCAAGAAGCACGAGAAAAAAACCTGGGTTTGTGAGCTGGGAGGAAAGGATGTTCTGGTTGAACGCTCAGCTGATAATGTAGAAGTTGGCTCGGAGGCTGTTTTGATGGCCAGACCGGAGTCGCTGCGCATTGTTGAAAGCGGACAAGGAAAGATTGAAGGCAAGGTAAGGATGAATGTCTATCTCGGCCACAGCCTGGAGGCCTTTGTCAGCACCAGCTTCGGAGAAGTCCTTGTCCAGATCGATGATCCCCATGCCAAGAAGGTCTTCAAGGAAGGAGAGGATGTTTCCATCGACTTCACCCCAGACCGTGTAAGGCTGCTCAACAAGGATGAAGCGTAATCGCCATGAAGAAGAAGCCATGTTGATCAGGCTTGTACTTTCTTGAAATGCCCTGGATTATTCCGGGGCATTTCATGTGTATGAACGGCCTCTGAAACTGCAACTTGGCTTCACCTGTTACAACATACCCGTAGCAATATACCTGCCATTTTTATCAGAGCCTTCCCGTGCAATAACCCCATTATCTCTCAATTCCTTCATTGCCCTTTGCACAGACCTTGTGGAAAGCAATGCTTGCTCAGCAATCTCTTTCTGTGTCAATGTTCCATCTTGCTTGATTATCTGCAAAACAAGTCTTGCATTATTTGAAAGGTTCATATCAGATTTGTCTACACCGCCATTGGTTTGTTCGTCAAGAATGCTCACAGCTTCTTTATTGAAAGGAAACCGTACTGAAATGAAATGTTCAGAAATGTCGAAAAGCATGAGGATGATGCACGTTGCACCACACTAGTACATTCTTTGGATAGCAAGCCAGATTCCTGGAAAAGCCTTGCAGTACCAGAGGCGGCCGATCGGCCGCCTCTTTCATCTCTACTTTATACCAGGAGGTTCTTCACCCTTTAATGGAATGTCAGCTCTGAAGCTGTACCCCATCCTCAACAACCAAGGCGGTCTCTACTCCCTCAACCTTGGTATTATTCATATGAAGCTGCACATTTCTCAGCCTGATTCCCCTCCCTTCGGGTTCGGGAAGGCCTTCATACATCTCACTCTCCTCAACCGGGGTAAGATTGGTCTTGGCTACCGTGAAAGTACAGTTGCGAATCATCAAGTCTTTAATGGGTGATTCAGGAAGCCCTACGATGAAAGCCGCTGATGAGGTGGAATCCTCACTGATGCAGTTTTCTATGACAACCTTCTCGATGCTCGGCGTGGTGGGCGTGATTGTTTTCTTCTCCAAGGAGAAATCCTCGGCATCGAGACTGCCGCAACGGTAGTACATGTTCAAGGTGAGGGGACAGAGATTCCTTCGCATCCGAACCGAATCGAAGTGCAGGTTGGAGATGGCACCTCCTCGACCTCTTCGGGTCTTGATCCTGATACCCCTGTCGGTCCCATCGAACAAACAATTTCTTACTCTCACATCCCTGATGCCTGCCGCCGTTTCACTGCCGATGACAGCCCCTCCATGAGCGCTTTTAACAGTGCATCCCTCGATGAGGATATCGGTGGTAGGCATGTTGGTGGCAACCCCATCGGGGCCGCTGCCGCTCTTCAGGGCGATACCATCATCGCCAACATCCACAAGGCACTCCTTGATGGTCACAAAACGGCAGGAATCGACATCGATCCCATCGGTATTGGGGGCTTCCTTGGGATTGAGGATGGTCATATTTTGGAAAATGAGGTTTGTGCTGTACAGCGGATGCAACGTCCAGAAGGGACTGTTCTGCAGGGTAAGGCCTTCGAGTTTCACATTGTTGCTGTGAAGGATCTGCACCAAGGGCGGGCGCAAAAACTGGCTCTGCCGCCCTCCTCCGCCACCGCTCTGGCTCTCATAGCCGGGATTCAGGAGTGCAAGTTCGTGCTCCAAGAGAGAAACCGGCCCTTTCTGGCTGTTGCGCTTCCGATTTGCTGCTTCCCACCACCATCCGCCGTTTCCATCAAGGACGCCTTCACCGCGGACGATAAGCCCGTCAGAGTCCTCAATGAGCAGGCAGGGGTGCATGCAGTAGCAGTTCACTCCTTCCCATCGGGAGTACACCGGCCGGTACAGCGTTTCATCTGCAATGAATCGGATGACCGCACCCTTGTCCAGCTCAATGACCAGGCCCTTGGCTTTGATGGAGAGCGGCCCGGTCAGATAGGTTCCCTCCTCTAAGTGGAGCACTCCTCCCTCTGAGAGTGCACCGAAAGCCTTGACAAAGGCCTCACTATCATTATTCAGGCCATCGCCGACGGCCCCGAAGCTTCTCAACGTGTACTGTCGCATCTCACTCTCCTCACATTCCTTTACTTTTCCGATTATAGCACCTACAATTCTCATCATGAAACAGATAGGACTAAGAGCCCATGACCTGGGCACATTCAACTCCATCGAGGACCTCGCCAGCGAGGTCGGTAAGTATGGAACCTCGGTTCCCATCCAACTGGCCCTCAAGAAGGTCCTTAGAAATGCCCCGGACGCCAGTGCTTATACCGAGGCTTTCATCGTATCGATCCGAGAAGCACTTGCCGTCCACGGCTCCTACGTCGGCGTCTTCGGATGCTACATCAATCCAGTACATCCGGACAAGGCGGTACGGGACGAACAGTTGAGCAGATTCGAGAGCCACCTTAAGTATGCCAGGCTCCTCGGCTGTCCTCTCGTCGGAACAGAAACAGGCTCCCTTACTCCGGACTGCTCCTACAACCCGGACACCGCCGATCCAAAGGTTCTTGACGTCTTCTACCGAAGCATCGAGCGACTTTTGGAAGCTGCAGTCAAGTACGATGCCATCGTCGGGGTCGAGGCGGTAAGCAAGCAACATACCATCAGCACCATTACAAGAATGGCTGATTTGGTGGAAAAGTTCGACACCCCGCACTTGAAGGTCATCTACGACCCGACCAATCTGGTTCCCTGGATCGGCATTCCCGAACAGGATGGATCGTGTCGTGGGGTTCCTTCCCTCCAAGCACAGAAAGACTTTTTCAACAGCGCCCTCGATGCCTTCGGACCAAAGATTGCGGCAATTCACGTGAAGGATTACCGACTCAACGAGCAGGGCTTCAAGATAGGGGACCTGACAGTAGGACAAGGTGTGCTCGATTGGAGATTCCTCTTCTCTGAGCTCAGAAGAAGGGATATCGAAGTACCCGCCCTGCTTGAGGATTTGACTGTCTCCACCCTGAACGAAACCCTGTCTCTCCTACGTACATACTGATGCACGCCATCTCAGCGCTCAAGGCTCTTTAATGACGCGTTTTTGTACAATTCAGCCCTTCTAGAACAAGAAGGGCTGTGCAAATGAGACCGGGCGTTTATTGTCTGCGAGCACCTTGGAGAGATAGGCGGTATCCAAATCCAATTGCGAGACCAGACGAAGCAGCAGTTCCTCGGGCACCAGGTTCTGCTCGCAGAACAGGAAAATGAGCGCCTTCTCGGCAATGTTTTGTGGCTTGAGGGCGTTGAAGAAAATCTCCTCATCCCGCTTTCCCCTATACCGTTCACAGAAGTTCTGGTAGAGCATCGAATGCTCTATATCTCCCTTGAGGGCGGAGAGTTCTGCAAGCAAGGGCTTCTCCTCCCCACGGGCGGCCATCTCCCCTAGCGGCTTGAGATGGAAGAAGGTGTATTCCTTGCCCGGTAGGTAGTGGTGCTCGTCACATCTGGCGGCGTAATTCGGTTCCAAGGAACTGTCCTTGTGGGAATCCCCACCGACGATGATCAAGGGGTCGAAATAGAGAGCCGGACACTCCTGACCATCAACCTGATAATACCGATACGTATAGAAGGCATCATTGATGCAATCCGGGTGCTCGCAATAGGCGGTCAGAGGGATGACGTCGGTGGCGATGTCCAGCATCAAGCGGGCGGTAGAGTTGAACAAATCCCGCCTGAAGTTGAGGATCAGGGTGGGGAATATGAACATGACTCCGCGTTCATAACTGTGGTTGCGTACCACATACGCCAATCGCTCATCAAAAAAAGAGGCCTCGTCGATGATGAACGTCCCCACCGTGGGGTTGTCAGCCAACACCTGCTCAAGACCGAAGGAGTCGCGTATTTTGGCGATATTCTGACCACAGCTAACATAGCCGCTGCGATAGCAGAGCGCATCCTCCGGATACTCGGTAAAACGGGCACCATCGATCTCAGAGCGAATAAAGAAAACCTTTCGACGGTCCACCTCCCCGCTGCTGGTCAGCATCCTGACCTTCTCGCCCTTTTTCTGGGCAATGGCTGCATCACGCCAGACGCGAGCTGCAAACTCGGTTTTCCCGGACCCCATAGGCCCAATCAACAGGACCCGGCGTCCGGGCAGGGTAAAATCAAAATGGGAGAACGTATCGTGAACATCCAAGGTGGGAAATCCCAGGCTCTTGAGGAAATCCGTCCCCCCGCTCTTATGCTCAATTCGCCCCATGCTGCCCCTCTACGATGGCAATGCTGGACGAAGCTCCAATCCGGGTGGCCCCTGCATCGATCATGGCACGGGCATCGGCATAGGTGCGTACTCCGCCTGAAGCTTTTACACCCAGCTCCGCTCCGACAGCCTTTCTCATCAGCTTGATATCTTCCACTGTAGCTCCTCCGGTTGAGAAGCCGGTTGATGTCTTTACGAAATCAGCACCACTGGCCTTGGCGAGCCTGCAGGCTCGTACCTTCTCTTCATCGGTAAGCAGGCAGGTCTCGATGATAACCTTCAGCGCCGCCTTTCCGCAGGCTGCCTTAACCATGGCAATATCATCCTGTACCAAATCATCATCGTGGTTCTTCAGGTATCCGATATTGATGACCATATCAACTTCGTCGGCTCCAGCCAACACCGCTTTCTTGGCCTCATAGGCCTTGCTTTCACTGGACATGGCGCCCAACGGGAATCCAACCACGGTACACACTTTCACCTCGCTCTTTTCCAAGAGCTTGGCGCACAAGGCAACCCAGCAACTGTTAACGCAGACTGATGCGAATTTGTACTGGTCTGCTTCCTTGCAAATCTGTTCAATCTTGTCGCGAGTCGCATTGGCAGCGAGCACCGTGTGGTCGATATACTTGGCGATATCATCTTGTTTCATTGGCAACCTCCAAAGCATCTGGTACTACTGCAAGCTTACTCCAAAAAGGGTGTGCAAGCAACGAGAATAGCATCCCAAGCTTGACGAAGGGAGGAGCACGCTATACCCTAGCACCATGATTCTTCAAACCATCGAACAATACTATACCTGGGCTTTGATTGCCATCCTTTTGCTCAATTTTGCCCAGCGGAAAATTCCGGGAACCACGAAAAAACGGTTCGCGACCATCTATCTTGCCTCCATCCTCCTGCTCTTCGAGGTAGGAGTGGTAACAATTTTGGCGAGGGAGCTGAACCATAACTGGGCTTGGCTGGTATTGGCACTCTGTGTCGTTCTCCTCTACGTGTTCAGAAACAAAGCCCTTCCCTTCAGACTGCATTGTGCATCTTGCAACAAACGTCTGGATTTCAATCACATCATCGGTCATGACGACAACCTCTGCCAAAGCTGCTACAACACGGCTCATCCAGAAGAAGCGGTCAAGGAAGAAGCCAAGAAGCCGAAACCCATTGATGAGCCTGCCGTAATCGACACCGACAAGGATGCTTCTTCGGTTGCACAAATCGACTGGGATCTTTGGGAACCGAAGGAAGTGTGTGTGATTACCTACCTCTTTAGGGATGACCAAGTCCTCTTGATCGACAAGAAGACAGGCCTCGGCCGTGGTCTGGTCAACGCTCCTGGCGGCCATATCGAGGAAACCGAGACAGCCTTGGAAGCTGCAAAGCGGGAGTTCAAGGAAGAGACCCATTTGGAGGTGGACAACCTCAGACTCGTTGGAAAGCTCAACTTCCAGTTCCGTGATGGATTGAGTGAACGCGGCTATGTCTACTTTGCCGATTCCTATACCGGAGAGATGCAGGAGACCGACGAGGCCCGTCCTTTCTGGTGCCCTGTCAGTGAAATTCCCTACGACAAGATGTTGGAGGACGACCTGCATTGGCTGCCTCCCGCTCTCGAGGGAAAAAAGTTCGAGGGATTCTTCATCTTCGACGGACAGACCATGGTGGACAAGAACGTCGTCTTTGAAGAGGACGATGAACAAGAGTGAGCTAGGCCTGGGAACCTGGCAGTTCGGAGCCTCCTACGGGTTTTGGACCGACCAGGACCAAAGCGCCAGTCGTGCCGTCCTGCGCCTCGCCCTGAAGAGCGGCATCATACATTTCGATACCGCTCCCTCGTACGGAAACGGCTTGAGTGAACAACTGCTGTCCTCGGTCTTGCAACCGAGAAACACGTTGCACGTGGCTTCCAAGTTCATGCCCAAGACGCCGGATCTGGTACGCAATGATGTGCTCAAGAGCCTGAGGCGGCTCAAGACCGAGTATCTGGACATCCTCTACCTCCACTGGCCGAGCAGCGCGCTTATGATGAAACCCATCATGAGCGCTGCCTGCTCTCTTATCAAGGAAGGACTGGTCAAAGAGGTAGGAGCATGCAATATTCCACTCTCCTATCTAGCTGAATGGGAGGACCTCCCCATCACCGTTTTGCAAATCCCCTGCTCCCTTCTCTGGGTACGCTCGATCGACCAATACCGTCGGTATGCCTTCGACCACGGAATGAGGTTGGTCGGGTACAGCCCTCTGGGGCTGGGACTCTTGGGGGGCAACCACCCCGGTCCGCCTGAAGACGGGCGTAAAGACCTGTACGTATTCCACCCCGAAGCCTATGCACAGTACCGTTCACTCTTGGATGAGCTAGCCAGGCTTGCCGAACGCAAGGGATGTACAAGCGCCCAACTTGCGCTCCTATGGGCAAGAAGCCAAGGATTTTCCACCATAGTTGCAGGGGCAAGAAACAAGGAACAGCTTGATGGGTTGCTTCAGACTTCAAGCCTTGAACTTGACGAAGAGGAGAAATCGTTGTTGGATGGAGAAGCACACAAGCTTACTTCGTGTGCGCCTTCTTCTTGGGACAACTATTTCGGTCATAGGTGGTAGGATGCAAATACTCTTGGAACAGGCGACATGCGAGACAGAGGTGAAGAAATCACGTTTCATCGCCATTGCATTACCGCTTTCCGACTTGTCGCAGATCAAGGAAATAGTGAATCAGTGCAGAGCAGAACATCCGCTTGCCAACCATGTCGTGCATGCAGCAGTCCTGGGGCCGAAGGGAGATCTTTACAGCTACAGCGACGACCACGAGCCGAAGAACACTGCCGGCAGACCTGCCCTAGAAGTACTCAAGGGAAGCGGGGTCACCAACATCCTGGTGATGGTCATCCGCTACTTCGGCGGTACGCTGCTCGGCACCGGTGGCTTGGTGAAAGCCTATGCCGACAGCGTCAAGGAAGTGTTGAAAATCATCAAGACCGAACCCTTGATCGAGAAAACTGCTTTTCACATAACAATGCCTTATAATCTCTATGAACCCATCAAAAAGCAATTGCTCGATGAACAAGCGACTATCGATTCAGAGGAATTTACCGTAGAGGTTACATTGACAGGGACCCTTCCTTCTTCTTCATTTTCCTCATGTGCCGCTACCATCTTCGACCTTTCCAACGGGAGCTGCTATCTCAAGTCTAACGATGAGTGAGCTTGGTGAAAACCAGTTTGGGGTCAGACTCCTTGGACTCTTGAGGGCTCGGCATTTCTTCAACATCCCATAAGCGGTTGGAATCGACAAGCTCAACCAAGCGAATAGCAACCGATAAAGCCATCTCCACAGCCTTCCCATCGATGGCTGAGACCACGTCCTGAGCTGTGTGGTAGACGGACGGCTTGGAGCGGTCGTCCCATGCAACAGAGGTGAGCGTGGTCGCCTCCAGCCCTGCAAGACTTGCCCGGGCGGCATCGGTTCCTCCGGCAAGCCGGGGAATCGACTCACTGACCGCCTCATACCCCATGGCTTTGGCGATCTGTACGCAACGACGGGCCAAGCGGGTTGAAAGCAGGTGAGTACCATTGATGTCACGTTCTAAAAATGTAAGTTTATCTGCATGGTAGATGGCATCGAAATTCAGTACGAGCGCTCCCCTCATCTCATCCTTATGCTTTTCATACCATGCCTTCGACCCCTGCAAACCGCTCTCCTCTCCATCGAACGAGCAGAAGATCAGGCGGGTATGGGAGAGGGGTGCGTGGCAACTCTTCTTCCAATGGAAGTACCGTGCAAGCTGCACGGTCATTCCCACCGATGCAAGGTTGTCCCCTGCCCCGGGAGAACCTTCCTGAGAATAGAAGCTACGCAGCGGCAGCAACAAGGGTGTCGCACCCATCAAAAGGATGCCGATGACACCCATGCCAAGCGGAGGGAGCGAAAAGGCAAAGAGTCTGCCTTCGAGCAGTTCAGTGATCATATGCATGGCATTGAATAAACCCGCCAGGAAAAAGAGCAGGACGGGCAGGGCAACTTTCTTCGCATACGCGATGCGGTCGAGCCTGTTGTAGTGAAACAGCGGGGCACTGTCATGATGGGAGGTGAAGAGTAAGGTGTGCAGGACTTCTTTTTGCGGTTCAAGAACCGCATGCACATTCACACCCTCAACATTCGGCTTGCTGAGTTTGCTGATGGGCTTATAGAGATACAATGTTCTTGCGGCATACCAGAGGTAGGCAAGAAACAACAAAAGGCCAAGATAGGGCAATCCAACCAGCAGAAGAGAGAGGATTACAGGGTAGAGATACAAGGCAAGCTGCAGGGGAAACGAGTGAAACGAGGTGTCGATGTCCACAGATTCTGTTTCACTCTGGTCACAGAAGGGCTCGTATGAAGCCTTGATCGCTTGTGCCGCCTGCAGAGAAGCTTCACTTCCGGCCAGTCTGGGACCGTACTTTTCGATAATGTCTGAGGTAAAGGAGAGTGCGAGCGCAGCGAGGCGACCTGCTTTCAAGGTTTCAATCTTCTGCCTTCTATGCTCATGTTGCTCAGGTTCAAGAGAGGGGGCTTTTTTGCGTTTTTGGAATAAGGGGAGCCTCATAGTTGTTCTATGATGACGAGTGGACGTTTTACTGTCAAGAAATAGACATCGGTTGCCTTTTTTTTTCTCTTCTCAGGGTTCTTGACAAAGATGAGGCCACTGACTATAGTGGAAACCCGATTGATAGTTAAACAGCCTGAAAATCACGTGGCTTGTTGTCATGTCTTTTTATGGAGAGATGTCCGAGCGGTCGAAGGAGGCGGTCTTGAAAACCGTTGAGGCGCAAGTCTCCGAGGGTTCGAATCCCCCTCTCTCCGTTTGAATATCTGCCTTTTGGTTTGTGGTTTTTGTTAGATTGGAGAGGTGCGAGAGTGGCCGAATCGGGCTCCCTGCTAAGGAGTTGACCTGGTAACGGGTCCGGGGGTTCGAATCCCCCCCTCTCCGTTTTGTTTTTTTACATATTTGAGACCATAGCTCAGCTGGATAGAGCATCAGTTTGCGGAACTGAGGGTCGGAGGTTCGAATCCTCTTGGTCTCATCATACGTTTGTATGCGGTCATAATCACCGGGAGAGATGTCCGAGTGGTCGAAGGAGACGGACTCGAAATCCGTTGTACCGTCTGACGGTACCGAGGGTTCGAATCCCTCTCTCTCCGATAGCTTGGTTATTTTTTTGGATTTTACTGCTTCTATTGTACCTTGGAGAGGTGTCCGAGTGGTCGATGGTGCACGCTTGGAAAGCGTGTGTGCTGAAAGGCACCGGGGGTTCGAATCCCCCCTTCTCCGTTTTCTTCCCAGTCAACAGATTCTGTGCTATGTGCATTCACCCAACCCCGTCAGGACCGGAAGGTAGCAGCGGTAAGTGAATTGCACATGAGACACAGGCGATTTGTTGGCTGGGTTTTTCTTTTAGCGGCGTTTATTGGCGTACATTGCCCGGTCAGCTTCTTGGATGAGTTGTTCCAATGATAGCGAGAGCTTGGCATCGCTGCAGGCTGATCCGATGGTGACAGCAATCATACAGGGAAGTCCCTGTCGCTGGCATATATCTGAAAGGGCCTGCTTGAATCGTTGAATCAACAGATCGACCGTTCCGCTTGGGGCATCCAAGGCGAGTACCAGAAACTCATCTCCACCCCATCTGCCGATAATATCTGAAGAACGAAAACTCGACTGCAACGTCTTGGAGACCATCCTAAGCACTCTGTCTCCCTCATCATGCCCAAAGGTGTCGTTGATTTGCTTGAACGTATCGATATCGATGGAAAGCAAGACGACTTCTGCTTTGAGTCGATGACTGTGCTTGAGCTCTTGATCAGCCATCATTTTGAAGCCTCGCCTGTTGTACAGCCCTGTCAGTTCATCGGTAAGTGCTTGAAGCAGCAACTCATCCTGCAAGGTTTTATAACTGGTAAGATCGCGGGCAACCAAAAAAACACCAGAATCGGATGGGATGTTGATCCAACGTATCTCAATCCAACATCGATCTTCATCACCTGTGGCAACCTGCACCTGTATTGCAGGGAGACTGTGCTCCTTATTCATCATGCGATCGAAGAACTCCTCCATGAGGATACGGTAGTCGCTGTGAATGAAGGTAAACATCGAGAGACCCGACAAATCCTGTTGGGCGGAAAATCCCAAAAGAGATGCGAGACTTCTATTTGCATACTGAATGATACCTTCCGTACTGCAGTAGCAGACTCCGTCTGGAAGGTTCTCCACCAAGGCTTTGCATGTGGTATCCAAGGCGTGGTGCATCATCTGTCCCCTTGTATAGTTGACATCTCAGAAGCACAGCATATGTTGTAATCCGGCTTCCAATACTAAAACAAGTACCTGTCATACTCAAGAAGAATTACAGGAAATCGATAAAAAATCGCCACTTTGTATTCTTATATATAATAAATAAATACATACTATAGTTGCTTGGATTTCCCGCTTCTCTTGGTTGCCAACCTTCCAGCTGCATGCGATACTGACAACAGGGAATCTTGCACATGAAACCTACCCGCTTGGTTCTGATCGTCCTGGCATTCTCCCTGCTCTTCTCTTCTTTCTCATGCAAAGGAGAGCCGGATGTTTTTACAAACATCGGCCCCGATCCCATGGATGAATGGTTCGACAAAGATCTCCCGGTATCCAGTACCAATCCTGTTTTTAGCAGGCTGCCAATTGAAGAAGGAAACCTCCATAAAGTGTATCCCCTGGGCATGATGGGCTCGCACATCTTTCCTACCGACCATATCTATCTTGCACAAAAAGGAGCAACTCCCGTACCAGTGTATGCCCCCGCAGCAGGGATAATTCACTACATCGAAACACCCGATCAATCTTTTTCGCAGTATAACGACTACAGCATTCGGGTTGCCATCTCCAGGGATTTTACCTATGTGTTGGGGCATATCATGGCTGACGATTCACTGACTATCGGAAAGCAAATCAAAGCAGGGGATCTATTGGGGACCACCGTAATAGGAAGCAGCCTCGACCTCCTTGTATTGGACAGGGCAAGGGGAAACTCACTGGATAATGACAAGTATCCGATGACAATGCACTATGCACAGAATCCATTTCAGTATTTTGAAGTTGAGAAGAGGGATTCATTGTATTCATTTTGTATTCCTCCGGTACCAAGTAAACAGAGTGAAGAACTCACAGCAGAGTCGGAACATGCCACGAGTCTGAATGCTGAACATACCGATGTATATCTTGAGCATCTGAACTCCTTGCCTGATGGGGATTACCAGCCGTCAGTCAACCGTGGGCAGTATTTTGCAGACCATTATCGTGGTTTGCGATCGACATACAACACCTTTGATGGAGATTTTGAGTATGACATTGCCAATAGCCTGCAAGGCAACTGGTTTGCCGCCAATCAACAAACAGGGCATTGGGATGAAGGAATAGCCTTCGTCTACGACCCTTGGTATCCGTCACAGATTCGGATCAGCAGCGACTATGGAATTGACGGCATCCAAAATGCCCGCTATGCCGTACATGCCTCGCTCCAGTCGGGATTTTTACCCTTCTCTGAGGTAACAGCGGGTGATACTGCGCTATATGCACTCTTCAACATAGATGAAACAAATTGGCATGGATTTCCTTGGGGAGCTGCGAAAGGTATCCTAAAAGTTCATATGCAATCCTCTACAGCCATCATCGTGGAGTTCTTCCGTGATACCTCCACCCTCAACCCCTCTTTTACCTCTGCAGCTAGATATTATTACCGCTGAATAGGTATCGTTCTTATTGGCCCGAAGCACAGTTTTATGTTAGCAGAACATTGATACGCTTCCTTGAGCTTCTACCCCTACATAGCAAAGTATGGTATACTCGCACAGTACGCTTGCAAGGGAGCATTCATGGCATATGAAGTAACAGCAACCAGGAAACGTCCCCAGGTTTTCGACAATCTCGTGGGTCAGGAGTTCGTGGTTTCCACCATCAAACATGCAATCGAGCAGGGAAGGATTGCCCATGCCTACCTGTTCAGCGGTCCCAGGGGAGTCGGAAAAACATCGTCCGCCCGAATTCTGGCACGTGCACTGAACTGTGAACAGGGCCCGACGGCTACTCCCTGCGGCGTGTGTTCCAATTGCAAGGAGATCACCCAGGGCAATAATGTCGATGTCATCGAGATCGACGGTGCGAGCAACACCAGCGTAAACGACATCCGCCAAATCAAGGATGAGGTACTCTTCCCCCCACAGGCAAGCAAGTACAAGATCTACATCATCGACGAAGTGCACATGCTCTCCACCAGTGCCTTCAATGCACTGCTCAAGACCATTGAGGAACCCCCGGCCTACATTGTGTTCATCTTTGCCACTACCGAGCTGCAGAAGGTTCCTGCAACCATACGCTCACGCTGCCAGCAGTTCCATTTCCAACTCATCGACCTCGACCTCATCAAGAGCTGCCTCAGTGAGGCTGCATCCGAGATGGAGGTGCATGCAGACGACGATGCACTCTTCTGGATCGCCAAGGAGTCGACCGGCTCCATGCGTGATGCCTACACCCTCTTCGACCAGGTGGTCTCTTTCTCCCAGGGCCATATCACCATGGAGAAAATCAGCAGCAAGCTGGGGTTGGTCGGCATCGACCAGATTGTCGATATCGTCAGCCGCTTGTTGGACAACAAGACCCAGGAAGCCTTGCATGCCGTCCAGGCTCTCCTGTTCGCCGGTGTCTCGGTTGAGCAGTGCATCAAGGACTTCACGCAGTTCTTCAGAAGCCTGCTCTTCATCAAGGCGGGAGTGGTTGAGGATGCCATTTTGGGCATCCAGTCCGACAGGATTCCCCTCTCTCTGAGAAATGCCTATACCACCGAACAGTTGGAAGCCGCATTGGAGTTGTTTCTCAAGCTCTATCGTGACATCCGCTATTCACTAAACCCTCGGTTCGAACTGGAACTCGCCGTCTCCCGTCTTGCCGGCCTTCCTCATATTGCCAGCCCGACCGCCTTGGTCCGGAAAATCGCCCAGCTTCGCGAAGAGCTGCTCAGCGGCAGTGTAAAACTTCCTGCTCGCAAGCTTGAAGTCCAGCCCGACCTCATCGCCACCCAGGCAGTCGTCGAGCCCAAGATCAAGGCAGAGGCATCTTCCAGCGTTGCTGCGATACCCGTAGCTGTGCCTACTCCTCCACCTCCTGTAAAGCAGGAAGTAGTGGTAAGAGACTTCAGCAAGCAGGACCTGCCTCTTTTGGTAAGCAAGCTGTCCAGTGCACCGCTGCTCTCCCAGGTTGCACAGGCGATCACACAGGTCCGAAGCGAAGCGGGCTCCTTATTCCTCACATTCTCCACCTCGTTCTGTCAGAACAAGGCACAGGAACATGAAACCAGATTCCGAGACCTCATCGCCGAAATCACAGGCTTTAAAGGCCCGGTACACTTTTTATGCGTTGAGGAAGTAAAACAAGAGACACCCACAGTCGACGATCCGGTAATCTCAAAGATTGCTTCAGTCTTCCGTGGGGAGGTCAAGCACCAATAAGTAGAAGCGAGGAAAGAAATCCATGGATATGAATCCATTCGAACTGCTCAAGAATATGAAGGGCATCCAGGAAAACATGAAACGGATGCAGGACCTGCTGCCTACCATCACAGCAACCGGTAGCGCCGGAGCCGGCATGGTTGAAGTGACCCTCAACGGCAAGTTCATCGTCACTGATGTACATATTGACGAAGAGCTGGTCGACCCCAAGGACATCCAGACACTGCAGGTTTTGATCAGCAGCGCATTCAACGATGCAAGTGCAAAAATCCAGCAGAAAATTCAGAGCGAGGGTATCAAGTATGCCTCCTCGTTCACGCAGGCCTGACCATGACAGCGCTTGAGAATCTCATCCAAACCCTTTCCCGCCTGCCGGGCATCGGCCCGAAAAGTGCATCTCGTCTGGCCTATCACCTGATCAAGACCGACAAGGGATACAACACCGCCCTCGCTGAAGCAATCGCAACCATCCAGGACAAGATTTTCCCCTGCTCGATATGTGGAAGCTTCACCGAGTACGATCCCTGTCCCATCTGCAGTGAATCCAGCCGCGACCGCACCCAGCTGTGTGTCGTAGAACAACCCCAGGATGTGCTTACCCTGCAATCAAGCGGAGCCTACAACGGCCTGTACCATGTCCTCGGAGGTGCAATAAGCCCCCTGGACGGCATAGGACCTGAGCACCTATCCTTTTCCAAGCTGGTCAAGCGCATTGATGAAGGCGGCTTTACTGAATTGATTATCGCAACAAATCCCACCGAAGAAGGGGACACCACAGCACTCTACCTTCGTCATATCCTGAAGCATCATCCCGAGCTCTCCATCACCCGCCTTGCCAGCGGACTGCCCATCGGAGGCGACTTGGAGTATGCAGACAGAATCACCCTGGCCAGATCGCTTAGGGGGAGAGTCAGATTCTAGCTCACCTGTTGTTATTTGATGCCGCGTTCCCGCTTGATGGAGTCGTAGGCCTCTTGGATTTCCCGAAATTTTGCTGTTGCATGGGTGAGAAACTCCTCACCCATTCCTTTTGAGGCGAGTGAGTCGGGATGGAACTCGATACTCAACTTGCGGTAGGCGCGCTTGACCTCGTCATCGGTTGCAGTGCGGCTGATGTTCAGCGTCGCATACGCCTTGTCGCTTGCATTGGTGCATCCGCCGTACCGGTTGCACAGCATGTCCACAAAGCTTTCAGGAAGGTGGAAAATCTGCGCAGCCCGCCTGATCATGTCCTCTTCACGCTGAGAGACCTGCCCATCGGCTGACGCCACCCGATAGAAGATATCGATCATCAACTGCAAAATATTCGGTGCATGACTGAAGTTCTGATAGAACTGGGTTGCAAACTGCTCGAATGTCCCCCCGCCGGTAAGGGCGGCATCGAAGACTCTGAGAGCCGCCTCTTCCTCGCGAAGGCCCAAACGCAAGTCCTGTCGGATGAACTCCATCACCTTCTGCCGCTCGTGTGATGAGACCGAACCATCGGCGGAAGCGATGCGCGCAAGCATGGAGAAAGCCCCGACAAAGAAGAGCATCTGCTCGCGGTCCAGGGACGTATACGCATTGAACTGGGTTCGTTGGGCGCCTTGAGTCCCAACCTCGCCGGCCTTGTCGAACATGTGACCGAAGGCAATCCCGGCGATCATACCCAGCGGACCGCCGAACATAAAACCGACGGTTCCGCCAAAAAGTTTGCCAAGCCAAGCCATACGTTAGAGCTTATCGATCAGCATCGAGCACTTGCCGGAAGGAATGGGAAGGGTCTTCTTCTTGTTCTCGCCCAGGATCTCGATGGTGAAGTAGTAGAGTTTTTCACTCTCCAGACGAATCTCCCAACCACGATCGGTCTTGTTGCTCAGGATGGTGATCATATTCCTCTTCAATGAGAGGTTTTCGATTCCCATCGCCTCGAGGGAGGGCATCACCCAATTGACCGTCTTGCGGGGAAGAGAGATATCCAAGCCGATGATATTCTCAATCATCAACGTAATGGTGACCAGACCGGCATACGGCATGAGCCTTCTGCGGGGGAAGTCGGCTATTTCGGTGGTTTTGGAGTACCCTTCCTTGTTGGGCAGGTATGCCTCCCAGACATCCCCGATCGTCTCTGCATCGGGATGAAGGGTGTCTAGCAGGAAGTACATGTGCCTGATGGCGCATTCCCGGGCAAACACGAACTGTTGGTATTTCTCCAAAGCCTTTATGACCATGAAGGTGTTTACACTGACGACCCCGCCGCAGTAACCGTTTCCTTCCTCGCTGAAAGCAGGAGAAGAGGCCGGCACCCCGGGGAACGGGTTGTCGGTTCCGAATTCTTTCGGGTCATGCAGGTATTCGATCATATAGGCTGCCCGTTCATCATTGGGAATTTCGGCAAGCATAGCCCAATACGCCCCGATGAATTTGCTTGGAATGCGGTTCTCCTTGATGTCCAAATCATAATAGAAGTTGGTCGAAGGATCCCACATCAGGCTGTTGATTCTCGTCTTGAGGGAGAAATAAATCCGCTTGTATCGGAAACTCAGCTCCTTGTCGTTGAGAATATCACCGATGGCGGACATATACAGGGCGTTGACGGCAAGCTGGGCATTGAAGTCAAGCGGATAGTACACTCGGGAGCGAGGGATGTTGCCGCTTTGGCAGGCTTCCACGGGCACCGAGAAGAGACCGTTGGGCTTCTGGAAGGTTGCCTGGATCCAAGCATAGTGCTTTTCCAGAATGGGCACGATATCCTTCAGCCGCTTTTTGTTGCCGATCTTGTGATAGAAGCTGAATTCAACATAGGCGAAGAGCGGAGGAGAGACTCCCTCTGGATTGTTTGCACTGAACACCGGCTTTCCATCTTCCAAGCTGTAATCACTTCGGATCGCACCGTTGCTCTCTTGTTTTTGGTAGAAATAGTCGAGCAAGGGAAACGGGGAGTTGTTCTGATTGCTGTACACCAGAAACAGGGAAGCAAAACTGGAAAGAAACTGATTGAAGGTTGTCTGGCCAGGATATGAAAGATAAGAACCGCTAAAGCCGTTGGCCTCGGTTCCACTCTTCCAGAGTTCGTCAATCCAGACCCAGGATCTGTCATACATATCGACAAAATCCTGATCATAAAAATGTACGAACGGCACCATATCCTTTATCAAATTGGGAACTCCTTACTTAGCAGGTAAACACTGGAAAAACTACATAAGACGCGCATTTTTTAAGATATACTCTCTTTTATGAGAAGTCAATCAGATACACGTTAAGAATCGGAAACGTCAACATTATTCAGAAAACTCGAGCTCTTTTCAAGGCTTTTTCTTTTAATCATTTATAAAATAGCTAATTGTGAGCTAAAAGAAAAGAGTGGTTTTTTAGGAAAACTGTAATCTTTTCGTTGAGTCATCACACTTTTGCCGCCTACTGGACACGGTTTTGCAAATTTTACCAACTCTCAGCAGAACACGGGAAGAATGCTCTCCAAAAGCTCGGTCCGAAACTCCATGCAACCCCTCGATATCTCCTCTCCATCCACATGCACCGGCATCGCAAAGTCGCTGCTCTTCATCACAAGCTTCTTCACCCTGGCAACACTGAATTCCTTCTGCTTCACCTGCTTACCCGAAAGAAACGTCAGGGCAAGGGGAACCATCCTTCTGCTGGGAACCGGTGCATTCGCATAAACCACATCAAAATACCCGTCGTCGAAGAGGGCATCGGGGCCCATGAGGAAAGCAGAACCCATCCTTCTTCCATTGCAAATACTCAACTGCTGGGTTTTGAGGTTGAGTACCTGGTCGTCAAGGGTGAGCTCAACAGTATAGGGAGCGGGATAGTGGATGAGAATCCTGATGAGAGCAAAGACATAGCTTGGGGTACCCGAGACATGCTTGAATTCACTTGCAAGAAAGTTGACCAACGGCTCAAAGCCCACTCCCTGTCCATTTACGAAAAAACGGCCTTCAGGATAGTTTCCCCCATACGTCACCCCGGCGTCTATGACACGGGTTTTTCCCGCCAGAATCACCTCGCATGCTTCCTTCACCGGTTTTGGAATCTGCATACCCCAGGCAAAATCATTGCCCCTGCCTATGGGAATGACCCCAAGAGCCGGTGATGGGATGTTATGCAGCGTCACTGCCTTGAGAATGCCGTTGGCAACCTCATTCACCGTACCATCACCACCGGCGGCGATGATCACCTTGCGACCATCCATCGCCGCCTGGAAGGCGACTCGTTCGGCCCCGTTCCCAATCTCGGTGTGATAAAGCACAACTTCCTTTCCACCTGCACCCAGCAGGGTGCGAATCATATCTTCCTGCTTCTTCGCTTTCCCCTTGGCAGCATGTGGATTCAGTATCACGAAGAGCTCATTGTCTTGCATATAATCCGGCTCCTTACAGCTATTTACACCCGTAGGGCAATACCCTATCATGGCGATGTGAAAACTTATGCCCCTCGCTCAGCATTTCTTCCTACTACGCAAGAAGATTTGCATGTACGGTCCTGGGACCAAATCGACATCGCCTTCATCAGTGCCGATGCCTACGTAGACCATCCCTCATTTGGAGCACCGCTTTTAGCTAGATTGCTGGAGAGTGAAGGATATCGTGTGGGTATTATCGCACAACCCGACTGGAACTCAACCAAAGATTTTCTCAAAATGGGAAAACCCAGGCTTTGTTGTATGATTAGCGGAGGAAATATCGACAGCATGGTTTCCCATTATACAGCAAACAACAAGCCACGCAGCGAAGACGAGTACAGCCCGGGAGGAAAAGCCAGGCTCAGGCCCGATCGTCCCACCCTTGTCTACACGGCGAAAGCAAGACAGGCATACGGCTCCTCCGTCCCCATCATCATAGGAGGCTTGGAAGCATCACTGAGAAGACTCAGCCACTACGACTATTGGACCGATAAAGTTCGCAAGCCCATCATCCTCGATGCAAAAGCCGACCTGCTTGTGTACGGCATGGGCGAACGTCAGAGCTTGGAAATCGTCAAACGCCTGGACCAGGGTGAAGCAATCCAGAGCATGGTGGACATCAAAGGAACCGTTTATGCCACTGCAAAGGCCAAGTTCCAACAGGATTTGATGAGCACCATCGAGCTTCCCTCCTTCGAAGAGGTCGGCGATCGGGACAAACAGTCCAATACCCCTACCGAGCAGGGCAAACAAGCTTATGCAAAGGCGTTTCAGATTCAATTGATGCATCAGAACCCCATCAGGGGCAAGCGCATCATCCAAGCATGCATGGACCGCCTGGTTGTTCAGAATCCTCCCGCACTCCCTTTGGATGAAGAGCAGTTCGACCATCTCTATGAGTTGCCCTTCACCTTGGACGCCCATCCCGATTATCAGAAGGATGGGGGAGTACCTGCGCTCAATGAGGTGCAGTTCTCCCTTACCAGCAACCGTGGCTGCTACGGCTCTTGTTCCTTCTGCGCCATAACCAGCCACCAAGGAAGGATGATCCAAACCCGCAGCAAGGCTTCCCTGATCAAGGAAGCCCAGCGGATGACACAACATCCAGCGTTCAAGGGATACATTCATGACCTTGGAGGCCCTACAGCCAACTTCCAGGGACTTGCCTGCGATCAACAGATTGAGAACGGTCCATGCCCTGCAAAGGAGTGCCTGTGGCCGAAGCCGTGCAGCAACCTTAAGGATTATCATGGTCGCTACCTGGACCTATTACAGGCCCTCGAAGCGGTGAAGGGAGTCAAGAAAGTCTTCATTCGAAGTGGAATCCGGTATGACTATCTGCTGGAGGTATGCGACAAGCAGACACGAGAGCGCTTCATGCATCACTTGGTCCAAAACAACGTCAGCGGTCAGTTGAAAGTAGCCCCCGAGCATGTAAGTCCTGCTGCATTGGATGCAATGGGGAAACCTACCGCCGAGCTATTTGATGCCTTCAGTACGCTCTATCAGGATGCAACCGAGCAGGCGGGAAAGAAACAGTACCTCATCCCTTATTTCATAGCAGCTCATCCTGGGTCCACACTCGAGGATGCCATCACCTTGGCCCTCTATCTGGAAAAGACGCATTTTATCCCGGATCAAGTGCAGGAATTTTACCCAACCCCGGGGACAGTCTCCACGTGCATGTACTATACTGGCCTGGATCCACGACCTGGCAAACGATTTACTTCCATACACATCCCCAAAGGACGTGAACGTCACCTGCAACGTGCTCTATTGCAGTACAACAAGCCAGAAAACAGAGCCTTGGTTCTTGAAGCCTTGGAGAAAGCAAACAGAAAGGACTTGACGAGGGTTCTCCTCGCAAGACGGTACACTTCGTGACACGAGAGATTTCAGAACGGAAGGACTTTTTTCTGAAAATGTTTTCCATCGCCCTTCCGGTGGTAGTGCAAAGTCTGCTCAACAATTCACTCTCCTTCGTCGATACCCTGATGATCGGCCAACTTGGGGAGTCGTCCATCGCCGCGGTGGCACTGGCGAATCAGATGTTCTTCCTGATCAGCCTCCTCTTTTTCGGGGTTACCAGCGGTTCGGCGATCTTTCTATCCCAGTATTGGGGGGCCCGCAACGAGACGAACATCCAGAAAGTGCTGGGCATATCCCTCTCCATCGCAGGAATCGGTGCGTTGCTTGTTGCTCTTGCCTCCTTCTTTTTTCCCCGCCACATCATGCATATTTTCACCACCGAGGAGACGGTTGTCCGAATTGGGATTTCGTATTTGAAAATCGTTGCAGTCAGCTATCTCTTTTCGGCGTTCAGCCAAATCATGGCTACGGCACTGAGAGTCATCGGAAAAGCAAAGATACCCTTGCAGGTCGCTCTTGTATCCCTTTCATTGAATGCAGTAGGCAACTATTTGTTGATCTTCGGTATCGGACCATTCCCCCAGTGGGGAGTTGCAGGAGCAGCCTTGGCAACCGCCGTCAGCCGCCTGATCGAGATGCTTGCACTTCTGTACATCGTGTATAGGCGCCATCCGGTCATTGCGATACGAAGCAGGCAGGCTTTTGTCTGGAACAAGAAATTTGTTCTGCATATTCTTCCCACCAGCCTCCCTGTCATCATCAATGAGATTTTCTGGGCCCTGGGTATGACAACCTATAAGATTGCCTACAGCCGTATGGGAATCGAGGCTATTGCAGCCATCAATGTAGCAGAATCGATCGGCAATCTTTTCTTTGTGGTTATGATGGGAGTGAGCAACGCCACCCTGATCATGATCGGGGTGAAAATCGGCGAGAAGCAAGTACCTCTGGCCCGCCTCTATGCAAGGCGCTTCATAACAACCGCTTTCCTGGTAGGCATCGGTATGGGCATGTTTGAGTTCTTCTTCGCACCGGTCTTCGCCCAGTTCTTCAATATCCGCGATGAAGTGCGTCAACTCGCCATATACTGCCTGTACATCAACGCCGCCCTGCTGCCTATCAAGAGTCTGAATATGGTGATAATCGTCGGTATTCTTCGCAGCGGCGGCGATACCCGTTATTCGATGTTCGCCGAAATGTTCGGTGTCTGGGCCGTCGGGGTACCCCTCGCTTTCTTCGGCGCCCTGGTACTGAAATTGAACATCTACCAGCTCTACTTATTGTTGGGCATGGAGGAAGTCTCCAAACTGGTGTTAGGCATGTACCGCATCAAAAAGGGAACGTGGGTCAACGACCTCACCGAGCTTCATTGACCTGTATGCAATATGCTCTTATAGTTTATCCAAGAGAGGTACCTTATGAGTCTGAGAACTGTACTGACCAACGGAACTGTCGTAACCGGGTATGCAAAGCTTAAGAATTGCGCCCTTTATATAACCGAGGAAGGGGAGATCGGGGATATCTTCAATATGAGAAGATTGGAGGAGAAGCATTTCCCCCCCGATACCATCATGATCGACGTGCAGGGTTCCTATATCATGCCCGGTTTCATCGACTCCCACATCCATGGAATCGGTGGATTCGGTACCGAGGATTGCAAACCCGCTTCCATTCTGGGCATGAGCGAACGCCTTGCAGATTTCGGAGTAAGCGCCTTCATGCCGACCGTCTACACCGATAAGCTTGACGTGATGCTTGCAAGCATCCAGAGCATTGTCGAAGCCATGGGAAGCGAGCAAGGTGCAAAAATCATGGGGGTCAATCTTGAAGGCCCCTTCATCTCCATGGCACGCGTCGGGGCACAGAACCCGGAAGGGGTGCTTCCGGTTAACCTGGAGGTTTTCAACCAACTCATCGAAGCAGGAAAAGGCAAGATCTTGTGCATGACGGTAGCCCCTGAGCTCAAGCACATGCGCGAATTAGCCCTGCTGGCCCGTGAAAAGAACATCGTTCTGCTCGCAGGTCACACAGACGCCACCTATGAAAACATTATGGAAGGCATGCAGTGCGGCATCTTCCACTCCACGCATTTCTTCAATGCCATGAGTCGACTGCACCATCGAAACCCAGGTACGGTCGGCGCTATTCTGATCCAGCGCGAGATGCAATGCGAAGTTATCTGCGACGGTGTCCATGTCCACCCCGAGCTTATAAAAATGTTGCTCAGGGAAAAGCCCTTGGACAATATCGTTATGGTCACCGATTCACTCAAGCCCACCAAGCAGAGAACAGGAACCTTGAAAGCGAACGGAATGGACGTGGCCATGGCCAGTGACGGTGCATTCATCAGCATCAAGGATCCGGACCTCTTTGTAGGGAGCGGTTTGACCATGCTCCAAGGGCTGAAGAATGTTGTTGAATGGGAAATCCCCATCCAGCAAGCCAGCCAAATGAGCTCCACCAATCCGGCACGCATATACGGCCTTGCCAAGCAAGGCATGCTGGTTCCCGGCTATAAGGCCGATGTGGTGGTCCTCGACCAGAACCTCCAGATGAAGGGACTGTTCATCGACGGCAACCTGATACGGGACCGTTTTGCCTGAAACACACGGTAAGGAGCAATCAAGATGCAGAGTGCAGTACAAGGCTTGAAGCCTGAGAATTTGTGGCGTTATTTTTCCGAACTTTCCGACATTCCCAGGGAGTCGGGAAATGAGGAGGGTGTGCGACAATTTCTCCTGGCTTTCGCCAAGGAGCATAACCTCGAGGCAGTCGTCGACACCATCGGCAATGTAATTATCCGCAAACAAGCGTACAAGGGCTATGGAGACAGACCTTGGGTTGCCTTGCAGGGGCATATGGACATGGTATGCGTCAAGGAAGAAGGAAGCAGCCACGACTTTACCAAGGATCCGATCAGGCTGGTTCGTGACGGGGATTTTTTGAAAGCCGATAAAACCACATTGGGAGGGGACAACGGCATTGCAATCGCCCTAGTCCTGGATATTCTTGCCGACCCTGATTGCAAGCACGGCCCGATTGAGGCCATCTTCACCGTCAGCGAGGAGACCGGATTGACCGGAGCCTTCAATGTCGAGCAGAAGCATATCAACAGCCGTCTTATGATCAACCTCGACAGTGAGGAGGAGGGTGTGCTGTACATCGGCTGTGCCGGTGGCATAGAGGTCCGCTCCTTTCTGCCGGTTACCTGGTCGAAGGTCGACCCTTCGGGCAAAGCCTTCCTGTTGACAGCAAACGGAATGCTTGGCGGACACAGCGGAGCGGAGATCCACCAGCAGCGGGCCAATGCAATCAAGGTTGTTGCACGTGTCCTGCACCAAGCTCCCGATTTTCAGGTATTCAAAGCTGAAGGCGGCACCAAACGCAATGTAATTCCTTCAGTATGCATGGCAGCGGTGGTTGTAAAAGCCGAGGATGAGCATGCTCTCAGGGCCTTGTTGGAGAAGGTTCAAGCAGAGCTTTCAGGGGAGTATGAGCTTTCCGACCCCGGTCTCACGCTCTCCCTGACCGAAACCGCCCTCCCGGAAAGAGCTGTTGATTGCGAAACAAGCAGACGATTCTTTACAGCCTTGTACGCAGCCCATCATGGAGTGGATGCCATGAGCATGTCGATTCCGGGCATCGTTGAGACTTCATCCAACCTGGCAATCATGCGATTGGAGGAGGATGGCTTCAAGGTTATTTCCAGCCATCGATCATCGGTGCTCTCAGCCCGCGATGATATCGCCCATCGATTTGCGTCTGTCTTTACTCTCATCGGTTCGCACGTAAGCTTCGAGGGGGCCTACCCTTCATGGAAACCCAATCCCCATTCGGTTCTCACCGGATTTTGTGCAAAGGCTTATGAAGAGTACAGCGGGAAAAAGCCCACCATTACGGCGATTCACGCCGGTCTTGAATGCGGCATCATCAACAGCAGAATCGAAGGGATGGATTCTGTCTCCTTCGGCCCGGATATGTATGATGTGCATTCAGTGAAAGAGCGGCTATCCATCTCGTCGGTTGAACGCATAAGCGGCTTCACCCGCCACCTGCTGTCCATCATCGAATGAGCAAGCCGGTCATCGGTTTGGGAGGAGTTCTTGAGAAGGCTCCTCCCACTTCCGCCTTTCCGTCCTTCAGGCGATTGTTCACCAACGAAGGCTATCTCTCAAAGCTGCAGAAGGCAGGAGCCCTGCCAATCCTGCTTCCCATGGTACCTCCAACCGATTTGGAACTGCTGGTCAGCCTGTGCGACGGCATCCTCCTCCCCGGAGGTCCTGACGTCGATCCTTCACTCTACAACCAAGAACGGCACGAACTGTGCGGGCCTTCCGATATGGATGTAGACCGCTATCAGATCCAGCTTTTTCGGATGGCCCGCAAGCTGAACAAGCCGATTCTTGGGATCTGTAGAGGCACCCAGCTGATCAACGTCGCCCAAGGGGGAACGCTGTTTCAGGATTATCGCCTGCAAAGCGAGAAACCCATAGTCCATCCGGACTACGAAAGATGGAATTCGGTAAGCCATCAGGTGGAAATTACACCTGATTCCAAGCTGTACGAGCTGTTCAAAACCACCACACTCGGGGTGAACAGCCTTCACCACCAGAGTGTTGCGAAACCAGGAGAGCATTGCATTGTCACAGCTCGATCTGCCGACGACAGTATTGAGGCAATCGAGCTTTCCAGCGGAGCATGGTGCATCGGGGTGCAGTGGCACCCGGAGGCAATGGGAAGTGAGATGGACTGCCTCTTTGAGGCATTCATCAAACAAGCCCTTTCACAAGGGAAGTCCGGGTTTCCCCGGACTCCCTGACTGTTCAGCCTTTGATCTCTTTTGCCATTGCCTTGGCAAGCTCATACGCCTTTTTCTTGTCTTCCTCGGTCGGTGAACCTTGGTACTCGATTACTCCCTTGCAGTCGAGCTTCATTGCAGTAGAGAACTCGTCAAACTGCTTCTGTGCACCGCCGGACCACCCGAAGGAGCCGAAGCGAAGCGTCTTGCGCCCGACTACATGACTGCGTTCCAGAATGTCCAGAACATGATACATGGGCGGGAACATCTTATACTCATAGGTCGGCATTCCGATGACCAGTCCCTCACTTCTCCAGACCTTCTCAAGCACAAAAGACTCATGGGTTTGGGGCACCTGCAGTACATGAACTGGAAGGCCCTCACTCTTGATACCTTCGACGACCGAAGAGAGCAAAGCTTCGGTATTGCCGTACATGCTGGACCAGACCACCGCCACTTCCTTTTCCCGGGGTCCCTGCATATAGGTAGCGAGGCGCTTGTACCAGTCAATGATCTTCTCCGGCTCGGTTCTCCATACCACCCCATGGCTGGGGGCGACGACCTTGATGTCCAGGCCATCAAGCTTCGCTATGCCCCTGAGGACAAACGAGGAGAAGGAGGAGACGATATTGGCATAGTAGCGCTCGGTTTCGCTTGCCAGATGCACAAGCTCCTCTTCGCTCTGTTCGTCATCGAAACACTTGGCATATCGTCCGAACGAGCCGAATGCATCACAACTGAACAGGATTCCATCCTCAACCAGAAAGGTCATCATGGTCTCCGGCCAATGGATGTTCGGAGTCATGAAGAACTGCAGTGTCTTTCCCCCAAGGTCGAGCGTCTCTCCGTCCTTGACGGCATGGACATTCTTCTCGATCTTGTAGAAGTGCTTGATCAGGTTCACAGCCTTGTCGCTGCACAGGATCTGAACATCGGGATACTTTTCCACAATCTTGGCCATTGAGCCGGTGTGGTCGGGTTCCATATGGTTGATGACGATATAATCAAGATTGCCTGCATCAAGAGAGAGGTCTTCAAGTTGCTGGTTCACAGCAGCCAATGCACCATCCCAGTCCTTCACCAGGTCGATCAATACACGCTTATTGGTGCCCTTGACCACATAGGAGTTCAACATAACTCCATCCGGGATGGGCCAAATTCCTTCAAACAGGTCACGATTACCGATCTGCGCGGCAACTCGATAGACACCGTCCGCTAATCTGTCAGGTTTCATTTCGTTGTATCTCCTTACTCTTCATACGATACACAATATTTGAGATGTTGTGAATCAGAGATAGAGCTGGCTTTGCTTTTGCAACGCAAAGATCGAAGCCTGCACCTGCTTATACGAACTCATGTGCAAGGCAAGCAGGGCATGGAAATCCTTGGAGTGGTTGAAATGCACCAAGTGCGCCATCTCATGCAGGACCAGGTAGGAGAGCTGTGTCTCATCCAGAATCTGACATCGCAGGGAGAAGTTCAGCCTTCCTTTCGCAGAACAACTTCCCCACCGGCTTCTGCTGTCCCGCACAGAAAAGGGTGGCTTTGCTACCCCAAGCCGTCCTGCCCAAAGCGTGACCAACGGCTCCAACCTCGCTTTGACTGTTTTTCGGTACAACTCCTTGATCATCCGTTGGACCACCAACGGCTGTGCTGCTTGTCCGGAAAAAGTCACCACCAAGCGTTCATCATTGAGGACGAGCCCCTGTTTCGTACCCTGTCTCAACTCAAGGGTGTATTGCTCTCCCCCGAACAGGAATACATCGCCGTTCTGATAGGTATGCAGGTGCATCTTCTGATCGGCTATCGCCTGCCGCAAGGTTTCCTGATGACTGACAATAACCCGTTCTATGGCAGCCAGTGAGACCCGGTAGGGTGCGTTCACCTTGACCGTCCCGTCGGCGAGGACGCGCACGGAAATGAGCCGGCTGGTCCGCCGACGTTCCAATGTATAGGGAATGGATGCTACTTTACCCTGTGTTTTCATTCTGCTACAGTATCTCCCATGCAACAAGCCAAGTCCATGATTTTGCATCTTCAACAACCGGTAGCCTATCAGAAGGCTCCGTTTTCAACTACTGATGCAGAAAAAGCCTATCAAGAAACGCTCTCCTTGCTGGATGGGCGACCGGTGGGAAGTGAAGGATGCCTCGCCCTCTCATCAACCTGCAACCTGCTGTTCTCCGGTTTTCAGGATCCCCCCGGAGAGGACACCCGGCTTGCCGTTGAACAAGGCCTTGTCCAGCCATTGGCCGAAGGTCCATACCGCATTGAAGCGGGTCGCTACGAGTTCTTCCAGCTTGCTCCGACAAACCATCTGCAAGAGTTATTGGAACATATCCCCATGCTCTTTGACGGACCGAACTGCATTTATGTCCGCCTGCTCAAGGAAAACGCTATCGCCATCGTCGCCCAGTTGTGGGTGGTGCGCTAGAAGAAGAGTGGAATCAGAATCGGGGCTGCAAGGCTCATGATCACCCCATGGTAGATTGATCCGAGCATGGTCCTTGTCCCGAAATGCGAAGAGAGCAATACGAGTGTGACATCCATGCTGGTTGCCCCCGCAGTACAGACCGCTGGATAATAGTACCGTTTTCCCAACCGCCCGAAGAAGGGGATGAGAAAGAACGAGAAACTCTCACGCAGCAGGTTCGCCAAGAACGAAATCGAGCCGAGAATGGGAAAGCCCAAGTCGCTGATGAGAATTCCTGAGAGAGAGTACCAACCGAACCCACTGAGCATGCCCCACGCTTCCCTTATGGTATAGTCGGTGAGCAATGGTGCAAGCAGGGCTCCGAGATACGTTCCTGCGATGGTATAGAAGGGAAGCAGAAAAAGGCTCTTGTCAGCAAGCACGCCTTTGAAACTGATCTGTTTGTGAACCATGCCCATACCTACAAAGAAAAGAAGGGTATACAGCAGATACGTCACCAGCGAGCTTTGAAACCAATCAAACAAGGGTGTGGACAACCTGAGCGTTAGGCCGAGAACGACAATGCCGACAAGAACCAGGGGTTCCTTGACAATATCATACAGGCGCCTGAGCAAGCTCCGTTCCTTGCGTTTGGCGATGGCGATTCCTTCATGCCCTACCGACGGTGTAACGATTGAGGAAACAGCCAAGGAGAACACCACTGTTCCGGCAACACCCAAGAGGGTAAGCACCAAGGCCGACAGTCCGATGGTTCCGAACTGGGTGGTGATCCCTTCGATGCCGCCGGTATTCACTCCCATGAAAAACAACAGCAGCCAAACCAGGGTTGTCTGCAATACTGCAGCACTTTTTTGAAAGCGATTGAGCCCCACGGCACGTGCGCAAAGCATGCCCATAATCAAGGCCAGAGCCAATTTTGCCAAATACCAAAGTGTGTCCATGTGTGCGAAACTGTACCCCAATCAAACCCGCGTGTCAAATTCCCTTGTTTATCGGCTCTTCCTTGAGTATAGTTGTCTGCATGATTGATGAAAAACTGAGTGATACCTTTCACCGACTCACCCTCTCCGATGGCAGACAGATCCTTCTCATCGGAACCGCCCATGTCTCCAAGGAGAGTGTGGATGAGGTGGAGCTCGCCATTGAAACCGAACAGCCCGACCATATCTGCCTGGAACTTGATGACGGACGGATGAAAAACAAGGACCAGGAGAACGCCTGGTCCAATATGGATGTCAAGAAAGTCATCAAGGAGAACAAGGGATTTTTGCTGCTTGCAAACATGGCTCTTGCCTCCTTCCAGAAGCGCATGGGGGATCAGTCAGGCAGTGCCCCAGGGCAGGAAATCCTCAGTGCCGCAAAGCTGGCCAAGGAAAAGGGAATCCCGTATTCACTATGCGACCGGGAAATCCAGGTGACGTTCAAACGGGCCTGGCGCAAGTCCAATTTGTGGAATAAGGCCAAGCTCATCGCCACCATCATCAGTGCCGTTTTCAGCAACGAGAAAATCAGCGAGCAGGAGCTCGAGGATTTGAAAAAAGCCGATGTCATGCAGAATATGATGGACGAGATGGCGAAGGAGCTGCCTTCCGTCAAGGCAGTGTTGATCGATGAACGTGACCGTTACCTTGCCACCAGCATCTACCTCGCCCCAGGGCAGAAGAAGCTTGCCGTCATCGGAGCGGGACATCAGAGGGGTATCATCAAGACCTTGGAAGAGCTCGAGCAGGGAAAAATCAGTACCGATTTAGCAGATATCAGCGAAGTCCCCAAGGCCGGCAATGCTGGAAAGATCATCTCCTGGGCCTTCCCCATTCTCATAGTCGGCATCCTGCTGTACGGTTTCATCAACCTAGGAAGCTCCGAAGGCATCAAAATGTTCGGCTACTGGCTGGCCGTCAATATGTCCTTCACTGCCTTGGGTGCGATTCTTGCCCTTGCCCACCCAATAAACATGGTGGTAAGCATTTTGTCAGCACCCCTAACAAGCCTGCATCCGGCCATCGGGGTAGGCATGGTCAGCGGCTTGATGGAAGCCACCCTGCGAAAACCCAAGGTTAAGGACTTTGAGCAGCTTGGCGACGATGCCACCACCTTCAAAGGCTGGTACCGCAATCGGGTACTCCATACCCTGCTCGTATTCCTCTATACCAGCCTCGCAGCCTCCATCGGCAATGTGGTGGTATTTCCCATCCTGTTGAGCATGCTTGGTTAATTTGCATTCCTAACTAATGGATGCAACAAGGCTGCATTCCTGAATGCAGCCTTGTCCACGTAGTATGATGAATGCATGTTATTTTATTCTTATGCAAGTTCTTACATTTTTCTATTTAGATAATTAGCTTTACTTACAATCTACCTTACTGCAAAGAGCCGCAAATTTCCAACGCTTCTCGCATGGTGCTGCAAGCATGCTGGATCAAGGGAGAATGGGTACTGGCTCTGGGGAGCAGGGAACGTTTGAATCCAAGCTCTTTGGCAGCCTTCTCCCGCTTGTCGGGAAAGCCTACACTGCGAACTTCTCCGGCAAGACTCAACTCACCAAAGCTGACCAAGGCCTTGGGAAGACTCTTGTTGCTGACCGCCGACCACAAGGCGAGCGCCAAGGGAAGCTCGATGGAAACTTCGCTGAGTTTCATGCCTCCGGCAACATTGACATAGATGTCCTGATCACTGAGGCGTACGGCGGCATGCCGTTCCAGGATGGCGGCCACCCGTGTCACCCGGGCGGTGTCGATACGGTCAGAATAAATCCTGCTGAATCCATTCTTGGCCGAGGTGGTCAACGCCTGGATTTCAACCAGAAAGGTTCTCGAACCCTCGATGACCGGGGTATAGGAAATACCGGGCGGCAAGGCAGACCCCGAGCGATCGGTGATGAAAAACGATGAGGGATTGGCCACGGGGCTCAAGCCCTTGTCATGCATGCTGAAGATGCCTATTTCATCCACCGAACCGAAGCGGTTTTTCATAGCCCGCACCAAGCGGACACCGCTGGAGACTTGTTCAAAGTAGAGCACTGTATCAACAAGGTGTTCTATGACCTTCGGGCCTGCAAGGGTGCCTTCCTTGGTGACATGACCGATGAGAAAGAGCGAGGTCCCCAGTTGCTTGCACAACCCCACCAAAAGGGTCGAGCAATACCGGATCTGGTTCACCGACCCCGCCGGAGAAGGAATCTCCTCACTGGACAGCGTCTGCAGCGAGTCGATCACCACCACATCATATGTTGCAGAGGAGAGCACTTTCTCAAGGACTTCCACCCGCGTGTCGCAGAAAATATCAATTGAGGGAAGAGCCAAGCCAAGTCGCTGGGCACGCAGCTTTACCTGGCTCGGTGATTCCTCTCCTGAGACATAGAGAACTTTCCTGCCGACCGAACACTTCTCAAGCACCTGGATCATCAACGTCGATTTGCCGATGCCGGGTTCCCCGCCGAGCAGGATGGAGGAGCCGCGCATGACACCTCCACCCAGGACACGATCGAGCTCGGAGATGCCGGTCTCATAGCGAAAGTGAGGATCGACCACAACCTCGCCAAGCGAGATCGGTTTGGTCGCCGTACTGATAACCGCCCGTTTACCGGGTTTAGAGCTCTGTACGGCTTCCTCTTCGAAGGTATTCCAACTGCCGCAGTCCGGACAGCGGCCGAGCCACTTGGTTTCGGTTCTCCCGCACTGGCTGCAAACGTATTGAATTGCCTTCTCTTTCACATATATCTCCTTATTTTATAGATATTTAAAACTTAATCAACTCAACATCGAACACCAGGTAAGAGTTTGGAGGAATCACACCGGGATACCCCATTGTGCCATACCCCAACTCCGGGGGGATGATCAGGGTCCGCTGCTCGCCTGCACTCATGGTCGCCAAAGCCTCATTCCAACCTTCGATAACCTCACCGATTGCGAACTGTGCAGGGCTTCCTCTTCTCACCGAGCTGTCAAACACACGTCCATCAAGCAAGGATCCGGTGTAATGCACCGTTACTTTCTGCCCATGTACAGGACTCTTCTTTCCATCTCCAGCTTTCTTCACTACATAACGAAGGCCCGAAGGAGTGAGAATTGCATCAGGCCAGCGGTTCTTAAACTCATCCTCAAGCTTTGCCTTTTCTTTTGCCTCACGCTTCTGGTTGTTCTCCTCGGCTGCGAGTACATACTGGGTGAAGGTTTCCCTGCTTACCACAAACGCCTCCGCATCCGCTCCCTTGCGAATGATCTCAACGCTCTTGATGCTGTCGCCCTGCTCAATGGCATTCACCACATCCAAGCCTTCCACAACATGGCCGAACACAGAATGCTTGCCGTCGAGCCAGGGAGTTGCAACGTGTGTGATGAAAAATTGACTTCCATTTGTTCCGGGCCCGGCGTTTGCCATGGACATAATGCCAGGACCAGTATGCTTGAGCGAGTCATCAAACTCATCGGGGAAGGTATAGCCGGGTCCCCCGGTGCCATTTCCTTTGGGACATCCACCCTGGATCATAAAGTTCTCGATTACCCGGTGAAACTTGATATTATTGTAAAAAGGCTTGTTCTTCCCATTCACATTGAGCGCACCCTCTGCGAGGCCCACAAAATTGGCAACCGTCATTGGTGTCTTCTTGTGCTCAAGCAGCAGGGTGATATCACCTTTATTGGTATGCAGGACAGCATACACTCCGTCATTCAGATTCTTGGCTTCCATTCTATCTCCTTGGTTTCTATACTTCAAACAACTCTTGGCTGGGTGCCAACAGCTGATACAATCGTTCCAACTCTTCACTGCTTGTATACGGAATTTCCAGTTTTCCCTTTTCCAGTGAACCTTTTATCTCCACCTGCGACCCCACTGCATGTAAAAACTTATCCTCTACCGCAATGACATCCGGTGATTTTGCCAGATTTTTCTTTGCCCGCCGCTTCTTTGCCTGGTATGCAGCACGTTTGCCCATGTTGAACTGAGCAGCCAATTGTTCCGTCGCTCTTACAGAAAGGTCTTTCTCAAGCACCGTACGGTACAGTATTTCCCTATCTGCAGGATTTACTACCGAGAGAATTGCCCGAGCCTGACCTGCAGAAAACTTGCCATGCAGAAGATCCTGCTGCATGGTGGAACTGAGCTGCAACAGCCTGATGCTGTTGCTGATGGTCGATCGATTCTTTCCCATCCGCTGCGCAAGTTCCTCCTGCGTTATGCCCGCTTCCTGTATCAGATATGCATACGCTTTGGCTTCCTCAATGGGATTCAGATTCTCCCTCTGGATGTTCTCAATGAGCGATACCTCGAGGCGTTGCATCTGTGTAAAGTCTTTTACCAATACAGGAACCTTGCTAAGTCCGGCCAGCTTTGAAGCACGATACCGTCGTTCACCAGCAACAATGCTGTATTGACCAGGAGCAATCTCTTCAACGAGAATAGGCTGCAATACCCCTTCCCGCTTGATTGATTGGGCAAGCTCTTCCAAGGATTCCTGATTGAAATCCTTTCTCGGTTGATTGGGATTGGCCCTGATATTCTCCAAGGCGACTTCGAGAACTCTCTGATGGCCTTCTTGATCAGACTTTGAAGCTGAAAGACCCAGGGCGGTATCGAGAACCGAATCGAAGGAGTAATCCTGCATCAAGGAACCGATTCCTTTTCCTAATCCATGCTTCTTAGTGGTTTCTTGCGACACGTGCGATTACCTCCTCTGCCAGGGCTTTATACGCCTTGGTTCCACTGCTGGCACTGTCATACACATTGATAGGCAGTCCGTGAGACGGAGCCTCGGCAATGCGGATGTTCCTTGGGATCATGGTGTTGAACACCAAATGAGGGAAGAAGGACGAGATATCCTCCACCACCTCATTGGCAAGCTTGGTTCGTTTACTATACATGGTGAAGAGAATACCGAGAACCTGAAGATCGGGGTTCAAGGATTTCTTCATGTTACCGACTGTTCGCATCAGCAGGTTCAAGCCTTCCATGGCGAAGTACTCACATTGCATCGGGATGATGACTTGCTTGGCCCATACCATTGCATTTACTGTGACCAGCCCTAATGAGGGAGGGCAATCGGCAATGATGTAATCCCATCGTTCATCCAGTCCCAGTAAAGCATTCTTGAGAAAGAACTCTCGCCGCTCTTCTTCCACCAATTCAATGTTCAATCCAGCCATATTGATATTACTCGCAATGGCAAAGAGATTCTGGATAGGTGTTTGCTGGATGGCTTCCTCGACGCTGCACTGACCTGCAATTACTTCATAGATACCTTTTTTTCGGTTGTCGATCGAAGTGGCACTGGTCAGATTCCCCTGTGAATCGAGGTCGATCAACAAGACTTTTTTGCCGCGCTGGGCTAAGGCTGATCCGAGATTCACAGCCGAGGTAGTCTTGCCGACTCCTCCTTTTTGATTCAAAAACAGTATTGTTTGCGCACTCATACTGGCTACTATACGGAAATATCCGACTATTGTCACCTCTTAAGGCTGAGTCCTTGACCCTTCTTTGGCTCTATTGTATCTTCAAGATACCCTATGGAGGATAAGTATATGGAAGATAAAGTCAAAAGAGCACTCGAGGATATCAGACCCTCGTTGCAGAATGACGGAGGAGATATCGAGTTTGTCAGCCTGGTAGGTACCGATGTCACGGTGCGCCTGAAAGGTGCATGTGCCGGCTGCCCTATGTCCCAGATGACTCTTAAGAGTGGCGTTGAGCGCTACCTCCGTAATTTCGTCGATCCGAAGCTCACGGTGGTCAACACCCCCGATTTCTAATAGAACCAACACTTCGAATCACAACGTTTCACGTGAAACTTTCCGTGAAACGTTTTTTTATGCTCAAATACAATCTTCGCTCTACCTCATACGAGCCGACGCCTCTATGTTTCACGTGAAACACTGCCATCCGATCTGGCGGAATCCGGCATACAAGCGTATCCATCAAACACCATGGTCCCTCTCCTACGATACAATCCACCTTCACATAGTTTCACGTGAAACATTGCCACCTGATCATGATAGATTCTCCTTTGCTGACCCACTCATCAACTATCACCCTCCTTCGATATAAACCACATCCCTGTCGTTTCACGTGAAACCGAGTCCCCAATACCTCTGCACAGAGAGGAGAACCTGCCTTTTTCTACAAAGAAAAAATCACTTGCACGTTTTTTCGCCTTTCATCTTTCTGTGTTTTGCAAAATGCTCAAAAACTGCATTTGAAGGCTTTATTTGAAGGTTTTTAGGTGCTTGTTTCTATATAACGATACAGATTTGCGTGAGTAAATTGATGGTTTTTTGGACCTAAAAAAGGGTCGCTCCAGTATTCTGGAACGACCCTATAAACTACTTAACAAATGTTTTAATCGTTGTCTGAAGGCTCAGTTACAAGCTCATCATCCTCTACAGGGATGTCCTCATCCTCACCTTCATCCTCGATAATCTCTTCAGACTCAGGGGCAGGCTGCTCAGGAATCTCAACGTCCTCTTCCTCATCCCGCTCGGTGGATGCGATGGCTACGATGGAGTCTCCCTTGAACTTCATGGTTACAACCTTGACACCTGCTGCATTTCGGCCTTGGATGGAGATGGCGTTCACATGCACCCTGAGTGTCTGACCCATGAGCGTCACACACACTACATCGTTATCATCATCCACACTCAGAACACCAACGATGAAGCTGGCCTTTCCGCCGAGACGATAGATCTTCTGACCCTGTGTTCCTCTTCCATGGACAGTGAAACTATCGAAGGTAACCTGCTTTCCTTGTCCATTCTCAGTAATCATGAGAATGCGCTTGGAGTTGTCGACCTTCAAGAGGCCCGCCACCTGGTCATCACCGAGCAACCTGATACCGCGTACGCCTCGGGAGGCACGACCCATGGCCCTGACATCCTCCTGTCGGAAACGCAAGCCACGTCCAAGCTTGGTTATGAGCATAACCTCATCTCCCTCCTGAATCAGGTCACAGCTGAGCAGCTCATCACCCTCATCAAGGAAGAGGGCCCTGATTCCCCTGACCTTGGCATTGACGAAGTTGCTCAAGGAAACCTTCTTCACCACACCCTCTCGGGTGGCCATCATCAGATAATGGTCCTCACTGAACTCCTTGAAGCTGATTATAGAAGTAATTTTTTCTGTTGTCTCGAGCTGCAGGATATTCTTGATGCTCGTTCCCTTGGCAGTCTTGCTGGCCTCAGGAATCTCAAACACCTTGGTATAGTAAGCCTTGCCGGCATTGGTGACAAACATCACATACTCATGGGTTGAAGCGACGAACATGTGATCGACAAAATCACCATCCTGGAGCTTGGTGGTCCTGGTTCCCTTGCCGGCCCTGCCGTGAGCCTCATACTCCTCGGTGGGAATACGCTTGGCAAAACCCTTGTTGCTGATCAGGACAACGACCTCCTCGTCCTTGATGAAATCCTCAAGGGTGGCCTGTCCGAGCTCCTCTCGAACGATTTTGGTAAGTCTTCTATCCTTGGGAACCAAATTCGCAGGCAGTGCCCTTACTTCACTCTGCACCAACTTGAGGATTTTGACCTCATCAGCGAGCAAATCCTGATAATAGGCTATCTTTTGCTCAAGCTCAGACAACTCTTCCAGAATCTTGGAAGTTTCCAGATGGCTGAGCCGTCCGAGCTTCATATCGATGATGGCCTGGGCCTGGATCTGGTCAAGGCCGAAACGGGCGACAAGACGCTCGGCTGCAATGGTATTGTCAGCCGAATCCTTGATGATCTGGATGACCTCGTCGATATTGTCCAAACCGATCTTCAAGCCCCTGAGGATATGGGCCCTCTCTTGGGCTTTTCGCAGATCATACTGCGTTCTTCTGGTTACCACTTCCTCCCGATGACGGATGTAGTAGACCAGCATATCCTTGAGGGTAAGCATCTGCGGACGTCCCTGCACCAAGGCAAGGTTGTTGACATTGAAGTTCGACTGCAGAGCAGTGCGGGCGAAGAGCTGGTTCAAAACCACCATGGGTTCTGCGCCGACCTTCAGCTCGACGACAATGCGGATTCCCTTGCGGTCGGACTCATCACGAACGACTGCAATCATGGGGATGGCCCCATCCTTGCGAAGATCGTCGATTTTCTTGACCAAGTCAGCCTTGTTCACCTGGTAGGGAATCTCGGTAAAGACGATCTGGTCATGGTCGCGTTCACTTGTCTCAATCTCATACACCGAACGAACGACGATCTTGCCCCGACCGGTGGTGAAGGCATCCTTGATGCCCTGCATACCGCAGATGATTCCGCCGGAGGGAAAATCAGGGCCTTTGATATGTTCCATCAGCTCATCGATGGTGATGTCGGGATTGTCGATTACAGCGCTGATGGCATCACAGATTTCCTGCAGGTTATGGGGGGCCATGTTGGTCGCCATACCTACGGCGATACCGCTGGACCCGTTTGCAAGCAGGAACGGGAAGGAGGCGGGGAGTACCGTAGGCTCCTGCATCGAATCGTCGTAGTTCGGCCCGAAATTGACCGTCTCCTTCTGGATGTCCTGCAACATCTCCTCACCGATTCGGCTCATCTTCGCTTCGGTGTATCGCATGGCTGCCGCCGGATCACCGTCGATGGACCCAAAGTTTCCTTGCGGGTTTACGACAGGGTAGCGCAGCGAAAAGTCCTGGGCCAAACGGACCAGGGCATCATACACCGAGGCATCACCATGGGGGTGATACTTACCAAGCACGTCACCGACGATACGGGCGCACTTCTTGAACGAGGAGTTGGCCCTGAGTCCCATTTCAAACATGTCAAAGAGGATTCGTCGGTGGACCGGCTTCAGACCGTCACGGACATCGGGCAGAGCCCGGCTGACAATGACAGACATGGCATAGTTGAGATACGAGGTACGCATCTCCTTGGACACGTCCACGCTAATCGTCCTGCTTTCGTTTATTTCTTCCACGATTCTATCCTTTCCTAGACATCCAGATTCGATACATAGACGGCATTCGCGTCAATGAAGGCCCTTCGGGGCTCAACCTCTTCGCCCATCAGCATGGAAAACACCCGGTCCGCCTCTTCGGCATCATGCAAGGTGATCTGGCTGATCATGCGGGTCTCAGGGTTCATCGTTGTCTCCCAAAGCTGTTCGGGATTCATCTCACCAAGACCTTTATAGCGCTGGATGGCAACCTTTGAGGGGTCGCTGATATTATTTTCCTGAAGAATCTTGACGCGTGCCTCTTCATCATAGGCATACTGTACTTTCTTACCAATGGTGATCTTGTACAAAGGAGGCATCGCAAAGTAGACATACCCTGCTTCAATCAAAGGCCTCATGTACCTGAAGAAGAATGTAAGGAGCAGCGTCCTGATGTGAGAGCCGTCGACGTCGGCGTCGGCCATGATGATGACCTTGTGGTAGCGGACCTTGCTTACATCGAAGGTTACATCGCTGTCGAAATCATCGTCCTTTCCCATGTTGTTGTACCGGGTCAACCCTGCACCGATGGTGGAAATGACAGGCTGCAGCTTATCGTTGCCAAGGACCTTGTACTCCTGGGCCTTCTCGACATTGAGCATCTTTCCCCACAACGGCAGAATGGCCTGGAACTTGCGGTCGCGTCCCTGCTTTGCCGATCCACCTGCGGAGTCACCCTCGACGATGAACACCTCACACTTGGCAGGGTCCTTCTCTGAACAGTCGGCGAGCTTGCCCGGCAGACCGCCTCCTTCGCTCTTCTTGCGGATTTGCTCGCGAGCCTTGCGTGCAGCGATGCGACCAAGTGCCGCATTGATGATTTTTTCCAAAATCACCTCAGCCTGGGAGGGGAACTCGTCGAAGTAGTTGCCCAGCTTCTCATATACAAGAGAGAATACCACGCCGGTAACCGCAGAGTTGCCCAACTTCATCTTGGTCTGGCCTTCGAACTGGGGTTCGGGCACCTTGACCGAGACAACGGCTGTCAAACCTTCTGAGATATCACTCTGCTCGAGCTTTTCGTCATACTTCTTCAACAGCTTGGCATTCTTCTGCAATTGGGCGTTGATGACCCTGCTCAAGCCGGTCCTGAAGCCGGTAAGATGGGTGCCGCCTTCGCGGGTATTGATGTTGTTTACATAGCTGAGCACTTTCTCATCGTACTTGTCGTTGTATTGCAGGGCGATCTCGACCTTTATGGTGTCCTTCTCTCCCTCGATGGAGACAGGAGGATCGACCAACACACGCTTGAACTCATTCAGATAACTTACAAATTGACTGATACCGCCCTCGGACTGGAAGGACTGGCTGCGCTTCTCATCTCCCCTACGGTCGGTGACGGTGATGCTGATTCCCTTGTTCAAGAAGGAGAGCTCACGGAAGCGGCTGACCAATGTATCGTAGTTGAATGCATTCTGCTCCATGATGCTGTAGTCCGGAGAGAAGCTGACCACGGTTCCGGACCGGTCGGTATCTCCGATGCGAACAACCTCGGTCTGCGGGATGCCGCAACTGTATTGTTGCCGATAGACTCCGCCGTTACGATAGACCGTCACTTCCATCCAGATGGAGAGGGCATTGACGCAGGATACACCTACACCATGCAGACCGCCTGATACTTTATAGGAGTTCTTGTCGAACTTACCGCCTGCATGGAGCTGGGTGAGGGCAATCTCAAGAGAACTCTTTTTCTCTGTCGGATGGGGATCGACGGGAATACCACGTCCATTATCCTCGACAGTACAAACCTCCCTGCCGTCGGCATCCAGATCAAGAAACACCTGAATGTCTGAACAGTACCCTGCCATTGCTTCATCGATACTGTTGTCGACCACTTCGTAAACAAGGTGATGCAACCCTTCGATGCCTGTCGAACCTATGTACATACCGGGTCGTTTCCGAACAGCCTCAAGACCCTTGAGAACCTGGATGCTCCCGGCAGAATAGCTATGAGAAGCGCTCTCCATCATCACACCGTCACGGTGCAAGGACGGCTCGAACGTTCCGTTGACAAAGCTCCCTTCACTCATTCGTTATATCCTTATGTAATAATAAAAAAATACTAGTGCTGATTCTTATCAATTATAGCAAGAATCAAAAGGAGTTGCAAGCTTGGGCAGGAAAACCATTCAATTTATTAATTTTTATATTATATAGATTTACATTTTACACTCATTGAGATATGTACAATACTTGCACCACTTGTATCTACAGGGTAAAATGGCCGCATGAGCGACATGCATACGACCTATTATGAATTCTGGCAGGAGACCGCCTCCAGGATCAAGGATACGCTGCCAGAACAGGAATACAACACCTGGTTCAACCGTATCGCGTACCTGAAATCAGAGGATAAAAAAGTTTTATTGGCAGGAGCCAGCCAGTTTATTCTCGATACAGTGATAGCCCGTTACAGGGATTTAATTGTCAATACACTTAGTGAATTGACAGGAGAGGACATCAATGTGGAATTTGTTGTCGTCTCGCGTTCAGAAATTGAACAAATCAACAAGTCCGAGGGGAAAGTCAAAGACAAAGAGGAAAAAGCAGAACCTGTGCAGGTTCAGGCAAAACCCAAAATTTCCAGCGAAAAAACACTTCGCATGAAGGAGGAGAGCAATCTCAACCCTTCCTATGATTTCGGCACCTTTGTCATTGGGGACAACTCGGCGTTTGCCTACAATGCAAGTTTGGCAATCGCCAAAAATCCAGGCGTAAGCTACAACCCCTGTCTTATCTACGGAGGGGTCGGACTTGGCAAAACACACCTGCTTAATTCGATTGGAAACTATATCATCAACAACACTCCTGAACTGAAGGTCATGTATGTCACCGCCGAGATGTTCACCAACGAATTCATCGAATCCATCGGAGCCCAAAGAACCCAGCATTTTAAGAACAAGTTCCGCAAGGTGGACGTGCTGCTCATCGATGATATTCACTTCCTGCAGGGCAAGGACAGCACCCAGGAAGAGTTGTTCCATACCTTCAACAACCTGTATGAATCGAAAAAGCAAATGGTCTTCACCTGTGACCGTCCCATCAGCGAACTGAAGAACATAACCGATCGTCTGAGCAGCCGATTCGAACGGGGCTTGAATGTCGACCTGCAGCCACCCAACTATGAGACGAGAATGGCGATCCTGAAGAAAAAGCTTGTGGAGCGAGGCAGCTCCATGAGTGAGGAAATTCTCAATTATATCGCCACCAATGTTTGCACCAATGTCAGGGATTTGGAATCCTCGCTGACAAAGCTGATTGCATACAGCGAACTGCTATCCCAGGAAATATCCTTCGACAAGGCAAAAGAGCTGTTAGGTATTCTCCCTTCCTTGGCCGCCAATGCAAACCAAACACTCTCCATCGATACCATCATCAAAGTCGTTGGTGAGTATTTCAATGTCAGCAGCTTCGAAATCAAGGGAAAAAAGAAGAACAAGTCCCTGATCCAACCGCGTCAGATTTCGATGTATCTTGCAAGGGACATCACCGAGTATTCCACAACCGAAATCGGTACTGAATTCGGAGGCCGTGATCATACGACCGTCATGCATGCCTACGACCGGATAGAGTCATTGATGAAGGGGGACGAGGCCTTCGCAAACACCATCCTGAAATTGAAGCGTGACTTAACAAATATTAAGAAGTAATTGCTTGTGGATAGCTTCGGGATACAATGTGGATAACCTCAGAAACCTGTGGATAGAGCTTTTTTGCTTGTGCAAGGAATGTGGACAACTTTAAAAGTTATCCACAGGATGACAAAAAGTAAGAGGAGATTGTATAATGAATTAAAAAGTTATCCACAAAATATGTGCTATTATTACTATTATTACTACATATTCTATTAAACTAGGAGTATTAAGATGAAATTCGTCTGCAGCAAAGAAGCCATCCTCACAGAGATCATATATTCCATGGATTTCACCAGCCAAAGGAACTCTCTTTCCATCACTTCCAACGTCTATCTTGAAACCTACAACGACACCCTGGTTATCAGAGCTACAGACCAGAAGCTTGGATTCAGCACTCATATTGCCGTACAGACACTCCAAGAGGGAAAAACGACTGTTTTCTGCGAGAAGCTTTTGAACATTCTTCGCTCTCTTCCCGATACCAATGTTGAATTCAACGTCGATGACGGTATGTTTACCATCAAGCCGGTTAGCCAAAACATCGATTTCAAACTAAGAACCATAACACCCGATGAATTTCCCGCCCTTGAAACAGCTCCTGAAGGACAGTACTTCACCGTCCCCCAGAAGGCATTCACCGACATGGCCAATCAAACCATATTTGCCATCAGTGAAGACGAAACACGTTACTTTTTGTGCGGTCTCTACCTCGAACGCAATGCAAGTGGTATGAACATGGTTGCAACTGATGGAAGAAGACTTTCCATCGTTGAACGCACGTTTGAGGAAGAACTTCCTATGTTCACTCCTGTCATCATAGCTCCTAAGTTTTTTACCGAGCTCAAGAAACTTTCCACCGATGAGGGGATGTTGGAACTGTGTATAACAGATCAGTTGCTCTTTGCAAAAATTGCCCAGAGAACGTTCTACACAACCCTGATCAAGGGTCAGTATCCAAACTATCGCCGTGTTATTCCCGACAGTCAGAATTACAGCTGTACCATGCGCATCCAGGATATGTTGGATGCATTGAAACGCGTCTCATTGTTGGTTGAAAACAAGGCAAAGAGGATATTCCTGGACATCAGTGAAGCGGGTGTACTCTTGACCAGCGATGAAAGTGAAGTCGGAGAGGCCAAGGAGATAATCCCCTGCCAGTATGAAGGACCAGAGAGCAAGGTGTCTTTGAACTACACCTACCTGCTCAACCCTCTTAAGGCGATGGAAGGTGAGTATTTCTCCATCAATTTCACTGAACCGACAAAAGCTATGACAGTAAAACCTGAGAGTAACAGGGATTACTATCATATCATCATGCCGATGCAGCCCAATTCCTAATGCGTTTCATCGAGCTTTGGGCAAACCAATTCAGAAATATCGCAGCAGAAAGGATACCTGTCGACAATCGGCAGGTATTCCTCATTGGGCCCAATGGTCAGGGTAAAACAAATCTGCTTGAAGCAATCTACACCCTCTGCTACGGCTCCTCTTTTCGTACCAATCAACTCAAGGAATTGACTGCCCACGGCCAGAAGGCCTTTAAGATTGAAGGACGCTACCTTGGTGACGATCACGTGGTTCATACGCTGGTACTCGAGTGGAAGGACGGAAAGCGCAGCCTTGTCCTTGATGACCGTGAAGTCAAGGACCGCAAGGAGTTGATATACAACATTCCCTGCATAGTATTCAGCCATGACGATATTTTTTTCATCAAGGGGGAGCCTGAGCAACGCCGCCGATTCTTCGATCAGACGATGAGCATGTACAACCCTCTTTTTTTTGATGATCTTCGTCGGTATCGTCTGGTGCTTCGTCAGCGTAATCAGGCTATCAAGGATGGAAGGCTGGAGCTTTTGGCCCTGTATGACCTGCAGCTTGCGAAATACGGGCTTGCAATCCAGAGTGAACGGACTCGTGCAGTTTATGAATTCGACCAAATTTTTCCTTCGATGTACAAGAATGTCTCACAAAGTTCGTTGGATGTGCATATCGAGTACCACCCTTCTTGGAGCGATTGTGCAACCGAGGATGAGATCGTCGAATATTTGGCTCGTACGAGAAGCCGTGACTTGAGTTTGCTGACCACCACCAGCGGCATCCATCGGGACAGGTTTCTCGTAATGGAGGACCGCCAGCCGTTCTCCCAGACCGGCTCTACCGGGCAACTCAGACTTGCCTCCTTGATTTTCAGAACGGCACAGATGGCATTTTTCCAGAAAAAGACAGGTAAGGAACCGTTGATTCTTGTCGATGATGTGCTTTTGGAGTTGGATTTTAAGAAACGAGAACAGTTTTTACACTTGATGCAGACCTACTGCCAAGCCTTTTTCACCTTCCTGCCGGAAGAACACTATTTTTCAGAGCTGGCGGATGAAGGAGCTTTGCTCTATACTGTCCAGGAAGGAAGGTTTTTGCGCTCATGAAGGACAAAAAGCCCAGGTTATGCAAAGAAGGGGAACCTCTGGAGGGAAGAAAAGTCCTGGACTTTGTGTTGCGATCGCTTGATATCAACTCTGATAATCCTAAGGCCGCAATCGGTTTCGAATGGCAGAAAATCATCGGAAACAGACTGTATCCGCATGTAAAAATTGTCGAAATCAAGGGTTCAACATTGGTTCTTCGGGCCGATCATCCTTCTTGGGCACAGATTGCATTGATGCAGCAAAAGAAAATACTTGCTTTAATTACCAAGAAATATCCATCATTGGGCATCAAATCCATACAGATGCTGAGCGCCTAGTTACTTGACGTAACGACAGTTGCTCATTATACTGCACCACTCGGAGGACCTTACTCCGTCAAAGTAGAAAATATCCGCGTTAAGCGATGTAAAATTGGAGAATATCTCATGAGTTACAAAGGAAAAAGAACCTACCAGCCCAGCAAAGTCAAGAGAAACAGAAAGTTCGGATTCAGGGCTCGTATGGCAACGAAGGGCGGACGCCTGGTATTGGCCCGCAGGCGAGCCAAAGGCAGACACAAGCTGTCCGTATGTGATGAGAAGAAGCCTTTCTAAGACAGAAATTGTAAAGCGTAAACCGGAGATTGACCGAATTTTTAAAACAGGCAGGACATACGCCTGCCGTGGTTTAAAACTGATTGTTAGCCAAAACCAGCTGGATGTTGACAGGATTGTAGTTATACCCGTCCGTCACTATGGAAGCGCTGTTCAGCGTAACAGAATACGCAGACAGATCAAGGAAATCTGGCGAAATGAAAAGCCTCGGATGATCCCCGGTTACGATTTTGCATTCATCGTATATCCAGGAAAGGTTAATGACCATACATCCCAAAAAAAACAACTCCTCTCTCTCTGTGAAAAGGCTGGGGTCTTCCTCGAGCCTTAAGACTTTCTGTTAGTCTTTCCCCACTCCTGTTGTTGCAGAAATTCGTTATGTACCTATCTTTCCTGTGATCGTTTTCTCACCACACCCCATCATCAGGAGCAGATATGGACAAAAATACCATTCTAGCCATAGTTCTTTCCGTATTGGTCATTACTGTCGGTATGACCATTCAGACCACGTTCTTCGCCCCCGATCCGGCGACACAGGCAGTTCAGCAGGAAGCTCTGCAGCCCGGGACTTCCCCTGCCGCCGCCACCACCACGCTTGAACCTGCCCAGTATTCACAGATTCCCTCCAATATCGCATGGAACAGCAATCTGCCGGGATCCTTGGTCTCCGTGGGTAACCAGGGATCGAGTGCTCCCTTCACCTTCTCAACCGAATACTTCATCGTTGAGTTCAATCCAAATGGCGCATCCGTCTCCTCCTTCAAGCTGAGAAAACACCTTGATGAAGGACAGCCGGTGGAACTGCTTTTCAAAAGTCAGGAATCCAACGATGCATTCCTGCTTTATGCCGGAAAGGATAAGACCAACCCCATTGATGCCAATTTCAGGTATCAGATCAGTGGAAACAAAGTTATTTTCACCCAGGAATTCGCCCTCCTTTCCGAAGACGGCAAGCGTGCAGGTGATCCGTTCACCCTCACCAAGACCTATACCTTCGGCAGTGAGGACTACTTGTTTCAGATCGACGTGGCTACCAAGAACAGCGTAAACAAGGCTGTTCCCCTCTCGTTCGAGAATGCAGCCTACACCTTGGCCTTTGAGCCCCAGATCGGCCCTTCCTTTGCTTCGCTTGACAACAACTACAACTATAGAAGGTTCTACGTCAAGGAAGATGGATCTTCCAAGAAGAGTCAGGTCAAGCTCAGCAATGGTGCCTATACCACCACCAAGCCCCTCTCCTGGGTGGCTCTGGTCGGCAAGTATTTCTCCATGATTGCAATTCCCGACGCCACCAACTACACCGTCAGCCTGTCCGAGGAAAGTGATGCAGGATTGCCGCTCCAGTCAAGTATGTACTTGACCCGACCGGCCATCAGAAGCGCATCGCAAACCGATACGTTCCGCTTTTATGCTGGGCCTCAGCTCAAGGGTGACATGGCCATCTACAACGATGCGTCACAGAATAGCTTCGGGGTTGCAAACCTCCAGCTTGAACAGGCGTTGGACAGCAGTTCCTGGCTTGGTTGGCTTGAGACCATCCTCAAGACCATCCTGAACCTTCTCTACAAGGTGATTCCCAACTACGGCGTGGGCATCATCATCCTGACCTTCCTGCTTAAGCTGGTGCTGTACCCCATCTCAAAGAAGGGTATGGAGTCGACGGCGAAGATGGCTTCCCTCTCCCCGAAGATGGCGGAGATCAAGGAGAAGTATCCGGACAATCCGACCAAGCAGAATGAAGAGATGGCTACCTTGTACAAGAAGGAGAAGATCAATCCGATGGGCGGCTGTCTGCCGATGCTGCTCCAGTTCCCGATCCTCATCGCCTTCTACGGACTGCTCAACAAGCACTTTGAACTTCGTGGTGCCATGTTCATTCCCGGTTGGATTCCTGACCTTTCCATGCCGGATACCGTATTCACCTTTGGTTTCAATCTTCCCTTCCTGGGCAATCAGGTGCACTTGCTGCCGATCATTTATACGGTCAGCATGATCTACTCGATGAAAATCACCCAGAATGCCTCGACTGCAGGAAGCCAGCAGAGCATGATGAAGTTCATGACCTACGGCATGCCCTTGATGTTCTTCTTTGTTCTGTACAATGCTCCTTCCGGTTTGATCCTCTACTGGTCGGTCATGAACGCTCTCTCCATCTTCCAACAGTTGTATACCAACAAGAAGAAGAGCAAGGAGGCAGCTGAAGAGAAGAGCTCCAATGTGCAGCAGTTCCCCGGCCCCAAGGGGAAGAAGCGGACCTAGTTCCCACAAGAAATTTCACCTGGGGGACCCGGTCCCCCGAACGGAGTAGCTATATGATGAAAGAATTCGAAGGACGTACCGAGCAGGAAGCTATTGCAAAGGCAGTAGAAGAACTGCACATTGAGCGGGAAGATTTCGATGTAGAAATCGTCGAGCCTGTCCGCAAGGGACTGTTCAAGAAAAGCAATGTAAAGATTAGAATCCACTTTGAAGATGAGAATGATGTACCAGAAGAAAGTTACGATGTTCAGAGTACGCAGGACGAGGAAGAGCTTGATGCTCCAATCAACAGCGACCTCGAGGACAAGCTCCTGCTGTTCGTAGCAACCATTCTCGAGAAGATGGGATACCAAGGTAAAGTTTCCATCTCCTTTCGTAAAGCCCGTAAGCTTGGCTTGAATATTGAGAGCGACAACTCCAGTATCATCATCGGCCGCAAGGGAAAGAACCTTGATGCCATCCAGCTGCTGGCCAATGTATATGCCGGTCAAATCGATCCTGATTTGAAGGTCATCATCGACAGTGAAAACTATCGCATGCGTCATGAGGAGCAGTTGATCAGGATGGCTTTCAAGACGGCCGAACAGGTCAAGAAGAGCGGCAGAAGCAGATTGCTTGAACCGATGAACCCGTATGAAAGACGGCTGGTGCACACCGCCCTCAATGATTTCGGGGGAGTGGAGACCAAGAGTGAGGGTGAAGGATTGTACAAGCAGATCCGCATCACCAACCAACGACACTAAACCTGCTGGGGGACTTCGGTCCCCTTTTTTATTCTGCTTGACAACAATCATTATTGGACCTACTGTTAGTAGTGTACCGTATGGTACTAAACACTATATCTTGTGTGTATAGGAAAAGGGAAGTGGGTGAGAAGCCCACGCGGTCCCGCCGCTGTAAAGGGGAGATTCCGCTAAGAGCCACTGGAGTAATCCGGGAAGGGAGCGGGATTGATGAACCTGAGCCAGAAGACCTTGCCTGTACAGACACGCCGTCACGGAGTATGACAGGAGCGTGTGCCAATGCAGCACCGTCGCTCTGTCCATACTCCGTCAGGAGGAAGCCATGCAACAGCAGGTGGTCAAACGGGACGGGCAGGTGGTTCTCTGCGAGGTTCAGAAAATCATCAATGCAGTCAACAGGGCAGCAGTAGCTGCAAATCAGGATGTCGATGCCTTGGAAGTGGCAGCGTTGGTACTTGCCGACATGAAAGGCATCAATCCCATCACGGTCGAGCACATCCAGGACCTGGTCGAGCAAGCCTTGATGGCCAGCGGAGCAAAGGAAACGGCAAAGGCCTATATCCTGTACCGTAATCAACGGGAGAGGGTGCGTGAGGGCAAGGCCCTCATCAAGGCGACAAACGCCCTCTTTGACTCCTATTTGGGCCAGACGACCTGGCAGACCAAGGAAAATGCCAACACACGACGCTCGGTCAACGGGATGAACAATTTCATCCGCGAACGCTTCACCGAACAGTATTGGCTCAATGAAATCTATCCCAAAGAGATCAAGGCGGCGCATGAGAGCGGTGCCTTGCATCTGCATGACCTGGGCTTCTTCGGGCCGTATTGCTGTGGCTGGGACCTTCGGCAGCTTTTGGTCAGCGGCTTCGGTGGTGTTGAAGGAAAAGTGAGCAGCAAACCTGCAAGGCATCTACGCTCGTTTCTCGGGCAAATCGTCAATGCTACCTTCACGTATCAAGGTGAGTGTGCTGGAGCCCAGGCTTGGTCCTCCTTCGATACTTATACAGCTCCGTTCATCCGATACGACAATCTCTCGTACGCCGAAGTGAAACAAGCGATGCAGGAGTTCATTTTCAATCTCAATGTTCCCACCAGGGTTGGTTTTCAGTGCCCTTTCTCCAATCTGACATTCGATTTGATTGTACCCGCTTCTCTTCGGGATGTTCCGGTGATCAGGGGAGGGGTGGCACAGAAGGAGACCTATGGCATGTTCGAGAAGGAGATGTCGATGCTCAATCTTGCCTTCTGTGAAGTCATGGAGGAGGGTGATGCTTCGTCCAGGGTTTTCACCTTTCCCATTCCCACCTATAAGGTGACCAAGGATTTTCCCTGGGAGAGCGAGGTTGTGGATGCGATATTCTCCATGACAGCCAAGTACGGTATTCCCTACTTCTCAAACTATGTGAACAGCGATTTATCCCCCGAGGACGCCCTCTCCATGTGTTGCAGGTTGCGCCTCGATACTTCCGAACTCAAGAAGCGCGGTGGTGGTTTGTTCGGATCAAACCCTCTTACCGGCTCGATTGGTGTGGTGACGCTCAATCTTCCCAGGTTGGCGTACGAAACCGGCTCCGAGCAGATGTTCTTCCAAAAACTTCCCTCGGTTGCAGCACTTGCCAAGGAGAGTCTGGAGATCAAGCGCAAGGTCATTGAAGCGGAAACCGAGCGGGGTATGTACCCGTTCAGCCAAGGGTCGTTGGTTGATATAAAGCAAAGGCTTGGAAAATACTGGGCGAACCATTTCAGCACCATCGGCCTTGTCGGAATGGAGGAAGCCTGTTTGAATCTCTTCGGCCCGGAAGGTTCCTTGATTACCCAAAAGGGACAGGAATTTGCCTTGAGGGTGCTCAAAACGCTGAGAGACCTCATCAGTGGATTTCAACAGGAAACGGGGAACTTGTACAACCTTGAAGCAACCCCCGCCGAAGGAGCCAGCTATCGTTTGGCTCGTCTTGATAAGCTTCAGTATCCACAGATCATCACTGCAGGAGAGGCTGTCGGCTTCTATACCAACTCATCCCAGCTTCCGGTGGGCTATACTTCTGACTTGTTTGAGACGCTGGAGAAACAGGATGAGCTGCAATGCCAGTACACCGGTGGAACGGTGCTACATCTGTATCTGGCACAACGAATCAAGGACGTTGATGTGGCCAAGAATCTTGTAAGAAAGACCTTCTCAAGGTACAAGCTCCCATACGTATCGTTGACTCCCACCTTTTCCACCTGCAAGAATCATGGCTACTTGGACGGGGAAGTAGAACAGTGCCCGTATTGTGGATCGACCACGGAGGTATGGACGAGGGTGGTGGGGTATCTCAGGCCGAAGGGGGACTTTCATCCGGGTAAGCAGGAAGAGCATCGGCTTCGCAGGTTTTACCAGGTGCATGCGTCATGATGATTTCAGACTTGGAAGCCTGCTCCCTGCTCGATTATCCGGGCAGGTTGTGCAGTGTCCTTTTTTGTCGTGGTTGTAATTATGATTGCTTCTACTGTCATAATAGGTCACTTCTTTGTGAGGGATCGGATGCAATAAGCCATCAAGAGATAGAATCGTTCCTGCTAGAGCGAAAGGGTTTCATCGATGCCGTGGTAATAAGCGGAGGTGAACCCACCTTGCAGAAGGATCTTGTTTCTTGCATCGGGTTCATCAAGAATCTCGGATTCTCTGTAAAGTTGGATACCAATGGAAGCCGGCCCGAAGTGATGGTCGAAGTGATCGACTCAGGCATGCTTTCGTATGTTGCCGTGGATGTGAAAGCTCCTTGCTCTAGATACGGCGAGATGGCCGGAAGCAGTGCCGATGCTCTTGCTGTCAAGCAGAGCGTGGCTCTGCTTGCCTCGTATCAGAATCGATGCATCGACTTCAAATACGAGGTGAGAACCACCCTCGGTCCTTCATTGATGATCGAGGACATCCTTCGCATGGTGCAGGAGCATCCACCTGTTGCTCGTTGGTATCTGCAGGAGTATCGGAAACCAAAGCAATACAAGGATGAGGATGAGCAAAAAATCAACCTCCCCTGCGTATCGCGCACGGAGGTTGATCGGAATCTTGATTTGCTTAGGAAGTATCAGCCGAATCTGGTCATACGTTGATGATTTGTTCCCAGGGCATGGAGGCTTTGCCAAAGTGCCCGTAGTTCACATTCTGCTGATAAATCGGCCTGAGCAGGTCGAGGCTTCGGATGATGCCCGCCGGGGAGAGGTTGAACTTCTGCCTGACAAGGTCTTCAAGCTTTTGGTCATCCACCGTTCCTGTTCCAAATGTATCGACGTAAATCGAGATGGGATAGGGGACCCCGATTGCGTACGAGAGCTGCACTTCACAACGGGTGCAGTACTTGTTTGCCACCAGGTTCTTGGCGACGAAACGGGCCATGTATGCAGCTGACCGGTCAACCTTCGAGGGATCTTTGCCGCTGAAAGCCCCGCCTCCGTGCCGGCCCATGCCACCGTAGGTGTCAACGATGATTTTCCGGCCGGTCAGACCGGTATCACCGCTGGGACCGCCGATGACAAATCGTCCGGTCGGGTTGATGTAGATTTTTGTCTTCTCGTCCAGAAGGCCGGTTTTCTCAAGCACCACCTTGATGACCTTCTCGGTCAAAAAGGAGATGAGATGGTTGCGGTCGGTCTCGGCGGTGTGCTGGTGGCTGATGACCACCGAGTCGATATGCACCGGCTTTCTATCCTGGTACAGCAACGATACCTGGCTTTTTGCGTCGGGGCGAAGAAATGGTGCAAATCCTTCCTTGCGAAGCCGGCTTGCTTCCATCAGAAGCTGATGAGCCCACATGACAGGAGCCGGCATGAGCTCTTCGGTCTCATCGCAGGCAAAGCCGAACATCATTCCCTGGTCTCCCGCCCCCTGCTCTCCGAAGAGAGAGGTGTCGGCGCTCACCCCTATGGAGATGTCCGCCGATTGGGTGTTTGTCAAATTGATGACCTTCAGGGTTTTGTAGTCGAAGCCGCATCCTTCTTCGGTGTAGCCGATCTGCTTGACGGTTTCCCTGACGATTGCTTCGATGTCCAAGGTGGCATTGGTGGTGATCTCCCCCCCGACAATCACGGTATCGGTGGTGGCAAACACCTCGCAGGCAACCCTGCTTTTAGGGTCCTGGCGGAGACAGGCGTCGAGAACGGCATCGGAAATCTGGTCACAGACCTTGTCCGGATGTCCTTCGCTTACTGATTCTGATGTGAAAATGTGTGATCCATGTGCTAACATACACCCTTCCTTTGAGAACTTGGGAAGGAGGAACTCAATTCTGAGAATTGTTGCGCTCCCCTTTTAGCAAGTTTCTTTAGTGACGCCCGCAAGCCGGGAGGCTATCAAATCGACGTCATTCGTAGAGGATACTAGCAGGGATGAGCAGATTGTACAAGGGTCGGGGTCTGCCTCTTTACATAACAATAAATGTTATGATATATAAATTGTCATGAAAGTACTCCAATTGAAAGATGACAACCAGCTGCAGATCTTCATGCACCCCAAGCGGCAGGATATTCTCCACCTGTTGAGCGTTGAGGGTCCGGCAACGGCAAAAATGGTCAGTGACGCGCTGAACATGACCCCTTCGAGTGCAAAGCATCACCTGCTCAAGCTCAAAGGACTTGGGGTGGTGGAAGAGGATCATACCCAAATCATCCATGGTATAACAGCCACCTTTTACAGGAAGGCGGAGATTACCGTCAGCTTTGGTGCCCTTGGACAGGATAAGCAGAAACTGGTGTCGGATTTTGTCTCTCACCGGATTCGTGATGAATTATATTCCAAGCCCAGGACACATCAGGATGAGGATGGTCACTTTGCAGCCGATCAGCTCTCGGGCATCGTTCACCTGAGCCGGGAACAGGCTGACCAAATCTATCAGCTCATTCGGTCCTTTATTGACGGGCATGAGCAGAAACAACAAGGAACAGAGGCGTATGCTTACTCGATGGTTGCCTACCGTGTCTAAGCCGTTCAGGCTGGCTCCCTACCTGGCCCTGCTCAGTCTTTCCTACCTGTCACTGGGTGTCACCATTCCAGCGATGAGCCTGATTGTCATCAGCAAAGGTTTCTCGCTTTCCCGGTTGAGTCTGGCCATGATTGTTTTTTCCCTCTCGGTGATGGCCTTCGAGGTTCCCAGCGGAATCTATGCCGATGCCAAGGGGAGGAGAAAAAGCTTTGCATTGGGTCTTGTACTCTCCTTGATCGGGACGTTGCTGCTTTTCAGCTCCTCGTTTCTTTTGCTGTGCGCCGGTTTTGCCTGTACAGGAATTGGCAGGGCATACGCAAGTGGAAGTTTGGATGCCCTGATGATTGAGCGCGGACAAAGAGCCGGTACAAAACTGGAGGATATTGTATTTGCCTTGGATGTGAATTCAGGTATTTCACTGAGCGTGGGGTCGCTGCTTGGCGGCTTGTTGTTAAGTCTGGGGGCCCAACTGGATAACTTGACTTCGTTGGTCCTGCTTGTCCGCGTATTTCTGGTTGCCTTGTCATTGCTTTTGCTTTTTCTTCTGATTCCCAAAGAGACGCAGACCCCTGAGGAGGCCTACACATTCAAAGCTCAGGCCAACGCTTTGGTCTCTGCACTCTCGAGCTCTCCGTTTTTACTCGCTTTCAGTCTCAGTGTACTGGTTCAAGGGGTGCTGCTTGCTTCGCTGGAGGGGTATTGGCAACCATATTTGAAGCAGCTGTTGGTCTCCGATTCCCAACTTTGGATTCTTGGTCTGATCTCAGCTTCAGTTTTTGCCGTCAGTGTACTGGGATCGATGATGGGCAAACGCTTACTATCACATATGCGTCCGCCGTTGGTGTATTGCCTCGCCTTTGCCGGGATATTCGCTCTGCAATTGATGTTGTCACGCTCACATACCATCATACAGTTTTTGCTGTTTTATGAGCTTATCTATCTGTTGTTGGGTGTGGTTTCGGTGGTGGGTATGTACCTCTTGAACAAGAAAGCTTCCGATGCTGTGAGAACTTCGCTGGTCAGCGTCTCATCGTTTTGCCTGCAAACAGGCGGATTGCTGGCGAACCTTTTAGCCACGGTGGTGTTTCTAGGCGGCGGCATCAGCAGATATTGGGTCATCACCGCTTTGGGTGGGCTGGGCATGATTTCAATTCTCTCTGTCTGGTTGTTACAGCGAACGCCACGCACCTGACTCGAGCAGGTTTCTCAGTTCCTGTGCTTTCTCTTTACTGAATTGAGCCCCTCGCTGGGTGATGATCTCTCCTGCGAGAATGGAGGCGATGATGCCACAGTCCTGGATGGAGAGGTGGTGGTATCGGCCGTACAAAAAGCCTGCTGCATACACATCCCCGGCTCCGGTGGTGTCCACCGGTACCACCGGCCCTTTCACTGGAATGGCGGTGATGGTCCCTTCGTGGCAGATGAAGGAGCCCTTCTTGCCGTTCTTTACGATGGCGGTCCTGCAGAGTTTTCCCATCGAGCGGCAGCACTCATATGGATCGTAATTGTCAAAGAGAATTCGTGCTTCTTCCCGATTTGCATACACGATGTCGCAACTTTCCTTGATGAGAGAGAGGAAAGGCTCGCGGTATCGGCCGACGGCGAAGGGGTCGGCAAGATCGAACGAGACGATGGTGTTGTGTTGTTTGGCGATGGAAAGGGCCTTCCTGATCGCACCTTGTTGGCATTGGGTGTCCCACATGTAGCCGGTGAAATGAAAGAAATCCGCAGATGCGACGGTACTCTCGCAAACATCGCTCTCTTCATATAAACGGTTGGCACCCAGGAATGTGTTCATGCTTCGTTCACTGTCCGGGGTGCTGAGGATGACCGTGGAACCGGTCATCTCCTTGTCGGTGGCCACCAGCTCGTCCTGTACTCCGAGGCTGACCAGCCGTTCACGGTAAATGGTGCCATTCTCATCGTTGCCGATTTTCCCGGCCAATGTCGCCGGTACTCCCAAGGATGCCAAGGCGATGATGGTGTTCGGACAGGAACCACCGCAGGAGTAGGTGGTCTTGCGCTGCTTGCTAAGCTGCAACAACTCCTCCATACGCTGACTTGAAATGAGCGCCATGGTTCCCTTGTGAATTCCCAAGTCTATTATGTCCTGCTCCTCGACGCTCACGATGATGTCGATGAGAGGATTTCCGATTCCATATACCATGTGCTGCATCTTGTCCATCTATGGATATTGTACCATCGCTGGTCCATACAATTCAACAATGACCTTGCGAAAGTGAAGCCTCGGAGGTAGGATGACACCAAGGGGGAGGCAATGGGCGAGTATCGTATCATCGGAGGGAAAGCAGCAAGCGGCGAAGTACAAATAAGCGGCAACAAGAACTCCGCCCTTCCGTGTCTCGCGGCCACCCTGCTGACAGATGAACCCGTTCATTTGTTGAACGTACCTGACATCGAGGATGTGCAGGTAATGCTTGAACTATTGCAGGACCTGGGTTCAACGGTAGTGAGGGAGGATACCCACAGCTACACCATCACCACAGGGAGCCGCAGCGGCTTGCTCAAACGCAATCTTGTCGAGGCGATACGGGGCTCGATTCTTCTGCTCGGACCCTTGCTTGCAACCAACGATGAAGTAAGGCTCACCCCTCCTGGTGGCGATGTAATCGGACTAAGGCGTTTGGACACCCACTTCATGGGTCTCGCTTCGCTTGGGGCCGACTGTACGATCAGCGAAGATGGTGAGATTCACATCAAGACAAAGAACGGTGCCCTTATTGGATCGGACGTGTTCTTGGATGAGGCTTCGGTTACCGCCACGGAGAACGTATTGATGGCGGCCGCCCTTGCCCGGGGGGAGAGCATCATCAGCAATGCTGCAAGCGAACCGCATGTCCAGGACCTGTGTTCCATGCTGCAGCTCATGGGCTGTCCCATCGAAGGCATCGGGTCGAACAGGCTTAGGATTACCGGGCAAAAACGTTTGAATGGATGTGAATTCCGTCTGGGTAGTGACTACATGGAAATCGGATCCTTCATAGGTCTTGCCGGGGCCAGCGGTGGACAGGTCCTGATCAAGGGCGTACAGCATGAGCATCTGAGAATGATTCGCCTCGGCTTTGAACGGATAGGCATTACCTTCGTCGAGGACGGCTCCTCCTCGCTTTTGGTTCCGAGGAAGCAAAAGCGGATCCTTGCCAAGGAAGTGGGCGGGCATACGGCAAAAATCGACGATGCTCCGTGGCCTGGCTTTCCCGCCGACCTGCTCAGCATCATCACCGTCTGTGCAACGCAGATGGAAGGCTCCATCCTGATTCATGAGAAGATGTTTGAATCGAGGATGTATTTCATCGATTGGCTTATCAGGATGGGAGCGGACATTATTCTATGCGACCCCCACCGCGCCGTGGTGAATGGTCCTTCCCAGTTGTTCGGGTCTACGGTAGCCAGTCCTGATGTCCGCGCTGGAATGGCCTTGGTCATAGCCGCTGTCTGTGCTCAAGGGGAGAGCGTAATCCAGAATATCTACCAAATTGAACGAGGCTATGAGGACCTTTGCGGCAAGTTGCAGGCACTTGGTCTTGAGATTGAGCGATCCGAGTAATTCATGGTTTCTCCGTGATTTCTTCCTGGTATCCACAACGTTATCCACAAGTTATCCACAACCTGTTTTCTGCTGGTTGTATACAAGGTGGAGAAGTAAGAAGTTGCCTAGTGTTGCAGGCGTTTTGTCGACGTATTTTAAAAGAATGACAAGTAAATATATTATAAGTAATTAAATAAATTCCTAGCTCACAACTTCACTCTAATTTTTATATAGGTTTCATGTGGTTTTACTTACTCCATTTTGATGTCCGATGTACATATGACAAACCGGTTGTCAACAGGTTATCCACAACCTATACTCGATTCTGAAATATCGGGAAAATCACCTCTCGACAGAACTTACAAGTCATTTTCCCGAACGATGAAACATGTTTGTTATAGGATGAACTTGTGGATGGGCATCCTGTCTGTAAGCAATATTCCTACATTGTTCATTCTTCACTCCTGTGCTACTCTGAAACAACCAAGAGAGGAGGGAATCGTGAAACAAAGAACCTGGGTTGCCAGCACGACCCTCATTTTATTATCGACTCTTCTGCTTGTTGTCATGTCACTGCTCACCATCATTCGTGTCGAACAGGTTTACACCAACAATACTGCTCAAAGCATCGAGCAGCTGAAGCGTCGGTTTCTCTACGATGCTGTGAACAACCAAATCAAACGCATCGACACCCAGCGCGAGCTGACTCAACAGTTTTACCTTTCAGAGTTGGACAGGACAATCTGCATGGTCGACCACATATATAGCAGCGGAAGCGAACACATCGACCGGATTGTTTCCTATTTCACCAGTGAGAGCAATACTCTTTGGACGGCGATATTGTGGGAGAAGAGTACAGGGAATGTGTTGCTTGACAATCATTCACAGATTGAGGAAGGCCTTCCGGCGATTGAGACGGTCGACCGCCTGAGCAAAGAGTACCAAGTATATACAATCAAGTCCTATGATCTTTACAACCTTTACCTAGGTATTCCCCAGTCGTTCATTGATGCACAGGTTCAAGAGTATATCGCCAAGGAAATATATGACTCCAAGTATTCGGAAGACTCCTACATCTGGGTGAATGAGGTGGTCAACTACGAGGGAGGGGATGCTTATGCCATCAGGCGCATTCATCCCAACCTTCGAGATACTGTAGGGACACTCCTTTCAACGAGCATGACCGATGTGAGGGGCAGCACTCCCTACAAGACCGAGTTGGAAGGGGTGAAGCAGAATGGAGAGCTGTTCTTCACCTATTATTTCAAAAAGATGGGCAGTGACATCATTTCCGAGAAGCTCACCTATGCCAAGCTCTATAAGGACTTTGACTGGATAGTCGCCATGGGAATCCATTTGGATGACCTTACGGAGTATATTGATGAAACGACCGGACAAAGTACGAGAATCGTCAGGCAGATCACCCCTGTATTTATTATTTCCATCCTAGTTCTCTTCGTTCTGCACTCCCTGCTTCTGGTCTATCTTGAGCATCGCAGAAATAAAAAGAGCGAGCATATTCTCGAGGAGCAGGTCTATCAGGATCCCCTGACCGGTATCGGGAACCGCCGCTACGGCCTGATGGTGCTCAAAGATCGCTTTCTCCAATTCAAACGGGCAAATACCGCAACGCTGATAGCCCTGTTTGATGTAGATTTCTTCAAACAGATAAATGACACCTATGGACACGATATCGGAGACCGCTGTCTCGTACAGCTTTCCAAGGCAATTTCCCAGGTCATCTGTACGGAAAAGTCACTCTTTCGATGGGGTGGCGATGAATTTCTGATTATTTGTCCCTCTGTTGCCACCGATGAGCTTGAACGGGTGAAAAAGACACTCCTTGAAACCGCACAGGCAACGTACATCACCTATGAAGGGATCTCCATCACCTTGACCATTTCGGTTGGGATTTCTTCATTTTTTCCCGCAGATGAGAGCGAGGAGCAAATTCTCAAACGTGCGGACAAAGCCTTGTATCGAGCCAAACAGCTTGGCCGTAATCGAATAGAAACAGAATTATAGAAAAAAGTGTTGACAGACCAAACAAAGGAACGGTATAACATATTTGAAAGTTAGTTTTAGCTAACTATGGAGGATTCAGTATGCCCCTTTCCTTTGCCCAGGTCGGAGAAACTCGCAAGGTGCTTTCCTTGCAGGGTGATGATATGTTGAAACAGCATCTGCTTGACCTTGGGTTTGTTGCTGGACAAACCGTGCAAATCATCGGAAACAGTAATCAGGGCCTCATTCTCTCCATCAAAGGTGTTCGCCTTGCCCTCAATCGCGGCTTGGCTCACCGTATCAATGTAGCATAATACCGTTCGAAGGAACGAAGAGAGGATAGAGATGACACTAGGAGAGTTGCGTCCTGGAGAGAAAGCACGGGTTCTGAAGATCGGGACTCAGGGAATGTTGCGTCAACGCATTTTGGATATGGGAATAACCCCTTCAGTCGAGGTGAAGCTTGTAAAGGTCGCTCCTTTGGGAGACCCCTTGGAACTCACGTTGCGCGGATATCAGTTGAGCTTGAGAAAAAGCGATGCCGCGTTGATTGAAGTTGAAAGATTATAAGGTTTTTTTTCTACTTAAAGTTAGTTATAGCTAACATATAGAAGGAGTTCCTAATGTCCATTACCATCGCACTTGCCGGCAATCCCAATAGCGGCAAAACCACCGTATTCAATGCCCTGACCGGAGCAAAACAACATGTAGGCAACTGGCCGGGAGTAACCGTCGATAAAAAGGAGGGGCAGTACCGAAAGGACAAGAATCTGACCATCCTCGATCTGCCCGGCACCTACTCCCTCAGTCCCTACAGTGCAGAGGAGATCATCACCCGTACGTACATCGTGGAAGAGAAACCGTCCTGCATCATCGATGTGTTGGACGGCACTTCGCTTGAGAGGAATCTCTATCTCGCCCTGCAGATCTTGGAGACCGGCACCCCTACCGTACTTGCTGTGAACATGATGGACGAAGTAGCAGCAAAGGGTGATGTAATCGATGTTGCCCGACTTGAAGCAGAGCTTGGGGTTGCCGTAGTTCCTATTGAAGCGAGAAACAATAAGGGCCTCGACCAATTGATGGAGGCTGTGAATCGGACCATCGAGCAGAACCGCAGGCCCAAGCAGCTTGAACTCTACAGCCTTGCAAGCAAGGTCGATGAGGATACCCTCGCCGATCGTCGCTATAGCTACATCCAGTCCTTGGTGGAAACCTGTGTTCATTCAAAAAGAGCCCAGGTTGTGCACATTGAGAGCTTGAGTGACAAACTGGACAAGGTGTTGACCCATCGGCTGTTCGCCCTTCCTGTATTCGCCTTGGTCATGTATGTGTTGTTTTCCATGACCTTCAGTGAAAATTTCCTCTTCGTCCCGGGGCTTCCTAGTCCCGGTATCGCCCTCGCAACCCTGGTCGAGACCCTCTGGGGTGGTTTGACAGGTGTTGTTTCCACGTTCCTTGAGAACGCAGGGGCTGCCGACTGGGCATACAGCCTGGTAGTGGATGGAGTGTTGGAGGGCATTGGAGCCATTTTCGGCTTCCTTCCCCTCATCCTTGTCCTCTACCTGTTGATGAGCTTTCTGGAAGACAGCGGCTATATGGCACGGGTTGCCTTCGTCATGGACAGAATATTCAGACGATTCGGGCTCTCCGGGCGCTCTTTCATCCCCCTCTTGATGGGTTTTGGATGCTCCGTCCCTGCAATCATGGCCACCCGAACCTTGGATAGTGAGAAGGACCGAAGGATTACCACACTCTTGTGCGGCTTTATGCCCTGCGGAGCCAAACTGCCGATTTTCATCATGTTCGTCTCGGTCTTCTTTTCCGAGGGAAACAAGACCTTGGTGATTTTCTTCTTGTATGCACTCAGTCTTACCGTTTCGATTCTTGTTTCACTCATTATCAATCGTATTGCCTACAGGGGCCAGGTTTCCAACTTTTTGATGGAACTTCCCCAGTATCGTCTTCCCACCCTCCGTTCGGTATGGATTCATGGGTTTGAGAAAGTAAAGGGATTCGTACAGAAGGCAGGAACCGTCATTCTTGCTGCAACCATTCTCATCTGGCTGCTCTCCAATTTCAATCTACACTCCTTCACCGGACGAAATCAGATTGAACGTGGAACCGTACTCTCGGGGATGGACGACTCGTTCTTGGCTTCAGTAGGAAAGACGGTGGCTCCCGTGTTCAAACCGACCGGATTCGGTGCTTGGCGTCCTACCGTAGGAATTGCAACAGGCTGGGTCGCCAAGGAGATGGTTGTTGTCACCTTGGCACAGTTGTACAGCGAGGATGTCAATGATGAGTATCTTGAGCGGTACTTCTCGTCGATGGATGGTGATGCCTTGAGTGACCTTGGCTTTACTGATGGCCTCTACTCAGGTGATGAAGCGTTTGACATCTATACCGAAGCGGTATTGATGGAAGGATCCGACGAACATGCCCTGAGTACACTCCGCACTGATATTCCCACCAAGCAGGCCGCCCTTGCGTACATGGCTTTCAATCTTCTTTGCATGCCCTGTTTTGCGGCCGTTGGTGCAATGAAACGGGAGTTGAAAAGTTGGAAGCGTACCGCTTCCGCAGTGGGAATTCAGATGGCGACAGCCTATGTAGTGGCTCTGTTGATCAATCTGATCGGTTCACTGGTTTAGGAGGATACGTATGATCAACTATGTAATTGGAATCGGTTCGGCACTCTTTTTGCTCTCCATGCTTGTGAAGAGCATCCGTCGAAGACGAAGGATTAAGGCGGGGAAAGAGATGCTTCGGATGTGCAGCGGATGCTGTTCCTCCTGCCCGAGCAGCTGTTCAACCTAACTCCAGATCTTCCTCCATGATTTGGAGTTCCTGCTGTTCTCCACATGCGATGACACTCCGCCTGAGGGTGGAGAACAGCTGTCTGACATTGCCGGGCCAGTGATAGGACTGCAAGAGCCTGATGCTGGAGGATGAAATTTTTTTGTGGGGAGCATTCAAACCGAGGTAGTGGGAGCATAGCTGGGGAATGTCCTCCTTGTGTTCCCTAAGGGCCGGCATATGGATGTGGGTATCGGTGATGCGATACAGGAAATCACTACGCATGACATTCCGGTGAATCAAGGCGGAGAGCTTTTCATTGGATGCGGTGATGAGTCTGAACTTTGAGGTGTGCACCTGTGTGTCCCCGTATCTGCGGTACTGCCCTGTCTCCAGCAGTCGCAGCAGATGAGCCTGGAATTGCAAGGAAAGGTTTTCAACTTCATCGAGAAAGAGGGTGGACTGATGTGCTTCGTGTATAAGGCCGGGAAGCTCTGTCTTGCCGTCGGTGAAGGCCCCTTTTGTGTGGCCGAAAAACATCGAGTTGCCCAAGGCGCTGCTGAGCAACGAGCAATTTATCGAGACTATGTTTCTATGGGGATATTTAAGGCGGTGCAGATAGTTCGCAGCAATCTCCTTGCCTGTTCCGGTTTCTCCGTAGAGATGTACCGAACAGTCCTGATGAGCATACCGCTTCAACTGTTCCCTCACCGAATGCATGCATTTGCTCTGTCCGATCAAGCCGCTTGGGTGATATGAGTGGTTCTCCTTCACTGCATCCTGCTGTTGCAGTGTGTCCAGATATTCAAACAGCTTCGGATAGTTCAACTCTTCTCGTCTCACACAGTATACCTTCAAGTTTGCCTTGGACAGTACCGGTTCCATTTGGTCTTTTTCAAGACAGAGAAGGATGGGAATGGTTGTTTGTCTGTCGGATAGGGCCTGCAGGAACCACTGGTAGGAACCCTTTGCCAATCGGTTGTCGATGATTATGAGTGCCGGTTGTTCGGTAGGCAGGGCTGCCAGGGCTTTTTCTGCCATGGAAAACTCACGAAGAAAGGCTGGTGTGAAATGCGACTTGAACTTTCCCTTGAATCGCCAGTCGGAGGAGACGATGAACAAAGACATAGAAACTCCTAACAAATGAGTATAGGAAATCTCGACTTGCAGAACAGAGACGCATCAATGGATTTCGATTATTTCCATGAAGATTTTGGGAGCAGGTTAGGTATAATTCTACTCTCATTGTGAGAGGTGTACCGGTTTATTGTTGTAGGTTTCTGTGAGGAGAACTTGTATGGCAGAGAGGGCGTAGACACCCGCTGTCTCACTTCTGAGGATGTTGGTCTTAAGAACGACCGGATAGAATCCCGATTGCTCCAGGAATGTGCACTCCTCATCGCTGAAACCTCCTTCAGGACCAATGAGGACACAGACAGGCTTCTCAATAGGATGAGCCTCAAGCAGGGATGTGAGAGTCTTTTGGCTTTCGGAGCGGGTGCTTTGGTGAAAGAAAATGGCTAATCCCCGATCAGCCCACCATGAGGGGACATCCTGTAGATCAAGTACCTGCGATACAAGCTGCGTGGGGACAGGGGACCCGCTTTGCTGCAGGGCTTCCTTGATCTGGATCTCAAGCCGTTCAAAGCGTGCGTGTACCGCCTTCTCTTTTTTATCCGAAAGATCGGTAACACAGTACCTGCTGGAGACCAGGGCGAGTGTTGCAGCCCCGATCTCAGTGGCTTGACGGAAAATTTGTTCCTCTTTCCTTCCTTTGCAAAGACATTGCAGAAGCACCAGGTTGGGATAGGGCCCTTGGTAGGATGGCAGGGCATCAGTGGTCTGGACCTGCATGTTCTGCTCCACTTGTTGGCAGGAAAGTATACAACTGTGGCTTGTAATCTCGATAAGCGTGAGCAGATACTTGCGACCTTCAGTGTCGCGCCCGAGGATCTGCTGTCCTCGTTTCAAGCGCAACACCTTGGTCAAGTACTGGCTCTCCTTTCCTTCCAGCTCCAGATGCGGACCACCTTGGTAGGAGCGAGGCAGTACCAACTGCCTCATTTCCCTGTCCTGATGAATTCAACCGCCCGATTGAGCTGCTTGTCGAAGGTTGCATCAGCAATGGGTCGCTTGTCATAGGGCATCTTGGAAAGATACTCGTTGCGAACCAGAAGCGTCAGTACCTCCTCGTCAATCCCTCGTTCGGTGTAAAGGGAGGCGAAGCGGCGGATGTTGGCCTCACTCGGTTCTGGATTTTCCTGTACAAAGGTGCTGATCACCTTGTCGGTCATCAGCTGTTCAAAGGCGGGAATCTCCTCATCCGAGAGCTGGACATCCTCTACCAAAATATCCGGTTCAATTCCCAATTTGTGGATATTCTCCCCATTGGGTGTGTAATAATGGGCGGTTGTGACCTGGGCGAAACCCGAGCCGAATCGGAAGACATCCTGCACAATGCCCTTTCCGAACGTTTTTGTCCCGATGAGCGTCGCCCTGCCATTGTCCTTCATTGCAGCGGCGAAGATCTCCGCCGAGGAAGCCGAGCCTGTATTGGTAAGGATTACTATAGGAAGATTGGCAGGAACCTCCGCTTTTCCCGTTGATATGTAGCGCTGGTCGCGCATCGTGCCTTTCTTACCTTGGATGGTTACCAGCGTCTTGCCTTCTTCAAGGAAGATGTTCGCCGACTGCATGGCTCCGTCCACAGCCCCTCCGGAATTGTTTCTCTCATCGATGATCAAGCCGACGATACCCTGCTTCATTAACTTTTGTACATGTTCGAGCAGTTGGTTGCCGGTTTGAGGCGTGAATTCAGAGAGAATAATATACCCGATGGTATCTTCAATGATGCCGCTGTCTACAGTGGGGGCGGTAATGCGTTCCCTTTTGAGCGTCAAATCGAAGGAGGTTCCATTTCGGTAGACCGTTATTGTTACGAACGTGTTCGCTTCTCCTCTTAGCTTCATGCTCGCTTCGTAACTGGTCAGTTCGTCTACCTTCTCCCCGTCTATGTGGCTGATCAAATCACCTGCCATCAAGCCCGCTCTCTGCGCCGGGGATCCGGGGAACGGTGATACGATGGTGATCATATAGGAGGAGGGAACGGAGGGGTCGATATTGTCCGGGGCGGGTTTGTTCAAATACGTCCCGATGCCTCCATATACCCCGCTGGTCTCTTCCTGGTACTCCTGTGCCTTGGAGGGCGGTACATAGAAGGAGTAGGGGTCGTCCAGGGATGCGACGAGGGCGGAAGCCAGGTCGTTGAACATCTTCTGCTTGTCGACCTCATCGATGTAAATTGAATCGACATATCGATACAGCCGTTCCAGCGAGGCCATATCGATAGTGATCTGGTCTGCTTCCATGCTTGTCCGTGTGGAAAGCGGAGCAGCAAGAATCTGCTCCATTGAACCACCTGCGAACAGGGGCAGGAAAATCAGCAATACTATGAAACTAAGGCTAAGCCTGCGTATTATGGTTCTTCTCATAGAGAGAATATACAGTATTAGAGAGAAAACGGCTAGGTTTTGTAGTATTGACCACACCCGCACAGCACATTACACTTGCCCCATGACACAATTCATCTCCTTCCCCAGCTGGATTTCACCGGAGATTATCCCCGGTCTACCCCTACGGTGGTATGGCCTGATGTACGTAGTGGCATTCAGTTTTGCCTACCTGATGATTCGCGTCCAGGCACGCAAAGGGGATATAGCCCTCGATGCCGACCAAACCCTGAACCTGGTGCTCTACTGTGTTGTCGGCCTGGTAGTCGGGGCAAGACTCTTTTCTGTTCTGTTCTATGACGGGACAACCTATTACTGGACACATCCTTGGATGATTTTCTGGCCGTTCAGAGACGGCCGATTCGTTGGATTGCCGGGGATGAGTTACCATGGTGGTTTGGTGGGCGCAATTCTCGGAGCCTGGCTTTTCAGCCGAAAATACCGTTTCAATTTTCTCTCTCTTGCCGATACGGTAAGTTATGCCGCTCCCTTGGGCTATACCTTCGGACGGTTGGGAAACTTCATCAACGGCGAGCTCTTCGGGCGTGTCTCGACGACTCCTTGGGCGATGGTTTTTCCCGATGCCCCCCGCTTTTCAACCAACTATGAATGGGTGAGAACCCTTGCCGATTCGCTAGGCATCGCCTATCAGAGCGGGGAGTTGGTCAACCTGCCCCGCCATCCCAGTCAACTGTACGAAGCCCTGTTTGAAGGGGTGCTGCTCTTCTGCTTCTTGTGGTTTGTCATCCGAAAGCGGAAAAACCTTAAAACCGGTATGGGTCTGGCTTGGTATATGATCGGATACGGGACGGTGCGGTTCTTCATCGAGTACTTGCGCTCCCCCGATGAGAATCTCGGCTACATTCTTGCATTCGGAAAACAGTCGGACAATATTGCCTTGTTTCAATCCTTCTTCAATTTTTCCATGGGGCAGCTTTTCTGCCTTGCCATGATATTCAGTGGAATCATCTTCATCCTTGTCCTACGAAAACAAAAAGGAGCCTTGCATGTCTCACATACATGAACGGTTAGCGGCACTGCGCACCCTTCTAGCTCAACATGACCTTGATGCATGGATCATCAATGGAACCGATCCTCATCAAAGTGAATATGTTTGTACACGCTATAGAAGCCGGGAGTGGATAAGCGGGTTTACCGGAAGCGCCGGGACGGTGGTAATCACCAAGGAAGCCGCTCTTTTGTGGGTCGACTCACGCTATTTCATCCAGGCCCAGCAGCAGATCGAGGGTAGTGAATTTATCATGATGAAAGTCGATACCCCTTCCTATCCCGACCCCTATTCCTACCTTGTGCAGCAGCTTCCAGAGGGGGGCAGGGTCGGCATCGACAGCGCAACCCTCACCGTCTCAGCCAAGGCCTCGCTGGAGGCCTCTTTTGAAGGCAGGGTGGTCCTCGTTCCCTTCTCAGACCTTCTGGATGCAATCTGGCTCGACAGGCCTCCTGTTCCCTCCCGGGAAGTTGTTCATCTTCCCAACGATATTGCAGGGTTCAGTTCGGTGCAGAAACTTACCATGGTACGCCTTGCCATGGCTCAGAAGGGGTGTGACTATACCGTCATCTCCTCCCTTGACGATATCGCCTGGATCACCAATCTCAGAGGATCGGATGTCACCTACAACCCGGTGTTTCTCTCCTACTTGGTGGTGGGCAGACAACAGGCTTGGTTGTTTACCGATCCGGGCCGCTTTGATGCAGAGACCAAGGACCTGATTTCCTCCGATTTTGAGATTCTTGACTATGAGGCGGTCTCTCCCACCCTCTCAGCCATGCTGAAGGCCGACGATGTCATCTATTACAATCCCGATAAAACAAACCTTCTTCTTTTTACCGCTTTTCAAGGAAACAAGCATGTGACAGGGCGCGAATTCACCACCGACCTGAAGGCGAGCAAGAATGAGACGGAGTTGGAGGGAATGAGAAAGGCCCATCTGCTCGATGGGGTTGCCTTGGTAAATTTCCTGGCTTCACTGGATACCAAGAAAGGCACCTATACCGAAATTGAACTGAGCACCATGCTCAAACAACAGCGGCAGCGTAATGCCCACTGCATCGGAGAATCATTCTCCCCCATCAGCGGGTGGGCCGCCCACGGGGCGATGTGTCACTATAGTGCCGACGAGAAGAGCAATGCGACGGTGCAGGGGGACGGACTGCTTGTCCTCGATACCGGCGGAATGTATACCTTCGGCCTTACCGATGTGACCAGGACCATTCTTTTCGGTACCCCCACCGAGGAGCAGAAGCGTGACTACACCTTGGTGCTCAAAGGCAATCTTGCCCTTGCGAACATGCGCTTCCCCGAGGGAACCTGCGGGTATCAGCTGGACGTGCTTGCAAGGCAGTTCCTCTGGCAGCAGGGCTTGAGCTACTTCCATGGTACCGGTCATGGACTGGGGTTCCGCCTCGGCGTCCATGAGGGTCCGCAGTCGATCAGTGTGAAGCCGCTTGCCGTACCGCTTAAGAAGGGTATGATCGTCAGTGATGAGCCCGGCATCTACAAGGAAGGCCGGCATGGAATCCGTATTGAGAACATCCTCGCGATCAAAGAGGATGTGAAAACTGAATTCGGGCAGTTCTTGAGCTTTGAAGTCTTGACCATCTGTCCGTTTGAACGCACATTGATAGATAAGAATCTACTTACAGTGGCGGAGATTGCCATGGTGGACGCCTACCATCGATGGGTCTTTGAAGAATTGAAGGACCTGGTGGACAGTGCCGCTCTCCCATACCTTGAGAGAGCCACCGAATGTTTGTAAGCAGATATGCTGAAGGAGAACATACCAATGGTTGATGCATTAAAAAAAATGGGGAAGATTTCCCGCAAGGGTCCCGTCGTCCTGGTAATCATGGATGGAGTAGGATTTGGAAAATACAAGGAGGGCGATGCCGTTGCAGCCGCTCTCACCGGACATTTGAACAAGCTGTACAAGGCCAATCCCTGGACGAAGCTGAAGGCCCACGGACTTGCCGTCGGGCTTCCCAGCGATGACGATATGGGCAACAGTGAAGTAGGGCATAATGCCATGGGCTGCGGACGGGTTTTCTCCCAGGGTGCGAAGTTGGTCAACAACTCAATCGAGACCGGTGCCATGTTTGAGGGAACCACCTGGAATAAACTGGTTGCCAATGTAAAAACCAATGCATCAACGCTGCACTTCATCGGTTTGCTCAGCGACGGAAACGTTCACTCGCACATCGACAACCTCAAGGCTATGATCGTGCAGGCCAAGAAGGATGGGGTTGCAAAGGTTCGCATCCATGCCCTGCTCGACGGCCGCGATGTCGGTGAGGTCAGTGCACTTGAATACTTCGACCCCTTCGAGGCTTTTCTTGCTTCGTTGAACGATGCTTCCTTCGATGCAAGGATTGCCAGCGGCGGCGGCCGCATGGTCATCACCATGGATCGATACAATGCAAACTGGAATATGGTACGCAAGGGTTGGGAGACTCATGTACTGGGTGAAGGCCGGATGTTTGAAGGCGCCCATCAGGCCATCGAGACGCTGCGCAAGGAGAGCAAGGCCATCGACCAGGACCTTCCCCCGTTCGTCATCGCCAAGGATGGAAAACCGGTGGGAACCATCGAGGATGGCGACAGTGTCATACTCTTCAACTTCCGAGGCGACCGTGCCCTTGAGATAACCAAGGCTTTTGAAGCACAAGAGCTTGCCGAATTCGACCGAAAACGTCATCCGAAGGTAGAATATGCCGGGATGATGGAGTACGACGGGGATTTGCATGTTCCCAGCCAATTCTTGGTCACACCTCCGGCCATCGACAAGACAATCGCCGAGTATCTTTGTGCCTCCAAGGTGCGGCAGTTCTCGATCAGTGAAACGCAGAAATTCGGCCATGTAACCTACTTCTTCAATGGCAACAAGAGCGGAAAGTTCGATGACAAGCTCGAAGAGTATGTAGAGATTCCCAGCGATATCGTTCCTTTCGAGGAGAGGCCCTGGATGAAGTGTGCCGAGATCGCGGACCGTGTCATCAAGGAAGTGGAGAGCGGCAAGTGGGACTTCATCAAGCTTAATTTCCCCAACGGGGACATGGTCGGTCATACAGGCAACTTCCAGGCTGTTGTGTGCTCGATGGAAGGGCTTGACCTGCAGATAGGAAGAATCCACAAGGCGGTCATGGAGGCCGGCGGCGTCATGGTAATCACAGCCGACCACGGCAATGCAGATGATATGTTCGAGCATGGAAAGGATGGAAGCGTGCAGTACAAGGAGAATGGCGATCCGAAGTCCAAGACCAGCCATTCGCTCAATCCAGTGCCGTGCATCATCTGTGACAGCAACTACCAAGGCGAGTATGAAGCCGAGCTCAAGACAGGGCTGGGGATCAGCAGCATAGCTGCAACGTGCATGAATCTTCTCGACTTTGAAGCTCCCGCCGAGTATGATCCGAGCATCATTACCATGCGATAACTGTATTTTCGTGCTATGATTAACAGGGCCTACGGGCCCTGTTTGTCATGTATGACGGGCATGTCATCATTCTTGGGTGAAATTCCCAAGGGACGTAGTTGCCGACGAACCCGATAGCGACTTGCAAGTTTCACGCTGCGAGGTGTGGGAGGGAAGAAGCAATAGCGAAATC